>Ga0209415_10019708_pt1 | contig 10536 bp, 9 predicted proteins | sample PeaSoiSIISIP2007_FD_187696 | JGI IMG/M metagenome (GOLD analysis project Ga0209415, IMG submission 187696) | Peat soil microbial communities from Weissenstadt, Germany - SII-SIP-2007 (SPAdes) (version 2) | ecosystem: Environmental > Terrestrial > Soil > Wetlands > Peat | place: Germany... | reverse complement strand
CCGAATGAGTTGCTAGGTAGGGTGTGAGGTTCCAGGGCGGCAAACGCCCTGATGGCGGCGTGGCCGAGTGGTTTAGGCAGGGGCCTGCAAAGCCCCGTACGGCGGTTCGATTCCGCCCGCCGCCTCGCAGGGATGCTTGCAGTTTGTCCGGTCGGATCGTTGCAGAACGATGTGACCGGATCGCTTCTGAGCGATTCCGGTGCGCACAGCCGGCGTGTGGAGACTGCCCTCCCTAACCTGTGGAGACTCGCTTTCGGGGCCGGACTAGATCCTGGTCAACGAGTTGTGCAATCAACCCTCCCGGGGATGCTTGCAGAACTCCCGAGCGAAACAGAGCGCTGTGCCGATGCCGGTAGGGTTTCGAAGTTAAGAGGGGAGACTGGGGGCTGTGGACAACGACTGGGCGAGGCCAGTGGTGCACTGGGAGATCGTGGCTCGTGACGCGGACGGGCAGGCCGCCTTTTATCACGAACTGTTTAACTGGGAAGTCGGTGACGGACCGCTCGCGATGATCCCCGCCGGCATCGGTGGTCCCGAGCCGGGCCCGGCGGGACATATCAGCCGAGGCGACCAATCGGGCGTCATCCTCTACGTCCAGGTGCGCGACCTGCGCGCGTCGCTCACCCGAGTCGGCGAGCTCGGAGGCTCCCTCGTCACCGAGCCGTTTGACGTTCCGAACGGACCGACGCTCGCAGCCGTCGAGGATCCGGAAGGCAACTCCATCGTCCTGGTCCAGCAGTAGGCGCTCAGTCGCGCTCGGTGTAGCGCTCGCTCTTCACCGTGGCCTCGTCGACGAGACTCATGAACTTTCGGGCGATGGGGTCGTTGCCCCGTTTGGCCTCGCAGGCATCGGCGTCTTTGGCAGACCGCCACAGGTCGATCACAATCCACGAGTCGTCGCCGCCCCGCGCGGTCGTCCTGCGCAACAGTCCCTGCTGCTGGTAGGCGAAGTCCTCCTGAACCGCCCGGTCGGCAAGCAGAAACTCGGCCTCCTTAACCCCGGCGGCCAGACGAAACCTCATCATCTCGATCACGGCCAAGAGGTTAAGGCGCCCGTGCAAGCTGTGCAGATGGTCTGGCATCGATTGTTCCAAGAGGCAGAGACAAGAGGCGCGCCCGGCCTCTCCTGTTGGCTCACCTCAGCCGGGACGGGCGCTGGCAAACCGGCTTCGACCGTCTGGCGCTCAGCCAGGACTGTGCACGCCCGCCGATCTGTGGGAGCAGGCGGCTTGGCCGCGCACCCCGGCGAACGTCATCGCTCCAACCGCTGTGGAGACTCCTTGGGGCCCGCGGCTCGGGTCCCTGTTCGGAGCGCTTTGAAAACATCCCTCCCAAGGCGCAGAAGGCGATACCTCTAGGCGGGCCTAACCGCGCGGGTGGCTAGGAACCCGGGGAAGTACGGAACCGTCATGTCGCCTTCCTGGTGGAAGTCCTCGTAGAGCGCCGTGAGCATGAAACCCGCGTCCAGTTGTCCGCCGATCTGGTCTTCCAGCGAATGACCGAAGCAGAGCGGCTCGTCCGGCTCCAACAGCTGCGCTCTCTCGTCATCGCTCAACGATGTGACGTCCGAGTACGGGACCGGGTATTTCAGCTCGAGGACGCCCTTGGACTCCTTCTCTCGGTCGAAGCAGAAGAGGAGGGGATTGGCGAAGCCGGCCAACAGCGCGCCGCCGGGCCGGAGCACCCGGTAGCACTCACGCCACACCGGCCGGACCGTCTCGGAGAAGCAGTTCGAACACGGGTGGAATACGAGGTCGAAGGCCTCGTCCTCGAAGAGGGAAAGATCGGCCATGTCGCCCTGCACGGTGCGGATGTCCAGCCCGTCGCGCTCAGCGACCAGGCGGTCCTGACCCAACTGGCGCGCCGAGATGTCGAACACGGTCACGTGTGCGCCGGCGGCGGCGAACAGCGGCCCCTGTTGGCCCCCTCCCGACGCCAAGCACAGCACCGTTGCACCCTTGAGATCGGGGAACCATTCGTGAGGCACCGGCCGGCGGGGCGTGAGGACCACGGCCCAGTCGCCCCTTCGGGCTCGCGCGACCTGGTTCGAGTCGACCGGGATCGTCCAGACGTTTCCGTTGTCGACCTCCTTGTCCCACGCGTCTCGGTTGAATCCGAGGATGTCCACGACAGCGACGATACAAGTGCAGGCAGGCGGACCAGTCGCTCCGCACGATCGCCCCGATGGGCTGGGCAGAACGGTTAGGCCGGTTGGCTCACCGATTCGGACTGCATCAGTCGCACGACCACCGACTTCGATGTCGGGGTGTTGCTGCCCTCCGCCGTCGAGTCGAGGGGCACGAGCTCATTGGCCTCGGGGAAGTAGGTGGCGCAACACCCGCGCGCGGTGGGGTAGGTGACAAGGCGGAAGCCGCTGACGCGACGCTCGATGCCGCCGTAGACCCCGACGATGTCGACCATCGTGCCCTCGGGGAACCCCAGGGCGCGGGCGTCGTCCTCGTGCACGAGCACCACCCGCCGGCCCCCCGAGATCCCGCGGTACCGGTCATCGAAGCCGTAGATGGTGGTGTTGTACTGGTCGTGCGACCGGACGGTCTGCATGAGCAGGTACCCGTCGGGGACGTCCACTATCTCGAGCCGGTTGGCAGTGAACCGGGCCCGACCCGATTGGGTCGGGAACTCGCGGCGGTCCCGCACCGGGTGGGGGAGGAGGAACCCACCGGGACGGCGCACCGTCTCGTTGAAGTTGTCGAAACCCGGGACGACGTTCTGAATGTGGTCCCGGATCAGGTCGTAGTCGGCGGCCAGGGTGGACCAGTCGACGGGGACCCGTCGGCCGAGCACCCGCTCGGCCAGCCCGCACACGATCGCCACCTCGCTCTTGAGCTCGTGGGAGGCCGGGCGCAGCCGACCCCGGGACAACTGGACCGAGCCCATCGAGTCCTCGACGGTCACCTGGTGGACCTTGTCGCCGGTGCGGTCCTCCTCGGTCCGGCCGAGGCACGGGAGGATGAGCGCCTGGCGGCCGGTCACGACGTGCGAGCGGTTGAGCTTGGTCGACACGTGCACGGTGAGCCGGCACCGGTGTAGGGCGTCCTCGGTCACCGAGGTGTCGGGACTGGCGGCGGCGAAGTTGCCGCCGACCGCTATGAACACCTCGATCTTGCCGTCGACCATGGCCTTGATGGTGTCGACGACATCGAATCCGTGATGACGGGGCGGCTCGAAACCAAACTCGGATCCCAGCGCGTCGAGGAACGAGTCGGTGGGCCGCTCCCAGATGCCCATCGTGCGATCGCCCTGGACGTTGCTGTGCCCCCGCACGGGACAGACGCCGGCGCCGCGACGGCCGATGGCGCCCCGGGCGAGCAGGACGTTGACGATCTCGCGGATCGTCGGGACGGAGTTCTTGTGCTGGGTGAGGCCCATCGCCCAGCAAACGACGATGCGGTCGTAGCGGCACAGGAGCTCGAACACCTCGGAGATCTCGTCCCGGGTGAGCCCGGTAGCCCGGTCGATGGCCGACCAGTCGAGCCGCCGCAGGTGGTCGGCCCAGCCCTCGAAGCCTTCGCAGTGCGATTCGACGAAGTCCCGGTCGATGACCGGGCGACCCTGCTCCTCGGCGTCGATCAGCATCCGCCCGAAGGCCTGGAAGAGCGCCAGGTCACCGTTCACCCGGATCTGTAGGTAGTGATCGGCCAGATCGACCCCCGGACCCAACCACCCCGACACCCTTTGGGGGTCGCGGAAGCGCAGCAGCCCGGCCTCGCGCAACGGGTTGATGGCGACGATGCGGGCCCCGTGTTTCTTCGCCTCTTGGAGCGTGGACAGCATGCGTGGGTGGTTGGTCCCCGGGTTCTGACCGAGGATCACGATCAGCTCCGCGTCGACGATGTCCTCCAGGGTCACAGTGCCCTTGCCGACCCCGATCGCCTCGGTGAGGGCGGTCCCGCTCGACTCGTGGCACAAGTTGGAGCAGTCCGGGAGGTTGTTGGTCCCGAACGCGCGGACGAACAGCTGGTAGCAGAAGGCCGCCTCGTTGCTGGTCCGGCCCGATGTGTAGAAGGCGGCTGCGTCCGGGCTGGCCAGACCGGCCAGTTCCTCGGCGATCAGGTCGAACGCGTCGGCCCAGGTGACCGGCACGTAGTGGGATGCCCCGGGAGCCAGCCACATCGGCTCGGTGAGCCGCCCGGACTTGCCCAGTTGGAACTCGGTCCATCCGGCCAGCTCGCTCACCGGGTGCTCGGCGAAGAACGCCCGGTCGACCCGTTCGGCGGTGGCCTCCTCGGCCACCGCCTTCGCTCCGTTCTCGCAGAACTCGATGTGTTTGCGCTTGTCGGGGTCGGGTTCGGGCCATGCACAACCCGGGCAGTCGAATCCGCCGACCTGGTTGATCCGGGCGAGCGTGCGCAGGGTCCGCACCGGCCCCATCCCCGAGACGGCGCGCCGAATGGTGACCAGTGCCGCCGGCAGTCCGGCCGCGGACTCCTTGGGTGGTTTGACCCGCAGATCGGGCTCGCCCGGCGGCTGGGCTGGGCGGGGTGATCGCGGTTCGGGAGTCTCGGCCACCTCGGAGGAGCCTACCCAGGCACCACTCGATCGGACCCCGAGTAGATCGCGCAGCTGGTGCCCCGGACGAAACCCACGAGCGTCATGCCCGTCTCCTCGGCCAGGGCCACCGCCAGGCTCGTCGCGCCGGACACCGCGACGACCATCGAGAGCCCGGCCCGGGCCGCCTTCTGCACGATCTCGAACGAGACCCGGCCGCTCACCACGAGCGCGGTGTCCGACAGTGGCACGCGGCGGCTGAGGAGCGCCCAGCCGACCACCTTGTCCACCGCGTTGTGCCGGCCGACGTCCTCTCGGACAATGAGGAGAGTTCCGGTCGCATCGACCAGCGCCGCGCCGTGCACCGCACCGGTGACCTGGAAGGTGCGTTGACCGGCCCGCAGCAACTCGGGAAGCTCGGTCAGGACCGAGAGCGAGAACCGGGGACCGTCGCCCAAGGGTGGGAACCCGACCGCCCGCAGCGCCTCGATCGACGCGGTGCCGCACACCCCGCAGGCGCTAGAGGTGACCGTCGTACGCTCGCGACCGCTCTGGCGCGGCGGGACGCGGAGGCTCGCGGTGACGACGTTGAACCGCTGGTCGCCGCCGTTGGCCGCGTCGACGCAGTAGCTGATCTGTGCGACGTCGTCGGCGGTGTCGACGATGCCCTCAGCCAGCAGCCACCCGGCAACGAGCTCCATGTCGTTCCCCGGCGTCCGCATGGTCACCGTGAGAGTTGAGTCACCGGCTGGGGTCTCCAAGCGGATCTCGAGGGGCTCTTCGATCGCCAGCCGATCGCCCCGCCGGACGAGGGACCCGTCGCGCGGCTCGAACACCATCACCTGGCGAGTCCTCGCGGCCCCGCCGCCCTCGGGCTGTCGTGGCCGTTCCGTACCGAGCGCCATCCGTCCAGCCTACGGCTGGTAGCCGTGTTTGCCTCCCGAAGCGGCCTGGGCCAAACGGGGCCCGGTGGGGCACCTTGAAGGAATTCATCGCGGGGAACGCAACGGTACGATCCGGGAGTGCCACCCGCGAGCATCGACGCGGCGAGGTTCCGCGAGGTGCTCGGCCATTTCGCTAGCGGGGTCACCGTGGTGACAGCCGCCGGCGAGGACCCGGTCGGCTTCACGTGCCAGGCGTTCGCCGCCCTGTCGCTGGAACCGCCGATGGTGTTGCTCGCCCCGGCCAAGTCGTCGACCAGTTGGCCGCGCATCGCGCGAGCGGGGGCGTTCTGCGTGAACATCCTGGCCAGCGACCAGGAGGCACTGGCTCGCTCGTTCAGCGTGTCGGGCGGCCACAAGTTCGCAGGTGTGGCGTGGCGGGGAGCCCCGGCGACGGGCGCGCCGCTTCTCGATGGTGTGGTGGCGTGGGCGGAGTGCCAGTTGGAGCAGATCTACGAGTCCGGTGACCATGAGGTCGTGACCGGGCGAGTCGTGTCCCTCGGGACCGGCGACGGGTTGCCGCTCCTCTTCTATCGCGGCGGGTTCGGCACCATCTCGGTCTGAACGGCGGTGTCGCAGGCCGCCGGGTGCCCCGGTCCGATCGCCGGACGCCATGATAAGGTGCCGTTGAACAGGGGTTTCGCGGGCAGGGGTGGCCACTCGAGCCGCCAGGGGAGGTGGGCTCGGTGGACGTCCGAGACCGGGTTGTCGTGGTCACCGGTGGCGCAAGCGGGATCGGTCGGGCGCTCTGTCGAGCGTTCGCCCGTGCCGGTGCCTCGGCGATCGTCGTGGCCGACATCGACGAGAGTGGCGCGCAGGCAGTCGCCGACGAGTTCGGCGACCGGGGTCGCGCCGTCACCATCGACGTCGGGTCTGAGCCAGACATCGTCCGTCTCGTCTCTTCGACCGAGGAGGAGTTCGGCCGCATCGACCTGTTCTGCTCGAACGCCGGGATCATCGTGCCCGGTGGGGTCGAAGTGCCGGATGCGGCGTGGGACCGCATCTGGCACATCAACGTCTTCAGCCACATCTACGCGGCCCGCGCGGTCCTCCCGGGGATGCTGGCCCGAGGCGAGGGCTACCTCCTGCACACCGCGTCGGCGGCCGGCCTTCTGACCCAGATCGGTTCGGCCCCCTACAGCGTCACCAAGCACGCGGTGGTGGCACTGGCCGAATGGCTCTCGATCACTCACGGCGACTCCGGCATCGGGGTCTCGTGCCTTTGCCCTCAAGGGGTCTGGACCAACATGACCGGCGGCGGCGGCCGGCGGCGCGACCCCTCCGAGATCGCCACGTCGACGGCCGGTCGCGACGGGTTCTTGGAGGCCGAGGAGGTGGCCGACATCGTGCTGGCCGCGCTCGCCGAGAACCGTTTCCTCATCCTGCCGCACCCCGAGGTGGCCACCTACGAGCAACGCCGAGCGGGCGACCGGGAGCGCTGGCTCAACGGCATGCGGCGGGTCCAGGCGTCACTGCGCCCGAGGCCCTCGGGCTCAGGGTAGGACGGCGCCGCCCTCCCCACCGATCCTGGTGCCACGCGGCGGCGCGATGCCAAGGGCCCGCTCGTTTGCGAACTCCTCCATGTAGGCCAGGAACTCGTCGGCGCCGGCCCGCTCGGCCGCCCCCCGAGCGATCGCCGGGAACGAGTAGCCCGCCGACGGCAGCGGCGGGTGATCGGACTCGGGCTTGCGCGCCATCACTTTTTCGATGATTGGTGCGAGACGGGCCTCCTTGTCGGCGCTGAGCTTCTCGTCGCGCTCGGCGAACTCGGGCAGAACGGTCTTCCCGAACAGCTCCAGGCTCTCCATGATGTCCTCGTGCCGGTTCCGGCCGGCCTGGCTGACGAACACCACCTGGTCGACGCCGAGGCCCTCGAAGCGGCGCAGGTACTCGCGGATCTGCTCGGGGGTGCCGACCGAGCCCCGGAGGCCGGTGACCCCCTGCTGCACCGCGGTCGCGCCCAGGCGCTCGGGGTTTTCGGCGGCCTTGCGGACCGCCTCGGGGTCGTAACCCTGCTGGGCCCGCCGCTCCTCGAACTCGCGCCACACGTCGGTCACCCCGGGCTGGTGCTGGCCGAAGAGGTAGTAGTGGCCGAGCGAGTAGCCGAAGAAGTTCGCGCCGACAGCGCCGCGCTCAATGGCTTGCTCTTCGGTCGGCGCGCACATGAACGTCGTCACGGCGGCGACGTTCGGGTTAACCGCGTCACCGATCGGCACGCACTCGTTGGCGAACGTCTCGTAGTAGTCGTTCACCCAGTGGGCCGCCTCCTCGGGGTCGATGAAGGCGAAGGTGAGCGCGCCGATGCCTTTCTGCGCAGCCAGGTGGATGGTGTCGCGGCGGCTGCAGGCCACCCAAACCGGGGGATGGGGCTTCTGGCGCGGTTTGGGCACCACGTTGCGGGGCGGCATCGTGACGTAGTCCCCATGGTGGCCGGTGAAGGGGGCCTCGGTCATGCATCGCAGCGCGACCCGCAGTCCCTCCTCCCACATGGCCCGCTTCTGGCCCCGGTCGATCAGGAACCCGCCGAGCTCGGCCTCCGAGCCGGCCTCACCGGTGCCGAACTGGACCCGGCCGCCCGAGACCAGGTCCAACGTGGCGATGCGCTCGGCGATCCGCGCCGGGTGATTGAACGGGGGAGGGGTCTGGACGATCCCGTGCCCGAGCTTGATGCGCTGGGTGCGCTGGGAAACGGCGGCGAGGAACACCTCGGGGGCGGACGAGTGGCTGTACTCCTCCAAGAAGTGGTGCTCGACCTCCCAGACGTAGTCGAAGCCCAGCTTGTCGGCGAGCTCGCACTGCTCGAGGGCGTTCTGGAGCAGCTGGTACTCGGAGTCCTCCTCCCAGGGCCGGGGCAGCTGGTGTTCGTAGAAGATGCCGAACTTCACGCCGTCGCGCCGCTCCGCTGAGCACGGGCGCCGCTCATCGCCGCGTTGGGTGCCGCCTTCTCGACGAGGTCGGGGATCACCTTGCCCAGCTCGGCGGGGTCCCAGCGGTCACCCTTGTCAACACCCGGCCCGGCGTGCCAACCCTCGGCGACGCTGATCCGCCCGCCCGAGACGTTGAAGACCCGCCCGGTGATCCCGGCGGACTCGGTCGAGCCCAGCCAGACCACCAGCGGGGCGACGTTGTCGGGGGAACGGGCGTCGAACTCGCCCGGCTTGGGCCCCTCGCGGTCGGGTCGCAGCCCCTCGGTCATGCGGGTCTGGGCGCCTGGCGCGATGGCGTTGACCGTCACCCCGTAGCGGCCCAGCTCGAGGGCCGTGATGATGGTGAAGGCAGCGATGCCGGCCTTGGCGGCGCCGTAGTTGGTCTGCCCGGGGTTCCCGTAGATGCCCGACGACGAGCTGGTGTTGATGATCCGGGCATCGTTGGTCTCGCCGGCCTTGGCCTTCTCGCGCCAGTAAACGGCCGCGTGGTGGGCCGGCGCGAACGTTCCCCGCAGGTGCACCTTGATGACGGCGTCCCATTCCTCGCCCGTCATGTTGATGAGCATCCGGTCCCGCAGGATCCCGGCGTTGTTCACCAGCACGTCCAGGCGGCCGAACTTCTCGATGGCCGCGTCGATCAAGCGCTTGGCACCGTCGAAGTCCGAGACGTCCTCGCCGTTGGCGATGGCCTCGCCGCCCATGTCCTTGATCGCGCTCACGACCTCGTTCGCCGGGCCAGCGTCGGCGCCGGTCCCGTCGACCAAGGCCCCCAGGTCGTTGACCACGACCTTGGCGCCCTGGGCGGCGAACTCCAGGGCGTGGGACCGCCCGATGCCGCGTCCAGCCCCGGTGACGATGACAACCCGCCCCTCACAAATTCCGGCCATAGCCATTTCCTCCTGGTGGTGGTGCTTCTAAGAATGGGTTCCTCGGCCCGGCTCCCGGTCCGATCAGACGGCCGGTGCCCGGTCGTCCTCGTTCGACGGGTCCTTCGGCATGCCCAGCACCCGCTCGCCGACGATATTCCTCTGCACCTGGGCGGTGCCGCCCCAGATGGTGACCGAGCGGGTCGAGAGGAAGTCGGACTGCCAGCGGTCCGGCCGGTATTGGTCGGGCTCCTGGGGCGGCATCACCATCGCGTCGGCGCCGCGGATGTTCATGATGATCTCGGCGAAGCGCTGGGAGTACTCGGACCAGAACATCTTGTTGATCGACGACGCCGGCCCCGGCTCCTTCTTGGCCACCACCTCGGAGAGGAGCCGGAGCCCCTGGAACCGCATGATCTCGGTGTGCGTGTAGGCCCACGCGAGCTGCTGGCGGATGAGGGCGTCGTCCTGCTTGCCCTCGGCCTTCACCATTGCCACGGCATCCCAGAACTGCCGCGTGTGCTGGACGTGCTGGGTGGTGGCGTTGCCGCCGCGCTCGTTGCCGAGCGTGGTCATGGTGACCCGCCACCCGTTGTTCAGCCCGGCGATCACGTTGAACAGCGGCGCCCTGGCCTCGGTGATGAACGTCTCGGTGAACCCCGCCCCGCCGGTGAGCTGCTTGATCGGTCGCAGGTCGAAGCCGTTCGACGACCCGTCCTCGCGCTTGAGGGGCACCAGCACGTAGGAGATCCCCTGGTGCTTGGGCACGTGGGGGTCGGTCCGGCACAGGCAGAACATCATGTTGGCCATCTGGGCGCCCGAGGTCCACACCTTTTGGCCGGTGATGACGATCTCGTCGCCGTCGACGATGCCCCGGGTCTTCAGTGAGGCGAGGTCCGAACCGGCGTCGGGCTCCGAGAAGCCCTGGCAGTAGAGGTCGGTGCCGTCGATGATGCGGGGCAAGAAGTACGCCTTCTGCTCGTCGGTGCCCCAGACGATGATCGAGGGCCCGACCAGCCATTCGCCCATGCCCCGGGTCACCCGCGGCACGCGTGCCCGCGCGAACTCCTCGTTCATGACCGCGACCTCGAGGCCGCTCAGCCCCCGGCCGCCGAACTCCTTGGGCCATGACACGCACAGGTAGCCGCCCTCGTGGAGCTTCTTGCCCCAGTAGCGCCATTGGGCTCCCATGGCGCCCATGGGACCGCCGCGACCGCGTCGGGGCGCCTCCTCGGCGGCCTCGCCCTCCTCGGAAACCGCGCCCTCCTCGGACGGCTCGGGCCGGTTGGCCTC
>Ga0209415_10019707_pt1 | contig 10537 bp, 10 predicted proteins | sample PeaSoiSIISIP2007_FD_187696 | JGI IMG/M metagenome (GOLD analysis project Ga0209415, IMG submission 187696) | Peat soil microbial communities from Weissenstadt, Germany - SII-SIP-2007 (SPAdes) (version 2) | ecosystem: Environmental > Terrestrial > Soil > Wetlands > Peat | place: Germany... | reverse complement strand
CCCGGGCCGCCCACCTGGTGGACGGCAAGGAGCCCATCGACCTCTTCGTGCACGTCGTCCGCCATCCCCGCCGCGGGCTCGCCGGTTCAAAGCCACGCGGGCGCGTCCGGGCCCGCGCCGATTGCGCCGATCCTCTTGCGCGGCGAGGGCCGGTCCCTCGCCCTGCTGCTTCTCCCGATCATGATCCTCGCGCTCGCCATCGGCGCGGTGCAGGCGTTCGCCCCCAACGATTCCGCGCGTCGCCAACTGGCGCTGCTGCCCGCCGCGACAACGGTAGCGGCCGCGGCTCCCCTCATGGCCATGGCGGCCATGCCGGTCCCAGTCGCAGACACGCTCACGCCGGTGCCGGAGCGGCCGCGGTCGCTCGCGTCCGTCGCGGCTTTGCCCGTTCGGACCATTGCCGTCCATGACAGCGCGGGCCTGATCCCGACCGACACGCAGCTGCGCGCCCTTCCCCCAGGAGACGCCGTCGTCGCCAAGATCGCCTCGCTCGGCCACCCGGATAGATGTGTGGCGACCCCGGGCGTCGGGAGCCTCGCCTCCGTGGCCGCGCCCGATTCGCTCATCCAGCAACCGTTCGGCCGCAGGCTAGCCGCCGCCGCCCGCCAGGAGACCGAGGATCTCATCGTCTATACCGACAAGTACCGCGACATCCGGTTCCCCATGGGCGATGTGCCGTCGCTTTACGGCGTCTGCACCGACGTCGTCATCCGCGCCTACCGCGCGCTCGGGATCGACCTGCAGGTGCTCGTGCACAACGCCAAGCTCGGCACCGGCGACCCCAGCATCGATCACCGCCGCGTGGAGACGCTGCGGCGCTTCTTCGCCAAGTACGGCATCTCCATTCCCGTGACCGATTTCGTCGAGGAGTTTGAGCCGGGCGACATCGTCACCTATCGCCGCCCCGAGGGGCGGGGCTCGCAGACGCACATTGGCATCGTGTCGGACGTGACGGCGCCGTCGGGGCGGCCGATGATCGTGCACAATCGCGGCTGGGGCCCGCAGCTCGAGGATGCGCTGTTCGCCAACCCGATGACCGGGCACTACCGGTTCACGAACACGCCCCCTGTCGAGCAGACGGTCACGCACCCGACGCCGCCGGCGGCAGAGCACCATGCCGCGCAGACGCCCTGGCCCGCTGCCGAGCGTCTCAACACCGCCGCCGCGCGCTAGCGTTTTCCCTTACCCGATGAGTCCGAGAGCCCGCGTCTGCGCGCGCTTGGCCCGCGGCCGGCTTGGTAAGCCGATCCTTAATGATTGTGCGGAAAAATATCAGTCGAGCCGCAAGCTTAGCTGTGGCGCATGGAGCTCAATTGCCAGCGGAAATGCGCAGAGCCTTGTCTTTGCTGGCGAATAAGCTCAGCGTCGAGCGCCAGCGGGGATGATCGCCATGCTCTATGCAACTCAGAACGCCTTCGGCGCCGCGGCCGTAGATGCAATCTACGGCTGCCGCCAGGCGATGTTTCGGATTGCGGGAGCTGCCCGGCTCTACGCTTCGGATGCTCTCGCGGCGTGCGGCACCCTGATGCAGCGCCGCTGCGCGCCCACCGTCCACCCTCGAAGCGTAAGGCATCAGCCCGCCCCCCTCGGCATCGAGGGCCAGTGGCAGCGGGCGACCGGAATTATTCACGCGGCGATCGCGCGCTTCCGCGACATCCAGACCTTCCAGGCCACCGCCGCGCGTCAGATAGATGCCGCCGACTACGCGCTGCAGTTGCTCATCAAGGATCTTGCCGTCGCCATGCCGATCCCGGCCGATGGCCGCGAGCTCCGCGCCGTGCTAGCCGAGGCCGCCAAGGTGAACGCGCCTGTCGCATGGCCGCGCAAGGCCCTCGCCGCCTGATCGATCGGGCGCTGGTTCGCCTGCGCTAGAGCGTTTTTCGTTCCAATCGATCCGGTCTCCACCCATCACCCTCCCCTTGATGGGGAGGGTGGCGCGAAGCGCCGGGTGGGGTGAAGATGCACGACCGGCCGTTGGTTATCTTGCTTTACCCCCACCCCTAGCCCCTCCCCGCGTCCATGCGGAGCATGGCTTCGCCATGACGGGGAGGGGAATTCGGCGGCGCGACTCTGTATGGTTGAAAATTGCGCTAGTGCACCGACCGCTCGACGGCCGACATCCTCGTCTGGAACGAGCTTGGCGCCGCGTCGACCACCGCCGATCCGAACTTCTGCACCTCGAGCACGGCGAGCGAATGCTCGCTCAGCCCGTTCTCGTTGAAGCGCACGATGCCGTCGACGCCCGAGAAGCCGTTGGGCCGCATCAGCTCGGCCGCGGTGAAGCGGGCGCCCGGCGGTTTCGACGACAACGAGATCGCCATGCCGACCGCGTCGTAGGCGATGCTGGCGATGCGCGGCGGCGCGTTGCCGAAGGCCTTGCCGAAGCGCTCCGCGAAGGCGCGCCAGTTGGCCGGGTCGGGGCTCGGATACCAGCCGCCGGCGAAGGCCTCGTCGCGGCCGATGGAGGGGAAGTCCCAGGCGCCCGTGCCGAGCAGCTTCACCTTGCGCGTGTCGAGGCCCGAGTAGGCGATGACGGGGCCGATCTGCGGCAGCGCGTCCTGCCCGCCCGGCAGGAACAGCGCGTCAACGGGCGTCATCTCCTCGTCGTTGCGCTTGATCGTCTCGACCACGCGCTTGGCGGGGCCGAGCATGCCGTTGGCGGCGGGCGGGTAACGCTCGACGATCGCGACGGTGCCACCGGCACGCTCCACGGCGCGGCGGAAGGCGGGCTCGACGACGTTGCCGTAGGCATTGTCGGGGACGAGCGCGGCGAAGCGCTTTTTGCCCTGCGATGCGGCGAAGCCGACGATGCGGTTGACCTCCTCCTCGGCGAGGAAGCTCATCAGGTAGACGCCCTTGCCGGCGATCTGGGTGTCGCTGGAGAAGGCGATGATCGGCACGTTCGCGGCGCGCGCAACCGGCGCGGCTCCGGCCACCGACTGCGAGAACAGCGGCCCCAGGATGATCTCCGCACCCTCTTTCACGGCAGCATCGGCTGCAGCGCGCGCGCCTACGGTCGTCCCGCCGTCATCCTTGGTGATGAGCTGCACGTAGGGGTCGTTGACCTCGAACAGCGCCATCTCGGCCGCCTGCTTCATGCTCTTGGCGATGGCCGCGGTTTCGCCCATGCCGCCGAGCGGCAGCAGCAGCGCAATCTTCACGGAGGGGTGGGCAGGCGTGCTCGGCGCCGAGAGCTGCGCCGTTGGGGCGGGCACCGGGCCCATGGAGGTGGAGCAGGCCTGCAGGGTCGCCGCGAGCAGGCCGAGCGCAAGGGTACGCAGCGCGCGCGCGCCGCCTCGTCCCGGCTCCCAGGTCGTTCGCATCCGGCAGACGTCCCCCAGAGAACCGCGACGCCGCCCCCGCGCGCCACGGCCATGGCCTCCCCGGCGGGAACAGTGTAACGAATCGCTCCACAGCTGGTTAGACTTTGTTTGCGCGTGCGAAAAGTGCGAGCGCGCCACAATAGTTAACAATCGGCACAAACCGCCAACCGGGACCGCTCCATGGTCGGTTCGGAGACGAAAGCGAGCCCCGTGGCGGCCGCCGCGGAGGGCGAGGTGCAGCGGCACCTCGAGCGCGAGCTGCCGCCCGGCCTCTACCTCGTCGCCACGCCCATCGGCAACCTCGCCGACATCACGCTGCGCGCGATCTCGGTGCTCGCCCGCGCGGATATGATCTTGTGCGAGGACACGCGCCACAGCCGCACGCTGCTATCCCATTTCGGTATCGACGCGCCGACGCGGCCCTATCACGAGCACAACGCCGCCCGCGAGCGCCCGCGTGTGCTGGCCGACCTGGCGGCCGGGCGGCGCGTGGCGCTGATCTCGGACGCCGGCACGCCGCTCGTCTCCGATCCCGGCTACAAGCTCGTGCGCGCCAGCCTCGAGGCGGGCCATCGGGTCGAGGCGCTGCCCGGTCCGTCGGCGGCGCTGGTGGCGCTCGGCGTCGCCGGGCTGCCGACGGACGCCTTCTTCTTTGCCGGCTTCCTGCCGCCGAAGAGCGCCGCCCGGCGCACGCGCATCGCCGAGCTGAAGGCGGTCCCGGCGACGCTGGTGTTCTTCGAGGCGCCCTCGCGGGTGCCGGAGACGCTGGCCGATCTCGCGGCGGTGCTGGGCAGCCGTCCGGCGGCGCTCGCGCGCGAGCTGACCAAGCTGCACGAGGAGGTGCTGCGCTCACCGTTGCCGCAGCTGGCCCAGCAGCTCGCGGAGACGCCGGTGAAGGGCGAGGCGGTCATCGTCGTCGGACCGCCGCAGGCGGGCGAGGTGACGGATGCCGAGATCGCCGCCCAGCTCGCCGCCGCGCGGCGGCAGATGAGCCTGCGCGACGCCGCCAAGGCGGTGGCGGATGCGCTGGGCGTGCCCAAGACGCGCGTCTACGACCTCGGCCTCGCGCCGGAACGCAAAAGCGAATGATCGCGCGGCCTCGCTCCACGCCGCTCGACCCCGGCGCTGCCGAGCGCCGGATGCGGCTGCGGCGCGGGCGGCTGTCGGAAGCACTGGCGGCCGCCCTGCTGATCGCCAAGGGCTATCGCATCCTCGGCCGCCGGGTGCGCACGCGTGCAGGCGAGATCGACATCGTGGCAGTGCGCGGAACGCGGCTCGCGTTCGTCGAGGTGAAGCGGCGGCCGACGCGCGAGGACGCCGAGGCGGCGGTCACGGCGCGGCAGGCGGCGCGCATCCGCGCCGCGTCGGACCTGTGGCTCGCGCACCGGCTGCGCTACCACGGCCACGTGTTCGGCTTCGATGTGATCCTGTTGGTGCCGGGGCGCCTGCCGCGCCACATCCCCGACGGGATGTAGCTGCGCTAACCTGGCATCCGCGGACAGATTGACACGATGCCGCCCGCGTCTAGCATGGCTGCATGAGCGAGCACCTGACCTTCAGCGTGCGTGTGCCGGCGCTGCCCGAGATCGTCACCTTCGGCGAGGACGAGGACGATGCCGTTGCCATGGCGAAGGAGGCGATCGAGCTTGTTCTCCAGAGCCGCCGGGAGCGGGGTGAGGCGATCCCCGCGAGCGACGGCACGCTGCTGCGCTCGGTCGACGTGACGCTCGCCGCATGAACGCGCGGCGGCTCCCGGCCGTAGACGACCGATCCGTCATTCGCGCGCTGGAAAAGGCCGGCTTTACCGTCGTCAGAACCTCGGGAAGCCACGTGCGACTTTTCCACACCGTCAACGCCTCTCGTCAGACGACGGTGCCCGTGCACAAAGGCCGTGATTTGCCGCGTGGGACCTTAGGAGACATCATCGCGCAGGCCGGCATGACGGTGGACGAGTTTCTCGACCTTCTCTAAGTAGCTTCACCTCGCGGCGCCGGCGGCTTGCACCGCCGCGTCTCCTCAAGCTCCGGTTACCCATGCCCCTGCGCGTCGCCTGCCAGATGGACCCGATCGAGCGGATCGACATCCGCGGCGACTCCACCTTCGCGCTGCTGCTCGAAGCGCAAAAGCGCGGGCACGCGCTGTTCTACTACACGCCGCCCAATCTTGCGCTGCACGGCGACCGGCTGCTCGCGCGCGGCGAGACGCTGAAAGTCGAGGACAAGATCGGCGCGCACTACAAGCTCAGCGACGCGCGCGTCGAGGACCTCTCGCAGCAGGACGTAGTCCTGCTGCGTCAGGACCCGCCTTTCGACATGGCCTACATCACGACGACGCACTTGCTCGAGCGCATCCAGCCCGGGACGCTCGTCGTCAACGACCCCGCGCACGTGCGCAACGCGCCCGAGAAGATATTCGTCCTCGATTTCCTCGACCTGATGCCGCCCACAATCGTGACGCGGTCGCTGGCCGACGTGCAGGCGTTCCGCGCCGAGATGAAGGACATCATCTTGAAGCCGCTCTACGGCAACGGCGGCGCCGCCATCTTCCGCATCGCGCCCGGCGACACCAACGTCGGCTCGCTCGTGGAGCTGTTCCAGACGGTGTTCCGCGAGCCGTTCATGGTGCAGCAGTACCGGCCCGAGGTGCGGGGCGGCGACAAGCGCATCATCCTCGTCGACGGCGAGGCGGTGGGCGCCATCAACCGCGTGCCGTCGTCGGGCGAGACGCGCTCCAACCTGCACGTCGGCGGCACCGCGCAGCCGACCGAGCTGACCGCGCGCGATCGCGAGATCTGCGAGCGGCTGGGGCCGGAGCTGAAAACCCGCGGGCTTCTATTCGCCGGCATCGACGTGATCGGCCCCTACCTCACCGAGATCAACGTGACCTCGCCGACGGGCATCCGCCAGGTCAAGGAGTTCGGCGGGGCCGACATCGCCGCACTGATCTGGGACGCGATCGAGACGAAGGCCGGCACGTCCTAGGCGCGCCTTAGCTCACTCGTTGCGCGCGTGGCGCCGCTTCCTGGAGCCGCTCGAATGCGCCTGTCGCACGGGCTTCTTCGTCTCGGTGACGCTCGCCTGCTGCTTCTTGGCGTCCTTGCCATCCTTACCGGCATCGGCGGTCACGGGCGGCGGCAGATCCTGGCAGCCCTTCCAGTGCTCGAGCATGGTCGTGCTGGGCTCGAAGCCGACTCCGACGGTGTCGCTCGGCAGGTTCTCGACCCGCGCCGTTGGCACCAGCGCCCTCCACTCACGCGTCTTGAATCCGTGTTCGAGCAGCGCGGCGGCGCGGGCGTTGCGGGCGGCACTCGTCTCGTCGCCGAGCACGACCGCGACCAGCCGGTGGCCGTCGCGCGTGGCGCTGGCGACGAGGTTGTAGCCCGACGCGCAGGTGTAGCCGGTCTTGATGCCGTCGGCGCCCTGGAAGCTGCCGAGCAATGCGTTGTGCGTCGAGATGCTGACCTTGGCGATCGTCGCCTGCGTGTCGGAGAACATGGCCGCGTGCTCGGGGAACTCGCGCACCAGCGCTTGCGCCAGCAGCGCCATATCGCGCGGCGTCGTCATCTGCTGCTCGGCCGGCAAGCCGTTGGGATTGATGAAGTGCGTGTGCAGCATGCCGAGCTGCGCGGCGGTCTGGTTCATGGTCTTGACGAAGGAGGCCTCGTCGCCGCCGACCGTCTCGGCGATCGCGATCGCGAGGTCGTTGGCCGAGCGCATGATGAGGGCGCGCAGCGCATCCTCCAGCGGCAGATCCTTGCCGGCCTTGAGACCGAGCCGCGTCGGCGGCTGCGCCTGCGCGTGCGGCGAGATGAAGATCTTGGCGTCGAGCGTGATCTTGTGGTCGCGCACCGCCTGGAAGGCGACATAGGCGGTCATCATCTTGGTGAGCGAGGCGGGGTACCACGGCGCATCGGCGTCCTCGGCGTAGAGAACGTGGCCGTCGGTGGTGTCGAACAGGATCGCGCCCGCGGCCGCGGCCGGCCCTGCGCCCAATGGCCACGACAAGGCCAACGCAAGCATGCCGGCCAACACGATCTTCGAGTCTCTGTGCAAGACGTTCCGCCCTTTCGCGGCTCACCAATTGATTCCCCGTGCCGGAGTATGCCGCAGCTTGCAGACAAATGTCAGCCCACAAGCGAACTCGCCCCTAAAGCCCGTCGATTGGTGGCTTTCGCGGCGCCTTGGCGCAACGCTTGCCTGCGGGCGGCATGTCGGCAAGCATTGTGCAGCTCGACGCCCGTGTCCGGGAGGCCACAATGTCCATGCTCCGCGGACGCTGGCCCTTGGCGCTCCGTAGAGAAGATGCAGTGATGCGACCGGCGCCTGCTGCTTGCCAATCCGAAGCGTGCCAGGGCGCTACCTGTAGTGCCCGCCGCCGTGGTGGCCGCCGCCACCGATGCCGATTCCGATGGTGATGTTCGGCACCACGGGCGTGTACTGCGGCCGCCGCCGGTAGCGCGGCTGGACGTACGTCTGCTGCGACCGGTGCGGCGTGTAGATCTTCTGCTTCTCCGGCTTCTCTCCGGGCTCGTAGTCGACCTTGCGCACCTTCGGCTCCGGGCAGCGGCCGAGCTCGATGTCCTCGCGCGAGAAGATCGGCTTGGGGTCGAAGCCGGGTGGTTTCACGACGAACGGGAACGCGGTGTCGAAGCTCACGCTGCGCGCATAGGGCAGCGCGTTCCAGGTGCCGGGGTCGGGCATGGCGCCGCCGGGGCCGATGCGCATCACGCGGCAGGGATCGTTGAGCTCGCGGCATTTGCCGGCGTTGTTGCACACTGTCACCGCGCCTTCGTGCAGGAGGATCCAGATCGCATCGTCGCCCTCGACGAGGACGTCGAACACCGTGCCGCGCACCGTGATCGAGGCGACCGGCGTGCGGATCGAATAGATGGGCTTTGCCGCGATGCCGGTGATGAAGCGGAAGCCGCCCTTCACCAGGTTCAGGACGATCGAGCCGGTGGTCTTGTTCGGGTCGTAGATGAAGCGGTCGAGCGTGAGCCGCGCACCCGGCCCGAGAGCGACCTTGGTCTCATCGCGCAGCATGAGCTCGCCCAGCGAATCGTCCGCGACCGCGATGATCTCCTCCTGGCGCACGTCGTCGCCGGTCTCGAGATTGCGCAGGCTGCGGTTGTATTCGCCGGTCACGTGATTGACGATCGTCACCGCCGCGCCGATGGCATCGCCCGGGTCGGCCGCGGCGGGCGCTGCCAAAGCGGCGGCGAGAAGCGTGCAAACGAGGGGACGCAAATACGGCATGTGCGTCACAATATGGCTCAAGCAGCGGGAGGCTAGCGCAGCCTGGGTTACCGCACAATTGCGCTGGCCGCAGTTTTTCAGCATGCAAACCATGATCTTGCCGGGGCCGATACGGCTTGCAAGAATTGCTTTACAATTACTGCGATAGTTGACGGCTTGAGCGCGGGCGAAGGGCGCATATGGTCGTGACGCGCTGCGAAGTGGCACAACGCAAGACAGCGATCCCGGCCACCGTCATCGGTGCCGCGCTCGTCATGCTCGCGTCTGGCTCTGCGCAGGAAGCTATCGCGCGCGGCCGCGTCAGCCAGGGCGATATCGCGCAATGCGCCGACTCGCCCAAGGCAGAAGCGGCGGTCGCCGCCTGCACGCGGCTCTACGAGGACGGCGGACTCGATAACCGCAACAAGGCGATCGCGCTCGGCAACCGCGGCGCTGCCTACAAGCTCATGGGCCGCTACGACGAGGCCCTCGCCGACCTCGACATCGCCGTCAAGCTCGATGCGAGCAACCCGCAGTATTGGTGCCAGCGCGCGGATCTGCGCGTCAAGAAACAGCAATTCGCCGAAGCGATTGCCGACTACTCGGCGGCCTTGGACAAGGTTCCGAATTACACCTGGGCCTTCCGCGGTCGGGGGCAAGCCTATCTCAGCCAGGGCAACGCCAAGCTGGCTCTCGCCGACCTCAACGAGGCCTTGCGCGCCAAGCCCGACGATTTCAATCTCACGCACTTGCGCGGCCGCGCCAACAGCCAAGCTCAGAACTACGACGCGGCGATTGTCGATTTTACGCAGACCCTGAACTCCAAGGCGGCCGCCAACCTCCTGCCGAGCGAGCGCGCCATCATCCTGAGCCAGCGCGGCTTCGCGCGCCTGAAGCTCGGCCGCACCGCCGACGCCAAGGCCGACGTGGACGAAGCGCTGCGCATTGCGCCCAAGAGCGCGTTCTCGCTCGCCGTCTCCGGCTTGATCGAGGAGGAGCTCGGCCACAAGGCGGACGCCGCCTCGCTCTATGCGCGCGCGATCGCGCTCGAGCCCGATCTCGAGTCCGCCCGCCGCGGCCTGGAGCGGACGAAGCAGACGGAAGCCGCGGCCACGCCGCCGCCGCCTGCTCCCGCGGCCGCGCCGCCGGGCCCGCCGCCCGCGGCGAAGGCCGAGGCCACCTCCAAGCCCATCGCGGAAGCGGGTAAGGGGCCGGCCGCGGAGCTGTGCGCCCGCTACATACCGGGTGTCGGCAAGACGGTGCTCGTCGCCTGCGCGAAATAGCGGCGCCCCGCCGCCCGCAAGATCGGACGCGGGCGGCTATTCAGCTGCGATAGGACGCGTTGATGTCGATGTAGCCGTGCGTGAGATCGCAGGTCCAGACGGTCGCGCGACCGTTGCCGATGCCGACGTCGACGCGGACGACGATGTCGGCTCCCTTCATGTAGCGCGCAACCATGGCCTCGTCGTAGCTCGCCGCCCGCTCGCCGTTCTCGGCGACGAGGATGTCGCCGAAGCGGATCGACAGCCGGTCGCGGTCGGCCGCCTCGCCGGCCTTTCCGACCGCCATCACGACGCGGCCCCAGTTCGGATCCTCGCCGGCGATCGCCGTCTTCACCAGCGGCGAGTTCGCGATCGACAGCCCGATCCTGCGGGCCGCAAGGTCGCTCTCGGCGCCCTCGACCTCGACGGTGACGAACTTGGTGATCCCTTCGCCGTCCTTGGCGACGAGGATGGCCAGCTCGCGCAGCAGGTCGTGCAAGGCTGCCGCGAAAGCGGCGACGCGCGGGTCGCTCGCTTCGCCGATGCGCGGGCAGCCGTGGCGCGCGGCGGCGCCCGTCGCGAATGCGATCAGCGTGTCGCTGGTCGAGGTGTCGCCGTCGATGGTCACGCAGTTGAAGGTGCGGTCGCCGGCGTGCGCTACCAGCGTCTGCAGCGCGGCGGGCTCGATGGCGGCGTCGGTGAACACGAAGCACAGCAT
>Ga0209415_10019705_pt1 | contig 10537 bp, 6 predicted proteins | sample PeaSoiSIISIP2007_FD_187696 | JGI IMG/M metagenome (GOLD analysis project Ga0209415, IMG submission 187696) | Peat soil microbial communities from Weissenstadt, Germany - SII-SIP-2007 (SPAdes) (version 2) | ecosystem: Environmental > Terrestrial > Soil > Wetlands > Peat | place: Germany... | reverse complement strand
CCTGCTCGGCCACCAGCAGGCCGGCATCGTAAGGCGACAACTGATAGTCGCCAATGAAGCGGTCCTTCTTCTCATCCGGCAGTTCCGGCAGACCCGCCTTGATCGCATCGATATAGCTTTGCGTCAAATTGAGCGGCAGCAGATCGGGATCGGGGAAATAACGGTAATCGTGCGCGTGCTCCTTGCTCCGCATCGAGCGGGTCTCGCCCTTGGCGGCATCGAACAGGCGGGTTTCCTGCACCACCTGCCCGCCCTCTTCGTAAAGGTCGATCTGGCGGCGCGCCTCATAGTCGATGGCCTGGCTCATGAAGCGGATCGAATTGACGTTCTTGATCTCGGCCCGCGTCCGATAAGCCTCGCCCGCCTTTCGGACCGAAACATTGACGTCGCAGCGCATCGAACCTTCGGCCATATTGCCGTCGCAGGTTCCCAGATAGCGCAGGATCGAACGCAGTTTGGTCACATAGGCGGCGGCTTCCTCGGGACTGCGGATGTCGGGCTTGGAGACGATCTCCATCAAGGCAACGCCCGAGCGGTTCAAATCGATGAAGGATTTGCTCGGATGCTGGTCGTGCAGGCTCTTGCCGGCGTCCTGCTCCATATGCAGCCGCTCGATGCCGACGGTGCGCGTCGAGCCGTCGGGCATGTCGAGAATCACCTCGCCCTCGCCGACCACCGGATATTCGTACTGACTGATCTGATAGCCCTGCGGCAGATCGGCGTAGAAATAATTCTTCCGCGCGAACACCGAAGTCAGATTGATCTTCGCCTTCAACCCCAAACCGGTCCGCACCGCCTGTTCGATGCAATGTTCGTTGATGACCGGCAACATACCCGGCATGGCGGCGTCGACCAGCGAGACCTGGGTGTTGGGCTCGGCCCCAAAATCGGTGGCCGATCCGGAGAACAACTTGGACTTGCTGGTGATCTGGGCGTGAACCTCGAGCCCGATGACCAACTCCCAATCGCCGGTCTCGCCCTGGATAACATAAGCCATGGTCTTAACCCTCCAACCCGCTCGGCGCGGCCGAGAAACCGGCCGCCTTTTCCATCACATCGGCAACCTTCAGAACCGTCTCTTCGTCGAAGGGACGGCCGATCAATTGCAACCCGAGCGGCAAGCCGTCGGACGACAGGCCGGTCGGCAATGACAGGCCGGGCAAGCCGGCCAGGCTGGTGGGGATGGTGAAGACGTCGTTCAGCCACATGGTGACCGGATTGTCGTCGGTCTCGCCGATGCCGAAGGCCGGAGACGGCGCCGTCGGCGTCAGGATCACATCGACCGACTGGAAGGCCTTGGCGAAATCGTCGGCGATCAACCGGCGAACCTTCTGCGCCTTGATGTAATAGGCGTCGTAATAACCGGCGGACAGCACATAGGTGCCGATCAGGATGCGGCGGCGGACTTCCTTGCCGAAACCGGCCGCGCGGGTCTTGGCATACATTTCGTCCAGCGTCTTGCCTTCAACACGCAGGCCATAGCGCACGCCGTCATAGCGCGCCAGATTGGACGAACATTCGGCGGGGGCGACGATGTAATAGGTCGGCAACGCATATTTGGTGTGCGGCAGACTGATGTCGACCGGCGTGGCGCCGGCCGCCTTCAGCATCGCGATGCCGTCCTCCCACAATTTGGAAATCTCGTCGGACAAGCCGTCGGGCCGATATTCCCGAGGAATTCCGACCTTGAGCCCACGGATGTCGCCGCTCAATGCCGCCTCGAAATCCGGCACGGCGACTTGGGCCGAGGTCGAATCCTTGGGATCATAACCGACCATCGAGCCCAACATGATCGCCGCATCGCGGACCGTCCTCGTCATCGGACCGGCCTGATCGAGGGACGAGGCGAAGGCGATGATGCCCCAGCGCGAGCAACGGCCATAGGTCGGCTTGATGCCGACCAGACCACAGAAGGCGGCTGGCTGGCGGATCGAGCCGCCGGTATCGGTTCCGGTCGCCGCCAGCACCAGACGCGCCGCCACCGCCGCCGCCGATCCGCCCGACGACCCGCCGGGCACCAGTTGGGCGGCCGGATCGGATTTGCGTTTCCATGGATTGATCACCGGCCCGAAGGCGGATGTCATGTTGGACGAGCCCATGGCGAATTCGTCAAGCGCCGTCTTGCCCAAAACCACGGCGCCGGCCTTTTTCAAATTGGCCGAGACGGTCGATTCGTAAGGCGGAACGAACCCCTCCAGGATCTTCGAACAGGCGGTGCTGGGCACGCCTTCAGTACAGAACAAGTCCTTCATGCCGATCGGCAGGCCTTCCATGGCGCCGCCTGCGCCTTTGGCGATTTTGGCGTCGGACAGCTTGGCCCGTTCCAAGGCCAGTTCCGGCGTCTCGGTCACGAAGGCGTTGAGGCCGCGGGCCTTTTCCATGGCGGCGATATGCGCGTTCGCCAGTTCGACAGCGGTGAAATTCTTGGCCTTGAGGCCGTCGCGGGCCGCCGCCAGGGTCAATTTGGTCAGTTCGGTCATCTGCGTTATTCCACCACCTTGGGAACCAGGAAGAAGCCGTCATGGCATTCCGGCGCGTTGGCCAACACCTTGTCCGGATAATTGCCGTCGGTCACTTCGTCGGCGCGACGCGGCAATTCCATATGGGCGACGCTGGTCATCGGAGCCACACCATCGGTGTTCACCTCGGCCAATTGCTCGACGAATTGCAAAATGTTCGACAATTCGCCGACCAGATGCTCCAGTTCGTCATCACGAACCTCAAGACGCGCCAGATTGGCGATATTCTTGACGGTGGCTTTGTCCAGGGACATGGGATGCTCTTCTCCAACCTGATACCGACCCTACGGTCAACCTGCCGAGAGCCAGGCAACAGCCGTTTTTGCGGAATTTTCTAACAAGGGGCGGACGTTAACATCGGCTCCGGCGAACCGCAACCCTTGGACTGGCGGGGTTGATTTATCGCCGCACGCCATGCATCCTCGACACCAAAGAGGCGTGTGCAATTACGCTCCAAGGCACGAGCAATCATCCATATTTTTGCTAAGAATTAAACATTCTTTCTTCAAATAACAACGCGCTTCTTTCTGCACGAAGTGCTTTGCCACACCCCATTATTGAGCTATCCTCGCCAAGGATACTTGGATGACTATGTTTAGTAACACGCATATGCCATGTAAACATATTTACAAAATGCCAAATTTGTTTTATTTGTATTGCCGGTGCGAGATCTTGAGGGATGTTAACAATGCGGCTCAATGAACCAATCACCGACCACGAAGAATTGCTCCCCGACGGCGTCCTGCTCACGTCCAGAACGGATCTCACCGGCAAGATTACCTTCGTCAATGAGGCCTTCACAGCGATCAGCGGTTATGCGGAAGACGAACTGCTGGGCGCCCCCCACAATCTGATCCGCCATCCGCATATGCCGAAAGAGGCTTTCGCCGACCTCTGGACCACCATCAAATCGGGCCGGCCGTGGGAAGGACTCGTCAAGAACAGGGCGAAGAACGGCGATTTCTACTGGGTGCGGGCCAACGTCACCCCCATCGTCACGGACGGTAAGATCACCGAATATATCTCGATCCGCTCCAAACCGTCACGCGACCAGGTCGCGGCCGCCGACCGGGTCTATGCCGAGGTCCGCACCGGTCAGGCGAAAGGACTCCGCGTCAAGGACGGTGTCGCCGAGCGTACCGATCTGGCCCACCGTTTCGCGGTGTTTGCATCGAGCATCGCCGGCAAGCTGGCCTTGAGCATGGCCGTGACGATTCTGTTCATGCTGGCCCTGGCTTGGATGTGCGTCGCTGACGCCGGTGCGCCGGCGGTGATCGGCACCGCTGGCGCCGGCGCCCTGGTGGTGGCGCTGTCCTCGGCCCTGGTGTTGCGGGCGATCAAACAACCGCTCGATCGGTTCGAAACCCATTTCGATGCCATCGCGCGCGGCGATTTCAGGCATGACATCCCTCCGCAGCCGGTCCAGGAATTCAATCGCCTGACCATCCTGTTGCGCGCCATGAAAGCCAAGCTCGCCTATGCCGAGCAGGAACGCATCGAGATGGAACGCAAAGCCCAGATCGACCGCTCCCAGGCCTTGCGGCAGATGGCCGACAAGATCGAAGCCGAAGCCGGCTCCGCCGTCGAACATGTGGCCGGTCGCACCCAGATCATGGCGACCGACGCCGAAGCCATGGCAGCCTCGGCCGTCAAAGTGAGCGCCAATTCGGTCAGCGTGGCGGCGGCGGCCGACCAGGCGTTGGCCAACGCCCAGGCGGTGGCGGTGGCGACCGAGGAACTGGCGTCGTCGATTCGCGAAATCTCCTCCCAGGTCGCCATTGCCGGCACGGTCTCGGGAGAGGCGGTGAGCGAGGCCAACGATGCCAATCAGACCATCCGATTCCTCGCCGAGGAGATCGCCCGCATCGGTGAAATCGCCTCGCTCATCAACGACATCGCCGCGCAAACCAATTTGTTGGCGCTGAACGCCACCATCGAAGCGGCACGCGCCGGCGAAGCCGGCAAAGGCTTCGCCGTGGTCGCCAATGAAGTGAAAAACCTGGCCAACCAGACCGCCCGGTCGACCGACGAGATCACCCAGCAAATCACCAAGATCAGGAGCCTGACCGAAGCCGCGGTCGGCGCCGTTTCCCACATCACCGCCACCATTGGCCGGGTTGACGAAGTGGCGACCTCGATCGCTTCGGCAATGGAGGAACAGAGCGCCGCCACCCAGGAAATCAGCCGGAATGTGGTCGAGACCAGCGATGCGGCGCGCAATGTCTCGGAACTGATCGGCTCGGTTTCAAACGATGCGACGCGCACCGGCGAGCAGGCGGCGGAAGTACGCCATGCCACCAATGAAGTCGCGGGTGCCGTCTCCTCCCTGCGCGAGGTGCTGGTCCATCTGGTGCGCACCAGCACCACTGAGACCAACCGCCGCGTGTTCGAACGGGTCAGGGTCGACATGACCTGTGAGGTGGCTATCGGCGGCAAAGTGCAAAACGCCAAGCTCCACGACATTTCGCAAGGCGGCGCCTGGCTGCAAGATGCCCCTGAAAGCCAGCCGGGTGAAAACGGTCGGCTGGCGATCTCCGGTCAGCAGGTCGCCTTCGAGACCCGTGCCGCGGCGCCCGGCAATCTGCATGTCAAATTCGACGATCCCGCGGTCAAGGGACGGAAGGTCTTCGAAACGGCGACGAGGGGACGATAGTTCGCGTGATTTTAAATTGGTCCCGCTGGACTGCCGTGATCAATAGACAAGTTGAACCGCCAAGGCGCCAAGTCCGCCAAGGGATACGCTTCGAGATGTGTGTATCCGATAGCCGGCGATTGAGGGCTGCAGTGATCGGTGCCGTATAGGTGATGCGGCTCAGATGGCCCAGTTCTTTGGCGTTCTTGGCGCCTTGGCGGTTCATCTGATAGGCGCACGGTCTGACGAACAGGAAAGATAGGGTCGACCGCCTTCCTCGATTCCGTCATTCGCGGTCCCGTATGGCACATTCCATAATTGTTCGAGTGATTGCCCTGGCCCTATTGCGCCTGATTCTGATTCTCTCCATAGTTCGCGCCATGATGAGCACCGATATCCCACCCACGCGCCCCTCACCCATCCCCATCAGCCGCACCCAGCTTTTTCTGGGGTTCCTGAAAATCGGCCTGCTCGGATTCGGCGGCGTTGCCGCCATTGCCCGCCATGTCATCGTCGAGGACCGCGCCTGGCTCAGCGAAAAGGACTATGCCTCGCTCCTGGGAATCGGCCAGATCCTTCCCGGACCGAATATCGTCAATGTCTCGATCATGATTGGCGACCGTTTCCAAGGCCCCCTCGGGTCCCTGTGCGCACTGTCCGGTTTGATGACGATGCCGCTCCTCATTCTCGTCGGTTTGGCCACGGCCTATCAGAGCTTCGCCACGGTCCCCGCGGTCCAGGCGGGGATCGCCGGGACGGCCGCCGCCGCCGCTGGGCTGGTGGTGGGAACGGCGTTGAAAATGACCCGCAAACTAAAACCGACGCGCCTGACCTTGGCGATCGGTGTGGTGGTCTTCGCGGCGGTCGGCATCGCGCATCTGCCCATGCTTCCCGTGGTCTTAATCGTGGCGCCGCTCAGCATTCTGGCCGCCGCCAGGGAGAACCGGTCTTGAAAGACGATCTGCTCGGCCAAATCTTCGTGACCTTCGCCTCGGTGTCACTGGTGGCGGTGGGCGGCGCCAATGCGGTGATGCCCGACATCCATCGGCAAGTCGTCGACCAGTTGCATTGGATGGACAGCGCCACCTTCGCCAATCTGTTCGCCGTCACCCAGGCCGCGCCCGGCCCCAATGTCTTGTTCGTCAGCCTTATCGGCTGGCATATGGCCGGCCTCGCCGGTCTCGCGGTGGCGACCGTCGCCATCGTCATGCCGTCGGGCCTCCTCGCCTTCGCCGTCGGGCGGCTCTTGTCCCGTCTGGAGGGGCGTCCCATCGTCAAGACGATCAAAAGCGGGTTGGTGCCGATCGCCGTCGGCCTCATCCTGGCCAGTGGCCTCGTCATGGGCGCCGCCGCTTATCACGGCCTTCTGACCTTGGGCATTACGGCCGCCACGGCCGCGTTCGTCTTTTTGAAAGAACGCAGCCCCTTTTGGCCGCTTCTCGGCGGCGCCCTGCTGGGCGTCGCGGCTTACGCGACAGGGGTGCCTTACTGAAAGCCCGTTACGATCGATTCGGATCGTTCATCCGCCGCTCGAAGCGACGACGGCGAACGTCCGAATCGACGCAAAAGTCCAGGCATCGGACCTATGCGGCCTCCTGCAATGGCCCCAAACCGGTTGTCAGTCGAGCGCATTCCTCTTTCCAACGCTCGTTCGCATCGGACGTCAGTTCGAACTTCCCATGCAACCGGCCACTGTCATTGGACAGCACGACGGCATCGAAGGACGTCGAGACCTCGGACATCGTGACCCTCACCCGCGCCCCGGGGCGCAAATCTACGGGCAAATGGTAAGCCATCAAACCGCCTTCGGAAATGTTTTCGATGGTCACATTATGGGTGTTTCCATCGACAGTGATCGCGCCGGACCCATTGATTTGGTAGCGCGGCTTGCGGCGGCGATTGACCTCCTTGGTCGAGGTTCGCACGACACGCACCAGTATTTCGCGCAGACGATCGATGCCGCCGGCCACCTCGGCCGAGATGCGCCCGACGAGATCAGCCCGTTCGCCTGTGGAACTTGCCTCGGTCGAAACACGGGCAATGCGTTCCGCCACCTCCTGGGCGGCATGCGTCGTCTCGACAACGTTGCGCGCAATTTCCTCCGTTGCGGCGCCTTGTTCTTCGATGGCGGCGGCAATCGCGGCGGAAACGGCCTGAACCTCCGCGATGGCGCCATTGATTTCGCCGACGGACGTCACGGCGTCTCTGGTTGTTGTTTGAATTTCGGCGATCTGAGCGGATATCTCGTCGGTTGCCTTGGCCGTCTGCGTCGCCAAGTTTTTGACCTCATTGGCAACGACGGCAAAGCCTTTGCCCGCCTCTCCGGCGCGTGCCGCTTCGATGGTGGCGTTGAGCGCGAGAAGATTGGTCTGAGAGGCGATATTATTGATAAGAGTGGCTATCTTGCCGATATGGTCAACCGCGCTCGACAACAAGCCGATCGTGACCTGGGCGCGCCCCGACGCCTCGACCGCCGTTCCCGTCATCTGGGTGGCGGCTCCAATTTGAGAGGAGATCTCGCGAATCGAGGCGCTCAACTCTTCGGCGGCCGAGGCGACGGTCTGCGCATTGGCCATCGCTTGAGAAGCCGCCGCCGCCACACTTTGACTCTGCCCATCGACAGCGGAGGCCGACTCGGCCATCCCGCTGGCGTTATCGGCCATGGATGTCGTCAGCGTCGCCACTTGGTTGACCGCCGAGCGGGTTTCCGATTCCACCGTTTCGGCCATTCGTTGAAGAGCGGCGATCTTGTCCTGTTCGGCGCGTTTGCGGTCGTCCTCTTGCATGTGACGCAGTTTTTCGGCTTCCGCCGCGCCAAGACGTAAATGTTCCAAGGCCTGGGCAATCAAGCCAAGTTCGTCGGAATGCCCCGTCCGCGGGACCGCAATCGCATATTCGCGTCTGATCAGGCGATCAACCGACTGGCCGATGCTGCGCGTTGGACGGGTAAGACGGAAATGCATGCCCGCCAGAATAGTACCCCCTAACGTCAGGGCGAACAGCAGTCCGCCGATCGCGATGCCCAAACCGGTCAACGCTTTCGCACGAACGTCGATTGCGTGAGCGCTTGCCTCACTCAATGCCTGGTAACCGAGATCAAGGATTGGCTGGAAGGGCGCATTGCACATCGACGTCCATTCGGCGCTGCCCACCGCCGTCTGCCCCAAACCGTCGAGACCGGCCACAATGCCATCGATCCGATTTTGGGCGTCGTCGGTGGCCATGCGGGCCCGCCTTGCCTTCTCGAGCAGTTGGGTCGAAACGCCCGGCCTGGCAAGAAATTCATCCAGTCCGCGCCACGCCGAACCGTAAACACCTTTGTCGGCGGCCAATGTCGCTCGCTGAGCGCTCGTAAGCGGCTGATTTCCCGTGACGGCGGCGCGCAACAATGAACATTGATCACCATAGCTATCCCGAATCGTCCAGGCGATCCGGCGGACCTGAACCATTTCGGCGCTCAAAGGATCGCCCACGCGCACCGCATTGCTCGTCGCCACCGAAGCGCGAGACAGAGCGGCAACCACCGCCAAAACGGACTGACGCCACGGTTCCTGTCCCGTCAGACTGCGGTCCCGCCGCGGCTTCCGTTGCTCGGCATCGATCAGGCCGTTCCGAGAGTCCTGGTCTTTCCAAGCACTCTGGACGGCATCAGCGAGAGAGCGGCTGTCGGTCAATTGGCCGGACGCCAGAGCGGCCATCGCCTGTTCATATGACACTGCGGCCTTTCGCCGCGCCTCATCAATGACGGCGCGCGGATCGTCATTGGACAGGAGCGCCGTCTGCTCGATTGAAATTCTCGCTCGAATGGCGACAATGGAATCGAATAAGGCCCGATCCATATCGGTTAGTTTTTCGACGCGTTCAGCTTCAGAGAAACGGCTCCATTCTTGAAACAAAACAAGAGTTAATGAGGAAACCAATCCAATAATTATCGCCGCAACAGATAATGTCATGCGCCTTATAATTGATATTTTAACCATGATAGCGTATGTGACCCTTGTCATAAAAAGATAGCGCCATATGGACGCTTTCTACCCACGGTATATATATCCATATTCGGCGTCCTTCGCATTATTTTTTTGCCCTACGCAGAGTTCAGCGCAGGAAGCGCGAGTCTTCTCTTTGTCTGGAGAGGATCTGTTAATTATGAGTCGCTAAAATAGGCAATCTTCTTTCCGCTCGACATGGGCAATTCTTGGAAACACCCCCTCAATCCTCCGAGCCCGATAGAATAGCGCTGAAGGACCTTGCTTCTATCGGGATATGGATATTCCGCTCAAATTCATATATATGAATAGCTGTTTCGGCTGAGCGCCCCTCGTCCGCGGTGCGGGAAGCGGCACATCATCAAACATTAATAACAACGATTGGAAAAGAAACATGCTGATTACCCTGGGGGGACTTGTTGTTTTAGTGACCATCTACCTCATGGTGAAACAGTACGAAACAAGACTTGTTTTGTTTTGTGCAGGAATGATACTGGCGCTTGCCGCGGGACAACCAATGGCTCCATTCAAAGCGTTTTCGCATGCTATGCAGGAAAACAAACTCTTTGAATCCATTATTTCCGTCATGGGCTTCGCCATGGTCATGAAGCTCACCCAGTGCGACCAGCATCTGATCCAATATTTGGTCCGAGGCTTGCGGCGGGCGGGGTCGCTGTTGATTCCGGCATCCGCTCTGGTGACCTTCTTTATCAATACATCGATTACCAGTTCAGCCGGCTGCTCCGCCGCCGTCGGTTCCATTCTCATTCCACTGCTGCTGGCGGCCGGCATTCATCCGGCGATCGCGGCCGCCTGCATCTATGTCGGCACTTATGGCGCGATCCTCAATCCAGGCTATGCGCAGGTCGCCATCGTCGCCGAGGTCGCCAAAGTCTCCAACATGCAAGTGGTCGCGAACCATTTCATGCCGATGCTGGCATCCGCCCTCATCGGCGCCTTCTCGCTTTTGGCCGTGGCTTACGCCTTGAAGGAACATAAAGGATATGTGCTTCCGACCGACCGACAGACACAAGACGACAGCTTCAAGATCAACCCCATCAAGGCGATCGTTCCGCTGATCCCGTTGACACTTCTTATTCTCGGAAGCACCGGAATGGTGCCGCCATTCAAGGAACTGGCAATCTCGCATGCCATGATCATCGGCGCCTTTTGCGGTTTTCTGGCGACCCGGGTCAGTCCTCAGAAGATATCGAAGGAATTCTGGCATGGCGCGGGAGACTCTTTTGGCCATGTGTTCGGCATCATCATCTGCGCGCTTGTTTTTGTGGAAGGCCTCAAGTCGGTCGGCATCATTCAAGCGATTACCGACATGATGGTCAGCACGCCGGCTATCGCCAAAATCAGTTCCGCCTTCGGACCGTTTATTCTGGGCGTGATGT
>Ga0209415_10019704_pt1 | contig 10538 bp, 9 predicted proteins | sample PeaSoiSIISIP2007_FD_187696 | JGI IMG/M metagenome (GOLD analysis project Ga0209415, IMG submission 187696) | Peat soil microbial communities from Weissenstadt, Germany - SII-SIP-2007 (SPAdes) (version 2) | ecosystem: Environmental > Terrestrial > Soil > Wetlands > Peat | place: Germany... | reverse complement strand
TGTTCCCCGCGATGGAGCTGCGGCAGGGGTTCACCGCAGGCGACATCACGCACCTCGCCAATCTGTGCCACGACTGCCGCGCGTGCTACTACGCGTGCATGTACGCGCCCCCGCACGAGTTTGGGGTGAACGTACCCCAGGCCCTCGCCGCGGTGCGGCAGGACAGCTACCGTCGGTACACGTGGCCCGCGGCGTTCGGCCGGCTCTTTGCCGACGTCCCCCTCGCCGGCGTCCTTGCCGCCTCAGCCGTGGCCGTCGTGCTGGTGCTGGCGTGGGTGCTGGCCGGCCCGGGGCGGCTGCTGGCGGCGCATGCGGGGCCCGGGGCCTTCTACCAGGTGGTCGCCTACTGGGCGATGGTGGTCCCCGGCGTGCTGGTCTTCGCGTACTGGGTGGGCGTATGGATCCTCGGCGGCGCGCGGTTCTGGCGCGAGACGGGGACGACGACGCGCGCGCGCGTCTCAGTGCGCGCGGTGCTCGGTGCCATGGGGGAGGCGCTCGTGTTGCGGTGGCAGCGCGGCGGGGGGCCCGGGTGCCCGTATCCCGGCCCGCACGCGTCGTTCGGCCGGGGCACGCTGCACATCCTCGTGGTCGCGGGATTTCTGGCCGCGGTCGTGTCGACGACGCTCGCGGCGATCTACCAGGATCTCCTCGACCGGATGCCCCCGTACCCGCTCGCGAGCGCGCCGGTGGTGCTGGGGGCGCTCGGGGGCCTGGCGATGATCGTCGGGACCGTCGGTATGCTCGTCGTCAAAGGCGTGAGCGATCGCGCCCCGGAGAGCGAGGGGCAGCGGCCCCTCGACTACGCGTTTGTGATCACGCTCGGCGTCGCGTCGCTGACGGGGATCTGCACGCTCGTGCTGCGGGCGACGCAGGTGATGGGGCTGATGCTGACGATTCATCTCGGGGTCGTCGCGGCGCTGTTTCTGACGGCACCGTACGGCAAGTTCATCCACGCGTTGTATCGGTTCCTGGCGCTGGTCCGGAACCGGCTTGAGCAAGACCATGCGGCCTGACCCCCGCGCGAACGCGCCGCGGAACCGGGGGTTTACGGTGGTTGAGATCCTGGTGGTGCTGCTGCTGTTCGCCCTCGTGATCTGGCTCGCGCGAGTCGGGTACCGGGCCCTGACGCATCACGCGGCGGCACGCCCCGGGTCGGTCAGGCTCGCCCTCGCGTGGTCCGCCGGGCGCGCGGGCGCGACGGTGCCTTCGCTGCGCGCGGAGCCCGCTCTCGCGGGCTGGCCGCGCGCCGCGCGTTCGACGCGTGGACGCGATCGATCTTTGCCGCCATGACGAAGTCGCTTTCCGTCAGGCCGTCGATCTTGTGCGTCCAGAGGTAGACACGCACCTCGCCCCAGCGGACGTACAGGTCGGGATGATGGCCCTCCCGTTCGGCGACGGCGGTGATGGCGTTGACGAAATCCACGGCCTGCACAAAGTTCTCGAACCGGTATGATTTCACGAGCTTCTTGTGGTCCTCGATCTCCCACCCCTGCAGTAGCGCGAGGAGCGGCCGGATCTGGGCCGGCCCAAGCGGGGGCGTTCCGCCCCGGCACGGGACGCAGCGACGATCGGCGAGCCTGGTCACGGGCGACACCTCCGCGAGACGCAATCCGCCTCGATGCTCTCACTGGCCTTGGGGATAGCCTTTGCGAAGTCCCCTTTCCGATCGCCTTCCAGCCGCGCCTGTGGATCGGCCAGCGCTTGACCCGCCTCTTTGCCGCTTCCACCGGCGGCCGTCCGCTATTCGTCCTCGGGGTCGACCCATTCCTCTTCGTCCGGCACGAACGCCCGGTGGCACTGCGGGCAGACGATCGGTTCGTTCTCCTCGGGAAGGAGGAGGACAAGGACAGCAGAGGCGCAATGGGGGCACATGACCCGGATCATGCCGCTATCGTACCACGGCCCGCGGCCGTCGCAGGGTGCCGGGTGAGAGCGCCGCGGCGCCGCACGATGAGAACAGGAGGGGCGGGGTGCGTCCCAGAATGCCCAACCGTCGCGAACCTCACGAGAACCACGCCGCTCTCGTTCTGCGTTGAACTCGGCGGACCCATCGCGGGTGGAGGTGATCCATGCCGAAGGATCTCGGGGCCAAATCCTACACCGGCGCGGGTGCCGGGGAGATCGTTCGCCACCGGACGTTCATCACGCACCGCGGCCCCGGCCGATAGACGGCGGGCCGACACGCTCGCATGGCCGACACGGTTGCTTCGCTAGATCTCGCCCGCGACCTCCGGCGGCGCGTCCGCGGGGAAGTCCGCTTCGACGCGGTGTCGAGGGCGCTCTACAGCACGGACGCGAGCATCTACGAGATCGAACCGATCGGGGTGGTCCTTCCCCGCGACGCGGACGACGTGCAGGCGGTGCTCGAGGTCACGCGGGAGGCGGGCGTCCCCGTGCTGCCGCGCGGCGGGGGGACGAGCCTCGCCGGTCAGACGGTCGGGCGCGCCGTCATCCTGGATTGTTCCAAGTACATGAACCGCCTCGTCGAGGTCGACGCCGAGGCGGGGTGGGCCCGCGTGGAGCCCGGCATCGTGCGCAGCGAGCTGCTGGCGGCGCTGGCGCCGACGGGACTGATCTTCGGGCCCGAGACATCGACCAGCAGCCGAGCAACAATCGGCGGGATGATCGGGAACAACTCCTCGGGATCGCGCTCGCTTGTGTACGGCAAGACGGTCGACACGATCATCGCCGCGAACGTCCTCCTCGCCGGCGGCGAGTCGCTCGCGTTCGGGCCGGTCGACGCCGCGGACGCCGCGCTGCGCGCGTGGGGGGACGGGGCGGAGGGCCGAATCTACCGCGAGGTCCTGCGGATCGTGGAGGCCACGCGGGACGAGGTCGCCCGCCGGTTCCCCAAGGTCCAGCGCAGGGTCGGCGGCTACAACTTGGATGAATTTCCGTCCGGCGGGCCCGTGAACCTCGCCAAGCTGATCGTCGGCTCAGAGGGGACGCTCGCGGTGGTCACCGAGGCGACGATCAAACTGGCGCGCCGGCCCGCGGCCACGGCACTCGCAATTTTTCAATTCGACGATATCGTCCCGGCGCTCGAGTACACGCCCGAGATCCTTGAAACGCAGCCGACCGCGGTCGAGCTCACCGACAAGTTCATCCTGGACATGGCGCGCCAGGCCCGCGAGCACCGCCACCGGCTGACGTTCGTCGACGGGGATCCCGGTGCAATTTTGGCCGTGGAGTATGCCGGCGATAGCCCGGATGCGCTCGGGGCCAAACTCGACGCGCTCGAGGCGCGGATGCGCCGCGCCGGGTTCCAGGGCCCGATGCGCAGGCTGATCGAGCCGGGCGCGCAGGCGAACCTGTGGGCCGTGCGGGAGGCCGGGGTCGGATTACTGCTCGGGATGAAGACCGCCCGCAAGCCGGTCGCGTTCGTCGAAGACAGCGCGGTGGGCCCCGATCGGATCGCGGAGTACACGCGGCGGTTTCGTGAGATCGTGCGGCGGCACGGCACCGAGGCGTCATTCTACGGGCACGCGAGCGTCGGCCTGCTGCATACCCGTCCGATCCTGGACCTGAAGCAGGCCCGCGACATCGAGGAGATGCGTGAGATCGCCGGCGAGATCGCGGACCTCGTCCAGGAGTTTGGCGGAGCCCTCAGCGGGGAGCACGGGGACGGTCTCTCGCGCGGTGCGTTCATGGAGAAGATGTTCGGCCAGGAGTTGTACCAGGCGTTCCAGGGCGTCAAGGCGGCGTTTGACCCCGAGGGGTTGATGAACCCGGGCAAGATCGTAGGGGCCCCGCCGATGACCGAGTCGCTGCGGTACGGCCCGGCGTACCGCACCGCGGTTCCGGCGACGATCCAGGACTTCACCCGGGACGGCGGGTTTGCGAACGCCGTCGAGCTGTGCAGCGGCGTCGGGGCATGCCGGAAGCAGCGGGGCGGCACGATGTGCCCGTCGTACATGGTGACGCTCGAAGAAGCGCACAGCACGCGCGGCCGGGCGGACGCGCTCCGCGCGGCGATCTCCGGACACCTGCCCGACGCGTCGCTCGCGACCCGGGAGCTCTACGAGGTCATGGACCTGTGCATCGGCTGCAAGGCGTGCAAGGCGGAGTGCCCGAGCAACGTCGACATGGCGAAGCTGAAGCACGAGTTTCTCGCACAGTATCATGAGGCGCACGGGCTGCCGGCGCGCGCCCGGCTGTTCGGGCACGTCGCGTCGATGGGCCCGCTCGGCTGCGCGGCCGCACCGCTGTCCAACTGGGTGCTGGCGAGCCCGCCGGTGCGGTGGGTGCTCGACCGCGCCCTCGGGATTGACGCGCGGCGACCCCTGCCCGCGTTCGCGCAGCAGCGCTTCACGCGCTGGTTCGCCCGTCGGCGCCGTCCGACGCTCCTGCGGAGGTCCGTCCCCGAGTCCGCGGGGCTGCCCGGCGGGGGGCGCGTGCTGCTGCTCGTCGACACGTTCACCGAGTACTACTATCCGGAGATCGGCCGCGCGGCCGTGCGCGTGCTCGAGGCCGCCGGGTGCGAGGTGGCGCTCGCCGGGACGGTGTGCTGCGGGCGTCCGATGATCTCGAACGGGATGCTGCGGGAAGCCAAGGCGCTGGCGGCGGAGAACGTCGACCGGCTGCAGGCGTCTGCGGAGGAGGGTGTGCCGATCGTCGGGCTCGAACCGTCGTGCGCGGCGACGCTGAAGGACGAGTATCCCGATCTGGTGCCGGGGCCGGCCGCCGATGCTGTGGCGCGGCGGACGTTTCTGTTCGAGGAGTTGCTTGCCGTCCTGGCGGCTGCGGGGGCGCGCGTGCCGTACGCTCGAGACGACCGCCGCGTGGTGCTGCACGGCCACTGTCACCAGAAGGCCCTGGTCGGCATGGGGCCGTCCGTCGCGGCGCTCCGCGCCGTGCCGGGCTGGCAGGTCGATCCGCTCGACTCCGGATGCTGCGGGATGGCGGGGTCGTTCGGGGTCGAGCGCGAGCACTACGACGTGTCGCTGGCGATGGGCGAGCGGGTGCTGTTCAAGGCGGTCCGGGCGGCCCCGGCCGACGCGCTGATCGTGGCCGCCGGCGCATCGTGCCGGCAGCAGATCGCGCACGGCACCGGGCGGCGGGCGGTGCACCTGGCCGAGGCGCTTGCCGGCGCGCTCGACGACCGGCCCGCGTAGAGACGCCGCCGGGCGGTCTCGCGGACGCCTGCGGGTTCACTCCCGTCGGCGCCGTGATGGCGGCGTCGCCGCGCAGGCCGATCGATGTCTGATGGGAGCGGGTGACGCGGTGGTAGTTCAGGTGTCCAAGGACGAGATTCTCGGCCGGCTCGACCGGACGCGGCGGAGCGCGGCGGAGCGGGGGTTCGACGGCCTCGTCGTGATCGGGCGATCGTTTTACGATCGGTGCGGGGACCTTGCCTATCTCACGAATCACTTCCCGCCGTTCCCGGCGACGGTGTTCAGCGAGACGCAAAAAGGACTCGGCCACGGCCTCCTGGTCCTCCCGGTGCGGGGCGATCCGGTGCTCGTGATCGACGGCCGCGCGTACCGAAAGGAAATGATGGTTGTCGACGAGATCGTGGCGGATACCGATCTCGCGCGCGGGGTGGTCGGCGCGCTGCGGAGCCGCACGCTGGAGACGGCGCGGGTGGGCCTCGTCGGCGACGACATCATGCCGCTGGTAATGTACCGGATGATCGTCGAGGCGCTGCCGGGGCTGCGGCTCGAGCCGGCGAACGAGATCGTCCGGCGCCAGCGCATCGTCAAGAGCCCCGCGGAGCAGGCGCTGCTGCGCCATGCCGCCGAGGTCTCCGATGCGGGCCTGCGCGCGGCGCTCGGGCGAGTCCGCGAGGGAGCCACGGAGACGGAAGTGTGCGCGCACGGCATCGCCGCGGCCATGGAGGCCGGCGCCGATTTCGTGCGCTACCTGCGGGTGCACTCGGGCGTGTATAGCTCGTACGGGTCGCGCTGGCCGCAGGCGCTCCCTCGCAAGATGGAGCGCGGGGATCTCGTGGCCATGGACATCATCGGGGCCGCCGGCGGGTATCAGTTCGACGTGCTCCGCACCACGATCGTGGGCGCGCCGGACGCCGAGCAGCGCAGGTTTCTGGACGCGGTGGCTCACGCCGCGGACGTTGCGGTGGCCGCCTCCCGGGCCGGGGCGATCTGCGGTGATCTCGTCCGGACGGCGAACCGCCTGCTGGACGACGCCGGCTACGGCAAGCACGCACGGACGTTCATGGGGCACGGCATCGGGCTCGAGACCGTCGAGGAACCGTATCTTACGCCGGAGGTCACGTCGCGCCTCGAGCCGGGCATGGTGATCTGTGTAGAGCCGGGCGTGTACATCCCGGGGTGGGGCGGTGCAAGCATCGAGCACGAGCTGATCGTGACCGACGGCGCACCCGAGGTCATCACCCCGACGCCCGCCCGTCACTGGTGATGGCATGCGCGACCGCCTGGCCCCGGGTTGTATGCGGCGTTGAACGCGATGCCGCGCACGCAGGCAGAGCGACTGGACGCGGGTGTTGCGTTCACGCAGTGAACATACGTCGCTGACGATACCGATGATGGACAAAGGGGATCACGATGCCGCCCACGCTGACGACGTACAACCAGAGCGTTACGATCAACCGCTCCGGCTTCGCTGAACTCACGGGTAGTATCGGTATCTTGGGGTACCAGAAAGTCTGTCTCGCGATCGTCCCGTTTCCCCTCACTCCCGCCGTCGCGCCGAGCATCCTCGTCAACGTGACCATGGGGAAGCTCTCGCAGTGGACGCTCGCGCAGGTGATTGAGAGGTTCCCTTCTACGAACAACGGTCAGATCCACGTCTCCGACGTGATCGGGCCGGAGATGTCCGTCGGACTCTGAGACGGCCCTCCGAAGCCGTGGTGAACGTTCAGGCGTGGATCCTGCTCTACTGAACCGTCGCACGAGCTCGGGAGCACCCTCAGCAGGAGGCAAGCCGCCGAGCATGGGGGACAGGCATCACGTGGGTCAACGATCATCGCAGCAGGACACGAACGGCCACCGGCTGGTCTGGACATCCACGGTGAATCACATCGACCCACCCGTGTCGCCCTAGCTTCCTTCCTCTGGGGCGTTGGCGCTACGATTTGAACACGCCGCGGCCGACGGCGACCGTCGTCCCGGCCTCGTCCACGACCTCGATGTCTGCGACGGCGGTCGAGCGACCGATCCTGACGGCGCGCGCGGTCGCCGTGAGCGCGCCGGGGGACGCCGGTCTGAGGTAGTCGACTCTGAGATCGATCGTGGGGACGTCGTGCCCGACTGCGGCGATGATCGCGAAATCGCCGGCCGCGTCGATCAGGGATGCGATCGCGCCCCCATGGACGTAGCGTCCCGTGTCGTCGTCGCCGGCCAGCAGGTCGTCGCGGAACGGCATGCGGATCACGACCTCATCGTGTGACGCGCGCGTGATCTCCAACCCCAACAGCCGGTGGTACGGTGACCGCCGGAACAGCTCCGCGAGCGGTTCGGGCGCCGTCACTTGCCACCGCCCTTCAGGACGCCGAGCGATGCCTCGGCGCGCTTTCGCAGCGCCGCGCGGTCGACCTTGCCGGTGCTGCCGAGCGGCGCCGCCTTGATGAACAGGACGCGACGCGGGTGGGCGTACGCGGGGCCGCGGCTCAAGAAGAACTGCTTCAGAGCCTCTTCGGCGAGTGCGTGTCCGTCATGCAGCACCACGAACGCCACCGGCGCCTCGCCTTTGACAGCGTGCGGCACCGGCACGACGAACACCTCGCGCACGGCGGGATGGCGGAGCAGGGTGTCCTCAACCTCTTTGGGATAGACGTTCTCGCCGCCGACGTTGATCATGTCGTCGATCCGCCCCAGCACGTAGTAGTAGCCGTCCTCGTCGTGACGCACCAGGTCGCCGGTGTGCAGCCATCCGTCCGCGTCGAACTTCTTGGCCGTGAGATCCGGCGCTTTGTAGTAGCCTTTCGCGACCCCCGGGTTGCGCGTCCACAGCTCTCCCGTCTCGCCGGCGCCTGCCGGGCGTCCGTCGAGGGTCACGACACGCACCTCGCACCCCGGCAGCGGCAGGCCGCAGCTGCCGAGCTTGCGGGGACCGAAGCGGGGGTTTTCGAAGACCACGGGCCCGCCCTCCGTGAGCCCGTACCCCTCGCTGATGTCCGCCCCGAACGTCGCCTGAAACTCCTCGAGCAGGTCCGGCGGCACCATCGCCGAGCCGCACGCCGCCCACCGGATCGAGGTGACATCGTGCTCCGCCAGCAGCTCGCGCTCGTTCAGCAGCAGGCGGTACATTGCGGGCACGCCCGTGAGGTACGTGCACCGATGCCGCGCGATGGCCTGGATTACTGCGGCCGCGTCGAACCCGGGCAGGATGACGACGGCGCCCCCGGCCATCAGCAGCGGCTTGACCGCCGAGGCCATGGCGTTCTTGTGGTAGAGGGGGACGGCCACGAGCCCGCGGTCCGTTTCGTCGAACAGCATGATCCGCCGGACCATGTTCATGTTCCAGAACTGGCCTCCGTGCGTCAGCAGCACCCCCTTCGGCCGGCCGGTCGAGCCCGAGGTGTATGGCTGCATGCACACGTCGTCGGGGGACACCGGGACGCTCTCGAACTCCGGGGACGCGTCGTCGAGCAGCCGGTCGTAGGGCAGCGCACCCTGGGGCGGCCGGTCGGTCACGACCAGCGCGCGGAGTGCCGCGACGTCCGCCGTGAGCCGGACCGCCTGGTCCGCCAGCGCCTGCGCGGCAAACAGCACCTGGGCGTCCGAGTGCTCGACACAGTACCGGAGGGTGTCGTATCCGAGCCGGACGTTGAGCGGAACCGGCACCGCGCCGGCCCGCATCGTGCCGAAGCACAGTTCGATGAACCGCCACTCGTTCGGGAAGAGCAGGGCGACCCGGGTCCCCACGCCCACACCAAGGCCCTGCAGCAGGCTTGCGACCCGTCGCATCCGAGCGTCGAGGTCCCGATAGGTCAGGGTGACCCCGCCTTGTATCACGGCCGGGCGCTCAGGGAACGCGCGCGTCGGCACGTAGATCAGTTCGCCGAAGTTCGTCGGGGGCGTCTGCATGGCGACCGGTCGGCGATGCGCTCCGCGGTTACTCCTGGGACCGGATGATGATCTTGCCGAACACGTCACGGTCTTCCAGCAGGCGCTGTCCCTCCGCGGTGTCGGCGAGGGGCAGCCGGCGATCGATCACCGGGCGGATCCTACCCGACTGCGCCGCGCGCAGCACGGCCTCGAGATCCGCGCGGCTCCAACCGTCCGAGCCGAGCACGCTGAGCTCGCGCGTCCACACATAGCGGAGGTCGATCTTCGCCTCGTACCCTGAGGTGGCCCCGCAGACCAGCAGCCGTCCTCCCTTGCGCAGGCTTCGGATGCTGCGCGGCCACGTGTCGGCCCCGGTGTAATCGACGACCACGTCCACCCCCCGCTTTTTCGTCAGCCGCCAGACCTCGCGGTCGAACTCCACCTCCCGATAGTTGATGAGGTGGTCCGCGCCGAGGGCGGCGAGCTTCGCCAGCTTGTCCTCGCGCGACGCCGCCGCGTACACGAGGCAGCCCGCGAGCTTTGCGATCTGGACGCACGCCGTGCCCACGCCGCCCGCCGCCCCGAGGATCAGCACGCGCTCCATCGGACGGATGCCGCCGCGGCTGATCAGCATGCGCCACGCGGACCCGTAGGCGATCGGCAGCGCCGCCGCGTCGTCGAAGGTCATCGCGTCGGGGAGGGGGATCAGGTTCGTGGTCGGCACCCGGACGTACTCGGCTAGACCGCCGGGGGCGTCCTCGCCGATCGCGCCGCCCTCGATCGCCGGGTCGACCACCACGCGCTGTCCCACGCGGACCTCGGCGGGGCCTGGCCCGATCTCGGTGACGATACCCGCGATGTCCCCCCCGGAGGTAAACGGCAACGGGGTGGGCTTGCCGGGCATCCCCCGCCGGACGAACACATCGAGATGGTTGAGGCCGCAGGCGTGTACCTGGACAACGGCCTGCCCCGGTCCGGCGCGCGGGGTCGGGACATCGGTCTCGAGCCGCAACGTCTCAAGTCCGCCGTGTTCGTGAAAGACGACCGCCCGCATGGCCCCTCCATCCGGCGCTGTCGCCGGACGTCCGCCGGCGGCCCTCACCCGGGGACTTCGCGGCGTCCGCGTGAAACACCTAGACCGCGTTGCGCGAGCGACGCGCGGTGGAGGAAGCCACCGGCCACGCGCGCGGAGGACATGCGGTTGCGCGATCTCTTCAGCAAGCAGCGCCTGGCCGCGGGACGGTACACGGCGTTCGTGATCGACCGCGATTGGACCCCGGAGGTCGAGGACGATTTTCGGAAGTGGAGGGCCGAGCGCCGGTCGCTTCGCGCAGCCAGGCGAGCCCGCCGGTGGGGGCGGGGAGGGGAGCGGTGCTGCGAATCGTTGCGTGGCTGGGTCAGTTCGGCCACAATCCCGAGATCGACGAGGATGACCACCTGCGCTACGGCGTCGAGATGGGCGCCCAGGGCGTCCGTCTCGGGGCGCCGAAGCTTCCGGGCGACGCGCCGTGGGAGTACGAGGACCTGCTCACGCTGCGCCGGCGGGGCTTCCGCAGGTCGTCGAGCACA
>Ga0209415_10019703_pt1 | contig 10538 bp, 5 predicted proteins | sample PeaSoiSIISIP2007_FD_187696 | JGI IMG/M metagenome (GOLD analysis project Ga0209415, IMG submission 187696) | Peat soil microbial communities from Weissenstadt, Germany - SII-SIP-2007 (SPAdes) (version 2) | ecosystem: Environmental > Terrestrial > Soil > Wetlands > Peat | place: Germany... | reverse complement strand
GCTCTATCGGTCGAATGACGGAGGAGGGCACTGGGATCTGGTGGCGCTGGAAGGGCATCCGGTCAGTTCCATCGCGATCGATCCGCGCAATCGCGACCTGGTGCTGGCCGCATCCGCCGACAAGGGCATTGTGCGATCGAGCGACGGAGGAAAAACGTGGAAATCGGTTCTGCCCGATGAAAAAGCAGGCGGGGTTTGGCTGGTTTTCGACCCCGACAATCCGAAGAACGTGTATGCCGGGACACGCCCGATTTCCGCGGGTGGACGCGGCGGAGGCGGAGGAGGGCGCGGGGCCGCGCCGGTGACGACGCCGGCTACCGATTCGCAGATTTACCGGTCGACCGACGAAGGCAACACCTGGAAAAAAACCAGCCCCGCGGGTCTGCCCGGCGGGAACTTCGGGACCATTGCGCTGGCGGTCGCGCCCGGTAGCAAGGGGAAGCGCGTTTACGATTACGTGGCGCAGGGGATTTTTCGCTCCGACGACGCCGGCGAGCATTGGGCGAGGGCGACGGACGATCCGCGGATGATCGGCGGAGGGCAATTTCACAGCATCATCGTCGACCCGCGCGACCCGAACATTCTTTTTGCGACGCAGACGTCTCTCTATCGGTCGATTGACGCGGGGAAGACGTGGGAATCGTACACGGGCGCGCCCAGCGGCGCCGACTTTAATTACGTTTGGATCGACCCGACCAACGATAAGTACATGATCCTGGCGGTGGACCAGGGCACGGAGATCAGCATGGACGCGGGACGGACCTGGACCTCCTGGTTCAACCAGCCGACCGGGCAGATGTACAACGTCACTACCGACCACGGGTTTCCTTTCTTCATGTACTCGGCGCAGCAGGATAGCGGGACCATTGCGACTCCGATTTTCGGACGCGGAGGACAGATTACGTATCGCGACTGGTACACGACGAATGGATTCGAGACGGCGCGCATTGTGCCCGATCCGGCCGATGCGAATTATCTGTACGCGACGGGCTGGTACGGGTCGATTCTGCGCATCAATAAAATCACGGGGCAGACGCAGCACATTTTTGAAAAGACGGCCAAGTATCGCGAGAGCGGTGCGCCGCCGATGGGATTTTCGCCGCTCGATCCACAGACGTTTTATCTGGCGACGCAGTATTTGCTGGCTACGCACGATAAAGGGATGCATTGGGAGACGGTGAGTCCGGATCTCACGGTTGGCGGAAATGACGAGGGCGAGCCGGAAGCGACCAGGCGAAGGGAAGGGCGCGCAGGCGGGCGCGCGATCAGTGCGCTGGCGTTTTCGCACAAAGATGCAAAGACGATTTGGGCGGCCACCAACAATGGAATGATCCATCTCACGCGCGATGGCGGCGCAAACTGGAAAAACGTCGCCCCGGGGGATCTGAAGCAGGGCTCGATATCCAACATGGACGCGTCGCCGAGCGCTCCGGCGCGGGCGTTCGCCGTGGTGGGCACGGCTCGCGGCGTTACCGCCACCGCTCCGCCGCGCATTTACCGCACCGACGATTTCGGACAGAACTGGAAGCTGGTCAACACGGGATTGCCTACCAGTGTGGCGTGGGCGGTGCGCGAGGATCCGGAGAATCGCAACCTGGTTTTCGCGGCGCTCGATGCGGGTGTGTTTGTTTCGTTCAACGGTGGGGATGTGTGGCAGTCCTTGCAACTGAACCTGCCGGCGGCGTGGTGCCGCGACCTGGCGATTGAACAGAACGATTTGATTGTCGCGACTTATGGGCGCGCGCTATGGGCTCTGGACGACATCAGCCCTCTGCGCGAAATGGCGGCGAAAGCTTCGCAGATCGCGTCGGCAAGCGCGTATTTGTTCGCGCCCGCGCCTGCGGTGCGTATGCAGTGGGACACGTACACCGACACGCCGTTAAATCCCGACTTTGCGGCTGCGGAGAATCCTCCCGATGGGGCGATCGTCGATTATTATTTGAAGTCGGCTCCGGCGGGCGAGATGAAGCTGGAGGTTTTTGATGCCGCCGGAAAGCTGGTGCGCGCGTATTCCAGCACCGGGGAAACGTCGCTGCCGTATAAAGTGAATGTCCCGGATTACTGGCTGGCGCCGGCGCCATTGCTGAAGAAAGATCCCGGCCTGCACCGTTTCGTCTGGGATCTGCGCTATCCAGATCCCGACCAGCTTCTGTACACCTACTACGGCATCCACGTCGACTATTTCGAATACACGCTGGCCGACCACGCCATTCCGCACAACACGCCGTGGCACGAACCGCAGGGGCCGATGGTAGTGCCGGGGCAATACGAAATCCGGCTTACGGTGGGAGGGACGACTTATAAACAGCCGATTACCGTGAAGCTGGATCCGCGGCTGAACTATTCGACCGGGGAATTGCAACGGCAATTGGATTTGGCGCAAAAAGTCGCCGCGAGTATGGGCGCTACTTACGAAGGCTACAATCAGGCGGCGAAATTGCGGAAGGAACTGGCCGCGCTGACTGCGAAGTCGGCGGATACGCTGGCTGCGGCCAAGGCGCTGGATGAAAAAGCGCAGGGATTGACCGATGCCGCCGGGCCGCCGGCTGGATTGGGCCCGATGAATCGCGACCTGACGCGGTTGATGATCGCGGTCGGGCAGTCCGATTCCCCGCCTGCCAGTTCGGTGATCGAGACCTACGCCGGCATGTGCCAAGACGCTCGGGCGGCGCTGGCGCGGTGGAGCGATCTGATCGGCCACGACCTGCCCCAGTTAAATGCCCTGTTGTCGAGGGATTCGCTGGCTCTTTTGACTGTTCCGAGCCACGCACCGAAGGATCCGGAGTGCGGAAACTGACGAGCAGGCCGTGCCCGGAGGGCGCCCACAACCGGCCGCAGGTTGGCAACCTGCACCACATGCGGATCGGAGTATACTTTTCTTGATTACCGGATGACTTCGGCCACAGTCACGCAGTTGCTGCACCAGCTTTCGGGCGGCAACCGTCAGGCAGTTGATGAGCTGACGCCGCTGGTGTACAACGAGTTGAAGCGGATCGCCGGCGGGCAACTGCGGAGCGAGCGTCCGGGGCACACGCTGCAAGCGACGGCGCTGGTTCACGAGGCCTACCTCAAACTGGTGGATCAGCGCGATACTTCCTGGCAGAATCGCGCTCATTTTTTTGGAGTTGCGGCGCAGGTGATGCGGCGAATTTTGCTCGATTACGCGAAGGGGCGGCGGCGGGAGAAGCGCGGCGGAGGAATCGCGGCAGCGACGCTCGACGAAGCGCTGGTGGTCGGCGACGACCGAACCTCGGATCTGATCGAGATCGACGAAGTGCTCACGCGCCTCGAAAAGCTCGATGAGCGGCAGGCCAAAGTGGTGGAACTGCGATTCTTCGGCGGCCTTTCGGTGGAAGAAACGGCGGAAGCGATGGGCATTTCCGAGCCCACGGTGAAGCGCGAGTGGGCAATGGCGCGGGCATGGCTCCATCGGGAACTCGCATCCGCTTGAGCCAATGAATCCGGAACGCTGGCAGGAATTGAAGCGCGTCTTCCAGGACGCACTCGAAGTGCCGCGCGAAAATCGCGACCTGTATCTGCGCGATGCCTGCGCCGACGACGAGCTGCGTCAGGAAGTCGCCGCGTTGCTCGCATCCGAACAGGATTCGACCGACTTCCTCTCCGGAAGTGCAGTGAGCTACCTGCCGCAGGACGCCCAAAGCGGCACGGGACGGCGCATCGGGGCATTCCTGATCGTACGGGAGATCGGCGCAGGGGGCATGGGAACGGTGTACTTGGCCGAGCGCGAGAGCGATTTTCGACAGCGCGTGGCGGTGAAGCTGATCCGCGCCGACGTGGCCAGCGGGGAGACCGTGCGGCGGTTCACCATCGAGCGGCAGACGCTGGCCGCGCTCCATCATCCGCGGATCGTCCGTCTGATCGACGGAGGAACCACCGACGACGGCTTGCCGTACCTGGTGGTCGATTACGTCGAGGGCGTGCACATTGATAAATTTTGCGATGCGCACAAGCTAGGTGTGGAGGAGCGGCTGAAGCTGTTCATGGAGGTGTGCGGCGCGGTCCATTATGCGCACCAGAGCCTGATCGTGCATTGCGATCTGAAGCCGAGCAACATCCTGGTGACCGGGGAAGGCGTTCCGATGCTGCTCGATTTCGGAATTGCGAAGCTGCTGGATCCTGGTTCGATGGGCCTGGAGACGGAAATGGCCCTAACGCGGCAGCGCGCGTTCACGCCGCGTTACGCGAGCCCGGAGCAACTGAGCGGGCGTCCGGTGACGACGGCGGCGGACGTGTATGCTCTGGGCGTGATTCTGTATGAATTGCTCACCGGCCTCAGCCCGTATTCGGCGGGAGATCTCGCTTCGCCCGCCGCATGGATCAAATCGGTGTGCGAAGCGGATGCTCCGGCGCCCAGCACGACGATCCCCGTGGAGACGCCGGAGCGAAATTCGAGAGCCCTGCGCGGCGATCTGGATGCGATTGCGCTGAAGGCTCTGCGCAAGGATCCGCGCGACCGCTACGGTTCGGTGGACCAAATGGCGGAGGATATTCGACGCCATTTGAGCGGGCAACCAGTGCTGGCGAGAAAGAACACCACGCCGTACGTGATCCGGAAATTTCTTGCGCGGCATAAGATCGGCGTGGCCGCGGCGGCGGTCGTCCTGATGGCGATCGGCGCGGGCCTGGCGTCGACATTATGGGAAGCCCGCATTGCGGCGAGGCGGTTCGAGGACGTCAGGAACCTGGCGCACACGTTTTTGTTCGACATTCACGACTCGATTGAGAACCTTCCCGGTTCGACGGCCGCGCGTTCCCTGATTGCCCAGACAGGCACGTCGTATCTGGACCGGCTGGCGCGCGACGCGCGCGGCGATTCGGGGCTGCAACTGGAGCTGGCCGAAGGCTATCTGAAAATCGGAGACGTCGAAGGGAACCAGTTCCGCCCCAACTTGGGCGATACCTCAAAGGCGGTGGAAAGTTACCGCAAGGCGCTGCCGATCGCCGAATCGGTTGCCTCGGGAAATCGCAAGGACCTGCATGCCAGGCGGGTGCTGGCGCAGGCCCATATGGATCTGGCGGGCGCGCTTCCGTTCACGGGAAAAACGGAGGAGGCGTTCGAACATGCCCGCAAAGCGGAGCAGCTGTTTCGAGAGCTGCTGGCTCCCGGGGATCGGGAAAGCCGCACGGATCTGCGGAGGGCTTACGAGACCGAGGGCGATATCCTGGGCGGGGCGCGCGATATCAACCTGGGCAGGGAGGAGGAAGCGCGGGCCGCATACAAGGAGTCGCTGCTGCTGGTTGCGGAGCCGGGTGCGGGGGAGCAAGACGCGACGGCGCGAATCTCGCTCGAAATGAAGCTGGCCGACATGGACGATCGCGCCGGACGCGCGGCCGATGCGCTGAAACAGTATCAGGACATGCTGGCGCGCGCCGAGGAGCTGGCGCGGGGAAATCCGAACAACATTCGCGTCCAGGGGATGGTGGTGGTGCTGCTGAACCGGATCGCGTCCGCGCAGACCGCCTTGCGGCAAGGTCCCGAGGCGCTCGAGAATTACCGGCGCGCGATCGAAATCGATGAGTCAATCCTGGCGGCCGATCCGCGAAACGACAAGGCGCGGAGCGGCCTGGAGGTTGCGAACAAGAATCTTGGCGATCATTACTATTACGACACGGGAGATATTCCGCGGGCGCTCGCCTGTTATCGGCGGGTCGCGGAGCTGCTCGATGGGCAGGCGCGCGCCGATCCGGGGAACATCGTGGCGCGGCTGCATCTTTCCGAAATTCGCACGGGAATCGCCAGTTGTCTGGTAAAGACCGGGCATGTGGCGGAAGCGCGTCGCGAGACGCTGCTCGGGCTTGAGATCGCCAAGGCGCTGGCCGATCGTCCGGGGGCGACCGCCGAGCAGGTGTACAACTACGCGTATCTGGCGATCAACGCCGACCCGGAAGATCTGCGCGACGCGGCCGCGGTGCTGCCTTATGCGCTGAAGGCGGTGGAGATGGGCCACGGCTCCGATCCGTTTGCGTTGCACGTGCTGGCGCAGACCTATGCGCGGGCGGCCGATTACCGGAAAGCGATCGAGGAGGATGAAAAGGCGCTGGCGCTGTATCCTCCGGCCGAGCCTGGAAAGCCGGTACCGAATGCGCAGGCATCCATCCTGCAACTCCTTAAAAAGAGCCGCGACAAGCTCAAAAAATAATTTGATCTCCTTTTTCGGGACGCGTCGCGTTCAGGGTGAGAGCGAAATAAACGCGCTCCGAAAAAAGGAGATAAACCCATGAAACACACAGACTTCTTCCTGATGACCTTGGCGCTGACCGCGGTGCTCTCAACCCCGGCAATCGCAAAACCCCCGGCCGCCCGCAACAATGTGAGCCACAGCGCACCCGCGCGAACGGCGTCGCGAAGCGCCGCGCCGGCCCGTACGAATGCTGCGAGGCCTGCGCAGAGCGCCCGGCAGAATACGGCTCGCCAAAGCGCGTCCCGGCCGAATGCGGCTCGGCAAAACGCGGCGCGGCCTAACACTGCCCGCACGAACACGGCGCAATCGAAAGGCGCGACATCGAAGGGCGCGCAGTCGAACACGGCGCGCACGAATACGGCGAAATCCAATGCGGCTCGCCCGAACACTGCGGCCAAGGGCGGTCAGGGCGCGGCTGCGCGGGGCGGCTCGCAAAAGGCTGGTGGAACCGCCGCCAGGAACGCTTCGAATAACGGCCATGCCGATCCACTCCGCGGCGGACGCCAGATTCCCTCGGCGCGTTTTAACGCGAGCTTCGGCCGCGGCCACGACTTCCACATCGGGCATCCGACCATGATCGGTGGGCAAGCCAGCTTCCAGTTCGGCGGATTCTGGTTCGGAATTGTCGATCCCTGGCCGACCGCCTGGCTGTACACAGATGCGGTGTACGTCGACTTCGTCGCCGGAGGCTACGTCCTGGTGAACCCAGTGCACCCGGATGTTCAAGTCGCGGTCAGCGTCGGAGATGCGGTGAGCACGTGCACCGCCTCCGCCGCGGTTTCTTCCACCTCGCCGGCTCGGGAAATTTCCGAGCCGGCGGGCGTGGCGTAATTGCAGTTGGATTTTTAAGAGACAAACCCCCCTCCGTTCTCCCGCCCGCTTCCTCTCCCTCTTATTCAGATTCATTCCTTCCGCATAGTTGTGAGACAACATCAGGGATGACCGCTCCCCTCGTCGAAATCATTTCGAAAGCGCAGTTTTCCCCACCTGCCCGCTCCCTGACGGTCGCGGCTCAGAGCCGGCGCTGAGCCGCCATGCGTGAGCATGCGGGCAGGAGGGAGACCATCAAGGCTCGACGATCGCGGCCTGGATCCAGTCGAGTTTGGGGAAGTTTTGTTCCAGATACTTGTTGCCCTCATTGAACAGAACGTCCTGTTTGCCGGCCCGGATGCCGCTGCCCGAGGTCTCGCCGTAGCCTGAATAGAGGCGGTCGGCGGCATCCATTCCTTCGATCACCTTGCCGATGGGGACGAACGGTTCGGCGTCGTGGGTGAGGGAGTTGTCGCGCAGATTGATGAAGACCTGCGTGGAGCGGCCATTCGGAACGGCGAAGGCGAAGGCGACGGTGCCTCGCGTATTCGATATCCGGCGTGGCTCGTCGGGAATGGTTCTTGTTCGCCAGGCCTGGGCGACGGCCGGGTCGCCGTTGATGCCGAACTGCGCCCACCGGCCGGCGATGACGCGGAAAAAGCGGGCGTTGTCGTAATAACCGGCGCGCACCAGGTTAAAGAAGCGGTCGACGCCGAGGGGTGACCAGTCCCGATGCAGTTCAATGAGGATCACCCCCTGGCTGGTATCGAGGCGGACACGCGAAACTTCCGGGGCGGTCCGATTCAGCTCTGGAGCGTCCGGCTGGAGCAGCGGCGCCTGTCCGGCAAGTGCGGGCGACAGCACGAAAAGCGCACATGCCCACAGGGCGGTGTTTCGGAGCGGCGATACCGGCATGCAGTCATCGTATCCTCTTTCGGGATCGCCATTCATCGACCTAAACACCGCGTCAGAAATACTTGCGCATCCGCTCACCGCCGCCACGGAACCGCCATGCGTCAGCATGCGGACAAGTCTTTCTGACGCTGTGTTTAGTTCACGGCTTTTCCATCAGAACGTCGTTCGCTTGGGCTTCCGCGACGAGCCGGTCTCGATCGGCGGGCAGCAGGAAGCGCTCGGCCACGGCTTGATCCGCCGCCTTCTTCACCGCCTCCACGTAAGCCTTGTGGGTGCCGTAGCGTTCTTCAAGGGAGGGGCGCGGATCGCCGGTCGCGGTGCGTTCCGCCTTGGTCTTTGCGAATGGAACATAGCCTCCGCTCAAGGTGCAGATGCGACCCTTGTCGAATCCGGCAGCCACGACGTTCCAACCGAGATAGGTGCCCAGAGGCGCCTGCCGCAACACCGACGGCACTCCACCGAGGTCGTTGCCGTCGCTATCCACTTTCGGAACCAGCGTCGGCAGGATCTGGCGGATCGCAGGCGGTTGTTTGGTGATCAGGCCGGATTCGTCGTTGTAACTGAAGTCCGGGCCGAAATCGTAATCGAAGACAGGATTGACCAGGCCGTCGGGCGAAGGAGCGCCGGGGATGTTCGGGAACCCGATGGCGGCTTTGGTGGCGGGCGCGAGCTGTCCCTGGTCGAGGCGCGGATAACGGCTCGGCGGCGGCTCCGTTCCTTTGCTGACCCAGTCGATCAGAGCGACGGTCAGCGCGCGCATGGTATCGCTTTCCGGATTGGGATTGGCCGGAAGCACGCAAACGCTGGGCGGCTTCGGGGCCGCGGTGCTGAAACCGCCCGGGCCGCCGCCGTGCGTGGTTCCAGGGAAGAAGTAGCGGCGCACCTCGGGCGGCAGAGGAATATCCGATTTGGCGTCCGTTCCAACCAGGTCGGGCGATTCGCGCAGGAACCAGAATTCCACTCCGCCGAAGGTGTCGAAAATTTTGGGGCAGGTTTTGGTGGCGCGGCAGCGGTCCAGCAATCCGGCGGTGGGGCGGCGGCGCGCCGGGTCCGGATAATCGCTCCACCAGAGTACGCCTTCGCTGCCGGGTTGATAGTCGGCAGCGTAGCCTCCGCCCACCGCGAAGCGGAAGTTCAGCGCGAGATGCCGCGCGGCGATATGCGAATGGGCGCCGTCCCACACCATGCGTCCGGCTTCGTCCTGGTTGAAACCCAGATGAATGAAAGTCCGGATGAAGTTGCCGGATTGCGAATCGCCACGGCTGATCGCCCACCTGATGTTCTTGCCGAGCGGGTTGTCGCCGGTGGTGGCGTAGCGCAGGAACGAATTGATGTCGCGCGTCGCGGCGAAGCCGATGCCCAGCACCAAGGGGTCTTTGGCCGTAAAGACCAGCACGTACTCGGAGGCTGCGTCGAATCCGCCCTTCACGCACAGCTTGGAAGGATCGGGGGTACCGGGAAAACGCTGCGTTGTGCAGTCGGCGAAGGCCCAATCGCCGCTGGGGACGTCGGCGGCAGGTGTACTTTGCGACGATCGGCGCGTCAGTTTCGCCTTGCTGGTGTCGAGCGTGAGCGGATGCTGATAGGTAAGGCCGACGTAAGGCGTCGTCCCGAGATCGATGCTGCCGGCGCCCGCCTGGACGTTGATGAAACGTTCCAGCACCGGTCCGGTGAGAGACGAGCCATCGGGCTTGCGCGCCACCGGCACGACGATGGTCTCGGCATCGGGCTTTTGCAGGAGGTCGCCCTGCCATCCGCTGAGAAGATTCACACGGCCGTCGTCGGACCCGACCGGAGCGCCCCGGCCGCGGTTCGACACGGTGTAATAGAGAACGCCATTGGATTTCGACATGTCGATGGGCTTCGAGAGTGCGAAGGTCGCCGAGTATTCCACCATGCCGCGGGCGTTGCGCGGCGCGAATTGAATGTCCATGACGATGGCATCGTGCGGGTCCTTGGGATCGATTTCGCCGAAAAAGCGGCCGCTCAACACCTCGTACTGCCCGGCTTTGCCGAAGGCCTGCCCGCCGAAGGCGGGAGATTCCCGACGATCGACGACGATTCGGGTGACCCGGGCCTGAAGGCTGGACGCGCAGAGAAGGACGGAGATTGCCGAAAGGCCGATCCGGTTAAGCATAACGACATTATCACCCGTTCCATCGCGAGGACTCTGGTGGTTTCGACGCTGGACGCGATCGTAGAGCGCACAACGGTCGCGACGAGGTCCAGCAGGCTGCTGAAAAAAGTCGTAAACACCGCTTCCTGCGGTCGCGGCTCGGAATGGACGCTTCATGAGATCAACTGCTTACCGAGCCGCGACCACAGGGAGCGGAGAAATCGATTACTTTTTCAGCATCCTGCTAAACGACAACCTCCGGACCCTCGCACCCACGGGAGGCCGAGCAGGTATAAACTATCCAGTACGCGTGCGCTCTGTCGCGCAACCAACCGTCGATAAAGGAGCGAAGTATGTGTGATCAGGATCATTTTGAGGAAGACCTGGAGCGGTTCGAGGCTCTCGGTTTAGTGACACGGAAGCATTTCGGCATGATGTTAGGAGCAGGCATGGCCATGATGCTGCCGCAAGTCGCGAACGCGGCGGCGGTGACC
>Ga0209415_10019702_pt1 | contig 10539 bp, 7 predicted proteins | sample PeaSoiSIISIP2007_FD_187696 | JGI IMG/M metagenome (GOLD analysis project Ga0209415, IMG submission 187696) | Peat soil microbial communities from Weissenstadt, Germany - SII-SIP-2007 (SPAdes) (version 2) | ecosystem: Environmental > Terrestrial > Soil > Wetlands > Peat | place: Germany... | reverse complement strand
CTGCCGCAGGGCACGAAACTCCTCGGGTCCTACGACAGCCGGATTTTTATCGACACGCACGGAGCTGGTGTCAATTGATCAATCGAACTTGTGTCGACATCGACTGAGACGAGACCTGTCAGGGAAGGACGAAGAATGCTTGACCACGCCGCCGATCCGGAATCCCGTTCGTCTGGCGCGCCTGATCCAGACCACGCAGTGGAGCGACAGCCAGAGGCCACACCGACGGCTCCAGAACCGGATTCCGTCGAGGACCAAGGCTATCAGCCGCCGGACCGACACGTCCAGCCGCTGACGGGCAAGGGGCCGCTTCCGTTCGTCAAACGGTTTAACCGAAAGACCGTGGGCATTCTGACTGGAAGCGTCGCGCTCGTCGCGATCGGGGCATTCGCCACAGCACTGATTCGGGCCCCAGCGTATCGCGCCGCAGATCAGTCTGCAGCGGAGACGACAGCGGCGGCACCGGCTGCCGCCGACACCATCAATGGGTTGCCGGGTTCGTACGGCGATGTCCCACGTCTGGGATCGCCGGTGCCAGGTGAGGTTGGTTCCATGGTCGCCGGGAATCCGGCGCTTCTCGCTGCCGCGGCGGACATGAGTCCAATGACGCGTCCCGGCATTGTCTCGGCTGGCCGGCCGTCTGCACCAGCGGATACGGACGAGGCGAAGCTTGCGGCGCGTGCGCGGGAAGGGGGGTTCGGCTTCTCGGGGGCCGGCGAAAGTCCGGCCGCGGGGGCGACGAACGGCAGCGGCATCGAGCGGTTCGCCGGCGTTGGCGGCTTCCCGGTGACAGCCAGCCCGGTTCTCCCCAAGGGGGATCGCGATGCCGACAATCGGCAGGACGATAAACTGGAATTCCTCGAACGCAACCGGACTGCGCGGTGGGATCTCAAGGATCGCCTCCACTCACCCGTGTCGCCGTATACGATCTTTTCGGGCACGGTCATTCAGGGCGTACTTCTCACCGGTATCGACTCGGATCTGCCCGGCCAGATCGAGGGACAGATCTCGCAGAACATTTACGACAGCGTCGTGGGCAAACACCTGATCCTTCCGCAAGGCACGAAGCTCATTGGCGCATACGACTCACGGATCAGCTTCGGGCAACTCCGGGTCCTCGTCGTCTGGACCCGGCTCATTCGGCCAGACGGCTCGAGCATCGACCTCGAGGGGATGCCGGGCGTCGATCTCTCAGGCTACGCCGGACTCACGGGCAGCGTCGATCGACACATTGCTCGCCTCATGGGCGCGGTGCTGCTCGGATCTCTCATTCAGGCCGGAGCCGCGGCTGGAACGAGTTACACTGATCCCACGTTCGCAGGTCTTGCACGCCAGGGCGCTGGGCAGGGCGTCAACGAGGCGACGCAGCAAATCGTTCGAAAGGAGCTCCAACTGCAGCCGACCATTCGCGTAGCGCCGGGGGCGAGGTTTGCGGTGTTCACAACGAAGGATCTCAATCTACCGGCGTATGCCGGCTAATTCCTCGGGCTACTGGCCGATCAGGCTCACCTGATCAATTTGCATCGCTCAGAATCGCCGACAGTCCGCCCTCGACGACGTCCAAGACCTTGTCAGCGGTGAGGGACGGGTCAATGCGAAGCGAATGGCGCAGATCGAGCACCTCTTCGTAGAATCTGTCCGCCGCGTGTACGCGTTCGAGGTGGCGATCGACGTTGGCCCACACGTCCATCTCGTTCCAGGCCAGGTCGATATAGTGCCAGAGACTGTCTACCGATCCATGCCCGGTCTTGGCGGCGATGCGCTTGAGTATCGAGCGGTAATCGGTATCGGTCATCAGTTGCCGGGTCTTTCCGGCGGAGCCCATGAACTCCTTTAGGTGTACGACCACCTCATAGGTCACGAACCGATGCCGGAACATGCTGAAGCAGGCCTGCACGTCGGTGTAGCCGCAGGCTTTTACCAGCCGCTCGAAGTCCTTCTCCAGCGATGTCTTCTTGACTGCGTCCCCGTCCGCAGACAGGAGCAGGACGTCAGGAGCCCGATAGGCCGGATTGGAGTGGCGCAACTGCTCGATGTATTTGTCGCGCGCGATGAGATAGCGCTGGAATATTGCGGCGTCCTTGAGAGTGATCGGCACGCTTCGTAAAGGCGCGAACTGCTTGCGGCGCTTCTTGGTCGGAATGATCAGCCGCTTAGTTTGCAGGACGGCGGCGTTGTCTTTGAGCGGCATCTCGGTCATCTCCGCCGGCCGCAATCCGGTTCGTTTCATGATCCACACCATGAACCGCCGCCGGGCACGAATGTATTCGAGCTGAGCCCCGAGCTGGTCCGGCTGCGTCCGATACCGCCGGGTCGCCGGCTCCTTCTGGGAGTCCAAGACGCTCAGCTTTTCAATCATGAGCTCGACGTTCTCGATGATCGATTGGCCGATCGGCCGCTTGGGTTCGCGGCTTGCGGTGGTGGGCATCGCGCGGTGGACGTAATAAAATGTGCCGCGCTGGCCGGCATGGGGATTGGGCAGGCGGCGCACGCGGATGCGCGGCGCCGTTTCGTTCTCCCCAATCAGCGGCGTTTGCGTCGGGAGCATCAGGCGCGCCTGATACCACAGCAGGAACGCGATCGCCCGCGAGAGCAGGGCTCGGACGGTGTTGTTATTACGCGCGCGTTCGAGCGGATGATGGCGCGAGCGTTCGGCCTGCAACTGCGTCGACAGGGCAAAAAGATGGGAATCGTCCAGTTGCTCGAAACCTATGTCGTGCTCTGCACAGTATCGAATCAGCGGCGAGAGTTCGCTGGCGTAGGTCTTGAGCGTATCGCCGGTAACGCCTGGCGCACTGTCAACCAGATACGCATTGACCGGCTCGCACGGTGATCCTGCCGGCCAGCGCACGAAGGGAAAGCGGTCAATGCGGTGTTGATGCACCAGAGTGCTGTTGCGCAGGCGCAGCACGGTCGTCGGAAAGTCCACGCGATCATGGATCGACAATAGCTGTCGCCGTGCCGCGCTCACGGCTTGCCTCCGGGAATCATCCGCAACGCGTTGTCAGTCGTCGGAGCCGGGATGGGCGAGAACAGGGGAGCGTAAAGATCCTTGTGATCTTGCAGAAGATTGTGGAGCCGCAAACGCGTGGCATCGTCCAGGACGGCCGCTTTCATGAGCGTCATGACTTTCGAGAACAGGTCCACGTAGGCGTGGCTGCGCTGCAGGTTCGCGAGCTCGGTGAGCCGCAGGGCCCGGGTCAGCTCGTCGAACGATCGATCACGGCGCTGTTGTTGGGCGTCAACCGTCCGTGCAGAGGGGCGCTCGCCCGTCGTGTTCTTGAGTCGCAGCCGCAGACTCTCGAGGTAATCAAAGCCCGTACTTTCTGGCGCGTGCCGCGCTAGGGTTTCATTCGCAATCGACTTGAGGGTGTTGAGGGCCATCGCCCGGATGGGGGTCCCGGGCACGCGCAGCGCTGCAAAGCTTCGCTGGTGCGCGAGGTTCGCGATGTGTGCGTCGTTCAACTGATCCGGTGCGTTGAGGCCAGCCAATAGCCACTGATGGCGGGCCTCGACGTTCCGAATGTTTCGGTCCTTCTTGACGTACGCGCCGCGCCGGTTCATCAGCTGTTCTCCGCGAGGACGAAGGACACCTGAAGACCGACCTGGCGGTCGCCGTCTTTGGTCCAACCGTCGATCGAATGCGGATGCAATGAAAAGCCGCCCTGGGCGCGCAGAGCGGTGACGTAGTCCATCCACTGCCCCTCGGGTATCATCACCAGCGAGGCGGCATTGAAATGCCGGCACACCCGCTCGTAGAGGGCGTCCAGGCCGGGCTCATCGCCGGAAAGCGACGCGGTGTCGCGGTCGCGCCGCTCTCGGTCCCATCGACGCAGGCGATCGATGGAGTATTCCGCCTCGATTCCGGGCAGCTCCTCCCCGGGGAAATGCTGCTCGATATAGGCATACGTATGGTCCGCCTTGGCGTGTCCGGCGATCCAGCGCACGGCGTCGAGGACATCGAAGCGCCCGGCCCAAAAGAGAAGCAGCAAGAACCACTTCCGCATCTCATGGACGCGCACGTACCAGCGTCGACCGAGAGTATCCGGTGGGAGGCCGACGTAGTCGCAGAATCGATCGAGACAATTGTTCAGTATCGAGGAATGGGCAACGAGCGCGGTGCCGACGTAGCGGCTCGGCAGATAAAACAGATAATCCTTCCGTTTTCGAGTCTCGCCGTACGCCACGGATAGCCCCCCGCCGAGTCGTTGCAATAGACGGATCGCGTGGGCCGTGATCACCGGAATCGGCTTGTCCCGGGACTGATACGCCTCGCCGACATTGCTCTTGCCAAGATCGAATCGCAGGTAGTATCCATCGTGACGCTGCGCCAGGCACTCGCGCGTGAGATGGGTGAGTTCGGACTCGCGCGAGGGTTTCAGGAGCCCGATGCAGAGGACGCAGGCCCCGATGAGAACGTCCAACGCTTCCGTCAGCGTCGGCGCTTGACGCAGAGCTCTAAAATCCACCGCGCCGTTCCGTCGGTCGAACCGTTCAATGCCCAGGGCCTCGCGCAGGGGTCGCAGTTCGCGGCGATGTTCAACGAGGCAAGGCGCACCCTTTACGGACGCGAAAGCGTGATCGATAGCGGCGGTCCTGCCGCGACCGTTGAGCGTGTTGAACGCGGAAAGATCAAGATGCGACATCGTGACCAGGTAGTCATCGACGATGGCCTCGCCATAGCAATGAACCCACCGGATCGCTTCGTTGAGATAGGTCAGTCCAGTCGTAATCGGAATGAACGCCGAGTGGCCGTCTGTCTTGGTCTGCGACTTCGCCAAATCCACGGCCATCTTGACCGACACGTCCGCAGAGGCCGGTAAGGCGAGCGGCAGATGCCGATGTGCGCTCAGCAGGCGCTCCACCGTCCGGACGACGTCTTCGAGTGTCTTAACCGAAGCCGGGCCCCTGGCCACGTCGTCACGCGCCCGCGTCACGTGATCTGGGTATTCCGTACGCCGGTAGGTTGACAGTAGTAAGGGGGAGTCGAGAAAGTCGGGCTCAAACTGCCGGCAGAAGACGCTGACGCGATCGGAGGCCCTGAGCAGCGTCAGGGACGCATGAACCTCCGAAGCTAATTTTGTGCGGCTCAGGCATAGGCGGTCGGGGTAGACACCACAGCCGACCGCTGCGTAGTACGACTGCCCGGTCAGCCAGGCCGTTAACGTACTGCGGATCTCACCCGGCAGCGTATACGGGTTGTCCAAGAGCGCTTGCGGGCAGACTCCGCCCATAGCGTGGGCGTACCACGTAGACAGCAAGCGCTGTGGAATCTGAAACGCCTCGGTCCAGCCGCCGCGCGCGATCTGTCGAAGCAACAGATTCAGCGCATTCTGGTCGAGCAGCGTGAATCCGTGCTTCGCGGGGTGGTAGCGCGCTTCGTGTAAGACCAGCCACCGTGCGACAGAGAGCAAAGAGATCACGGCCGGGCGCCAGACCGCGGGAGCTAGCGGACGGCCAACGTACCCGCTTCGCAGCAATACAGCCATCTTCTTGAGAGTTGTCAGCAGCGCCGTGTACTCTGGATCCACGAGCCGACTGCCGTTCGGCAGGACCTGGTCCCAGTCGATATCGACGGTGCGTCGCCACTGGCCGTTGAAGTGTTCTTCGCGGCCGCGGTGCGTCGTGTGCCAGACTGGGCTGTCGAAGGCGCTCAAAAGCCACGGGGCACTGAAGTCACCGTCGTAGGGACGCGCGCGGGCCTGCGCGTTGCTCAAAATGGCGAGAACCTGCTGTGCCTCCGCGTCGCTCACGGCCGCCGGGACCGACGGTAGCGACAGGGCATCCCATTGCGGCGCCAAGCTATTCACCTACGTGCTCCACGCGGCGTTCAGCGAGAAGCGCGAGAACTGGTTTCGCAAGTCCGCTTGCTGGGCGAGGGCGGCCCGATGAAAGTCGCGCAGCTGTTCGACGTCGAGTAACTCACGCATCGTGGCACTGATCTCCGGATCCTCGCAGGCGTGCCGAATCATTCTCGCCAATTCGATGAAGGACTGCGCGCACAGGCCGCTCGACGGCTCCACCTGTTCGCGCCGCCAACAATCGAGCCGCATCGAGTACTCCTCGAAGGCGTACAGATACGCGAACGTTCTAGCTGAGCAGCGGATGTTGAGTAGCTGCTCGTCACTCTGGTCACGCGGCGGTGTGTGCATAGTCTGCTGGGCGCGGGTGCCGAACCGGGCATGAAGCTCCGTGGCGATGGGGCTCGTGCCATCCCGGTGGTCGTGGATCAGCTGCGCCATGAAGTGCAGCAAGTCGCCCAGGGTCGAGAAGTCGGTAACCGCCAGCAGGTAATCGTCCTCGTAAGCGGCGAGCATGATCAGGGTATTCTGAAACCGGCGGACGATGCGGCTATTCCAGGCGTGCAAGAGCGCCGGCGGCAGATAGTGTTCGAGAGCCACCTGGTGAGTATTCCCGAGACAGCGGCTCATCTCGGTAATCGACCCTGTCGCAAACCAGCGCAACACGCCGACGGTGTTGCGAAGGCGACGAAAGTCGAGCGTCCCGCGCGTCAACCCATTCTCCACAAGTTCGGGGTAGAGCCGGATCAGGCTGAAACGGTCGAGCGTCAAATACGTCGAGATCTCGGCCTTGAAGGGCCCAAAGCGTCCCCCGTCTTGTTGACCCAGAAACAGATAGCGCCACGCCTTGTGCCCGCACCGGCGCATCACCGCGCGAATGGGAGCCGTCACTTCGATGACGTACGTCACGATCTCCTGAGCCAGCGCGGATAGCACCGCACTCTTGCGAGCGCCGGCGCGAGGCTTGTCAATGCTAAAGCGGGCTGTGTGGTCGCCGTCGGTGGCTTCGAGAAAAGAGCGGCCGCGGACGTTCAGCAGCTGGGCATTTTGCAATGACGAGGGGGTGAACTGTGGATGCTCCATGATCAGCAACGCACAGGCTGCGGCGACATCGACACCGGACATGATGCTCAAGAAGCGGTAGAACTGCGTCGACCTGGTCATCAGGCCAGCGGCGCACGCCGGCAGTGCCGACAGCGTGAACAGGGAAGGATAGTACGGGCCGTCGCGGAACGCGCGGGGATTAAAGAATGGTGAGCTCCGCAAGGCGTTTACGGAGATACAGTCGAGACTCTCGCCCGCGCTCATCAACCTTCTCGCGATCGCCAGCGCCCATGAATGACCGTCGGAGAACGCCGGGCTCGTGAGGAGTGCCGCCCGCCCGTTGCGGGGACATCGCCTTCGGTAACTGCCTTCACGCAGGCAGTCGTCGATGTTCGATGCCGTAACCTCCGCCGCCAGCGCGTGCCCGGTTTGATGGTCCGCTCTCATCGCGGCCCAGTGGTTGAGGCAGACGGTGCGTAAGGTGGCGATCTTGCCCTGGCATTCGCGCTCGATCCGGTTGAGGTAGTCGCTGTCGGTCAGGCCGAACCCCACGTCCACCAGCAGCTTCTGCAGCGGCGCGGCGCGCTCTACCGTCCGAATGGATGGCTGCCCTAGTAGCGGGGGAGGCGAGGCCGCGGAGGGCTCACTCCTGAAATCGATACCGGGGACTTCAACGTCGCATGGAATGATGCCCTCCTCGATCCAGAACGCAAAAGCCGGCATCGCCACGCCTCGCCACTGCAAGATTCTCGTTCGGACGGATTGCCCAGAGTGGCTTTGATCAATCAGGAAGAAGCGCAAGAAATCGACGAACAGCCTCCGCCAGTCGGCGGAGGTAACGGGATAGGTCTGCTGACCCTGACGAAAGAACGCCAGGAGGGGCCGCAGGAAGCGGGCGATGTAGAGATCTTGGCTGCCACGCGACTTGCCACGCGTTTGACGGCACACGGCCTCGAAAAGGCAATCCCACGACGGCCGTGAGATCGCAAGCCCGGCGAGCGAGAGGTAGCGCGTCGATGGCTGGTCGCTTTTGGGATTGTCGATTAGAAAGACAGCACAATCGCCGACGTATTCATACCGCACGAGCACCCCTCTGATGGGTTTCCAATGTCCTCGCCGCCGCCATCGCCGATCAAATGCGTGTCAAATGATCAAGTGTCAATTGATCCGGACAGCCAGTCGTAAGTGCTTGAAAAGACGGTACAGACGTACTGTGTCATTTGTATGATCAAAATCTGCTTGTCGATAAAATCGGATCACATACGGGCAGAGCCGGGTACTCGTCGTCTGGACACGAATCATCCGGCCCGACGGCTCGAACATTGATCTCGAGGGAATGCCCGGTGTGGATCTCTCCGGATACGCCGGAATGACCGGCACAGTCGATCGACACTTGGGCCGGATCCTGACCGCCGTCGTTCTTGGGTCCATCATCCAGGCGGGGACAAACGCCGGAACAAGTTACACGGACCCCACGTTCGCAGGCCTCGCTCGCCAGGGCGCTGGGCAGGGCGTCAACGAGGCGACGCAGCAGATCGTTAGGAAGGAGCTCCAGCTGCAGCCGACGATTCAGGTGGCGCCGGGAACGCGATTCGCAGTGTTCACAACCAAGGATCTCGTATTCCGCTAGCGGAATACGATGTCGTATGCCGCATATCCGATTATGTCGGATTGTTGATACATGACGGCGTTTTTCCTGTATATGCCGAGTTTCTAGTTCGGCATAGTCCTGTGCATCCGAACGCTAGTCCCGTTCGAAATACATGTCATGAGCAGTGTATGTCGAAAGAGAGGTCTATGGGCTGAAGGCCCGTTTGCGCCATTTCTTCAGTCATATTCGATCTTCCTCGTGGATCAAGGTTTCTCGCAGGTTGCTTTTTATAACAAGACATTTGTCGTCAGTCAGTTTAGCCGCTGGCTCAAAGGCAGGAACATCACGTTGGGCGAGGTTACGCCCGAACACGAACGCGCCTTCTTGCGCTATAGCGCCCGACGCCGCCGCCCAAAGTCGGGCGACTCGCTTGCTCTGACAGGCTTCAGGCGGTGGCTTCAAGACAACAGAGTGGCCGCCTATCGAACCCCCGATCCGGCCAAGCAATCCGGGGCTCACGGACTTTTGCAGGAGTATTCCTCCTTCTTGCAACGCGAACGTGGCCTCGCCGCGACGACCATCCAACAATATGTGTGGACCGTAGGCCGATTTCTCAGGAGTACCTACGGCGCCCGTCGCGTAGACCTTTCGTCCTTGCGCGCGAAGGATGTCACTGATTACGTCCAACGATTCGCGGCCGGGGGACGTACCTTTGCAAAGGGAAAGAACATTACATGGGCGCTTCGCTCGTTCCTGCGCTTTGCACATCAGCGCGGCTATATCAACATAGAGCTTGCCGCAAGCGTCCCCGCTGTTGCTGGCTGGTCGATGGCATCGGTTCCCCGCGCAATGCCGCTCAAAGATGTTCGACGTGTCCTGCAGCAGAGCAAACGACGTCGCACGGCGGTTGGGCTTCGCGATCGCGCGATTCTCTTGTTGCTTGCGCGATTGGGATTGCGTGCGCAGGAAGTCAGTCTCCTGGAACTCGCTGATATTGATTGGATTAGCGGCTCTTTGCGTGTCAGCGGCAAGGGCCGTCAGGAGCGACCGATGCCAATGCCCTTCGATGTCGGCGAGGCGATCGCCGCCTATCTTCGAAACGGTCGCCAAACAACCTCGTGTCGCCGGGTGTTCCTGCGCGCCCGCGCGCCCGTACGCGGTCTGGCAGGGCGGGGCGCCATTCTGGCAATCGTCAAACGCGCGCTCGAGCACGCCGGCGTCGTGTCGATGACAAACGGAGCGCATCAATTTCGCCATGCCTTGGCGACAGAGATGTTGCGCCAAGGGTTAAATCTTACCGAGATCGGCCAGTTGTTGCGGCATCGCAGCCCTGATGCCACCAGGCGATATGCCAAGGTTGACCTAAAGTCGTTGCGTGAGGTGGCTCTTCCGTGGCCCGCAGGGCTGTCATGAAGAGCTTGCGTACATGTGTGCGCGACTACTTGGCGATGCGCCGCACCCTCGGATTCAAGTTGAAGACGGATGAGCAGTTTCTGATGGGCTTCACGACCTTTATGGAACGACGTCGTGCCGCGCACATCACGGTGACGTTGGCGCTCGATTGGGCGCAAGACACTGGATCGACGCACCCCTATTACGCCGCCAGACGGCTGCGTGCTGTACGCGGCTTTGCCCGGTACCACAGCGCGGTCGACCCCAAGACTGAGATTCCCATGCCGGATCTGCTACCTGGGCAGAGACCGCACTTTCGCCCCCACATCTACTCGGAGGACGAGGTTCGGCGCTTGCTGGTTGCCAGTCTGCAGCGCCGGCGAGGCGCTACGAGTATTTCGCGTTGGACTCGATTCACCCTTTTCGGCTTGCTGAGTGTCACGGGGATGCGTGTCGGTGAAGTTCTGAACCTGGATCTGAAGGACGTGGACTTGGACCAGGGGGTCCTGACGGTTCGCAACGCGAAATTTGGAAAATCTCGATTGATACCACTCCACTCATCGACCTGTGCGGCTCTGGCTAATTATCTGAAGCAGCGGAGTGAGTTCTTGGGCGGGCGCTCTGTCGCTCCGTTTTTCGTCTCCCCACTCGGTACTCGGGTGCGCCATACCGTTCTGGCTCTGTCGTTCATACGATTGTCGAGGAAGCTTG
>Ga0209415_10019700_pt1 | contig 10540 bp, 12 predicted proteins | sample PeaSoiSIISIP2007_FD_187696 | JGI IMG/M metagenome (GOLD analysis project Ga0209415, IMG submission 187696) | Peat soil microbial communities from Weissenstadt, Germany - SII-SIP-2007 (SPAdes) (version 2) | ecosystem: Environmental > Terrestrial > Soil > Wetlands > Peat | place: Germany... | reverse complement strand
GAGCGCATCGCGGGGATCTCGATCATGGGTGGCGGCACGTTCGGCAACGTCACCGCGGCGGCCGAGTTCAACATCCATTTCGACCCTGAGGCGGCCGACATCGTGTTGCGCTGCGGCACGCCACTGGTGCTCTGTGGCCTCGATGTTACACACCAACTGCTGGTCGACGAGGCGATGGTCGCCCGATTACAGGCGCTCGGTAATGAATTTGCTCACTTCTGCGCGGACTTTCTCGGTGGCTACCTGACAAACGTCCGCGCACTCACTGGTAATGCTCGCGACGCCGCTCTGCACGATCCGTGCGCGGTGCTGGCCACCACCGACCCACATCTCCTCGACTTTGCAGCGCGCCACGTGGTCGTCGAGACTGCCGGCGAACACACGCGTGGCATGACCGTTGTCGATCAGCGTTCATGGGTGCGTGGCGGCAATGTGCAATGGGCACAGACCATCGACGCCCCAGCCGCCACCGAGGTCATTCTGGACGCGATCGCGGCGGCTCCGTAAGCAACGCCTCGATCTCAGTACGCGTTGGTTGCGAGGCACGCGCCCCCACTGCCCGGCACGCCAGCGCACCGGCCGCGCATGCGAACTGCGGATCGCCGGAAACGGCAAGCGCCGCACAGAAGGCATCACCGGCTCCCGTCGTGTCGATTGCCTTCACAGCGAAGGCTCCGATCCGCTCCGTGTCACCGGGGCGATGCTGCTCGGCACCTCGCACGCCCAGCGTCACCACGACTTCCTCGGCGCCCGCCGCGAGGATCGCGCCTGGCCCACCATATGCGGCGGCCTCGACCTCATTGACGACGACGGTCGAACAGGCAGCGAAACAGGTGGCTGCGGCCGCATCGACCGGGCTCGGATTGCAGATCGTCCGCATCGTGTGTGCCCGGCCTGCGTGCAACGCAACGGCGGCGCTATCCAAGCCGATCTCGAAACCGGTGATCAACACGTCCCCATTCGCCGCCGCGATCGCACTTTCGATCTGAGCGGCGTCCAGTGAAAGGTTCGCTCCGGGGGCGACGGTGACCGTGTTGTCCCCCTCAGCATCAATGTTGATGAGAGCGGTGCCCGTGGCGACGCCATTGATGGTTCGCAACCACTGGCAGTCGACTCCACATCCCTCGAGATCGGCCCGCGCGGCAACGCCGAAGTCGTCGTCGCCGACACACGCGACAAACACGACCACAGCGCCCAGCCGTGCAGCGGCCGCCGCCTGGTTAGCGCCCTTGCCGCCGAAGGTGCGCGCCAACGAGCCGCCACTCACCGTTTCGCCCCGCGTCGGCAACCGTGGTCCTCGCCAACTCAGGTCCACGTTGCACGACCCGACAACAACGACGCGCGGCGACGGTTCGCTCACGAACGCGACCCTACGGGTGTGGGGGCCGAATACGGCATCCGGGGCCGTTCACCTGGGCTTTCGATGTGGTGAAGTTGGCGTCGAGACCGGCCTGACGCTGTCCTCTCTCCGCCTGGCCTTCGTCGGCATCCTCGAGTTGTTCCGGCTCGTCCGGTGTGACAACCGGGGATTGGCCATCGAAGTCTTCATGCTCCCTCACGGAGCATTCGATGGAGTCTTCTTGTGACTTCGGTCTCAGAAGCGGGGAGACGTAGGGCAAAGGGGCCATGCTCAATCCGTGTTGGGCTGCTCAGCTCACGGCGTTCATCAGGAGTGGAAGGGCGTATCCCCACCCGCAGCGCCGAGAAGCGACACACTGTGGCGACCGAGGTGACTCGCAGGGTGCTGTACGAGACGTGGTGGGACAAGTCGCGATCCGAGGAGCCCGACCCCGAAACGATGCTGCGCACCTGCACCATCATCATCACCACCAACGCCGGCGCCGACATGGTCGACGTCCACAACCGCATGCCCGTCATCATCGAGCGGCCCGACTTCGACGGTTGGCTCGACCCCGACCAGCACGACACCGAGGTCCTCTCCAAGCTGCTCCTCCCCGCCCCCAAGGGCACCCTGGTCCGCCACCCCGTCGACAAGACCGTCAACAGTCCCCGCAATGACGGGCCCATGATCATCCAGCCCGCCTCGCCCGACGACGACGAGTGAACCGACGCACGTGACCACGCTCGCCCGGGCTCGCGCGATCGCCCTGGGGTTGCCCGAGACGACCGAGCAGGACCACCACGGCATCGCCTCGTTCCGGCTCCGCGGGAAGGTCTTCGCCACCGTCCCCGACGACACCCACCTGCGTGTCATGGTCAACGAGGTCGAGATCCGGGCCGCCGTGGCAGAAAACCCCATTGCCTGCCAGCCCTTCTACCGGGGCAAGCGACTGGCCTGTGTCGTGATGCACCTGCCGCGGGCCAAGGCCGTGCTGGTGGAGGAATTGCTCACCGACGCCTGGGCCCTGAAGGCACCCAAGAGCTTGCTGGACCAGCTGCCCGAGGGCTGAACCTCGCAGCCGTTTGGGTGCCGAGAATCCCATCCGTCTCTTTGACCTGGACCTTTTAATGAGAGCTGGGGCATGCCCGGATCTGGCGGCGGGATGCTGTGAGTGCCGAGAACGTCATCCGGAACCATTCAGCTGGATCTTCGTCGGTTGGGGCGAGCAACGAAGCTCAGTCATGAAGCAGCGGCCTGAGGGAGTGTGAGTCGCTTCGGGGGCACCAACCGATCCCCCGACCGACCGACCGACCGACCGACCGTAATTGGCGTCGCCCCACACTCAAACGTGCACGCAACGTATGTACGTCCCTTGACTGACCCCTACGAGACGGTGATGGAAAGAACCTGGACGGCCGAGTGTTGAGTAGTCGGTCCGCCTTTCACTCTCACCTTCCTGTCAACCACCTTCACGGTAAAGGTGTAGGTGCCGCTGTCTGAGCGACCGAGTCTGCCGGTAATCGTGCCAGTGGCGGCCTTCATGTGAAGGCCGGGTGGCAACGCTCCCACCACAATTGACCACTTGTAACGCGGGTTCCCACCAACGGCGACCAATGGGATGTCATATCGGGTTCGTGGGGTCCCGCTTGGTAAAGACAAGGTAGCGATCATGAGCGAACTGGGTGTCGGCTCATGCACGATCATGGACTGCTGAGCCTGGGAAGCGGTGAGATAATCGGCGTTACCAGACTGATTAGCGTCGAGGACGCACAAGCCGACACCGTTGAATGTCACAATGGATCCAGTGATTGAGCACACTGAGGTGGCGGATGCGTTGATGCTTAGCGTGACGGGAAGTCCCGAGGAAGCCGACGCTGAGGCGGTGTAAGGCGCACCGTGAACCATCGCATTCGATGGCGGAGTGGATGTGAATGCGATGGTCTGTGTCGCAGGCCCTGCGTACACGGTGAAGGTCTGTTCGACTTGAGGTGCAGCGGAGTAGTACAGGAATCCCGACTGGTTGGATAATGCCGGCTGGTTGGCAGCGATCACGCAGGTTCCAGGGCTGATGAAGCTCACAACCGATCCTGCGACGGTACAGATAGCAGGTTCGGTGAAATAAATAGTCGAGAAGTTGATGTAGTTCCCGGAGCCCCCGCCAGTGGCCCCGACGGTGTAGGTCGGCCCGCCGACCACCGCATGGACAGGAGGGGTCGTGGTAAAGGTGATCGCCTGGGGGGCCGGACCGACGATGAGCTCTTCGTTCTGCGCCCCGGTCACCCCGTTGGCATCAGTGGCGGTCACCGTGAAGAAAAACGGCCCAGCCGCATTGGGGGCACCAGAAAGGGTGCCGTCGCTCGACAGGATGAGCCCGGGGAGAGATCCGGCCGTGAGGGCGAAGGTGTATGGGGCCTGACCTCCACTCGCCGAGAGGTCCGTGGAATAGCTGGAGTGGAATGTCGGTTCAGGCAGCGCCGTACCGATCGTGATGTTGGGCAGCGTGGTGATCACGACACCGGCTGGTGTGCCCTTTGGCGCCGTGGCCACCGAGGTATCGGTGGCGCTCGGGATCCAGTAACTCGATCCGCCACCTCCGCCGCCGTCATATCCTCCGCCACCACCGCCGAAGTACCCCCCGCCGCCGCCACCGCCATTACCCGCACTACCGGAAAGTCCGTCACCTCCATTACCGAGGGACCCGTCGGTGGCGCCGTTTCCTCCTTTAAGACCTCCGGCCGCCCCTCCGAATCCGCCATCTCCACCAGCGGTGTCACAACTCAAACCACAGGCGCCATCACCGGCACCGACGGCGGAGATGTCTCCCGCATTACCTCCACCTCCGGGCCAAACACCACCTCCACCACCTCCACCCGCTACGACTAGCCGGGTGTCGTTGGTGGCGAGGCTGCAGCTGGCCATTGCGCACGTCCGCACGTCCGACCCTCCCCCACCCGAACCCAATCCTTCACCACCTCCATTGAAAGCTTTCAGAAGAAATGAGGTTGGTTCCGCCCACTTCTACATATAGCGTTTCACCGCCAGTCACCGAAATCGTGGCCGTTATCGAAGCTCCTAAGCCTGCCGAGCCACTGCCGTAGCCAGTAGACCCTGGCGCTCCAACTGCAGTGATCGTCACTGCTGTGATGCCAAGAGGAACGGTGTACTGCTGTTCGCCACCTGTAAAGGAAAACGCTGTGCTCGCTGCCTGAGCGGCAGGGATTTGAAGCGCCGTGAGTACAACAAGCCCTACGACCAGAGAGGCGAGGAGAGCAAAGGACCGGAAGAGGCGGCGAGAGCCCGGAACCATCATCGTCTCCAAGGGGTTCGCCAAGCCCAGAGACTCGTCCCCCGTGCACCAGGGATCCCCGCCCAGGCGGCACCAAACTATCCTTCAAGGCGCCACGAAAGTTGATGATTTTCCGAAGCCGAGCCTCTTGAGGTGGCGAGTTTGGTGCATGGCGGGCATGGCGGGGCCCGACGCCCGGGAACGCTTTGCGATCCCTGCGCCGGACCCAGACTGAGCAGCTCATTCACTCCATCCAGGCCCTCCCTGCCGATCCTGATGCTGACCCTTGCGATTTCGGCGGCGAGGCAGGAAGGGCGCGCCCCAGATTCCCTTCTTGGCGGAAGCATTCTCGGCATCGCGACTGTCGGGCTCTCTCGTGTACCAGGCCGCGTCCGGATCTGCCGAATGCCTGAGGAGGGGCCACTTAGATGCCTTGCCCTTGCCTTGTGCTCGAAGTTCGTGACAGGCGAAGGCTTCGACCACCGTGGAGTCCACCGCCACCGACCCCTTCCACCGACGTCGACAATCCCGAGGCAACATGTGGAAGCTGGCCTCCAGAATGCGATTCACGAACCAGGACAGCCGCTCGTGTCGGACTTCACAGTCCCCCTCTGAGCGCACGGAGCGGCGCAGAGCCACAGCTGCTTCAAAGGCGCCGGGCGTGAGGCGCCGGTTCTTCGGGAGCACCGAGGGGTCCATGAGATCGAACAAGGTGTGGAGCCTCGAGCGGACGTTTCGGTAGCACGCCTCCTGACCCTTGTGGTCGAAATGATCGGGAGGATCGGGCACTCCCAACATGGCGCGCATCGCCGGACTGATCTGCGAGAAGAGGACGTCGCAGATGTAGGTGACCAGCAGCGGCTGATGGGTGGTGACGCACAACACCATGGCCCGTAATGCCCGAATACCCGATTGGGTCGCTGATCAGGGACTTCCCAGGCCGACATACAGCCATTACGGTCCGCTAGGTGCGGCGGCTCCGGGTGCGCGGCGAGCTTTGGGCTCTGGTCTATCTCGCGCTCCGACGCCTGTTCGAGCTTGTCGTCCTCCTCCCGCGATCGGACAACACCAACGTGGTCTAACTCCTGGCGCTGCGCCACGAGATCGCCGTCCTGAGGCGCCAGCTCGGGCGCCCGGCCTACCAGCCTGCCGACCGCGTCTTTCTGGCAGCGCTGAGCCGCATGATGCATCGGTCCTCGTGGTCCTGCTTCAGCGTGACGCCCGAGACGTTGCTGTCCTGGCATCGTCGACTCGTTGCTCGCCGCTGGACCTATGCCCATCGTGGGCCTGGTCGTCCTCGGATCGATGAGGAGACCACTGCCCTCGTGATCCGTCTGGCCAGGGAGAACCCCGGCTGGGGCTACCGCCGCATCCAGGGTGAGATGCTGAAGCTCGGTGCCCGCTTGGCGGCCAGTACGATCGCTCGGATCCTGAAGGACCAGGGCCTCGGGCCCGCGCCCCGACGAGCCGGCCCAACGTGGCGGGCGTTCTTGAAGGCCCAGGCCCAGGCCCAGGCCCAGGCCCAGGGGATCGTCACCCAGCAGGCGAGGAACGTGACCGGTGACCTTGTCGACGAGGACATCCACGTGAAGTTCCTGCTCCGCGACCGCGACACGAAGTACGTGGTCGGCTTCGACGAGGTGTTCCGCGCCGAGGTGCCCGGATCCTGCGCACCCCGTTTCGGACGCCAAACGCCAACGCCTTCGCGGAGCGGTTCGTGAGGACGGTCCGAACCGAGTGCCTCGACCACTTGCTGATCGTGAACGCACACCACCTCGAACGAGTCCTGCGCAGCTATGTGGTGCACTACAACTGCCATAGGCCGCACCAGGGAATCGACCAGAAAATCCCAGCCCGACCTCGGCCGCTCGCTGCGATGTCAACGCCTCAAGCCAACAGTGCCGACCCGGATCGTCGTCGCTCAAGGAAATTCGTTCGCCGTCATGACCGACTGGGTGGCCTCATCCATGAGTACGAGCTAGCCGCGTAAGTCCCGGCAACGAGTTTTCGGACACTACGATCGTCATCGTCTTCGCGCCTCTGGGTGCCTGGCGGTACCGCCACGCGATGTCAGGGACCTAGCCCTTCTAGCTCGTGGGTCAGACGGGTTCTGGACTCTCGATGCGAGACAAGTCACCGATGATGCACCTCCGCCCTGTTGAAAGAACCTGCGCGCAACTGGGGGGTAGTGCACCCCCACGGTGGGCTTCACCGGCCAGACCATCGGGGATCGTTCTCGGCCGCGGATACAACTCGGGTGGCCCTGGACTGGGATGTGAACAAGCGGCACGTCCAGCTCAGACTACGGCTGGACCCTCACCGGGATGCGATTGTGCGCCCTGGCCCAGATCGACCGCGCTCGCACCGGTTCGCCGTTCAGCTCGTAGTCCGGGAACCGGGCGAGCCATTCCTCGAGTGCGACACGAGCTTCGATCCGGGCAAGGTTGGCGCCCAGACAAGAATGAACGCCATGGCTGAAGGCGAGATGGCGCGAGAACTGCCGGCAGACATCGAACCGCTCGGGGTCGGAGAATTCACGCTCATCGTGATTGGCTGCCCCCCAGAGCAGCATGACCCTCGCGCCAGCCGGGATGGTCACTCCGTGGGAGGTGACATCTCGGGTGGCGGTCCTCGACAGGGCCTGGGTTGGTGACTCAACACGGTTGAGCTCCTCGACGGCGTTGGGCCACAGCGACGGGTCGGCGACGAGCAGGTCCCGCTGCTCGTCTTTGCGGGCGAGGAGGGCGATGCCGCTGCCGATCAAGCTCGATGTGGTGTCGTTGCCGGCCAGGATGAGCAACAGGCAGAAACCGAGAAGCTCTTCGTCGGTGAGTTGCTGCCCGTCTACTTCGGCGTCAAGCAAGGCCGTCATCAGGTCGTCGGCCGGTGCCCGGCGCCGCTCGGCGAGGAGCCGAGCGAACAGGCCGTAGATGTTGGCGGCCGCCTCGGCGTAGTCGTCGGTCCCGGTGATCTCGATGAACGACCCCGTCCAGGCCCGGAACTCACCGATGTGCTCGGAGGGCACGCCGATCAGCTTTGCGATGACCAGACTGGGCACGATGGCGGCGAAATCGTGCTGTGCCTCGCAGCCACCGCGTTCGGCCACACCGGCGATCAGCTCACGAGCCGTCTCGCGCACGAAGGGCTCGACCTGGGCCACGCGCCGGGGCGTGAAGGCGCGCGAGACGAGTCTGCGCAGTGCGGTGTGGCGGGGCGGGTCCATGAAAATCATCTGGGGTAACAGTGAGTTCGCCTCGGCCACGACGTTGGAGAAAGTCTCCCAGTCATGGGCCGCCTCCCACACGTCCTCGAACCGGGACAGAGCGAAGAAGCCGTCATACGGGGCGCGATAGACGGGGTGCTCGTCGCGCATGGTGCGGTAGACGTCCCAGATCTCGTCTTGGAACTCGGGAGTCGATGGGTCGTAGACGAAGTCCGGGGCCAGTGGAGTCACGGATCTATGTTCACCGCGAGCACCGGCGCGGTCAACTGGACATGATGGAACAGTGACGGACCTCACCTTCGGGCTCTACTACGACTTTCGCTGCACCGATCCCGAGCCCGCCGCCCTCACCCGGCGTTGGTCCGAGATCCTCGAGCAGGTGACCTGGGCCGAGCAGCTCGGATTCGGGTCGGTGTGGGTCTCCGAGCACCACTTTGTCGACGACGCCTACGCATCGTCGACGCTCACCCTGGCCGCCGCCCTGGCCGCCCGGACCGAGAGGATGATGCTGGGCACCAATGTGATGGTGCTGCCGGTGCATCACCCTCTGCGCCTGGCCGAGGAGGCCCTCACCGTCGACGCCCTGTCGGGGGGCCGCCTTCGCCTCGGCGTCGGGATGGGGTATCGCGAAGCCGACTTCCTCCCGTTCGGCTCCTCGCTTCGGGAACGGCGGCCGCGCTTCGAAGCGGGCCTCACCACCCTCCGACAGGCGCTGCGTGGTGAGTTGGTCGACGGCGTCCGTGTCGCCCCCCGGCCCGTCCGGCCCGGTGGCCCCGAGCTATGGATTGGGGCCCTTTCGCGCCCCGCCGTCGAGCGGGCCGCCCGGCTCGCCGATGGCATCCTCAGCGTCCTGCCCGACCAGGTTGACACCTACGTCGACGTCCGACGCGCCCTCGGGCACGATGACGGGCAGGTGGCCCTCGGGTACCAGTGGGTCATCGCCGACGACCCCGAGCGGGCCTTCGCAGCCGTCGCCCCCCACCTCCTGTATCAGGTCAATGCTTACGCTGAGTTCGGCATGTTCGGCGACGTGGCACCGCTCACCGACGCCCAACAGCTTGTCGACCTCGGCATCTACCGTCTGCTTGACGCCGACGCTGCCATCGCCGAACTCCTTCGACTCATCTCCTCGGGGCCAGTGGTCGACTGCTTCTCGTGGACGCTCTTTCCCGGCGAACCGGTCGAGAGCGCGTCAGAGCGCCTCGAGTACCTCGCCACCCGCGTTATCCCCGCGGTGCGTAATGCCACTTCATAGCGGTCGCGTCGTCACAAGAACCGTTCTCCTCTAGGTAAGAGCTTCTGACCGTCACCGACTGTCCATGCTCGACTCACGCGAAGCTGCTTGCGTAACCCCGTGGCGCGGCCGCTCGAACTCGGAACTGGGCCGCTGTTTGTGGTTGCGAGTCGTCGGTGCGACAAGGAAGATCACGATGTCCCACAGGACGTGGCTGACGATGAGTGATTCCACATCGACACCCGCCGCGGCCAGGATCGACCAGTAGGCACCGGCCACCCCCGCCGCCCCCACCAGGGTGGGATTGCCCGACGCGAGGTGGACCCCGGCGTAGGCACCGGAGGCCAGGGCGGCACCCGCCCACCGACCCCAACGGCGTGCGAGCCGCTCCTGCAGGAACCCTCGCCAGAACAATTCCTCGGCGGGCCCTATCACCGTCGCCAAACGAGCCGCGATGACCCGCTCGTCATGATTCGAGCGCAGGTCGTAGATGGCGTCGATGTCCCCGGCGCCGTCGGGCATGATCCGCCGGGCCATGAGGTCGCCGACCTGGAAGATGGCGTAGAGGCCACCGGCGATGGCGGCGCCTTGGAGCAGGTGCCGCGGCTGGGGGCGTACATGGCGCAGCTCGGGTCGGCGGGCGAGGGACAATGACCCGAGCACGGCGCCGGTAGCGGTCATGCGCCTCCAGAACGATGACTTCGGGCCTCGGAAGGTCAAAGCAAAGCAGGCGGCTGCCAGCCCCAGCGCAGCAACCGCTTCGGCGTCCGAGCGAACGCGGACGTCTGAGTCGGGTGGGGGTGCCACGGCGGCTTCCGTCATGCAGCCGTGGCGGCGAGCCCCGCCACCAGCAGCGCGCCGAAGACGGCGTAGAGCTGGGCGGTGGCGAGGTCAATGGTGGCGAGGCTGCGCCGATCGCCGCGGGCGCCGAGCTCGGCGGCCCTGACGACCTTGACGAAGAACGGCAGTGACAGCACGGCGGCGATCGCGTCCGTGGGTACGGCGCCGGCCAGCACGGCACAGACCAGCGCGATGTACGCGCCGAGCACCAGGCCGATGTACGCGAGGTGCGCCCAGCGCCCACCGACGCGGATCGACAAGGTAGTGATGCCCACTCGGGCATCGTCGGCTATGTCGCGCCACTCGTTGCCCTGGAGGATGGCGGTCACCAGGCAGCCGACGGGCATGCTCACGGCGAGGGCGGCGAGTGAAAGCCGGCCGGTGACGACGAGTAGCCGCCCTCAACCATGAGGGGGCCCATGAGGATGAACACCACGGGCAGCCCCCACCCCCGGTACTTGAGGCGCAGGGGCGGGGCCGTGTAGCCCACGCCGCCGAGGAGCCCGACCGCTCCGAGCGCCGCCACGGGCCAGCCCCGCTCCGCGATCATCCAGCCGCCGAGCCCCGTGGCGACACCCAGAGCAACGGCGGCATAGACAAGGGCCTCGCGCTCGC
>Ga0209415_10019699_pt1 | contig 10540 bp, 7 predicted proteins | sample PeaSoiSIISIP2007_FD_187696 | JGI IMG/M metagenome (GOLD analysis project Ga0209415, IMG submission 187696) | Peat soil microbial communities from Weissenstadt, Germany - SII-SIP-2007 (SPAdes) (version 2) | ecosystem: Environmental > Terrestrial > Soil > Wetlands > Peat | place: Germany... | reverse complement strand
CGAATGGATGCCGCTTTCGCCGACCGTCACGCGGTCGGGCGGCACCATCGGGGCAAGCCGCTCGGCGACGGCAAGCGAAGTGGCGAAGGATTTGAGGTCGCGGTTGTTGATGCCGAGGAGCCGCGACTTGAGCCGCAGCGCCCGCGCGAGCTCGGCCTCGTCATGGACTTCGACCAGCACGTCCATCCCGAAGGCGATGGCTTCGGTCTCGATCTCGCGCGCGGCACCGTCATCGACCGCCGCCATGATGATGAGGACGCAGTCGGCGCCCCAGGCGCGCGCCTCGACCACCTGGTAGGGCTCATAGATGAAATCCTTGCGCAGCACCGGCAGCGCGCTCGCGCCGCGCGCCGCCGCGAGGTGCTCGGGCGCGCCCGCAAAGGACGGCGCGTCGGTCAGCACCGACAGGCATGCGGCGCCGCCCGCCTCATAGGCCCGCGCCAGCGCCGGCGGGTCGAAGTCGGCGCGGATCAGCCCCTTGGAAGGACTGGCCTTCTTGATTTCGGCGATCAGCGCGTGTTCGCCGCGCGCGAGGCGCCGCTCGATCGCCTTGAGAAATCCGCGCGGCGCCGGCGCGGCCTTGGCGGCGCCTTCGATGGTGCCGCGCGGGCGCGCGCGCTTTGCCGCTGCGATCTCGTCGCGCTTGTAAGCCTCGATGCGGGTGAGGATGTCGGCCATGGGCTCAACGCGTCGAGACCGCGATCAGGCGATCGAGGCAGGCCCGCGCGCGGCCGGAGTCGATCGCATGCGCCGCGAGCTTGACGCCGTCGGCGAGCGTCTTCGCCTTGGCGGCGACCATGAGGGCGGCCGCGGCATTGAGCACCGCAACGTCGCGATAGGCGCCGTTGCGGCCTTCGAGCACGGCCTTGAGCGCCGCGGCATTCGCCTCGGCGTCGCCGCCGTGCAGCGCCTCGGGGGCGACGCGGCCGATGCCGACGCTCTCCGGCACGATCTCGAAGCTCGTCACCGCGCCGTCTTCAAGCGCCGCGACCGCGGTCGGTCCCGAAGTGGTGATCTCGTCGAGGCCGTCGGAGCCGTGCACCACCAAGGCGCGCTCGGAGCCGAGATTTTTCAGGACATGGGCGAGGGGCTCGACCCATTGGCGCGAAAACACGCCGACCATCTGGCGCTTCACGCCGGCCGGGTTCGACAGCGGCCCGAGCAGGTTGAAGATGGTGCGGGTGCCGAGCTCGACCCGCGTCGGGCCGACATGCTTCATCGCCGGATGATGGGCCGGGGCGAACATGAAGCCGATGCCGGCCTCATTGATGCAGGCGCTGATCGTTTCGGGCGTGAGGTCGATTTTGACGCCGAGCGCGGTCAGCACGTCGGCGGAGCCCGAGCGCGAGGACAGCGCCCGGTTGCCGTGTTTGGCCACGGGCACGCCGGCGCCCGCCACGATCAAGGCCGCGCAGGTCGATATGTTGAAGGAACCGGATGCGTCGCCGCCGGTGCCGACCACGTCGATGGCGTCCGGCGGGGCGGCGACGGTCAGCATCTTCGCCCGCATCGCCGTGACGGCGCCGGTAATCTCGTCCACGGTCTCGCCGCGCACGCGCAGCCCCATCAGCAGGCCGCCGATCTGCGAGGGCGTCACCTCGCCCGACATCATGGCGTCGAAAGCCGCGTAGGCGGTTTCCCGCGACAGCGCCGCGCCGGACGCAACCTGCCCGATCAACGCCTTGATCTCGACCATGGCGGTCACCCGACGCGGCGCCGGGGCGCGGCACGGCGCCGGCCGCTCGCCACGTTCCACTGCGACGCGAGCTTTAGGAAATTCTCCAGGATCAGGTGCCCGTGCTCGGAGGCGATGCTTTCCGGGTGGAACTGGACGCCATGGGCCGGCAGGCTGCGGTGGGCGAGGCCCATCACCAGGCGGTCGCCGGTCTCGGCCGTGACGGCAAGCTCGCCGGGCAAGCTCGCCCGCTCGACCACGAGCGAGTGGTAGCGCGTCGCCTGGAACGGCCCGTTGATGCCGGCAAAGACGCCCTCGCCGCGGTGGCTGATTTCCGAGAGCTTGCCGTGCACCGGCACCGGGGCGCGCACCACCCGGCCGCCGAACGCCTGGCCGATCGCCTGAAGGCCGAGGCAGACGCCGAACAGCGGAATCCTCGGTGCCGCACGGGCGACGAGGTCGAGGCAGATGCCGGCCTCGTTGGGCGTGCAGGGGCCGGGCGACAGCACGATGGCATCCGGATCGGCGGCGATAACCTCGGCGACCGCAATCTTGTCGTTGCGGTGCACGGCGATTTCGGCGCCAAGCCCGCCGAAATAATGGACGAGGTTGAACGTGAAGCTGTCGTAGTTGTCGATGAGAACGATCATGGCAGTTCGTAGGATGGCTTGAGCGCAGCGAAACCCATGCGGCGGTGCGATATGCATCGGCCCATGATGGGTTTAGCTGCGCTCAACCAATGCTGCAGGTCGATTACATTTATGCCTCTGGCGGCCAAAAGCCAAGCGAACGCATCGCGCCGCCGATCGGGCGCTACTTCCCCGCGCCGGCCGTTGCGAAGCGGCGCGCCTCTTCGGCGGCGCGGAACAGCGCCTTGGCCTTGTTGACGCATTCCTGCTGCTCGCTCGCGGGATCGGAATCGGCGACGATCCCGGCGCCGGCCTGGACGTACATGCGGCCGTCCTTGATGAGCGCGGTGCGCAGCACGATGCAGGTGTCCATATCGCCTGCCGCGGAAAAATAGCCGACGCAGCCGGCATAGAGGCCGCGCTTTTCCTTCTCCAGCTCGTCGATGATCTCCATGGCGCGCACCTTGGGCGCGCCCGAGACGGTGCCGGCCGGAAAGCCCGCCGCGAGCGCATCGAGCGCGTCGCGCCGCGGATCGAGCTTGCCCTCCACGTTGGACACGATGTGCATGACCTGGCTGTAGCGCTCGATGAAGAACTGGTCGGTGACCTTGACGCTGCCGATCGCGGCGACGCGGCCGACGTCGTTGCGGCCGAGGTCGAGCAGCATCAGGTGCTCGGCGCGCTCCTTGGGGTCGGCGAGCAATTCCTCTTCCAGCGCCTTGTCCTCGCGGGGCGTCGCCCCGCGCGGCTTGGTGCCGGCGATCGGCCGGATCGTCACGGTGTCGCCGCGCAGCCGCACCAGGATTTCCGGGCTCGAGCCGGCGACCGCAAACCCCGCATAGTCGAGATAGAACAGAAACGGCGCCGGGTTGACCCGGCGGAGCGCGCGGTAGAGCGCGAAGGGCGGCAGCGCGAAGGGCGCCTCGAAGCGCTGCGCCAGGACCACCTGGAAGACATCGCCGGCGGCGATGTAGTCCTTCGCCTGCCCCACCATGCGCCGGAACTCCGCCGCCGCGGTGTTCGAGGCCGGCGCGATCGCGCTTGCCTCGCCGGCCGCGCTCGCGCCTTCGCTTGCGAGCGGCCTGTCGAGGGCATCGACCACGGCGGTGAGCCGCTCGACGGCGCGAGCGAGCGCCGCCGGCGCCGCCATGTCCGGCGTCGGCCGCACCGGCGTCACCAGCGTGAGGGCATCGAGCACGGAATCGAAAATGATCACCACGGTCGGCCGCACCAGCACGGCATCCGGAATCCCGATCGGATCGGGCTTGGGCGCGGCGAGGTCCTCCATCAGGCGGACCATGTCGTAGCCGAGATAGCCGAACACGCCGGCCGCCATCGGCGGCAGGCTTTCCGGCAAGGCGATCCGGCTTTCGGCGATGAAGGCCCGCAGCGCCGCGAGCGGCGGCTCGGGGCAGGGCGCAAAGGCGTCGCGGTCCACCTGTGCCGTGCGGTTGATTTGCGCTGCGGTGCCGCGCGCGCGCCACACCGCGTCGGGATCGAGGCCGATGATCGAGTAGCGCCCGCGCACCGCGCCGCCTTCCACCGACTCGAGAAGAAAGCTCAGCGGCTTGTCGCGGCCGGCCTTGAGGAAGGCCGAGACCGGCGTCTCCAGGTCCGCGACCAGCGTGGTCCACACCACCTGCGCGGCGCCGCGCGCATAATTCGCCGCGAAGGCGCCGGCGGACGGCTCGATGTTCATTATCGCGCCCCACGCGAGCGCGCACGCCTCATTGCGAGGCGCGGCCGACGGCCTGGGCGAGGCCGGCCTGATTGATGGTCGTGCCGAGGTCGGATTCGAGGCGCGTCACGTACTGGGAGAGGAGCTCGTCGCTATAGGCGGCCTTGAGCTGGTCGCTGATGGTCTTGGCGGCCTCGGAATTGGGATCGAAGGGCGGCACCTTGATGTCGGTCAGCTTGAAGATATAGGTCTCGGTCGCGGTCTTGCCCTGGGCGCTCGCGTCGGCGTCCTTGGCGGTGCGGAAGATCGTGTCGACGACGCGCGGCGGCAGGATGTTGGCCTGGCGCTTGATGCCCCATTTGGTGTCGAGCTTGAGTCCATCGGCGGCGGCGACGTCGGCAAGCGGCATGCCGGCCTTGAGCTTGTCGAGGATCTCGGTCGCCTTGGCGTCGATGCGCTTGGCCACTTCGTCCTCGCGCCAGCGCGCCTCGACCTGGTCCTTGACCTCGTCGAGCTTGCGCTCGCGCGACGGCGTTATCTCGGCGACGTCGTACCAGACATAGCCGCCGGCCTGGAGCTGGAGCGGATCGTTCTCGTTGCCGATCTCGGTCGCGAAGGCCGCGCTGACGACGTCGACGCCGGCGGGCAGGTCGGGAACCGACTTGCCGTCGGGCGCGCGCCCGGAGCGGTCGATCGCCTCGATGGTGCGGATCGCAATGTTGTTGGCCTGGGCAATCTGGTCGAGCCGCATGCCCTCGCCGAAGCCGTCCTCGATCTTGTCGCGCAGCTTGCTCACCTCGCCCTTGGCGCGGTCGAAGGCGATGTCGCGCTTGAGCTCGGCCTCGACGTCGGCGAACGACCTGGTCGCGCCGGGCTCGATCTTGACGACGCGCAGGATCGACGTGCCGAAGGTTCCCTTGACGGGCGTGCTGACGGCACCCTCGGCGAGGCCGAAGGCCGCACTGGCGACGGCCGGGTCGATGATTTCGCTCCTCGCCACGGTGCCGAGATCGATGTCGGCGTCGGTCAGGTTGCGCTCCTTGGCGAGGTCGTCGAAGGTGAGCCCCTCGCCGAGGCGCGCCGAGGCCTTTTGCGCTTCCTCGGGGTCGGGGAACACGATCTGCTGGACCTGGCGGCGCTCGGGCGTGGCGTAGCGGCTCAGGCGATCTTCGTAGGCGCGCTTGGCGTCGGCATCGCTCACCTCGATTCCCCGCGCGACCTCCTGCTGCGACACCGTCATCAGCAGCACCTTGCGATATTCCGGCGCCCGGAACGCAAATCTGCGCTCGTCGAAATAGGCCGCGAGCTGTTCCGGCGTCGGCGCCGCGATCTCGCCGACCGTGCCGGCGTCAAGCATCACATAGTCGATGCTGCGTTCCTCGTCGCGGAACCAGTCGGCCGCTGCAGCCGCGGCCTTGGGCGTTGCGACCGCGGCGCCGATGGCGTCGGCGATCTGCCGGCGCAGCGTGGTCTGGCGCTCTTCGCGGATGAAGCGCGGCTCGGTGAAGCCGATGTCGCGCAGGCGCTGGAGGAACACCTGCTGGTCGAATTGGCCGTTGAAGCCGCGGAACGCCGGGTTCTCCATGATGCGCTGCGCCACCTCGGCGTCGGAAACGCCCAGCCCGAGCTGGCGGGCACGCTCGTCGAGCGCCGCATAGGCCAGCATCTGGCCGAGCAGCTGCTGCTCGATGCCGAGCGCGCGCGCCTGGTCGGGCGTGATCGGCCGCCCGATGCGGCGGCTGAACTGCTGGAGCTGGTCATTGTAGCGGACGCGGAATTCATCGACGGAAATCTCGGTATGGCCGATCTTGGCGACCGTATAGACGCCGAAGCCGCGGAAAATGTCGCCGATGCCCCAGATGCCGAAGCTGATGATCAGGAAGCCGACCACCGCCGCCATGACGGTCTTGCCGACCCAATTGGAGGAGGCTTTTCGCAGACCTCGAAGCATGACCGACCGCCGATTCGATTTGAGTGGGTTCGGCAAAATGCCGATTTGCGCGCCGACATAATAGGGATGCGCGCCTGCGATCGCAACCTTGGCGCCGGGGGCGTCATGCCGCGTTGCGGGAATCCGCGCTGCGGCGCGGGCGAAAGGCGCCGGCAACCAGCGGATTGTGGCCGCCGGCCGCGAGCGCTTCGGCAAGCGCGTCGCGCCGCGTCGCCATGCCGGCAATCCGCTGCCCGGTGAGGGCGTCCGGGAATGCCGCGATCATGGCGGCCGGATCGATGCGCGCCACCGCCTCCTGCAACCGGGCGAGGGTGAATCGATAGCCGCCCACCCCCACAATGCTGGCCGGCGGCCCGGTGATGGCGAGCGTTCCGGCGTCGGCGGCAATCCGGCAGGGATAGGACGTGTCGAGGAACCCATCGGGGTCGCGCCGCGGATCGGGGCCGGCCGCCCCGGCGTGCGGGAAGGGCCGCCGCGGCACCATGGGCCCGCGCACCACGACCGTACCGGAGCGCGTTCGCGCGGCTTCGATGAGCAGGGGATTGCCGCGGCGCGGCGCCGCACCCGGCCGGATTCCGGCGGGCTTGCCGTCGTCGCCGCGCAAGGCGGCAAACAAGCCGGTCTCGCCGAACACCGTCACGTCCATCAGCGCCGGGAGGGAGCGATCGCCGCCGGGCCAGGCCGGGCAGGTCGCCATGCGCTCGGGCGCGCGCCACACCGCCGCCAGCGTGCCGACCGCGCTGCCGCGGAACATGCCGGCCTCGGCACAGCGAACCGCAAGGCTTGCCGGAACGATGACGGCGCTGCATCCGTGGTCGAGAATCTGGCGGCGCATGATGGCCGGATCGAACGGGTGATGGAGCACCAGCGTGCCGCGCGTAAGCAGCCAGGTCGCAAGCGTCGTGGCGATGCCGGCAAGCGAGCCGAGGCACAGCGAGGACAGGATCACGCCGCGCGCCGCCAAAGGCGCCTCCAGCATGACCTCGAACCCGGCGGCCATCAGCTCCAGGTGGCTGCGGGCGACCGGCCTCGCTCCGGCGGCATCGACATCCCAGGTCAGCGCCGCCACATGGGCGGCGGCATCCGCGCCGCGTATCGGCCGCTCCCATGACGGCGCGGTGTCCTCGAAGATGTCATCGAGCGATACCGTGCCGTCACGGCGTGCGCCGAACAGGCAGACGTGGCGGACCGTGAAAACCTTCGCGGCCGCATCCATGGCAAGCGCGCCATGATCGGTTGCGCCGATGCGCGCGGCTGCAATCAGCCCCTGCGCGCCGACCAGGGCCGTGGCGGCGGCGCAGTCGGCGTGCCGCCACAACAGCGGCAGCGGCGAGGCGATGAGCCCGGCACGCAGCACGCCAAGGAACGCCAATACCGCCTCGACGGTATTGGGAAGCTGAAGGCCGATGACATGGTCCGGCTGCAGGCCGAGACGGCACAACCGCGCCGCGATCGCCGTCACGGCACGGTCGGCCTGCGCATAGGTCAGCGCGCGCGGCACGCCGGCCGTGAAGGCGGCGCGGTTGGGCGGATCGATGAGCGCGATGTCGTCGCCGCGCTGCGCGGCGGCGTAGGCCAGCAAATGGTCGAGCGTGATGCCGCTCGCGCTTCCCCTCGATCGTGGCGAGGCCAGGATCATGGCGGCATCACCGGGCCTCGGCCGCGCGCCACCAGGTCTCCGGCAGGTAACCGGCAAGCGAGGTGGCGTCGGGATGGCGGACGGCGGCCCACCGGGCGATCCATTGACCCGGCAGGTGGTAGAGCGGAATGACGTAGATGCCGGACATGAGCACGCGGTCGAGCGCCCGCACCGCGGCGACGAAGTCGGCGCGGCGACGTGCCGCCAGCAGCGCCGCGATCATGGCGTCGGCCGCCTTGCTGCGCATGCCCATGTAGTTGCGGCTGCCCGGCAGGTCGGCGGCCGCCGATCCCCAATAGAACGCCTGCTCGTTTCCGGGCGAGAGCGATTGGTCCCAGCGGTATTGGATCATGTCGAAGTCGAAATTGATGCGCCGCTGGTCGAATTGCACGGCGTCGACCATGCGCGGGCGCAGCTCGACGCCGGCGCGCCTGAGCATCGGCGCAAAGGCGACGGCAAGCCGTTGCTGGATGGTGTCCGACAACAGCATTTCAAAGCCGAGCGCCTCGCCGCCGGTGCGATGGCGCAGCACGGTGCCGGACAGGCGGTATCCGGCGGCCTCGAACAGCGCGAGCGCGCGCCGCAGCGTCGCGCGGTCGCGGCCGGAGCCGTCGGAGACCGGCGGCGACCATGTGCCGTCGAGAATGTCGGGCCGCACCGTGTCCGCAAACGGCGCAAGAAGCGCGCGTTCGGCGGCGTCGGCCGGGCGGCCGCGGGCGGAGAGTTCGCTGCCCTCGAAGAAGCTCGCGGTGCGGCGAAAGCGGCCGTAGAAAAAGGCGCGGTTGAGCCATTCGAAATCGAGCAGCAGCGAGATCGCCTCGCGCACCCCGGCGTCGGCAAAAACCGCGCGGCGCGTGTTGAACACCAGCGCCGTCATCGGCCGCGGCATGCCGGTTGGGAACTCCTCCTTGACGACGCGGCGCTCGCGCACCGCCGGGAAGTCATAGGCCGCTTCCCAGCGGGCCGGGTCGGTTTCGGTGCGCACGTCGTAAAGGCCCTTCTTGAAGCCCTCGAAGTGACTATTGGCGTCGCGATAGAAGTCGAAACGCACGCTGTCGAAATTGAAGAAGCCGCGGTTTACCGCAAGATCGCGGCCCCAGTAGCCGCGATTGCGCGACAGCGTGATCCGCCGCCCGGCATCGACATCGCTCACCGCATAGGGGCCGCTGCCGAGCGGCGGGGCAAGGCTTGTCTCCTCGAAGCGGTCGGGATCGATCGCATGTTTCGGCAGGATCGGCATCAGGCCGAGGATGAGCGGCAATTCGCGGTCCTCGGCGTCGGCGAAGTCGAAACGCACTTCGCGCTCGCCGATCGCCTGCGCGCCCGCAACCTTGACGTAATAGGTGCGCAAATTGGGCAAGCCGTGATCGCGCAGCAGTCGCCAGGAGAAGACGACGTCTTCGGCAGTCACCGGGCGTCCGTCGGCAAAGGCTGCGCGCGGATCGAGCGCGAAGGCGACATAGCTGCGCTCGGCGTCGGTCTCGATTGCGCGGGCGATGAGGCCGTAGAGCGTGAACGGCTCGTCATAGCCGCGCACCGCCAGGCTCTCGAACACGAGCCCGCGCAGCGCCGGCAGGGATATCCCCTTGACGATGAACGGATTGAGGCTGTCGAAGGTGCCGAGCAGGCCGTGGGTAAGGCGGCCGCCCTTGGGGGCATCCGGATCGACGTAGCGGAACGCCGCGAACCCCGCCGCAAGCGCCGGCTCCCCATGCATGGCAATGGCATGACGCCCGGCCGCGGCCGCGCCGGCCGGGAGGTTCAGGCAGGCCGCGGCCGGCATCGCCATGGCGCCCCGCAGGAATTCTCGCCGCGTCGCGCGTCCGGTCGTCCCGACGGTGAACTTGGCCACGGTGAACTTAGTCACGGTATTTCGGGTGTGGTTGGAAACGGTCATCCTCGACGCGGCTGCGGAGATGTCCACCAGCCGCGGCTATCGAATCGGCGTCGCCATGGATATCACAGGGCGCCTGTTTCGCTGACGCCGCGCGACCGTCGGTCACGTCTATAATTTGAGACTTCCGCGCCGCCCGAGGTTAAGCTATCAGGCACGCGGGGAAAGCCACCTTGCCGCCGTATTTGGCGTCGAGACAGCGGCGGAGGGCGATACCCACAGGATCGGGCTGATGCCGCCAGGCGGCCAGATGTGAGGATTCTCCTGATGATTGATCGGAAATTGTCCGCGCCGGCGGCGCACAGGCTCGCGGTTGCGGTCGCCGCCGTTTCGCTCCTTGCCATTCTCGCAATTCCCCCGGCTCTTGCCCAGCAGCCTGCCGCTCCCGCGGCACCTGCCCCGCCAAAACCCGCGGCACCGCGTCCCGCCGCCAGGCCCGCGCCGACGGCCCAGAAGCCGGCCGCCCCTGCACCCGCCCCGGCCGCTCCGGCCGCGCCGCAACAGGCAGCGGCGCCGCCCGCCGATGCGCCGCAGCTCATCTATTCGCCATGGGCGAAATTCTGCGGCAAGGGCAACGACACGAACGCCAAGGAAGTCTGCTTCACCGGCAAGGACGCCCGCACCGAAGCCGGCCAGCCGGTCGTTGCCGCCGCGCTGATCGAGCCCGAAGGAGAGACGAAGAAGCTGTTCCGCGTTACCCTGCCGAGCCCGTTGCAGCTCCAATACGGCACCCGCATCATCATCGACAAGGAAGCACCGCTCAGCGGCGCCTTCTTCACCTGCTTCGCCAATGGCTGCATGGCCGACTACGAGGCAACCCCGGATCTCGTCGGCAAGCTCAAGAAGGGCCAGATGCTGGTCATTCAGGCGATCAATCTCGCGGCTGCCGCCATCAGCTTCCCGCTGCCGCTCACCGACACTACCGGCAACAGTTTCGCCAAGGCCAATGAGGGTCCGCCCACCGATCCGAAGGTGTTCGAGGAACAGCAGAAGAAGCTGCAGGACGAACTCCAGAAGCGGGCCGAGGACGCGCGCAAACGGCTGCAAAGCCAGGGCGGCACGCCGCCGAAATAG
>Ga0209415_10019698_pt1 | contig 10541 bp, 7 predicted proteins | sample PeaSoiSIISIP2007_FD_187696 | JGI IMG/M metagenome (GOLD analysis project Ga0209415, IMG submission 187696) | Peat soil microbial communities from Weissenstadt, Germany - SII-SIP-2007 (SPAdes) (version 2) | ecosystem: Environmental > Terrestrial > Soil > Wetlands > Peat | place: Germany... | reverse complement strand
ACTACCTCGGCCTTCTTCACCTCGTCTGCGCCATCATCACGTTCCGTCATGTTGAGGTTGTCGGATAAGCTCTTAGCAACATTGGACTAACTTGAACGGTGACGGTTTCTTGTTTCGCTTTTTTTCGCATGGGGTGATGCCGTATCTTAAATAGCGTTTCGCGCCAACGCAGTGGATCAGCCGCCGCAACTTCAGCTATCTGATTGTAACGGGGAAATCATGATCGCGCCAGCCGTGTTGCTTGAGGTGCGTTGCGGGCGAGCCGGCGCTAGTCGAGCAGGTGGGCTTCCTCGACTGACGACGCCGCCGCGCAGGCCAGCACCGCCGCGCCCAAGCCCGCGAAGGTCCACGTGAGGGATTTCTCCGCGGCCCAGCCGACGATCGGATAGACCGCGGCGGTGAAGAGCTGGCGCGTCATGCTGACGGCGGAAAGCACGGTCGCGCGGCGCGAGCTGTCGACGTGCTTGTGCATGTAGTTGTTGAGGATGGCGGAGCGCGAGAGTCCGAAGCCGGAGATCAGGACGATGAGCGGCGCGGCCAAGGCGGGCAGGGGCGCGTAGGCGAGCACGAGGTAGGCCAGGCCCGGGATCAGTGCGCTGACGAACAGGTAGCGGCGCGCGCCGCCGAACAGGCGCTCGACGGACTCGATGCGCAGGAGGACGGCGGACTGGCACAAGGTCATGCCGGCGGTGACGAAGCCGAAGAAGACGATCGGCACGCCGAGCTGCCCGAGCCGCGGCTGGAACAGCCAGATGATCATGAAGCTGAAGCACCACACGGTCACGGAGTCGAAGGCGAGCGCGCGCAGGACGCGGTGGCCGGCGAAATACTTGGTGCCGCTGGTGAGCGTCTCCCAGTAGCCGCGGCGCGTCTCGTGCTCGCGCGGCGGCTCGCGCAGGGAGAGCGCGACGGGCACGGCGAGCGCGAACGGGACCAGGCCGAGGGCGAGCGGCGCGCGCAGGCCCCAGCGCGTGGCGACGAGGCTGCCGATGGGGGCGGCGACGGCGATGGCGAGCATCTCGGCGGTGCCCAGGCGCGCGAGCGCGACCTTCGACGCGCCGGCCGCGTCGGCGGCCTTCATGCTGTCGTAGGCCAGCGCCTCGTCGGCTCCGGACGCGAACGCCGCCGCGCAGGCCCACAGCGCTTCGGCGACGAGGAAGTGGCCGAAGCCGTGGTGCGTCACGTAGTACGCGACCGCCGCGATCAGGCAGAACGTGGCGCACAGCAGCGAGGCGCGGCGGCCGTAGCGGTCGGCGAAGGCGCCGGTCGGCACCTCGAGCGCGACGATCCACATCATGAACCAGGTCTGCAGCCAGAGGACTTGGTGCAAGGCGATGCCGCCCCACTGCGTGAAGAACGGGATCAGCACTCCGGAAAAAAAGTGGAGGCTGGTCAGGACCTTCCAGGCGTAGACGCGCCGGACGTTGGCGCGCCAGCCGTCGGCGTCAGAAGCCAACGTGCAGGGCGGGACAGCGGGTCTTGAGGAAGGCGGACAGGCCGGGGTCGTCGTACTTCAAGGCGCGGTCGCGATCTTTGTAGACGAAGATCTCGCTATTGGTGACGGTGCACAGCTGGCCTTGCGCGCTGCGGAAGGTCGACTGGCCGTTCGGCAGGCCGGACGGCAGCTCGCCCAGGCGGAAGCCCGCGTCCAGCAGGAGGCCTTGGTAGCCGGAGATCTCGACTCCGCCGCGCTCGGAGCGGTCGATGCGCGGCGAGACCGTCACGCTGCCGCGGTCCAGGCCGGAGATCTGCGCGGTCGCGGGATCGAACGTCGCGCGTCCGCCGTCGGCCATGACGACCGAGATCGTCTTCGCCGCGGCGTTCATCTCCAGGTGGAGCGCGTGCGTGCGCGGGAAAAAGAAAAATTCGCGCGCCGAGGTCATGTCCGGGCCCTCGCCTTCGCCGTAGGAGCTGAAGACCATCAGCAGGCCCTCGTCGAAGAGCGCGTAGTCGCGATAGACCATGTTCGTCGTCGCCGTGGGATGGATCGAGACGAAGCACTTTCCGCTCAGCGCGTCGGCGTAGCCCTGGGTTCCGCCGACGACGACGGGGGCGAGGACCTCGCAGGCGGGCGCGGCCTTCGCGGCGGACGTCGTCTTGAAGTACGAGCGCCAGGCCTGGGCGGAGGCGGCGGTCGAGAGTCCGAGCACGACGACGAGGAGGGCGAGAGCGCGCTTCATGGCGCGATCATAGCAAGATCGCGGCGCGTCAGCGCGCGAGCGCGACGCTCTGCGGCGGCTCGCGGCGCTCCTTCTTGTGCATCGTCGTGCCGGTCAGCAGCTTCAGCACCGTCGCCGTGCCGCGGCGGATCGCGAAGCGCGCTTCGAAGTCATGTAAAAAGAATCCGAGCTCCAGTCCGTCGGTGCTTTGGGACTTGTCCCTCGGGTTTCTGAGGTCTTGCGAGAGTATGTCGTTCAGGAGCCGACGCAGTCCGTTCATCTTCAGCCGTTTCTCGGCCGCCGCGATGTCCTTCAGAGCGCGCGGCGCGAAAGCCACCGTCAGCGTCGGGAACTCCGCGTCCTTCGTCCAGCCCGGCGACGCGTCGGGCACGGAGTCCCACTCGGGGATGTAGGGCTTCACGTCCAGGATCGGCGTGCCGTCGACCAGGTCGATGCCCGCGAGGTGCAAGGTCGCGCCGTCGACCTTCGCCAGGCGCGCCACCGACAGTCCGATCGGCGTCGGGCGGTGCGGCGCGCGCGAGGCGAACAGGCCGATCGTCTCGCCGCGCAGGCGCGGCGGGTGGACCTTGGGCAGGAACTTCTTGTTCGTGTTCAGGTGGAAGTACGAGATCAGCCAGACGTGGGAGAAGCGCGCGAGGCCGACGAGCGAGTGCTCGGGCAGGAATTCCTTCGCGATCGTCAGCGTCGCCGTCGCGCCCGGGACCAGCAGGGGCTGGCGCGGCGCGCCGAACTTCTCGCGGAAGCAGGAGCGCAGGACGCCGACGATCCGGAGCGGCTCGGACATGAGCGATTCTAGCAGAAGCGGGATTGGCGTCCGTCCCCGCGAAATCGTAGACTCGCCTCGTCCGCGGCGGCGCCGCGGCGGAGGCCGAGCATGAAAGAGGAGATATTGAAGTTCCTGGACAAGCTGACGGGGCACTTCCCGTGCCCGGACCTGGAGTCCTGGAACAAGCTCCTGCCCAGCCCGCTGGCGGGAAAGGCCGCGCGCAAGGGCCCCGCCGTCTACGAGGCGAAGCTCAAGGAGACGTCCTTCCTGTCGCGCGTCGAGCTGCGCGCCGACTTCGCGGCCGCCGGCTCCGGCCAGACGCTGACCGTCGAGTTCAAGGCGCCGCTCGCGGTCTCGCGCGCGGACCTCGACGGCCTGTTCAAGGAGAAGGCCGAGGCCAGCGGCGCGACCGTCGTCTATCCGCTGAAGGGCAAGGAGTTCCGCGCGACCTTCGCGAAGGCGGACCTGAGCCAGCTGACCGGCTTCGTCGTCGACTCGGCCGCGGCGGAAGCCAAGCGCGCCTGACGGCGCGCCTTACGAGTCGACTTCCTCGAGCAGCTCGGCCTTGTCGTTGAAGACGAGGAACTGGGCCTTCAGGCCCGTCTCGACCGCCTTCTCCTTGCCCGCGTAGGCCGCGTCGACGGCGTCCATCTGCTTCTCGAAGTCCCCGAGCGAGACCAGGCCGGCGGCGTCCCGCCGCGCGGCGCGGAACTGCTTCGCCTCGATCGGCGCCCGGTCGAAGAGGTCGCGTACGTCGAGCGGCGGCGTCAGCGGGCTGCTTTTCTTGATCCAGCTCACGAGCAGCCAGCCCGCGATGATCGGCAGGATCACCCAGTAGATCAGCGGAAAGAACATGACCGCGACATTGTAGCGACTTCGCGCGGCGAATGCATGGGCGGAACTATTCCGGGGGGCGGCGCGTATACTCCGGCATGGAGATCGCCGTCGAGTCTCGCGGGACCACCTCGGCGCTCGCGCGCCGCGCCGCGCGGGCGGACGAGCCCGAGCGCGCCGCGGCCTGGGCGCGCTGGACGCTGACCGCGCCGGAGGCGTCGGCGCCGTGGAGCGGCGCGCGCTTCCTCGCCTGGCGCCTGCTGACGCGCGGAGCCGCCGTCCCACTCGGGCCCGAGCTGGAGAGCGCGCTCGCCGCGCGCTTCGGGCCGCGCGCGGACGCGGCCGCGCGGGCGCTGCACGCGCTTCAAGCGGCCGCCCTGGCGGCGGCGCCTTCCGGCCTCCCGTCGCGGCTGGACACCGACCTGGCGCGCGCGGGCGAGTTCTCGTTCGACGAGGCGCAGTGGCTCGCGGCCGAGGCGCGGGCCGATCTCGGCCGCCTGCTCGACGCGCTGGCGGCGCTCTATCCGGAGGAGCGTCCGGCGGAGGAGGACGGGCCGCTGTACGTCTCGTGGCTGGGCGAGGGGCGCGCGGGCTGGGACGTCGCGACGGTCGGCGCGGCTTCGGCGGAGGCGCGGGAGTTCGATCCGGAAGCGCCGCCGCTCGAGTTCCGCCGCAGCGACGCCGCGCTCGAGCTCCTCGCGCGGCGGCTGTTCGGCGTGCCCGCTCTGCGGCCGGGCCAGCGCGAGGCGGCGGCGGCCCTCCTCTCCGGGCGCGACCTCGCCCTGTTCTGGCCCACCGGCGCGGGAAAGTCCCTGCCCTTCCAGCTCGCGGCCCTGCTGTCTCCGGGAACGGCTCTGATCGTGGCGCCCCTGCGCGCGCTCCTGCGCGACCAGGCGCGGCGCCTCGCGGAGGCCGGGACCACGCGCGTCGGCCTCCTCGTCGGCGACGACGCGGCCGCGACGCGGCGCGGGCTCGCGGACCTCGGGGCGGGCAGGCTCGTGGCCGCGCTCGCCGCGCCGGAGCGCCTGGACTCGGGCTCGTTCCGCGAGGCCCTGCGCGGCGCGGCCGAGACCGTCGGGATCTCGTTCGTCGTCGTGGACGAGGCGCACTGCGCGGCGCGGCGCGGTCACGACTGGCGTCCCGCCTACCGCGCGCTCGGCGCGCGCCTGCGCGACTGGGCCTCGAGCGCGGGCCGCGTCCCGGCCCTCGCCGCGCTGTCGGGCGGCGCCGCGCCGGGAGCTCTCGCCGAGGCCGAGCGCGTGCTCGGCCTGCGCGAGCCCGCGCGCGCGCCGGGCGGGAGCGCGCGGCGCAACCTCGCCTTCCGCGTCTGGCGCGGGACCGCGCCCGACCATCTCGAGCGCCTGCGCGAGCTGCTCACGCGGCGCCTGCCCGGCGGGCGCTGGGGCCCGGGCCTGATCTTCTGCCCGCGCGTCGACGGGCCCCTCGGCGCCGCGCCGATCGCGCGCGAGCTCGTCTGGACCGAGGGCATCGACGCCGCGGCCTACACCGGACGCGCGCCGCTCGGCGCCGAGCCCGCCGCCTGGGACGAGGCGAAGCGCAAGGCGGCGTCCGACTTCCTGTGCGGACGCCGCGGCCTGCTCTGCGCGACGCGGGCCTTCGGGCTCGGCGTCGACCGCGCCGACGTGCGCTTCGCGGTCCATCTCGGCCTGCCCGCCTCGCTCGAGGAATATTTCCAGCAGGCGGGCCGGGCCGGACGCGACGGGCTCCCGGCCGAATGCTGGATCCTCCTGCAGGCGCTCTCGCCGCGCCGCGCGCGGCGCTGGGCCGCCCTGCCGCTCGAGGCTTTGCGCGCGGAGCTCGCCTCCCTGCCGCCGCGCGCGCGCGACGACGTGTCGCGCGCCTACGCCTTCCACGCGGCCTCGTTCCCGGGAGAGGACTCGGAACGGCGCGACGCCGAGGTGGTGCTCGGCCTGCTCGGCGACGCCGCCGAGCCCGGGCTGGTCGAGGCCGCGCTGCCGGAGCAGGACCCCGAGGCGCTCGCGCGCGCCCTCGTCCGCCTCGAGGAGGCGCGCGTCGTTTCTCTCGAGCGCCGCACGCGCCGGGGCTGGCTGGTCCGGAAGCTCGGAGGGTGGAGCGGCGCCGCGGCGCGCGCCGCGGCGGCGGAGCTCGCCGCGCGCGACTACCGCGTCGTGGAGCCGTCGCGTCGCGCGTCGCTCGCGGAGCTCGTCGAGCTCGCGCTGTCGCCGGACGCGGGCGCCGCGCTCGGCGCGCGGTTGGCGGACGCGGCGCCGACGAGCCGCCGGTACAGCGCGACGTACGCGTCGAGCGCCGGGCCCCACGACCAGTCGTTGGACATCGCGGTCGCGCGCGCGGCGGCGAGAGCGCCGGGAGTCCGGTAGCCGGCGATCGCGGCCTCGACGGCCTCGACGAAGCCGAGGATCGAGAGGCTCCGCATCACGACTCCGTCGCCGCGCTCCGCGTCGCCGCGCAGGTCGCTCACCGTGTCGGCGAGGCCGCCGGTCGGCGTCACGATCGGCAGGGTCCCGTAGCGGTGCGCGATGAGCTGGGAGAGGCCGCAGGGCTCGAAGCGCGACGGCATCAGCAGGAAGTCGGCGCCGGCGTAGACCGCGCGGACGAAATTCTCGTCGAACGGATGCCGGCTCACCCGGCCCGGGTGGCGCTCGACCGCCGCCTTGACCTCCTTCTCGTATTGTCCGGAGCCCATGATGACGACCTGGGCGCCGCGCGCGACCATCTCGTCGACCGCGGCGATGACGAGGTCGACGCCCTTCTGGTGCGCGAGGCGCGAGGCCACGGCGAAGAGCGGGGTCTCTGGCTCGACGGCGAGCCCGAGCCGCCTCTGCAGGAACGCCTTGTTCAAGGCCTTGCCTTCGGCGACGTTCTCCGGACCGTAGCGCGCGTGAGCGATCGAATCCTCGCGCGGGTCGTACATCTCCTGATCGACGCCGTTCAGGATGCCCGAGACGCCGTCGGGCCGCGCGCGCAGGACGCCCTCCAGACCCATGCCGAACTCGGGCCCGCTTTGGATCTCGCGCGCGTAGGTCGGGCTCACGGTCGTCACCGCGTCGGCCAGAACGAGCCCGGCTTTCAAGTAGCTCACGGCGCCCCAGTACTCGAACGGGCCCATCGGCTGGAGGTGCTCCTGGTGAAAGCCGGCCTTGAGCGCCGAGTGCGTCGGGTAGACGCCCTGGAAGGCGAGGTTGTGGATCGTGACGATCGAGCGCGTCGCGGCGAAGAAAGGGTCGCCGGCGTAGGCGATCTTCAGGTAGGCGGGGATCAGCGCCGCGTGCCAGTCGTGGGCGTGCGCGACGTCGGGCTTGAAGTTCAGCGCGCGCGCCGCCTCGAGAGCCGCGCGCGCGTAGAAGGCGAAGCGCTCGTCGTTGACGTCGAGGCCGTAGGCGGTGTTTCCGTCGAACGGGTGCCCGTCGCTGCCGTAATAGTCGGGGTGCTCGAGAAGGACCACGTTCACGCCGTCGATGCGCTGGGTCCACAGCCGCGCGCGCTCTTGACGCGGGCCGATCGGGACGGAGACCCACTTGTTCGTGCGCACGAAGTTCTCCGCGAACTTGAGCTGGCCGTATTTCGGCAGGACGAGCGTGACGTTGTGGCCGCGCGCGGCGAGCCCGCGCGAGACCGCGTCGACGACGTCGGCCAGGCCGCCGGTCTTGATGAACGGGACCGCCTCGGCGCCGACCATGAGCACGTTGAGCGAGCGTCGGCCGTCGAAGGCGGACGCGGCCCGCGGCGCGGCGTCGGCTCCGTCGCGGGCCGGAGCGGCGGCAACCAGCGCCGGCGCGGCTTCTGACGCCGCCGCGGGAGCGGGCGCGACGTCCGCGGAGGGAGCGGCGGCGGCCGGCGCGAGAGCGGGCGACGCCGCGGCCGCGGGAGCGGAGAGCGCGAGCGCCGGCGCGGAGAGAACGGAGGACCCGAGCGCGGGCGCCGAGAGCCCGGAGGCGGGCGCCAGCGCGGGCGCGGCGCCGACGGCGACCGGAGGAGCGGTCAGGCGGACTTCGGCGGCGGCGCCGAGGACCTGCGCCCCGGCGGGCGAAGCGAGGATCAAGACGGCGCACAGCGCGGCCCTCATACCTTAAAGTGTAGAGGGCGCGCGCGCGCGCGGCGAGTGGCTTCGGACCCTGGTCGGCGTGGGCCCTGCGGCCTAGACCGCCGCGCCGAGGGCGGCGACCATGTCCTCGACGCGCGTGAATTTCTCGCGGATCTTGCCGCTCTGCCGGCCGCGCGCGAGCTCGAGCTTGTCGATCTCCTTCCACTGCGCGAACTTGACGGGCTTGACGCCCTTCGCGGCGAGCAGCTTCGGCGTCGCGTCCGACGCGGCGTCCACGGTCCGGGCGGGGAGCTTGCCGTCCTTGAGGTCGGCCAGCATGCCCGCGACGGTCGCGACCGAGTCGGCGCGGTTCGTGCCGATGAGGCCCGACGGGCCGCGCTTGGCCCAGCCGACCACGTATTCTCCCATGACGGGTTTCCCGCCGTCCGTGACGCGTCCGGCGTCGTTGGCGATGTGGCCGGACTTCTCGTCGAACGGCACGCCCGGGACCGGGATGCCGCGATAGCCGACCGAGCGGAACACGAGGCCCACGCCCTCCAGCGTCTCGAATTTTCCGGTGCCCTTGGCCTTCACGCTGCCCTTGCCGTCGGGCTCGAGCGAGTTGCGCTCGAGCTTCACCGCCGCGACCTTGCCGTCCTTGCCGATCAGCTCGACCGGGGACACGCAGAGGCGCAGGAGGATCTGATGGTCCTTGGAGCCCGCGCCGCGCGCGGAGAGCGCGGTGAGATCGTCGTAGTTCTTCTTGGCCTCCGCGTCGGAGAGCCCGGCCTTCGAGACCGCGTCGAGCGCGAGCTCATCCGGGCGCACGACGAAGTCGGCGCGCGGGACCTCGCCGAGCTCCTCGATCTCCTTCGGCGAGAAGGCCGCCTGCACGGGGCCGCGGCGGCCGAGCAGATAGATGCGCTTGATGCGGCTTTGGCGCAGGGCCTCGACCGCGTGCGCCGCCATGTCGGTCTTGGCGAGCAGCTCCGGGTCCTGAGCCAGGATCCGCGCGACGTCGATGGCGACGTTTCCGATGCCGACGATGGCGGCCGCCTCGCACGACAGGTCGAAGGCGTGCTCGCGGTGGTCGGGGTGGCCGTTGTACCAGCCGACGAACTCCGTCGCCGAGAAAGAGCCCGCGAGGTCCTCGCCCGGGATGCCCATGTGCCGGTCGCTCTCGCAGCCGACCGCGTACACGATCTGGTCGTAGCGCGCGCGCAGGTCGTCGACCGAGACGTCGCGGCCGAGCTTCACGTTGCCGAAGAAGCGCACGCGCGGGTCGAGGGCGGTCCTCTCGTAGACCGCGATCACCGACTTGATCTTCTGGTGGTCCGGCGCGACGCCGCCGCGCACGAGGCCGTACGGCGTGGGCAGGCGGTCGAAGAAGTCGACGCGGACCGTCAGGCCGGGGGCCTTGAGCAGGGCGTCGGCCGCGTAGAAGCCCGACGGGCCGGAGCCGACGATCGCGACGCAGAGAGGTCTTTCGGGAGTGCCGGGAGCGCTCATGAGGGTTTGGTTGGGAGAGGACTTATGATGTCGGTTCATACCGCGCGGATACGCAACGAAATATCCGCGCCGGTCCTTCCCGCCGATCCTAGCAAATGCGGCGCGCGGGGCTCAGGACTTCGGCGCGGGCGCGACGGTCGCGGCCTTGAGGCCCAGCGTCAGCAGCTCGCCGTAGCTGAGCACGCGCGGGGACGAGTAGTTGGAGTCGAGCACGACGAACCACCACCGTCCGCGGTCGAACACGGCGGCCGGGATCGCGACCGCGTGCGAGAACTTCGTGTCCCAGGAACCCATCACGAGCAGGGCCTGCCAGCGCGTCATGTCGAAGGCGAGCGTGCCGAGGACGCCGCCGTGCTCCGCGATCATTCGCGCGAGCTCCGCCGCGCCTTTCGGAGCGGCGTCGTAGGAGCGGCGCCAGCCGAGGACCTCGAGCAGGCGCCGCGAGCCGAACTCGTCCATGCCGTCCTTGCGCGGCTCGGCGCGGAGGATCGCCTCGGCCTCCGCGAGGAACTCCTCGTAGGCGCGGCCGTCGCGCAGGGCGCGCAGGGCGGGAAGGTTCCACATCGCCTGGAGCTCGCAGTCGGACCACTTCTGGCGCGAGACCTTCTCTCCGGAGTAGTCGCCCGCGACGGACGCCGGGTCGGCGGCGGCGCGGCGCAGCAGCCACGCGCGCACGCCCGCGGCGGTCGCCGGAACGCCGAGCGCGCGCGACTCGCGGGGGTCGTCGTAGAGCCAGGCGGCGCGCGCGCGGATCTCGGCGGCGAGCTCGATCAGCGGCGCGCGCAGGACCCAGCGCCGGGCCGTGCGCGCGGCGGAGCTCCGCGCGAACTCGCGCTGCGCGGCGTCGATGCGCGCCATCGCGTCGGCCGCGCGGCCGTCGGCGTGAAGGGCGCGCGCTTCGCGCGCGGCCAGGCGCGCGTCGGCGACGGCCGGATGGTCGGGGAGGTCGAGCGCGCGCCGCAGGCCGGCGAGCTCGTCGGCCCGCTCCGCGCGGCCGCCGCGCGCGGCGCCGTCGAGGATCTCCCGCGCGCCCGTGTAGTCCGCGGCTTCGAGCGCCTGCGCGAACGCGCGGCGCGCCGCGGCCGGGGCCGCGGTCAGCGTCCACACGCGCTCGGCGCGGTCGGACAGCGCTTTCGTCAGAGCGGGATCGCCGAGCGCCTCCGCGGGTTCCGCCGCGGGCGCGTACGGGTTCGTCCCCGCGGCCGCGGCCCGCAGCTCCGCCGCCGGA
>Ga0209415_10019697_pt1 | contig 10541 bp, 6 predicted proteins | sample PeaSoiSIISIP2007_FD_187696 | JGI IMG/M metagenome (GOLD analysis project Ga0209415, IMG submission 187696) | Peat soil microbial communities from Weissenstadt, Germany - SII-SIP-2007 (SPAdes) (version 2) | ecosystem: Environmental > Terrestrial > Soil > Wetlands > Peat | place: Germany... | reverse complement strand
CGCGAAGGCGCAGCGCGCGGTGACGGGGCCCTTCCTTGCCGGCTTCCGCACCTTCATTCTGAATCAATTCAAGGACGCCAGCATCATCACCGACTTCGGCTTCACGCCGCAGGAAGTCACGAAGGTTCCGGTGAAGGTGAAGGCCGCCGCGCAGACGAAGGCGAAGGCGACGCGCACGGCGCGAAATACCATGGGCCCGAAGCAGAAGAAGGCGGTGACGGGCACGACGACGACCGCGCCGGTCGCCGCGGCCCCCGCGACGACGCCGGCGACGCCCGCGGCGAAGCCGGTGCAGTAGTCACGCAGCAACACGCAACAAAGTACGAAGCGGAGGGTCCCGCGCGGTGTACGCGGGGCCCTCCGCGTCGTTGTGATCGGGGAACGGGTCGACGCACGGCCGTGGGTCGTGGTTGGGGTCGCGGCGCGCCCCCGGCGCGCGGCCCGAGCCGCCTACCGGATCAGCCCCGTCATCATCGCGACGAACCTGTCGGCATTCGCGAGCACGCCCTCGAGCGCGCCCCTCTCGGCATCTCCTGCCGCAACCGCGATCTCGACTGCCGCCGCAGCCTCCCCCGCCTCCGCCCTCGCGACCGCAAACGCCCGCGCCTTGTCCGCCCTGCTGACGCGCCCCGCGCCTTCCGCCGCATTGAGGCACGCGCTCTTCGCGGCCCTCATCGCCTGATCGCGCAGATGGCAATCCCGTATCCGTGCCGCCCTTACGCCCTCGAGCAGCTTAATGGCGACGTCATACGCGTGGAGCTTGTGATGAGGCAATCGATGGTTGTGCATGGGCGGTGGTCCTTTCGCTTGCCGGAAGGACCACCGCCCATGCACCCCAGTTAGCCCCCAATGAGCGGCGAGCCCGCGTAGTCTGCAACCAGAGTGACGCCGCGCAGCGGCGGCACGAGGTTGCCGGTTCCCCTCGCCCTCGACCTCGACCTCGACCTCGACCTCGACCCCGACCTCGACCCCGACCTCGACCCCGACCTCGACCTCGACCCCGACCTCGACCCCGACCCCGACCCCCCCTACGTCGACCGCATGCCCCAATCGCCATATGATCGCCCAATGGTTCGGCCCGCGGGCCTGGCGCTCGCGATCGCCCTCACGGCGTGCAGTCACTCGAACAGCGGACCCACCGCTCCGGTCGACGCTGGGAACCCCTACGGCCCCGTGGACGGACCGTTGGTCGGCGACAGCACGTACGACCTCGGGGACGTGCTCCTGTTCCTCGACGGGGGGTTCCCGTGCGACTGCGACTTCGCCGGCGGAAGCGTGACCCTCGAGGTCGACGACTCCTCCGGACGACCGGTCGCGTCGCCGATGTTCACGGGCGGCAGCGCCGTTGCGTGCGTGGGGCCCGACGGTGGATTGTTGCCGCCGGATTCGGGTTCGTCGGTCGATGCCGGCGACGTCGGTGAGGCGCCGGTTTGCACCGCATGGATCCTCGATCTGCCGCCGGGCCGAACCATTCCGGTCGTCGTCAGCGCTCCCGGTTTCATCGCGCAGACCGTCGACGTCGTCCTCGACGGGGGAGGGGCTCCCTGTTCGTGCGGGCACGCCGCCCTGACCGTGACCCTCGCCAGCTCGCCGCCGCCGTGCGCTGAGACGCCCTGCGACGGGGGCGATTGAGTGCTCCCCGCCGCGCTCGCGCACCGCGACTTCCGTCTCTACCTGGGCTCGCGATTCCTCGCCGAGGTCGGGTCGCAGATGATCGGCGTCGCGGTCGGCTGGCAGGTGTACTCCGTCACGCACCGGCCGATCGACCTCGGGTACGTGGGGCTCGTGCAGTTCGTGCCCGCGTTCGGGTTCTCGCTCCTCGCGGGCCACGTGGCGGACCGCTTCGACCGCTCGCGCATCGTCGCCGCCTGCAACGTCGCCCTCGCGGCGTGCGCCCTCGCGCTCTTCGCCGTCTCCTCGCGCGGCGTCCAGAGCCTCGTGCCGGTCTTCGCGATCCTCTTCTTCGTGGGCGTCGCGCGCTCGTTCGCGGGGCCGGCGCGCCAGGCGCTCGTTCCGGGCCTCGTCCCCGCCGCGGACTTCCCGAACGCCGTCACGTGGGGATCGACCGTGTGGCAGGTCTCGACGATCGTCGGCCCTTCGCTCGGCGGCATCCTCTACGGAGCCGCGGGAGGGGCGACGTGGGTCTACGCGACGTGCGCCGCCGTCATCGGGGTCGCCTCGCTGCTCGCGTTCGCGATCGCGCCGCGCCCGTTCACGGGCGAAGTGCAGGCCGTCTCGTGGGAGACGGTGCTCGGCGGGTTCCGCTACGTCCGCGACCACCGGGTCATCCTCGCGTCGATCTCGCTCGATCTGTTCGCGGTGCTCCTCGGGGGCGCGACGGCGCTGCTCCCCGCGTACGCGAGCGACATCCTGCACATCGGCCCGTGGGGGCTCGGTGTCTTGCGGAGCGCGCCCGCCGTGGGGGCCGCGGCGATGGCGGTGACGCTCGGCTTCAGGCCGCTCGTCCGGCGGGCGGGGCCCATCATGCTCGCGTGCGTCGCGATCTTCGGCGTCGCGACGATCGTGTTCGGGCTGTCGCGCTCGTTCGCGCTCTCCCTGGTGTCGCTCGTCGTCCTCGGCGCGTCGGACATGGTCAGCGTCGTCGTCCGCTCGACGCTCGTCCAGCTGCGGACCCCACACGAGATGCGCGGCCGTGTGAGCGCCGTGAACATGATGTTCATCACCGGATCGAGCGAGCTCGGAGAGCTCGAATCCGGCGTGACCGCCGCCTTTCTCGGCGTCGTGCCGGCCGTCGTGGTCGGCGGCGTCGGGACGCTGGCCGTCGTCATGGTCTACACGATGATCTACCCGGAGCTCCGCGCCGTCGATCGACTCGACCACGCGGGCTAGGCGCCCCCCGCGTCCGTTGGAATCGAAAAAGAGCGTATCCCGCAAGCTCATTCTGCGCGTACGTCGGCGAAGGGGGATTGCGCGGGATCGCGGTTGTGGGATTGCTGCTCGAACATCCTCTTATCGGGAGGCACTCATGAAACGGTCTGTTCCTTGGCTTGTCGGCTGCGTCGCCGCGGTTGCGTCCGCCGCGATCGCCGGCGGGGTCGTCGCGGCGTGCGGCTCCAGCGGATCGAACGGGACGAACCCCGGAGGCGGGAACGGCGACGACGGCGGCGCCGGGACCACGAGCGGAGGCTCGGGCGGGGGCAACGGCAGCTCCGGCTCCGGCACGACGAGCGGATCGAGCAGCGGGACGCCGGGCGGATCGAGCGGCGCTTCGTCGGGCAGCAGCGGGGGCGGAGCGTCCTCGGGTGGATCATCCTCGGGGGGAGCGAGCAGCTCGAGCTCGGGCGGGGCCATCGCGGGGGACGCCGGGACGTGTCTCATGGCCGGGAGCGGCGACTACTCGAAGACCGGCCCGTACACGGTCGCCACGACGACCGTCGACCTGGCCGACGCGGGGCTCTCCGGCGCCGCGTCGCCGACGACGTTCACCATCTATTACCCGACGGCGATGAGCACGACCTGCCCGAGCCCGATCGCGGCCTGGGGCAACGGGACGGGCGTGACCGGCCAGGGGACCTACGCGTTCTTCCAGAACAACGTGGCGAGCTGGGGAATCGTCGTCATCGCATCCGACAACTCGCAGGTCGACAGCTCTCCCTACCTCAGCACGGGAATAGACTATCTCGTCGCGCAGAACGGCAATTCGAGCAGCATCTTCTACAAGAAGCTCAGCACGAAGGCCGGCGTCGCCGGGCACTCGCAGGGGGGAATCGCCGCGACGGCCGCCACCACCAACGCGAACGTCGTCAGCGAGGTGTGCGTCGAGGGAGGCGGCACCCCGAAGGCGGGTACGGCGGTCCTCTGCCTCACGGGGAGCATCACCGACGGAGGCCTCAACCCCGTCAACGCCATCGTCCTGTCGCAGACGTATCCGGGGACGACGGGCCCCGGGTTCCTCGCGGACTGGGATGGCGGAGACCACGTGACGACGCCCACGGCCGCCGGCTGGTACGCGCAGAACCCGGGGACCATCCAGTTCGTCCGATTGATGACGGCGTGGTACCGCTGCTTCCTCGCGAGCGATCAGCACGCGTGCACGCTCTTCCAGGGCGGCACGGGCTGCGGCATCTGCAAGGACCCGGGCTGGTACGAGCTCGAGTCGAAGAACTTGTAAAATACCCACCGTCTCGCGGGGGCCTCGGGCATCATGCGCGCCATGCGCGTGGGGATCCGGGTCGTTTCGCTTCTTGGCGTCTTGCAGCTGGCCGCGTGTAGCAAAGAGGCGCCGCCCGCGCCGAAAAAGGAGGCTCCGCCTGCCGCGCCCGCGCCGCCTCCGGTCGACGCCGCGCGCATCACGGGTGCCTCGAAGGACGGCGACAACTGGCTGACGCACGGGCGCACGTACGACGAGCAGCGCTTCTCGCCGCTCGCCCAGATCACCGCCGCGAACGTGGGCACCCTCGGGCTCGCGTGGTCGCTCGACCTGGACACGAACCGCGGGCAAGAGGCGACGCCGCTCGCCGTGGACGGGGTGCTCTACTCGACGAGCGCGTGGAGCAAGGTGCAGGCGATCGACGCCGCGACCGGCAAGCTGCTCTGGCAGTACGACCCCCAGGTGCCCGGAGAGGTCGGCGCGAAGGCGTGCTGCGACGTCGTCAACCGGGGCGTCGCCATGTGGAAAGGGCGCGTCTACGTCGGAACGCTCGACGGGCGCCTGGTGGCGCTCGACGCGAAGACCGGCAAGGAGGCGTGGTCGGTCGTCACGGTCGACCAGAAGAAGAGCTACACGATCACGGGCGCTCCGCGCGTCGTGAAGGGCAAGGTCCTCATCGGCAACGGCGGCGCCGAGTACGGGGTGCGCGGGTACGTCTCGGCGTTCGACGCGGAGACGGGCAAGCAAGCGTGGCGCTTCTACACCGTCCCGGGCGACCCTTCGCAGCCCTTCGAGGCGCCGATCCTGAAGGACGCCGCCGCGACGTGGAAGGGCGAGTGGTGGAAGCTCGGCGGCGGCGGCACCGTCTGGGACTCGATGGCGTACGACCCGGATCTCGACCTCCTCTACATCGGCGTCGGCAACGGCTCCCCCTGGAACCAGCGCCTGCGCAGCCCGGGCGGCGGCGACAACCTCTTCCTCTCGTCGATCGTCGCCCTCCGCCCCGACACCGGCGAGTACGTGTGGCATTACCAGACGACGCCCGGCGAGTCCTGGGACTACACGGCGACGCAGCACATGGTGCTGGCCGATCTGGTCCTCGACGGCCAGCCGCGCAAGGTGCTGATGCAGGCGCCGAAGAACGGCTTTTTCTACGTCCTCGATCGCACGACGGGCAAGCTCATCTCGGCGCAGCCGTACACCACGATCAACTGGGCGGGCGGCGTCGACGTCAAGACGGGCCGGCCGCAGGTGAACCCCGCCGCGATGTACGGCGTCACGCACAAGCCCTGGTTCGCGATGCCGGGGCCCGTCGGCGCGCACAACTGGCAGCCGATGAGCTACGACCCCGAGACGCACCTGGTCTACGTCCCGGTGCACGACATCCCGTTCGCGTACGGGGATCCGAAGACGTTCACGCCGAATCCTTTCGGCTGGAACATCGGCATCGACATCGGCGTCGTCGGGATGCCCGCCGACCCGAAGGCGAAGGCGCAGGTCCTGGCGTCGGTGCGCGGCTACCTCAAGGCGTGGGATCCGGCGACGCAGAAAGAGGCATGGCGGGTCGAGCAGCCGGGCGCGTGGAACGGCGGGGTCCTGTCGACCGCGGGCGGCCTGGTCTTCCAGGGGAACTCCGCCGGAGAGATCAACGCGTACTCGGCGGACAAGGGCGCGAAGCTGTGGTCGTTCCAGGCGCAGACGGGCGTCATCGCCGCGCCGATCACGTACGCGGTGGGCGGGCAGCAGTACATGGCGGTCGTGGTCGGGGCCGGCGGCACCGTCCCGCTGGCGGCGGGCGAGGTTGCGCTGAAGGGCGCGCACGCCGTGGGGCGCAGCCGCGTGCTCGCGTTCCGCCTCGGCGGGGCGGCCGCGTTGCCGGCGCCCCCGCCGGTTCCGCCTCCACCGAAGCCTCCGGCGCGCTTCGCACCCGAGAAGATGCTGCCGATGGGCAAGATGGTTTACCAGGGCTACTGCAGCGTGTGCCACGGCGACTCGGCGGTCGGCGGCGGCGTCTTGCCTGACCTGCGCTGGGTCACCGAGCTGGGATCCCCCGAGGCGTGGCGCAGCGTCGTCCTCGACGGGTCGCACGCGAAGAACGGGATGGTGAGCTTCGCGCAGCTGATGACGCCCGACCTGGCCGAGCTCGTGCGGGGCTACGTCGTCGATCGCGCCAACGAGACGTACCCGGGGCCGTGACGGGCGTTATCCGATCCGACGGCGCCCGGAGACGACGGTCTCGGCCAGATCGTCCGCGCTCGAGACGGCACCCTCGATGTCCGTCGTCGACGAGCTCACGCCGTCCGCGACCGAGCGACCGGATGTCTCGCCCCGGAGCCCAGCGAGGCGCTTGCACTTCGCGATGAGGCTCGGCGCCCGCGTCGGAAGGAACCACGCCTCGACCTCGGCCAGGCTCTTCTCGTAGTCGTCCACCTTCCCGGCCCCCCACGCGATGGTCGCCCGCGTCTCGTGGAGCAGGCCGAGGGCGAGGCGGTGATCCTGGCCCCGGTAGCGCTCGAGCAATGCGTCGATCCGCCGGAGAGCGTCGTCGGCGTGACCGAGAGCCGCGTCCGCGACGGCGAGCTCCAGATCGAGCGTGAGAAAGTGCATGACGTATTCGCGGTCCGCCTCCGTCACGTGGGCCAGGGCGCGCTCGCACACATCCTTGGCCGCGTTGTGATCCCCGCTCAGGTTGTGGCCGCGCGCCATGTACCCTCTCGCGCCGGCCCAGCCCGCGTAGCTCCGGGGCGCGTGCGTCTCGTATTCGGCGATGATCCGCGCGACGTTGGGCCGGTTCGCGGGCTCGCCTCGACTGAGAAAGAGACCGCTCTTCGCGAGCCCGGCGTGGAGCTTCATCGTGGGGACGGTTCGACTCAGGAGCTCGAGGCGGTGCGCGAGGCGCGTCGATGCGACGATGTCGCCGATCTGCGGGTAGATGAGCAAGAGCGCAGCCGCCTCCCACGTCTCGACTTGCCACACGGAGCCGACGTGGGCGGCGTGGAGCTCGACGCGTTCGCGGTGCACGGCCGCCCGGGCGAACTCTCCGCGGAACGTGTAGTAGAGGCACCGGAGCTGGCTCGCGACCATCGCGTAGATCTTCAGCCCCGCGCGATCGAGCGCATCGGCGCTCTCGAGCGCACCGCGACCGTCCGCGCGGAAGATCCCGAGGGCTCCGCGGACGAAGTGCGCGCCCGCGAGGAAGAACCGTCGCGCCTCCGCCGGCAGCGACCGGTAGTACCGGCGGTTCTGGAATCGGGCGATGAGCGTGTCGAACGTCTCGTAGGCGGCGGCCTCGTTCTCGACCGACATCTCGCGGAGACCGCGGCAAAACTCGTAGACCCCGACGGGCGTGAGGCTCTTCGGGAGCACCGCGAACGGAGCGAGGACTCCGGCGACGTGCTCGGTCCGCTCCGTGTCGAACGACACGGAGGCGACCGCCGCCAGGGTCGTGACGGTGCCGAACAGGTGCACCATGACCTGGGCGAACGGGTATCGCCGCTCGCGGCGGGGCGCGAGGCCGAACCGGATCCACGCGATCGTGATCCCCAGGATGAGCGCGATCCATCCCCCGCAGATCCGGCGAAGGCGGCGCGCCGTGCCCAGGCCCGAGAGCTCCTCGGCCGTGTAGAGCGCCTCGTCGCCATACCGCTCGGCCCACGCGCGGTCCTCGTAGTACCCCGCCTGCGCGAGGCCGGCGAGGAGCGGCAAGCGCTCGTACACCGAGCGGTGGTGTCTGCCGTAGGCCTTGAGCGCGGCCTCCAGGGGGCGTCCGATGCGGTGCATGTTGGCGCAGAGCTCGCGCACCACCACGCCGTCCCGGGTCGCATCCGCGATCATGTCGGCGCCTCGGAGCTCCTCGCCACCTTCGACGAGGTGCCAGCCGGCTTCGATCCGGTGGCGGGGCTCGTTTTCGCCGGCCAGCTTCGCGAACGCCTCGCCCAGCCGCCGGTGATTCTGTTCGAGGCGCACGCCGTCCATGCCCGCCACGAGCGCGTCGCGGAGCGCCGTGCTGGTGAAGGAGTAGCCGTCGTGGCCCGGATACAGGACGTCTCGCTCCGTCAGCTCGCCGAGCAGGCCGAGCACGCCGCTCGCGCCGCCTTCGGTCGCGAGAAGCGCGCACAGCTCGAACGTGGGCTGCCTCCGCTGGAGGCTCAGGCACTCGGCGAGCACGCGCGCCTCGTCGCCGAGCAAAGCAAGGCGCATCGACAGCGCGTCTCCGAGCGCCGCCGGGAGCGTTGCGTCGGGGGCATTGTCCGGAAGCGTCCAGACGCCTGCCTGGTATCCGATGACGTTCCTCGCGAAGAGCTGTCGCGAGATCTCGAGCGCGTGAAGCGGGCTTCCGGCCGTTCGCGCGTGAAGCCACTCGGCGAAGCGTTCGACGCTGGGCGCGTCGCCGAAGAGAGACCGCACGAGCTCGAGAAGCTCGATGAGGCCGAGGCCGGGGAGCTCGACGGCGGTCGAATGGTCCCGCAGCGTGGCGAGGCCGATGGCCGGAGTGCCCTCGTGACCCGCGCACTCGGCGACCACGACGAGCAGCGGGTAGTCCGGGGCGATCTTGGCGAGGCCTGCGAGCAGCCCCACGCTCGCGTCGTCCGCGTATTCGACGTTGTCGACCTGAACGACGACGGGCTTGTCCCGACTGAGCTGCGCAAACCATTCCTCGAGCGTCGGCTCGGCTTGCGTCGAGTCGCCTTCCGCGGCGAGCCCGCTCCACCCGAGCCGCTCGCGCACCTCGGGGCCCAGGGCGCTGAGGGCGCGCCGGTAGCCGGACGAGTGCTTGCGAGCGACCTGCGGGAGCGCATCCAGCAGGCGCAGCGCGAGCGCGCGCGCGGTCCCGTGCGGCTGGGGCGCGGTGCTCGCGTCGACCTGGGCGACGACGGCCCCCGCGGCCCTGGCGCGCACGGCGATCTCGTCGAGCATCCGGCTGCGCCCCATCCCGGCGGCAGCGCGCACGCACACCGCCTCGCCACGTCCCCGGACGGCCGACTCGATGCACGCCCGGAGGGTCTCCATCGCTCTCGCCCTGCCGACGAAGCGCGGGTTCGACAGGAAGCTGAGCGCGACCCTCCTGGTCTCGGTCACCCCCTCGGGCGGCAGCTCTCCGATGACGCCGAGGCGCGCGATGACCTCCGCCGCGCTCGCGGGTCGCCCGAGCGGATCGATGTTCAGGAGCGCCAGGACGAGCGCGTCGAGCTCGCGCGGAATGCCGGGCGTCGTGGCGGACGGCGCAGGCGGTGGCGTGCGCCACTGGATCGAGAGATCCTCGAGCCGGTTCGCGGGGTAGGCGTGGCGGCCGGTGAGCATCCAGTAGGCCAGGGCGCCGAGCGAGTAGAGGTCCGCGCGGTCGTCGAGGGGACCGCGCCCGAGGGCCTCCGGAGGCACGACCGGCGGCGTCCCGACCACCACGTCCGAGCTGCCGAACGCCGCCAGCGCTCCGAAGTCGAGGAGCTTGCAGCGCCCGTCGTGGGTCAGCCTCACGTTGCTCGGACTGAGGTCGCGATGAATCAGACGACGTGCGTGCAGGAGCACGAGCGACGTCGCGACGTCGCGCAGGTGCATGCACGCCTCGCGATACGGCAGCGGCGAGGCCTTGCGCATGTCGGTCCCGGTGAGAAGCTCCATCGTGTAGTAGGGACCGAGCTCGTCGACCCCATAGTCGAAGACGCGAATGATCCTCGGGTGGTCGAGCGTCGCGAGGACGCGATACTCCCGCTCGATGGCCTGGACGTAGTGCGGTTCCCGCATCGCCTCCGGATGGACGCGCTTCAGCGCGCGCTCTTCGCCCGCCACGCGATCGAGCACGCGATAGACCACCCCCATACCGCCCGAGGCGAGCTGCTCCTTGACGACGTAGCGAGCCCAGGGTGCCCTGTCGCTCGCCTCGGCGGTGTTCAGAGGCGGCACGCGACCGGGGGTCGGCGCCTCGGCTAGTCGCGTGTTCTCCAATGGCCCTGCGCGGGTCGATGTGGAAACCGACCCGCAGGCGACTTTATCACGCCGGCCGGGCCGGCTTGAGCGGCATCACGGGCTCACGAAATCCGTATGCGATGAAGTCGCATATCGGCGACTGGGCTCAATCCTGCCGCCCCCTCATCGCACCAGCGCCGCGCACTCTCCTCGCGGACCGCGCGTGGCGAGCTGAACGCAGCTCGAGAAGCAGCGCCGCGCTTTCGCGTAGTTGCCCCGCTGCAGGTAGGCGGCGCCGACGATGAGCCATGTTTCGGCGTCCTCGGGATCGATTTCGAGGGAGTGCTCGCCCTGTTCGATGGCGAGGGCGGGCTTGCCGTGGTCCAGGGAGTGCTGGGCGGATTGCTTTGCGTCGGTGGCTTCGGGGGGGATTGGGGTCTCGGTCGAGGTCGGGGTCGGGGTCGAGGTCGGGGTCGAGGTCGGGGTCGAGGTCGGGGTCGGGGTCTGGGTCGAGTCCGACGGTAGG
>Ga0209415_10019696_pt1 | contig 10542 bp, 9 predicted proteins | sample PeaSoiSIISIP2007_FD_187696 | JGI IMG/M metagenome (GOLD analysis project Ga0209415, IMG submission 187696) | Peat soil microbial communities from Weissenstadt, Germany - SII-SIP-2007 (SPAdes) (version 2) | ecosystem: Environmental > Terrestrial > Soil > Wetlands > Peat | place: Germany... | reverse complement strand
GGGCCCCGAGCCGAGACGGACGACGCCGAGGTGCGGCTCGAGGGTCGTGAAAGGGTAGTCGGCGATCTTCGGCTTGGCCGCGGAGACGCGCGACACCAGTGTCGACTTGCCGACGTTCGGGAATCCGACGAGCGCCACGTCCGCGAGCAACTTCAGCTCGAGATTGAGCCACCGCTCGGTGCCGAACTCGCCCTGTTCGGCGAAGCTCGGCGCGCGCCGACGGTTCGAGAGGAAGCTCGCGTTGCCCCGTCCCCCGCGCCCGGCCTCCGCGGCGAGCAGGCGGTCGCCGTCGCTCGCCAGGTCCGCGATCACCGTGCCGTCGAGGGTCTTCACGATCGTCCCCTCGGGGACCTTCACGACGAGGTCGTGCGCGGACCGGCCGTGGCGCTTCTTCCCGCCGCCGTGGCCCCCATCCTCGCCGCGTCGGTGCGGGTGGTCCGCGAACGAAAGGAGCGAGACGACGTCTCGAGAGGCCTCGAGGTAGACATCCCCGCCGTTGCCGCCGTCACCGCCGTCGGGACCGCCGCGGGCCACGTGCGCCTCCCGGCGGAACGAGACCGCACCCGCCCCGCCGTTACCGGCCTTCAGGTGGACCTGCGCCTCGTCGACGAATCCGGCCATCGCGACCCGCGGTCGTTCGCTGCGGCGTTGCCCACCCGCCGTGGTAGGAGCGCCCGGCGTGGCCGGAATCAGGACTCGGTGACGACGTCGACGAGGCGGCGGCCGCGCCGCGCCCCGAAGTGCACCCGCCCGTCCGCCGTCGCGAACAGCGTGTCGTCCCCGCCTCGGCCGACGTTCTGGCCGGGGTGGAAGTGCGTACCGCGTTGGCGCACGATGATCGTGCCCGCCCGGACCGCCATGCCGTCGGAGGCCTTCACCCCGAGTCGCTGCGCCGCGGAGTCACGGCCGTTACGGGTTGAGCCGCCGCCCTTGGTCTTGGACATGTCCGCTCCTAGTCGGTCGCGCCGGAGGTGCGCGAGCCCCCGGCCGGCGCGATGCCGGTGATCTCGACAGTGGTGTAGTGCTGGCGGTGGCCGAAGTGGCGCCGACCGCGGGTCTTCTTCTTGTAGGTGAACCCGGTGATCTTCGGGCCCTTCGACTCGCCGAGGACCCTTCCCGACACCGACGCCCCGGCGAGCTCGCTTCTCGCACTCACGACGTCGGAGCCGTCGACGAGGAGCACCGCCGGGAACTCGACGGCGTCGCCGATCGCTGCCGGGAGGAGCTCGACCTCGATGCGGCTGCCCACTTCGACCCGCTCTTGCTTACCGCCTGTTGCGATGACCGCGTACATAAGGCGCGTATCCTAACCGGCGCCGGCGGCCCGACCGCAGCCGCCCCTAACGCTGCTCCCCGGCGAAGACGATGCCGCGGCCGTTGCAGACCGGACAGGTCTCCGAGAGGACCTCGACGAGGCCCTCGCCGACGCGCTTGCGGGTCATCTCGACCAGTCCGAGCTCGGAGATGTCGAAGACCTGGGTAGGCGTCTTGTCCCGGGCGAGCGCGCCTCTGAGCGTCGTCACGACCTCGGCGCGGTTCTGGCGCACCTCCATGTCGATGAAGTCGATGACGATGATCCCGCCGATGTCGCGCAGCCGCAGCTGGCGCGCGATCTCGTCCGCCGCCTCGAGGTTGTTGCGGAACACCGTCTCTTCGAGGCTCGAGGAGCCGACGTTCTTTCCGGTGTTCACGTCGATGACCGTGAGCGCCTCGGTGCGCTCGATGATGAGCGAGCCCCCCGACGGCAGCCAGACCTTGCGGTCGAGCGCCTTGTGGAGCTGCTCGTGCACGTGGTGACGCTCGAAGATCGGCAGGCCGTCCTCGGCCTCGTCGAAGTACTCGACCCGATCCGCGAGCGCGGGGTCGATGTCGGCGACGTAGCCCTGCACGAGGTTGTACAGCTCGAGGTCGTCGATGACGACGCCCCGGTACTCGTCGGTGAGCTCCTCGCGGATCGCCCGCAGCGCGAGGTGCGGCTCGGAGTAGAGCAGTGCCGGAGCGGGTAGCCGGCGCGCCTTCTCGTCGATCTCCGCCCACTTCTCGAGCAGCTGCTCGACGTCTCGGCGGAGCTCCTCGGCGGGAACCCCTTCGGCCGCGGTGCGCACGATGAGCCCGTGGCCCTCTGGACGGATGTCGTCGAGGACCGAGCGCAGCCGCCGCCGCTCCCGGTCGTCGAGGCGCTTGGAGATCCCCGACGCGCTCGAGCCGGGGACGAGCACGACGAATCGGCCCGCGAGCGAGACCTCCTCGGTGAGCCGCGCGCCCTTCAGGCCGATCGGGTTCTTCGTCACCTGGCAGACGATCGTCTGGCCGGGCCGCAAGAGGTGCTCGATGCGGCGCGCCACCGGGTCGCGCTCGATGCCGTCGTCCCGCTCGGTCTGCACGTCGCCCCAGTAGAGGACCGCGTTCTTCGGCGTGCCGATGTCGACGAACGCCGCCTCCATGCCCGGGAGCACGTTCTTCACGCGTCCCCGGTAGATGTTGCCGTCGATCTGGTTGGCGTCATCGGACGCCCTGCCGACATGCAGCTCGATGAGCGAACGCCCTTCGAGCACCGCGATCTGGGTGCCGGCGGGCTCGACGTGGACGCACATGAGGTAGCGCCCGACCGGGCGACCGTTGCGCTCCCGGGTCCGCGACCTTCTCGCGGCGCCCGTGCGCGGCGCCCGTTCGCCCTCCCGGTCGGCCGCCGCCACCGGCGCCGGGGCGGGCGCCTCGGCCCGTGGCGGACGAGGCGCACGCGGCGGCGCGGCGGCGTCCTGGCCCTCCCGGCTCTGGTCGGGGTTGGTCCTTCCCGAACCGCCCCTGCCGCGTCCTCCGCGACGGCGGCGCTTGCGTGGTGCACCGCCTTCGCCGCCACCCGGTTCGGGGCGGGCCGCGCCCGTCGTCGCGGGGGCCGGACGGGAATCACCGATCTTCGGCCGCGGCGGGGCGGACACCTGCTCAGGCGGCCGGAGATCCTCCCGTCCGCCGAGCGTGGCGGCCGTCACCGGCCCGGGGACAGGCGGCGCGGGCTGACCGGGGGCGACCCGGTCGGTCGTGGAGTCGGACATGGGGGTCCCTTCGTCGTCGCGCGTCGTGGCGACGCGCGCTACGCACCGGGTCGGGTGCCGGCGCGCGACGCGGGGCGTCGCGGCGGACCGGCTCGGTGCCGTCATGGGTTGGCGATGGCGTGGCGGTGTCGAGCTCAACTGCGCTCGTGACCGCGTGGATGTATGTCGGCGTCCGGGGCACAAGGGCGACAGGCGCTGGCGCAATGTGGAGAACTCGGTGGTCCGAGCCACGGGCTCGGCGCCGCCACGGCATATTCATCCTGGTACGAGGATATCCGGCCTCCCGGCCGGAGGGGCGACAGTTCTTCCTAGGCCCGCTTTGGGTTAGTGCGCGGGGGTCGCGGGGGGGACCCCGAGCGGCGCGACGCCCTCTTGCTGGAGGTAGTCGAAGATCTTCCGGGCCACCGGTGCCGCGGCGTTGGCGCCGAAACCGCCCTCGGAGACCATCACCGCCACCACGTAGCGGTGCGACGAGCCCGGACCCCCGAAGCCCACGAACCACGACGTCGGCGGCGTGGTGTCGTTGATGCTCACCGAGGCCGTGCCGGTCTTGCCCTGCAGGTTCCAGTTCGACAGGTCGAATCCAGCGAACGCGCCGTGCGCCGTGCCGAGGGAGCCCTGCACCGCCCCCTGGAAACCCGCGAGCATCGGTTGGTAGGTCGACTGCGGGAGCGACACGTGGCCGACCACCTTCGGCGCAATGAGCCGCGCCAGCTTGCCGTTCGGCGCGACGTAGGCCGCGGCGATCTCGGGGGCGTAGAGGGTGCCCCCGTTCGCGAACGTGGCGTACGCGTCTGCGACCTCGAGCGGGGTCACGAGCGTCTCGCCCTGGCCGATCGCGAGGTCGACGTTGTCGCCGCCGAAGTAGGTGTTGTACGGGTAGGCGTGCGCGTTGAACCGGTGCAGGGACTGGCGGAGCGCGGCGCTGTCGATCTGGCCGGCGGCCACCTCGTCGGCCGGCAGGTCGATCTTCGGGGCGATGCCGAGGCCGTAGGCGTGGGCCGCGTTCTGGATCGGGGTCGGCCCGTAGCGCGAGTGGTCGGCCCAAAAATCTGCGCCGAGCGTGTAGAAGTACACGTCGCTCGACTGCGCGAGCGCCGAGCTCATGTCGACCGGACCGGGGCGCTCGTCGGCGGAGTCGTGATAGGTCTGGTTACCGAGGGTGAACGAGCCGGTGTCGTCGATGATCTGGTACGGCGAGATGAGGCCGTCGTCGAGCGCCGCGGTCGCGGTCGCCAGCTTGAAGACCGACCCGGGGGGCTGCTTCGCCGAGACCACGTAGTTGTTCAGCGGCTCACCGGGGGCGTTCAGCAGCGCGTCGTAGTTCTTCGTGGTGATGTAGGGGACCCAGAGGTTGTTGTTGTAGCCGGGGTAGGAGACCGACGCGAGCACCTTGCCGTCGGTGCTGAGCACGACGGCCGCCGCGTACGGCGCGGGCTCGGGCGGCACCCCCGGAGCGCCCGCCCGCAGGGTCGCGACGTCCCCCGACAGTGCCGTCGCGGCGACCTGCTGGAGGCCGGGGTCGAGGTTCAACACGACGTTGTCCCCCGCGACCGGCTCGAGGACCTTGCCGGCCGAGACGAGGTTGCCGAAGGGGTCCACCTGCACCTGCTCGCTCCCCGAGCTGCCCCGCAGCGCGGTGTTGTAGGCGGCCTCGATGCCCGACGCCCCCGTCTCGGTCTCCGGGTGCGGCTCGCTCACGTACCCGAGGAGCTGGGATGCGAGCGCCCCCTCGGGATAGGTGCGCTCGTAGGTGAGGCCGACGGTGACGCCGGGGAAGAGCTTCGGATGGTCCTCGATGTAGGCGAGCTCCTCGCTCGTCACGCCCCCCGGCCCGGTCGGGACCGGTACCGGCGAATAGGGGGTTCCGTAGGCGTCCTTCACCGCCGCGGCGATCGTGGAGGGGGCGACGCCGAGGAGCGAACCGAGGTTGGACAGGTCCGACGGGTAGGTGGCGACGGTCTCGGAGTCGATCGTCACCTCCTCCTTCGCGACGCTGCCGGCGAGGACGAGGCCGTTGCGGGCGAGGATCTCGCCCCTCGGCGCCTCGAGGGCGATCGTGCGCGTGATGGTCGCCCGGGCCGCGGCGTTCAGCTGCGGACCCTGGATGACCTGGAGTGACCACAGTCGGACGAGGAGGGTGGAGAACAGGCCGAGCACCACGACGGCGGTGACCGAGAGCCGGAGGGTGAGCCGTGCCCCGGTGCGCTCCGAGGACTGCGCGAGCGGGCTCGGCGTCGACACCTCGATGAGCGGTGACAGCCCGGCTGCGGGGTCCGGCGAACGGCTGGCATAGCGGTCCCGCAGCGCCGCCTCCGGCAGGGGGAGGCCCCGCCGCCGCCCGCCACGGAACACCGCCCGACGTCGCCTCACGCGCTCGCGCTCCCGCCGTGGGGCACCGACAGTCCCGCGGGTCCCGCCGAGGGCGCGAGCACCCAGCGCAGCGCCACCAGCGCCACCGGACCGAGGACGACCGCCCCGAGACCGACGGTGACGAGCGCTCCTCCGAGGGCCGACGAAACCATGCCCGGCTGACCGAGGACCGCGCCGATGAGCCCGTACAGCAGCGTGCCGCCGACGGCGACGGTGACGACGAGGACGATCCGCGAGCCCGGCAGGTCCCGGCCCGCCGCGGCGGTCGCGAGATAGGCGGCCCCGAACCCGACGAGGGTGAACGTGAGCGCGGAGAGACCGTAGGGCAGCCGCACCGCGAGGTCCGCCGCGAGGCCGGCCCCGAAGCCCACGATCGCGCCGCGGACCGGGCCGCCGAGAATGCCCGCCGCGGCCGCGAGGAGCACCATCGCGTCGGGGTGGGCGCCGAAGACGACGATCTGGTCGAGCACGCACACCTGCACGAGCAGTGCCGCGAGCACCACCGCCCCGAGGCGCATCCAGCTCGGGAGGCTCATCGACACCGTGGTCCCCCTCCCCTCTGGCTCACGCGGTCGGTGGCCACTGCACGACGCCCACGATCTGCAGGTCCCCGAGGTCCGCGAGCGGCTGGACCGTGCCCGTCACGATCCCGCCGGGCAGGCTCCTCGAGGAGACCACCGTCCCGACACCGAGGCCCGCGGGGTATGCGCTCGCCGGCTCGTCGTTGATCTGGCCCTCGGTGACGAGCAGGGTGCCGACCTTCGGGCGCCGTCCGGTCGCACCGAACGACGACAGCTGGAGCGGGCGCCCCGGTCCCTCGCCCTTCAGGGAGAAGCGGTCCCCGGCCAGGTCCGCGACCTCGATCATCTGTCGGGGATCGGAAATGAGCAGCACCGTCGCGGTCGAGCCCGAGACGCCCGTCACGCTCCCGATCAGGCCCTTGTCGGAGATGACCGGCATCCCGACCGCGACGCCGCCGGACGAGCCGAGCTCGATCTCGATCGTCGGCTGGAAGTTCGACGTGGCCGGCGCGATGACCTCGGCCGGGAGCACCGGGAGGTTGCCCGCGAACGGGACGTTCGAGAGGTCCTGCACCTCCCGTTCGAGGTTGCTCGCATAACTCTGCGAGTTGAGCTCGCGCGACAGCGCCCCGATCTCGGCCCGTAGCTGGTCGTTCTCGGTCTGCAGCTCGCCGTAGTGGAACGGGGCCGAGACGATGTCACCGAGCGGGTGCAGCACCGCCTGCACGCCGCGCTGCAACGGCGAGACCGCGTCCGCGAACGCGTCGCGCACGTGCCCGATGGCCCGGCTGGCCTCGCCGTGGTAGTCGAGGGTGATGATCGTGACCGAGGCGAGGACGAGCATCAAGAGGCTGATGCGTTGGCTCGTGTGACGAGTGGCAGCCATGGGCCGTCACCCGCGCCGGCTAGCGGCCAGAGGAGGAGAGGACCTGCTGGAGCGCGTCGAACTCCTCGAGGCACATGCCGCTCCCGAGCGCCACGCAGTTGAGCGGGTCCGGGGCGACGATGATCGGCATCGAGGTCTCGGCCTGCAGGCGGACGTCGAGGCCGTGCAACAGCGCGCCGCCCCCGGTGAGCACGATGCCCTGGGTCATGATGTCGGCCGCGAGCTCGGGCGGGGTCTTGTCGAGGGTGATCTTCACCGCGTCGACGATCGCGGCGACGGGCTCCTCGATGGCCTTGCGGACGTCCTTGGTCGAGGTGATGACCGTCTTCGGTAGTCCGGAGACGAGGTCGCGCCCGCGGATCTCGGCGTGCAGCTCCTCTTCGAGCTCGCACGCGGAGCCGAGGTGGATCTTGATCTCCTCCGCCGTGCGGTCACCGAGCGCCAGGCTGTACTCCTTCTTCACGAAGCTGATGATCGCCTCGTCGAGCTCGTCGCCGCCGATGCGGATCGACTGGCTCGTGACGATGCCGCCAAGGGAGATGACCGCGACCTCGGTGGTTCCGCCGCCGATGTCGACGACCATGTTCCCCGTCGGCTCGTGGATCGGAAGACCGGCGCCGATCGCCGCGGCCATGGGCTCCTCGATGATGTAGGCCTTCCGTGCGCCCGCGTACTCCGCGGCCTCCTGCACGGCCCGCTTCTCCACGCCGGTGATGCCCGAGGGAACACAGATGACCATGCGGGGCTTGGAGAACCGCCTCGAGTGCACCTTCCGGATGAAGTAGCGGAGCATCATCTCGCAGATCTCGAAGTCCGCGATGACCCCGTCCTTGAGCGGCCGGATGGCCTGGATGTTGGACGGCGTGCGGCCGATCATGCGCTTGGCCTCGGCTCCGACCGCAAGCGCTCGGCCGTCCTTCACGTTGATGGCGACGACCGACGGCTCGTTCAATACGATGCCGCGGCCCCTCACGTAGACGAGGGTGTTCGCTGTGCCGAGGTCGACCGCCATGTCGCGGCCGCCGAATCCGAAGATGCTGTCGGGCATTTGGGGCTGCTCCAGGCTCGAGGGCCAACATCGCCAAGGTTAGGGGATCGCCTTCGAGCCAACAAGGCGGCACCCGAAGTTTGTGCTGGTTACGAGCGCATTTCGCCCGTGTGACGGGAATTCAGGAAAGTTCGGGGAAGAACAGCGCGATCTCGCGTTCGGCGGAGAGCTCGCTGTCGGAGCCGTGGATGAGATTCTCGCCGAGGTCGGTGGCGAGGTCGCCCCGGATGGTACCGGGCGCCGCGTCGGCGGGATTGGTCGCGCCCATCAGGGACCGGACCGCCTTCCAGGTCTCGTCCGGGCCCTCGACCACGAGCACGAGCGAGGGCGACCGGGTGATGAACGCCACGAGGTCGGCGAAGAACGGGCGCTCGCGGTGCTCGGCGTAGTGGCGCTCGGCAAGTTCGACGGGGATCGTGCGCAGCTCGCCCGCGACGAAGGAGAGCCCCTTGCGCTCGAGGCGCGTCAGGATCTCCCCCACGAGGTGGCGCTCCACGCCGTCCGGCTTCACGATTACGAGAGTTCTGCTCATCGACTCGGCGACCCTAGTCGGCGAAGCCGTGGTCGGGCCTCTCCGATGACATAGAGGGAGCCGGTGACGACGATGAGGTCCTCCTCGCCGACGAGCGCCCGGGCCTCCTCGAGCGCCAACTCGACGTCGCCCGCGACCCGAGTCGGGATACCGAGGGACGCCGCGGCGCCGGCCACCGCTTCGGGGGCCTGGGCGCGGGGCGACTCCGGCGCGCAGGCGACGAGCTCCGCGATCCGTTCGGGGCCGATCGCCCGGAGGAGATCCGCCGGGTCCCGCCCGCGGAGACAGCCCATGACGACGACCGTCCGCCCGACGCCGGCGAAGTCCTCCGAGAGGGCCCGGCCGAGCGCGGCGGCCCCCGCCGCGTTGTGCGCGCCGTCGAGGACGACAAGGGGGCGGCGACCCACCACCTCGAGGCGCCCGGGGACCGACACCGCCGCGAAGGCCTCTTCGACCACGTCACCGTCGAATGGGGCACCGAAGAACACCTCTGCCGCCACGAGGGCGACGGAGGCGTTCAGGCCCTGGTGCGCCCCGTGCAGTGGCAGGTAGAGGTCACGGTAGAAGGAGAACGGCGTCCGGATGTCGAGGACCCGGCCGCCGTGCGCGAGTCGGCTGGAGGAGAGCTCGAAGTCCGGGCCCCGCCGTAACAGGACCTCGGCGCCGACGGCGGCGGCCTCGGCCTCGAAGATGGCCACGATCGCGGGGTCCTCCTCGCCCACGACGACCGACGCGCCGGGCTTGATGATCCCGGCCTTCTCCGCGGCGATGAGTTCTCGGGTCGGCCCGAGGATCTCGGTGTGATCGAGCTCGACGTTCGTCACGACAGCGACCCTGCCGTCGGCCGCGTTCGTCGCGTCGTAGCGACCGCCGAGACCGACCTCGATCACCGCCGCGTCGACGGCGACGTCGGAGAAGTACCGGTACCCCGCCGCGGTGACGAGCTCGAACCAGGTCGGCGGGATCGCGCCGGGATCACGCTCGGAGAGGAACGCCTCGAGGGTCTCGAGCGACGCCAGGATCTCGGCGAGGTCCTCGTCCGCGATCGGGCGGGCGTCGGTCGCGATGCGCTCGTTGATCACCTCGAGGTGCGGGCTCGTCATCGTGCCCACCGACAGCCCCGCCGATCGCAACAGGTTGGTCACGATCCGCGACGTCGAGCCCTTGCCGTTGGTGCCGGTGATGTGCACGATCGGGAAGTCCGCCTCGGGCGAACCCATCGCGTCGAGCAGCGCCCGGATGCGGACGAGCGTCGGTTCGGCTGCCCGTCCTGCCGCGCCGCGCTCAATCGCCTCGAGGTTGACGTGCTGGTCGAGCCAGGCCAGTGCGTCGCCGAGCGAGCGCCCGGTCATCTGGCCGCGGCCTTGTGCCTAGGAAGCGACGCGCCGCGTCCTTTCGGCCTTCTCGGCCGCGCTCCGTGGCAGGAGCGTCGGCGCGACGCGCTCGAGGACGACGGAGGCGTCGACGACGCAGCGTCCGACGTCGCTCCGGGACGGCAGGTCGTACATGACCTCGAGGAGCACCTCCTCGAGGATCGCCCGCAGCGCCCGGCACCCGGTTCCCCGCAAGAGTGCCTGGTCCGCGACGGCGTCGAGCGCGTCCTCGGTGATCTCGAGCTCCACCCCGTCGAGGTCGAAGACCCGGCGGTACTGGCGGACGAGCGCGTTCTTCGGCTCGACGAGGATGCGCACGAGCGCGTCGCGATCGAGATTCGAAACGGCGCCGATGACGGGCAGCCGGCCGACGAACTCGGGGATGAGCCCGAACTTGAGCAGGTCCTCGGGGAGCACCTGCTGGAACAGCTGGCTCTCGTCGTGGCGCCGGTTGCGACGCAGATCGGAGCGAAAGCCGATGCCGGACTTGCCGACGCGGGATTCGATGATGCGGTCGAGGCCGGCGAACGCGCCGCCGCAGATGAACAGGATGTTCGTCGTGTCGATCTGGATGAACTCCTGGTGGGGGTGCTTGCGCCCGCCCTGGGGAGGCACCGAGGCCGTCGTGCCCTCCAGGATCTTGAGGAGGGCCTGCTGGACCCCTTCGCCGGAGACGTCTCGGGTGATCGACGGGTTCTCGCTCTTGCGGGCGATCTTGTCGATCTCGTCGATGTAGATGATGCCCGTCTCGGCCTT
>Ga0209415_10019695_pt1 | contig 10542 bp, 8 predicted proteins | sample PeaSoiSIISIP2007_FD_187696 | JGI IMG/M metagenome (GOLD analysis project Ga0209415, IMG submission 187696) | Peat soil microbial communities from Weissenstadt, Germany - SII-SIP-2007 (SPAdes) (version 2) | ecosystem: Environmental > Terrestrial > Soil > Wetlands > Peat | place: Germany... | reverse complement strand
GCTTTCCCGTAACCTTTCCTCCGCACGTTTTCGCTCAGTGATATCAACAACCGTTACGACAGCGCCCGTGATTCCTCCGTTTTCAAGTATCGGGAACGAGGAATATTCAACCGGGATCGGAGTGCCGTCTCGCCGCCACATGACTTCGTCCCCCAAGCCGCACCCCTCCCCCTTCTTGAGTGCGCGGTACACCGGGCATTGATCCACGGGATAGACGGAACCGTCCGGTTTGTGATGATGCGCCAGATTATGCATGTTCCGGCCCAATGCCTCCTCGGGCCGGTAGCCGATCAATTCACAAGTAGCCCGGTTGATGAATGTGCAGTTTCCTTGCAGATCAATACCGTAGATGCCTTGCCCGGTAGATTCGAGCAACATTTCCATTTGTTTAGCGACGCGGTCTCGTTCCTCTTGTGCCCGCTTGCGCTCCGTAATATCTACCGTCATGTTGAGCAGGTACTGGGGCTTACCCGCGGCGTCCCTGACGACCGAAAACCTGCCGTCTGCATTGATGATGTGACCGTCCCGGTGAAGGAAACGCTGTTCCCACGCGTCATTGTCGCGCTTACCCTCAACGAGGTCCGCATATCGTTTCGCTCCCGAGGCACGCTCATCCGGGTGGACAATCCGGTCCCACTTTTCCACTGAATTCAGGTCTTCATGAGTGCGGCCCAGCATCTGGTGCAATGCGCGATTGGTGAGATATTGGCCACCAGCAACCTTGTAAAGGCTGATTCCGGTCGGGGCATTGTCGAAGATCGAACGAAAGAGCTGTTCGTTCTGTCGGAGGAATTCCTCTGCGCGCTTGCGCTCCGTGATGTCTTCGGTCAGGGAGGTGACATATTGCGGTGTTCCCGCGGCGTTCCTGAGTAATGTAAACCTGGCGTTTGTAACCACAGTGCGGCCGTCGCGCCGAATGTAACGTTGTTCCCATTCATCCTGCTCCCGCTTGCCTTGTTGGAGATCTGCATATCGCGCCGCGCCAGAGGCTCGATCATCAGGGTGAACCATTTTGTCCCAGTTCTCTACTCGCCTTAGTTCCTCTGCCGTGCAGCCGAACATCTCCTGGCAGGCACGATTGGCAAGGGCTTCTCGCCCATCAATACTGAAAAAGCTAATCCCGATCTGGGCATTGTCGAAAATCGAGCGGAAGAGCTGCTCGCTGTCCAGCAGTTTTTCTTCCACCCGTTTGCGGTCGGTGATGTCCGTGAAAATTCCTCCGGTCGCGTAGACCGCGCCCGCGTCATCGAAGAGCGGAAACTTGATCGAAATGTAGTTATGGAGTCCATCCTGATGCGGAGCAATCTCTTCAAACTCCAAGGGCCGGGCCGTCTGCATCACCTCCAGGTCATTGGCGCGGAACCGATCGGCAATCTCCTTGGGAAACAACTCGTGGTCAGTCTTGCCAAGTATCTTTGATCGATCAAGACCGAAGATCTCCTCAAATCGCCGGTTGATGCGCAAGTAGCGCCCGCTTAGGTCCTTAACCTGGATGACGGCAGTGGAATTATCGAGGATGCTTTGCAGTTCTCGGTCGCTCATTTCTCGCCCTTGCAGGGAAGTTGAGCCCACGCACGGGATTTCTCCGACGCGTGCAGCCAACGGAACTACGCTAACCTCGTCGCGCACTTACTGATACTGGCAATAGTGATAGGTTTGGACCATCAAGAGTTATGCGGAGCAGCGGATGGTTGGAGAGCCGAGCCTGAAAATCGTATTTCCCGGGTGTTGCGCGCTGAACACGCACCAGGTACCGAGAGATCTCAGGGTCGGCAGGGCGCTGGCCTTGACCAAATGCGGGCACACCGCCTGAAACCAAAACGGCGGAGACGAAATGAACCAGGACGCAGCGCACACTTCCAGATTACATCACAGGGGCGTGACTGATGTAATGGACGCAAAACGGGGCATCGTCGCAACCCGTAGAGGCTCTCGATGTCGAGCAATTCGTTGGGGAACTCATTCACACCAAATGAGGGGCTCCGATTCAGCCTCCTGCTTCGCCGCACGAATCCGGGTGCGAACACAGCTGGCTTTGCCGGTGAGTAGAATATCTGACTTATGGAACAGATTTTCCCTGCTGTGGAAGCATTGTTCCCACCGCAATTCAGACCTGGTTACGGTCGTAACCTTTAAAGTAACGATCACGGTAACTCACCTTACAGAGATTGCTTGGCGCACCACTCGCGCCTCCGACAGCTCACCGAGGGCATAAGTCCGGCTCTTAGTAAGACTTCCACATTGGCGCAAGCCCCGCTCCACCCCTTGCACCACTAAGCCTTCCAGCCGGAATCTCCTGGCAGCGCGATTGCACTATCCAATCCGCAACTCCCCCTACAAACTATGGCAAAGCCTGTCCATACGATGTTGGTGTGCGTTTTGTTCGTTGGATTGAGTTTCGCCCAGACGCCGACACTCCGCGTACTGCCCTGGAATGACCATCTCGCCGCCGTGTCGCTCACCTTTGACGATGCCAGGCCTGCGCAGTTGGATGTCGTGGTTCCGGAATTAAACAAGCACCATCTACAGGCAACTTTCTTCGTCATCGTCTCCAAACTCACGCGTCTGGATGACTGGAGAAGAGCGCAAGCGCAAGGTCACGAGATTGGCAATCATACCGTGACCCATGAGCACCCGGAGGTGCTAACGCGGGCAAGCGAAGAGACCGAAGTGGAAGACGCCAAGAAGTTCTTAGACAGCAATTTTAATTCGAACGTAGTCATTTTTGCGTACCCATACGCCGAGTTATCCCCAGGGTTGGTTTTCTGGGTCAAGAAATATGACTTTGCGGCACGGAGCTGGCACGGAAATAACGATTTTCCCTACATCACTGCGGACGTCGAACCCGACTGGTATAACTTGCCCAGCCAGCCGGCCTACACCAAGTACGATGCTGCGGTTTACAAATCGTGGATCGACAAAGCGTTCGCGGTGCATGCCTGGACTGTTTTTCAAATTCACGGCATCGGTGACCCCTCGACTGGATTTGAACCTATTCCTACCGATACTTTCCTTTCTCTCCTCGACTACGTCACGGCTGAAGAATCCAGAGGGCTCTGGGTTGCTCCCTTCGGGACCGTGGCCGCCTACTTGCGCGCGCAGAAGATTTTAGAAGCGGCAATACCTCAAGTTCGAAGCGGCGAAGAAAGATTTGTGTGGAACGCACCCGACCCGTTTCCTTCCGGGGTGGTGCTCAAGGCCGCGATTGAAGGCGGAACGCACCTCCATGTTTACCAGGGAAACCGTGAGTTACGTCCCAGCAAAGCTGGGATCTACTCGATCTCCTTCGATTCTGGGGAACTGATTGTCAGAGGTGCACGGTGAAGAGGCTCTGCGTGGTGGTTCCCGCCAAGGACGAGCGGTTAGGGATAAGCAAAACGTTGAGGAGCATTCTCAGTGCCGGTGTGCTGTCCTCGGATATCTACGTCATCGATGATGGCTCTAGCGACGGTACGGGAGAGATCGCTCGCGCTCTCGCTGTAAATGTTCTCCGAAATCCAACGAATATTGGCAAGGCACGCAGCCTGGCGCGAATCACTTACGCATCTGAGCTGACCCGGCGCTACGACTACGTCTGCCTCATGGATGCCGATACCGAGGTTTGCCGAGATTATTTTCGGGCGGTGCGCGCAACCTTAAAGGACCCGGAAGTGGCTGCGGTTTGTGGCCGCGCCAAGAGCGCTCCGCACAACTGGCTCACTTCGTATCGCTGTCTGGCTTACTGGATCTCGCACGCGATCTATAAGGCTGGCCAAAGCAACATGGGCGTGATCACGGTGACTCCTGGTTGCGCCGCCGCCTTTCGGGCGGATGCATTCAGCCAGTTGGAATGGAACAACGACACCATCGTTGAGGACATGGACTGCACCATTCAAGTCCATCGCAAGAAGCTGGGCAAGATCGTTTATCAGCGCAAGGCTGTGGTTTCGACGCAAGACCCGAGAACCCTCCGCGACTACATCAAGCAGATGTACCGCTGGCACACCGGAGCCTGGCAGGTGGGGAGGAAATACGGAATGATCAGTGGACGCAGCAAGATTGACTGGGAATACAAGTTGTTGATGGGAGAAGGCGTGATCTTCGGCCTGCTTTTCCTCTTGCTGCCTGTCTGGCTACTGTTCTGCCCACGAGTCGCGCTTTATACGGTCGGCATGGATTGGATCGTGCTGATGTTTATGTCACTGATCTGCGCTGTGTGCGATTGGCGCAGCGATGTCCTGATTTGCTCGCCGCTGTACACACTCCTGCGCTTTGTCGACTGTTCGGTTTTTCTTTACAGCTTTTGGAGAACGGTGGTTCAAGGGAAACAGGTCCGGGGGTGGTTTGCAGTTAAACGGTACTAACAAAAAAGTGAGATCGATGAAAACCAAGTGGGCGTTCGCGCTGTGCACGGTCCTGGAGCTGACGGTTTTTTCTGCCGCTCAGCAGAGTGCTACGCCCGCTTACCAAGGGAATCTGATCGATGGCGTCACACTCCCCGGGCAGACCTGGACCTCGATAGGCAATCTGAGTCCCATCGAACATAACAACGTTTATTTCCAGTCGTACATTGAGCAGAGTGCGACGGCGTTCGCGACGTTTTCAGGTTCGATGACTTTGACGCCGTACGTCTCGATGGGTCTGGTTTCTGACACCCAAGGCTACGACTGGAACAACAGGATTGAGCCCCGAATCGGAATGAAGCTGAACAGATTCTTCCGCAACGGCATTGTGAGTCTCGGTTCTGCATATTGCTATGAGGACGAATTCCAGACTGTTCAGCGTAGCGATCTCATTGTTTATGTCCAGGATTGGTTCGGCTGGCAGCCCGCATCGGAGAAGGCGAGTCGTTTCCCCGGCTCCTCCTGGGCCGCGGTGGGAAACATATCGCCTGTCGAGCGCGGAAACATCATCGGTCAGGGATATGTCTCGCAGGGCGTGATCGCCAAGCGAATGCGCGGCACTGCACTTGTGCCCTACGCGGATTTCACTTTCTCGCGCGATACCAAGGGTTTCGATTGGGACAACAAAGCTCTTTTTGGGAGTGGAGTGAAAGCGGTTGTCCCTCACGGTCAGTTCTATACCGAATTCGGTGCCGCCTATCTTCATGAATACCGTTTTCAGACGGATCGTTCTGCGGGAGGTCTCGCTCTGTTTACGAATTTCTCGTTTGGCTGGGATCTTTTGAGTCGAAAGGCAGGTAGGTAATATGCCTTGTCACGGTTTCGGGAGTCTCTCCTGCCTGGTTCATTTGCTGGCAAAACGGCCCAATTTGCCGGCCGGCATCACGATGGGAAGAATGGCAGCCCAACGTCCTGGTGAAGGCCCGCTTCGTGGATACGGGCAACCAGTTCAATCTGCCAACGTAAACCAGCAAGTCTTCGGCACTCTACCCGTGTTGCAGTCCCGGTGGAAGCTCTTCCTGACGATCTGGAGTGCGCAAGCTATCACCGTGCTGTGCCTGATCAACCTGCACCCGTTGTTCCCAAGAGTTTATTCAGCGGCCGCGCAGGGACCACGAAAGACGGTCACCACTCTTGTGCCTTTTCAGTCTCCTCTCTCGCACCAGCCTCAACCCGTCGCTCCACACCTAATCGTTAGACCTAGGCTGGCAAAGCAAATGCCTGCTGTTGCACGGCTGACCGTGCCAATCCCTGAGCGCAAGCCGCGGGAGTCCGAAGTCAAGACTCCCGAGTTGAAGATCGAGAGCAAATTTCCGGCGATCCCTGGTCCACCGCCCTCCAAGGTCATCGCTACCGATACGTTCTCCAGCGGCAGGTCAATCGCGGCTACCACTGACACGCCAGCCATCGCAGTGCAGACTGGCGGATTCGGCGACCCCAATGGCGTTCCGGCACGGGATAAACGCGGCGCGACCAGCATCCTCGCCCTGGGCTCCTTTGACGTGCCTGGTGGTTCGGGGCACGGCAACGGATCGGGCGGCGCCAATCGCGGCGCGGTTTTGAATTCCGGCTTCGGCGATGGGGTGGCAACGGGCAACTCTGCGCGCGGTGGAGTCGTACAGCTGTCAGGATTCGATTCGAAAGGCGCCGGTCCAGAAGCACCCAAGGCCAGCCTCATCAGCGGTCCGCCAAGCACTCCGGTACAGATCTTTTCCAAGCCAAATCCTGAATACACCGAGGAGGGACGCAGGCTGAAGATTGACGGAGAGGTCCGCCTTGAGGTTCTGTTCAGCACCAGCGGTCAGGTCCAAGTGGTTCGAATACTGCAAGGTTTAGGACACGGGCTGGACGAAGAGGCAGTAAAGGCAGCCCAGCAAATCAGGTTTAGGCCAGCGTCGCATCAAGGTCAACCCATCGATTCGACGGCTGTGGTGCACATCATTTTCCAACTTGCTTCCTAAGGGAGTCGCTATGCGTGGTTCGAGACAAGTCGTGGTTTTGTCGCTCATGATTTTGCTGTACACGGGCCTCAGTGCTGCGGAGAACCCGACACTTTCCTCTCTGGCCTTAGGGTCGGCCAGCGTGGTGGGCGGTAACTCAGTCGAGGCTACGGTCACGCTCGACATGGTGGCTCCCTTCGACTTGGAAGTATCGTTGGCCGCCGATCCACCGGAGGCAGCCCACGTGCCTCGCAACGTAGTCGTGCCAGCCGGCGCCAAGGGTTCGACGTTCTCGATAAGTACCCAGCTCAGCAAGAACGCCGTGAGCGGTAGCGACACCACCGTGACCATTTACGCCAACTATGGCGTCACCAGGAAAGCGTCGGTCTCGTTGTTGGCTCCCGTATCCTTCGACCGAATGGTCGACCAGGTTGTAGAACGCGAACGTGAATTCGTGGCCACCATGAAGAGCATGCATCCGCTGGTGGAAACCTATGTCCAGAATCTACACGAGGAAAAGGATCACATGGTTGTGCCGACCAGCGATCAGTACTTCCTCGGACGGTTGGATCTGAGCAATGGACCTAGCGATCAATTGTTCGAGAAAGACCGCCCTGGTTTTGGGCGTCATTTCTCGAATCTCTGGTCGGGCATTCTCTACCGAGGTTTCGTGCCTGCTGGTTTCGCTCAGATGGTCATGTTGGATGCCGATTTCCAGAAGGGCAATTACTACTTCAACTATGTGCGGCAAGAGTTTCTCGGCGAAGTGCGCTGCATTGTGGTTGACGTGCAGCCCAAAGAAGCAGCTCCCAAAGGGCTGTTCACCGGCAGGATCTGGGTTGAAGACCGCGATTTCAATATCGTCCGGTTCAATGGAACCTACACCGCCCGTTCGCGCTACAGCTATTACCTGCACTTCGATAGCTGGCGCTTGAACCTGCAGCCGGGCTTGTGGTTGCCAGCCTTTATCTACAGCGAAGAATCCGATACCAGACCCAGCACCCCTCCTCTCCACCGCTTGTACTTCAAGGCGCAGACACGATTGTGGAGCTACGACGTGGAAAGTCTCAAACATAACCAGGAGTTTACTCAGATCCAGGTGGATACGGTGCAGGATCGTAGCGAATCCGGCAAGGATGCCAGCCCGGTAGAAGCCGAACGGATGTGGGAACGGTTAGCCGAAGACAATGCCCTCGATCATCTCCAGAAAGTTGGCCTGATGGCACCGGCGGGAGATGTAGATAAGGTGCTGCAAACCGTCGTCAACAACCTGATTATCACCAATAGCCTGGAAATCACTCCTAGTGTGCGCTGTCGCGTGCTACTGACTTCGCCGCTCGAGTCCTTCACCATTGGTCATACGATTGTCGTCAGTCGCGGTTTGCTCGACGTACTTCCGGACGAAGCTTCTTTGGCGATGATTCTGGCTCACGAGCTAAGCCATATCGCCTTGGGCCACCGCATTAATACGAACCTGGCTTTCAACGACCGGTTCTTCTTCCCGGACCAGAATACCTTTCAAAGACTGGATTTCGAACGAAATGCTTCAGACGAAGCCGACGCCGACCACAAAGCACTGGAGCTGCTCGCCAATTCCCCCTACAAGGACAAACTGGCAAACGCCGGACTATTCTTGAAAGCTCTGCAGAGCCGCGCACCGGAACTCACCAGCCTGATCCGACCTCATCTTGGCAACCGTTTGGGTACCGCCAAAACCATTCGAATGTCTGTCCTGCTCGACTCCGCTCCCCAACTGGAGCCGAGACGGATCGATCAGACAGCCGCTCTGCCGTTGGGTGGCAGGATCAAGCTGGACCCCTGGAGTAATCGAGTGGAATTGGCCAGTGTCGAACACGTTACCTTGCTCTCCTCGCAGGAGAAAATGCCTTTCGAAGTTGCACCGTTCTTCCCTTATTTAACCCGGCTGCCGGGAGTTCAGATCGAGGCGATGGCTTCCAAATGACTGCTTATTACTTCTTGAAGTGGAGTGCTGAGAAGAAAGCGCGTTGGTTCAAGGGATCGCTGGACAGTTCTAGTTTCGGGGCCTGCCAGCCACGTCGTGAAAGCAAGCGTCACTACTCGAGGGAAAATCTAATGAAAAAGTTCGCCACCGTGCTGTTCGTTCTGCTTGCCTCGATTCCACTCATCCAATGCGGTGGTGGAGCGACTGGATCCGGCGGAGGAACAACCCCGCCCAGTCAAACCTCAGTTCCCCCTGCAACCTACACCCCTCATCCGAATGGCCTGTGGTCAACACTTCCTCAAACTATGCCCATTAATCCGATTCATGCGGCACTGCTCCACACCGGGAAAATTCTCGTGGTGGCGGGTTCCGGCAACTGCCCGCCCCAGCAGGCAGGTTGCCCACAAGGGCCGCAGTATCCGAAGGGCGCGGCGCTTCTCGACTTGTCCAATAACAACATCCGTACCATGCCCACGACGTGGGACATGTTCTGCAATGGCATGTCAGTCATGCAAGATGGTCGCGTCCTGATCAATGGTGGCACCAAGGCATACGGTGCGCTGGCTGTGGTGGGTACTCAGGGCGACATTCCTTTCACCGGCCTGCCCAACGCATCGATTTTTGATCCTTCCAGCGCGTCCTTCGTCGACGTACCTGCCGCGGCACATGGGCGTTGGTATCCAAGCCTCACTGAACTTAACGACGGCCACATGATGACCACATCTGGACTGAACGATACTGGTGGGAACAACAATAGCAGTGAAATCTGGGACGGACAGCAATGGAGCGCAGAGATTCCCGGGAATCCCAACATCGCAAATTTTCCGGGCTTCCAATTCCCTCTGTATCCCAGAATGCACCTGCTTCCCACCGGGCATGTCTTTTATTCCGCACCATCATCTGCGACCCTCGACTTCGATCCTACTGGCCAGACTTGGACACTAGTTGCCTGGACAATTTACCCGGGACAAAATGATCCGAACGGAGAGCGAACCTACGGCACCTCTGTTCTGCTTCCGCTTACACCGCAGAACAACTACAGCCCAAAGGTGATCATCATGGGCGGTGACAATCCGGCAACCGATACCACTGAATTGATCGATTTGAGTTCGGCGGGCGCTCAAATTTCTACTGCCTGTCCTGCCTACGCTCCCTGCTGGGTACAGGGGCCGAAGATGGCGCAGAAACGCGTCGAGATGGAAGCCACAATTCTTCCAAACGGCAAGGTTCTGGTGGACGGCGGCTCCGCCGCAGACGAGGACGCAAGCACCGCAAGTTTGCAGGCTGAAATCTACGATCCGGTTTCTAACTCATTTTCTTCTGCCGGGTCGAATGTTTTCCCCAGGCTTTATCACAACACCCAGTTGCTGTTGCCGGACGGTACCGTTGCTCTTTTCGGCGGCAACCCGGCACAGGGTGTATTCGAAAACCATATTGAGATCTACCAGCCGTCCTATCTTTTCAATTCGGACGGCAGCCCGGCAACGAGGCCCAGCATCGGCACGGGTGCACCTGCTTCGCTCACCTACGGTCAGTCATTTACCGCCCCGACTCCCGATGCATCCAGCATTGCGTCTGTGGTTCTCATGAAAGCAGGAGCGGTCACCCACTCCTTCGACATGGATCAGCGCTACGTTGGCCTTTCATTTTCGGTGGAAGCGGGTGCAAGTTCCGCTGGCCTCACAGTATCGGGTCCGCCCAACTCGAATATCGCGCCTCCCGGGTACTACATGCTGTTCCTGGTCAACAAAGCGGGCACTCCTTCACTCGCGACATGGGTACAAGTGTCAGGTACCGCCGCAGCCGTTGCCAAAGTTGAGCTACATCCAGAACGAGTGCCTACCCCGAAGTACATAATCCAGAGGAGGCATGTAACCGAGTCGGCGCTGCCGATGCGCAAGGAAATGCATATCCACTAAGCTGGCAGAGAACTAGGGAATATCTGGACTGTTATTACCGATGCACCAGCGATGACCGCAAGCGTTCCTAAATGTTCGCTGCGTTCTGATCCGATCTGCGGCGTTATTGAGCCCAGAATTTAAAGCTTGAGACATAAATGTAACGCTCTACACCGGGCGTAGCCAGGCCTCCAAAGCGGGTGGAGTTCGTTCCCCAATGATTGATCATGACATAAGCAGGGTCGGATGGAATGTTCGACGTATGCGTAGATACTTGCTTTCCGTCAATGTAGAAGACGATCTTGCCGGGTGACCACACAAATGTGTAGATGTGAAATCCAGCTTCAGGTGATTGCAGG
>Ga0209415_10019693_pt1 | contig 10543 bp, 13 predicted proteins | sample PeaSoiSIISIP2007_FD_187696 | JGI IMG/M metagenome (GOLD analysis project Ga0209415, IMG submission 187696) | Peat soil microbial communities from Weissenstadt, Germany - SII-SIP-2007 (SPAdes) (version 2) | ecosystem: Environmental > Terrestrial > Soil > Wetlands > Peat | place: Germany... | reverse complement strand
TTCGTTCTGAGGGCCCGGGCGAACCTGCTCGAGGCGTTGTAGCCCAACACCAGGGGCGATGAACCGAACTCGGCGTACCACGACACCCAGTTCCCGTTGGCCGATCCCTCGAGGGCAGCGTTGACCGCCGGCGATGCGCTGATGAACACGTCACCCTGCAGCGTGCCTCCCTTGATGCCACTGGCGATCGCATCGGACCCCATGGAGGTGTCGTTGAGCGTGTACCCCGTGGCCTGCTGGAAAGCCGGTCCGACCTGCAGTTGCAGCAGGTTCTGCAGCGAGCCGGCGGACAGCACGTCGACGGGGCCCGAGGCGGAGGCTCCCGCTGGGACAGGGACGAGGACGGTCAGCGCGGACAGGCCCAGGCACACGGTGGCCGCCGCGGCGAGCCACCGCCGGCGCGCCGGCAGGGAATACGGGGTGGTCGTCATGCGCCACGGTAACAAAGCATCTGGGCATCTGCGCCAGTTCAGGGCGATTTACCCAGTATATGAGGGTAATGGCAAGGCTTTAGCTTGCTAAAGCGGATGAGACCCCCCGGGACCGGTCGTCGCGGTGGGTGAAGTCCCCGGCCCTTCCCGGTGGCCTGGGGGACCACTCCTTTGCCATTCGCCCGACCTGCCGCCCGATTTGTGCCAGAGGGTGAGCTCCTCGAGCGACGCGTTCGGGTCGAGGTCGAGCAACGAATCGATCAGGTTGAGGCCGGCCACGGCACAAGCGGTGAGGGCTTCCATCTCGACGCCGGTCCGTTCGACGATCTCGGCGACGGCGGTGATCTCGATCCGGTGCGCGGCGACCTGGATGTCCACCGATACCCGGTCGACATGGATGGGGTGGCAGAGCGGGATGAGCGAGGACGTCTGCTTGGCCCCCTGCACGCCGGCGACGCGCGCTGCCTCCACCGGGTCGATGCCGTCCCGGGTGTCGCCGAGCGCTCCGATCGCGTCAACCGTCGTGACCACTGCACACCGCGCCACCGCCACTCTGTGTGTCAGCGGTTTGGTGGTCACGTTGACCATGCGAGCGTGGCCGTGCTCGTCGAGGTGGGTCAGGCCTCGTGCGGCGTCGGTGTCGCCCTCCGCTCGGGCGGTCATGGTCAGCCCCCCGACACCGGCGGGATCACCGCGACTTCGTCGTCGTCACCGACGGGTGTCTCCTGGTCGACCTCGTCACCGTTCACCCAGACCCGCGACCCGTCGAGAATGGCGGAGAAGGAATCCCCGAACCGGGCTCTAGCGCCAGCCATGACGGCGGCGACATTGTGGCCGGGCACGGACGCACCGGACGTCCCCGCCGCCTCCCGTGCCGGTCCGAACAGCCGGAGGCGAGCCACCCCTACCCGCCGATCATCGACATCGATCGCGACGGGCTGAGGAATCCCGGCTCGTTGATCCCATGGCCGGGGTGCTTGGCCCAGACCGCGGCCCGGAAGAGCAGGGAGAGATCGGCATCGGTGCCGCCGTTGCGCAGGAGGTCGCGCACCGTCTCTTCATCGTTGGTGAAGAGACAGTTCCGCACTGCGCCGTCCGCGGTGAGTCGGAGGCGGTTGCAGGTGCCACAGAATGGTTCCGTGACGCTCGAGATGAAGCCGATCTCGCCGACACCGTCGCGAAAGCGGAACCGCTCGGCGGGTGCGGCGCCCGCGGCGTCGGACACCGATTCCAACGGCCAGCGGGCGGAGATCCGATCGAAGACCTCCCGTCCCGGCACGAGCCGAGCGCGGTCCCATTCTCCCTGGGCGTCGAGCGGCATGAACTCGATGAATCGCACCACGCGTCCGGTCGAGCGCGCGAAGGAGGCGAAGTCGAGGATTTCATCGTCGTTCTGGCCTCTCAGCAGCACCACGTTGACCTTCAGCGGCGTCAGCCCGGCCGCCTCGGCGGCATCCATCGCGTTCAGGACATCGACCAGCGCGCCGCGCCGGCGGATGGTGGAAAACCGGTCGGGCCGCAGGGAGTCGCAGCTCACATTGACCCGGCGCAGGCCGGCCGAGGCCAGTTCCGCAGCGAGGTCGGCCAGCTCGGTACCGTTGGTGGTCAGCGAAAGGTCTTCGAACCCGAGGCCGGACAGGCGGGCGACGAGCACCGGCAGTCCCTTGCGCACGAGTGGCTCGCCCCCGGTAATCCGCAGGGCCCTCACCCCGAGGCTGCGGGCCACGCGGGCCACCCGGGTGATCTCGTCGAACGAGAGGAGCTCGTCCCGGCGGAGGAAGGTGAGCCCCTCCTCGGGCATGCAGTAGACGCAGCGCAAATTGCAGCGATCGGTGACCGAGATTCGAAGGTCGTCGTGCACGCGCCCGTAGCGGTCGACGAGCGGACCCTCGACCGGCATGACCGCTGCCGCGTCCTCCCCACGGGTCCGGTGGGGCCGCACCGAGATGGCGACCGGGACGGGTGCAGTCATGCGACCCCGGTCACTCCGCTGGTGACCGGTGGTGGATCCGCGTCGTCGTGAGAGCAGACGGACCAGTCCGTTCCACCGGTCCAGGTCTCGCGCTTCCAGATGGGGACGGTGTGCTTGAGGGTGTCGATGCAGAACTGTGCCGCCGCGAATGCCTCGGCACGGTGGGGGGTCGATGCCACCACGACGACGGAGACGTCTCCCACTTCCAGGCGGCCGACCCGGTGGAGCAGCACCAGACGGCCGATCTCCCCCCAGCGCTTCCGGGCGGAATCGGCCACCCGAGTGAGCCGTGGCGTCACCTGTTCGACGTACGCTTCGTACTCCAGCGACGTCACCCCGGGACGGCCCTCTGAGTGGTCCCGGACGGTGCCGCAGAAGGACACGATCCCACCGCATCCTGGAAGGACCGCCCATCGCCACGCCGCATCGACCGGCAGCGGACCGGTGCCGAGCCCGATCCAGTCACCCACCTCGGGGGGGGTCAGACCGGTCAGGGTCACCACGCCCTGTTCGATGTGCTCCTGAGGGTCGTTCACCGCCCGCCTTTCCCCAGCGCCTCACGGGACAGAGCCGCGCACCACACTAATCAGCGCACTGCATCCGTCTTCCCACCCGCCGCCCGGTTCCGGTGTCACGCTGCCGTGACGGGCACAGGGTCAGTGCGGTCGGCCGCCGGCCAGCAACTCGAGGGCGTGGCCCAGGACGTCCACGACCGCCTCCAGCGACTCCACCGCACCCCCCGGGGATCCCGGGACATTGAGGATGAGGCAGCCGCCGACGGATCCCGCCACCCCACGGGACAGGCGTCCGAGCGGGTTCACCGAGCGCATGGCCTCGGCCAGGCCCGGGGCCTCGCGTTCGATCACGGCACGGGTCGCCTCAGGAGTGACGTCGGTCGGCGAGAAACCCGTGCCGCCCGTGGTCACCACCAGTCCCGCGAACCCGGCGGACAGCTCGACGAGGGCGTCCGAGACCGGGCCCATCCCGTCCGGGACGATCCGCCGGTCGACCACGCGGAACCCGTGTTTGACCAACACGCGGGACAGTTCGTTCCCCGATCGGTCCTCGCGGGCGCCGGTGCTGGCCGATTCCGAGACGGTGAGGATCTTCGCATCCAGGGTCATGACGGATGCGACGCTACCGGGCAGCGATCCGTCGCACTGCAGGACCGGCGACTCGGGCGTGAGATGCGATAATGCGCCCGTGGCCACGATCGATACGGGGATCGATCGGATCCTGTCCGAATGGATGGTGGAACAGCCCGTTTTCTTTGTGGCGACGGCTCCCCTCGATCCCGACGGGTCGGTGAACTGCTCGCCCAAGGGCAACCGCCGAGAGTTCGTGGTTCTGGACGAGCGAACGGTGGCCTACCTCGACCAGACGGGGAGCGGCGTCGAGACCATCGCCCACCTGCGGGAGAACAGCCGGATCGTCATCATGTTCTGCGCGTTTGCCGGGCCGCCCCGCATCGTGCGTCTGCATGGGACGGGCCGGGTCCTGCTCGCCGACGACCCGGACTTCGACGAACTCGTCGGCCGTTTTCCCGGCCGAGCGGGGGTGGGGGTGCGCTCGATCATCGTGGTGGACGTGCGCCGGGTGTCGGACTCGTGTGGCTACGGAGTGCCCCTGATGTCCTTCGGGGGTCATCGACCGACCATGGACCAGTGGTCCACACGCAAGGGGAGGGACGGCGTCCGCCAGTACTGGGCGGACAAGAACGTCGCCAGCATTGACGGCATCAACGGGATCGACCCTCCGGCCACGGGGTAGGTTGGTCGCTCTTCGGTCAGTGCGGCCGATCCTCGAGGAGCGGGCCTGATGAGTGAGCCCGAGGCCAAGAGCATCCGGAGCTTCTGCCGGATCTGCACGGCCATCTGCGGGGTCGTGGTCGACGTCGTGGGCGACGAGGTTGTTCGCGTTCGCGGCGACAAGGACCACCCCCTCTCAAAGGGATACACCTGTCCGAAGGGACGGGCGCTGCCCCAGATCCACCACCACCCGGACCGGATCGAGCGGCCGATGATGCGGGTGGATGGGCAGCTGCAGCCCACGACCTGGGGCGATTGCCTCGACGACATCGGGGACCGGTTGCGCACGATCATCGACCGATACGGTCCCGAGGCGATCGGCGTGTACTTCGGCAGCGGTCTCGGTATGGACGGAGCCGGCTACCGCATGGTTGAGGCGCTGTTCAACGCGATCGGCACGCCGGCCAAGTTCAGCCCGCTGACGATCGACGGCACCGCGAAGACGCTCGTCTCGCACCTCGTCGGTGGCTTCCCCGGTTTTACCAGCCACATCGACTACGACCGCGCCAAGTTCGTGATGTACGTCGGCGTCAATCCCGTCGTGTCCCACGGGCACAACATCGCCCTCTCGGATCCCGTGACCTCCATCCGGACCGTGCGGACCCATGCCGAGGTCTGGGTCCTCGACCCCCGCTTGACCGAGACCGCCCGGCTGGCCACCGCGCACCTCGCTCCGCGACCGGGCACGGACTATGCCGTCCTCGCCTTCCTCATCCGTGAGCTGCTCCGGGGGGGCGCCGACCGAGCGGTGCTCGAGCACCGCACGATCGGGCGGGAGGAGCTGACCGGAGCGGTCGAGCCGTTCACCCTTGAGCGAGCCGCCGAGGTGGCGGGACTGCAGGAGGAGGAGCTCCTGTCACTGCTCGCCGCGATCCGCCGGGCGGGGCCGGTCGCCATCCACACGGGGACGGGCGTCACGATGGGCGCAGCCAATGGCAACGTGACCGCCTGGCTCGTGTGGGTGCTGATGATCATCACCGGCGCCATGAACCGCCCGGGAGGCGTCTGGTTCCATCCCGGCTTCAACCTGCAGTTCGACTCATTCGACCTCCCGGTTCTGCCTGAGGAGAGCATCTTCGGTCCCGGTCCGCGGTCGCGTCCCGACGCGCAGGCGTTCCTCGGGGAGTGGCCGTGCGCGGTCCTCTCCGACGAAATCCGTGCGGGCAACATCCGCGCCTTCCTCAACCTGGGGGGCAGCATCCTCACCTCGTTCCCCGACGTCAACGTTCTCGAGCCGGCACTCCGCTCGCTCGAGCTGCTCGTCAGCACCGAGATCATCGCCAACCCCACCACTGACCTCTCCACGCACGTACTGCCCACCAAGGACCAGCTCGAGCGGGCCGACGTGTCGCTGTGGGACTTTCTGATGCCCAGCGTCTCCGTCCAACACACGCCGGCGGTCGTCGCGCCGGTCGGCGATCGTCGTTCGGCCTGGTGGGTGCTGGCCGAGATCGGCCGCCAACTCGGCCACGACCTGGCCGACCCGAACGCGACAGACGACGAGATGCTGGCGAAGGTCATGGCCAACGCTCGCTGCGGCTATGACGAGGTCGCGGCGACAAGCTTCGTGGAGGCGCCGTTCGAGCTGCCCTCACCCTGGGTGGAGCGCTACCTCGACCGATCCGGCGGGTGGCGCCTCGCCCCACAGCTGCTGGTCGACCAGCTCGCGACCCTCGAGCCGCCGGCGCCGCTGGTCCTCATACCCCGTCGACAATCCCGCAAGCTGAATGGCGCTCTTGACTTCCTCGGAGAGACGGCGCTCGTGTTGCTGCACCCTGACGACGCGAGTGACGCCGGAGTCCTCGACGGAAGCCCGGTGGTGGTTCGCACCGGTCGCGGACAGCTCACTGGCACGGCGAAGATCGACCCGGCCATCCGCCGCGGCGTCGTGTCGATACCGCACGGCCACCACGGTTCGAACGTCAACAGGCTGACCGACAAGGACAAGATCGACCCGGTGACCGGGATGACGCGCTACTCGGCTGTCCCAGTCACCGTGGAGCCAGCCGAGGCCCGCTCGTCTTAGCGCGAGAGCGTCTGGCTGAAGACGTCAACGACGCCGTTGCCGACCGATCTCCGGCGACGACCTATTGAGCGGGCGCCTCGACGGCGCGCGGTGCGGCTCTCTCCGTCGTCGTCGCTGGAGTGGTCAGGTGGAGCCCAGGGAATCGGCCAGGTCCCGCGCCGTGGCCAGGGCCTCCGCGGGGGTCAGACCGGCCGAACCGGCCAACCAGCAAGAGAGGGGCGCGGCCATCCGTTCGGAGGAGTGGGCGGCGGTGCCGGCCAGATCGAGCAAGGCGTCGACCTCGGCCTGCGACAAGGGGCCGACGCCGAGTGCCGCGGCGTATCGGTCGATCCACGTTCGTGCGTCAGCAGCCACGGGACCCAGATCCTAGTGATGGCGGCTCCTTCGACACCGTCGACCGGCGCGACCCCGAAGGCGACGGGCTCACCACGGCTCCTCGGTTGAGGCCGACACCGTGTCGGCGTCGAGGAGGAGCACCTCGACGCGCCCACCGGAGCTGACGCCGTCCCCGTCCGGCAGCAAGGCGAGGGCGTTGGACTGCGCCATGGTGCGCAGCATGTGCGACTGCTGACCGCCGGACAACCGCACCCGGAGCACCCCGTCGGCTCCGGTGCGGGCCGTCACCCGCAACAAATGTAACTTGCCGTCTCGTTGACGGGGGAGGTCGCCTTCGACGACGGCGGCCAGGCGCGGTCGATCGAGCACGGTACAGCCGGCCATGGAGCGAAGTGCTGGGCGGACGAACAGCTCGTAGGAGACGAGGGCAGACACCGGGTTCCCGGGTAGCCCGAAGACGGGGGTTGCGCTCGCCCCGAGCACGCCGAAGGCGAAGGGCTTGGCGGGTCTGATGGCGATCTGCATCGAACGCGCCCTTGCCCCACCCAGCTTCTCGAGCACGGCCTTCATCACGTCGCGGTCCCCGACGCTCACTCCGCCGCTGGCCACGATTGCGTCGCACCCGGCTGCGGCCTCCTGGAGGAGCGCGGCCAGGGCCGCCTCGTCGTCTCCGGCCGTGCCGAGATCGATGGCACCGAAGCCGTCGGCCCCCAGCTGGGCGAGCAACGCCGGACGGTTGGCGTCGCGGATCTTCCCGGGCGCCAGTGCGCCCGCGGTCGTCGCGAGCTCGTCGCCGGTGGAGAGGACGCCCACCCTCGGACGGGGGTGGACGAGCAGCCTCTCCACCCCGAGGCTTGATAGCACGCCCATGTGGGCCGGCCCGAGATACGTCCCTGGCCCGAAGACCTCATCGCCGGGCGCAATGTCCCCCCCCGCATTCCGGACGTTCGTGCCCGGGCTCACCGTTTCCTCGACGATGACGATCGATCCGCCCTCCTCGGTTCGGGTGTGCTCGACCATGCACACGGCGTCGGCGCCAGGGGGTAGCGGTGCCCCTGTCATGATCCGAACCGCCTCACCGGCCGACACGACGGTCTTCGAGTCATCCCCCGCCATCACGCTGCCCACCACACGAAGGCGCGCCGTGGCAGCGACCGTGTCGGCGGCCCGGACCGCGTACCCGTCCATGGCCGAGTTGGCAAACGGCGGCACGGCCTCGGTCGCCCGGACGGTCTCGGCCAGAACGTGACACGAAGCGTCGCCCAGGGCGACGAGCACGGGGGTGAGTGCTCCGCAGGCGGAGAGAACGAACCGGCGAGCCTCAGCGACCGGGATCATCGGGTCACTCTCCGCCTGGGTCACGGCACCGACGGCCGGCGAGCACCCGCGGTCGCCCGCCCGGGGCTGCGACTCGGCGTCGGCCGGGCCAGGCCGAGCCTCTTCAGGTCTGCGGGCGTATCGACGTCCGAGAACGCGCGCCGGTCGGCCGGTCCGGGCCAACGTTCCTCGTCGACGAGCTCAACGCCCGGGCGGTCGAGCAGCGAGCGCATGGACCGCAGCCCGGCCTCGACCAGGTCTGCCGAGGCCGCCAGGTCCTCGGCAGACCAACGCGCGCACAGCGGCTGTGGTCGCCCTTCGATGACCGGCACCACCGAGCCGCTCCCGGGCCACTCGGCCAGCGTCCGCAGAAGACTCTCGGTGACAAGCGGGAGATCGCAGGCCAGCACCAGCGCTGACCCGGCACCGCCCCGTTCGCCGAGTGCTCTTGCCCCCGCGCAGACTGCCACCAGGGGCCCACCGCCGGACGGCTCCTCCTGCACCGCGGCCAACCCAGAGACGCCTGGGCCGACCTCGACCGCGTCGGCGACCACCGCCTGCATCATTGCTGCGATCCTGGCCGCGCACGGAACGCCGTCAATCAGCATCGAGGCCTTGTCGAAGCCCATGCGGTGGCTGGTACCCCCAGTGAGCAGGATCCCCGCCACGGGTCGGCCGGAGCTGAGAGCGCCTTCCATCCCTCAAGCATGACTGATCCGCCAAGCGAGCTCTGACCCCGAACCCTTGGCCAGAAATGCGACACGTCCTCGATCCGGCGATCAGGGGTAGGTCGGCCAGCGACCGTCGCTGATCAGATCTGCGCCTGCTCCTCGACGGTCAGCACGTCGAGTTTGGCACCGTACGTCTCCTGTAAACGACCAGAATCTGCGAGTAGCGCCTGTCCTTCGGTGGAACCGACTGCAGTCTGCAGACCGGCGGCATCCTCGAAGACCAATTCCGCCATGCGGTAGTACGGCCCATCGAGAGCCTTCGATGCGACAGCGCGCTTCAGCCCCGGTAGCGCGGCGACCAGGGGGAGGTGCGTCGCCCCGTAGTCCTTTTCGAACCCCTCAGCGTCCTTCGGTGTCCCCCAAAGGGCGACGATTTTGACCGTCACTTGAGCCTCCTGATTTTGGCCGCCTCGGCAAAGCTAGCCCCCTGGCCCCGCTCTGTCCCCCCCCAGCTGGGTCCTGCCGAACGCCGGTGGGTCCCGGACCGTCGGCCGTCGCCATCCGCTCGGCTTCTCTCAGGCCCCGCACCCATTGCTGCAGTGGGCTTGGCTTTCTCCGACCCGGGCGTCGCTCGTGCCGCGCAACCCGATTGGACGCCTCGGCGGCCACGCCAGGACGGTCACCAATTCTCAATGCGATCGCAAGCAGGACCTCAAAGTCCGTTTACCTCCGTCCTTTAGCTTCACTAGGGTCCCGCCCCAACGCGTCTTCGAAAGCGTTCAGCATTGGAGGTTCCGTGACTGGCACCAACAGAATTCGCATTGCCACCACTGACTCGGCAGAGGCCCTCGACATCGCCTGTTCGGAGGTGGAGTCCGCCGTGGGGCTGCCGGTGAAAGCCGAGCTCCAAGAGATCGAAGGTGGGTGCCTCATCCTTGAGCTTCGTCTCGGCACCGAGCACGTGCACGTGCACGTCCCGCCGCCCTCCCGCCTGGCCATGGTGGTCGACAAGGCTGTGCCGAACATCGAGGTGTTGAGTGCGTGGAGAGAGCCCTCGGCCAGCTGTGGGTCGGCCAGGCCCTGTGACGCGGTCTTGGCGGTGCCGCGCGATGCGATGCCGCCGCTCGCCCTTCGGGCCGTCAGTGACAACGTGGCAACCGCTCAGTGGGAGGTCTCGGACCGGTCGTGGCGTCTGGCCGTACCGTTCGTCAACGCCACCAAGGCGGGGATCGTGGGCCTGGCGCATCGGCGCGGGTATTCCTTCAGATTCACCTCCCTCGATGCCGCGGCCATTCGGATTGGGCTCGCGTCCTAGACCGGCGAGTCGTGGGGAACGACCTTGGCTGGCACTGGGTGGTCGGGGTATCGCGGATCACCGAGTTCGTCGATGACCGCGGTCATGCATCGTCGTCGAACGTCCACCGGCCCGTCTGTTGAAAGCTCTCTCGTCCGGCCCAGCCAGCCGCCCGCCAGGCCAAGACGACACCTGGTTGGACGCACTGGAGGGGTCCATACTCGGTCGGATCGTATTTCCAGTCGTATTTCTTGTCATAGGCAGCGATGACGTCCGGCTCGGTGACCTGTCCGGCCGCCGTTCCCTCCACGATCACGACGTCGGTGCCGCTGTCGAGATGCACGGTCATCGCCGGGTCGACTGCCAGTGCCCGCCGCGTGGTCGGCGTGCCGATGCTGAGGTAGAGACGATCGTTTCGCCACACCCCCCACACCGGTCGAGGGTGCGGATGGCCCATCGTCCGGGGGATGACCCAGTACGTTCCGGCCGTTTCGAGCTGCGCGACCACCCACGCCCAGTCGAGCAACGACTTGTCGCTTGGGTGCCCGTACAGTCGAAGGGTTCCACGGCGCAGCATCCGCCGAGGTTATCCGGGACCGTTCGCCGCCGAGCCCGCGGGGTCTAGGTGATTTCGGTGGCCGCGCCCACGAACTGTGCGTTGTAGAGGCGGGCGTAGGCGCCGCCGCGC
>Ga0209415_10019692_pt1 | contig 10544 bp, 6 predicted proteins | sample PeaSoiSIISIP2007_FD_187696 | JGI IMG/M metagenome (GOLD analysis project Ga0209415, IMG submission 187696) | Peat soil microbial communities from Weissenstadt, Germany - SII-SIP-2007 (SPAdes) (version 2) | ecosystem: Environmental > Terrestrial > Soil > Wetlands > Peat | place: Germany... | reverse complement strand
AAGTAACTGAAGAGCGTGTGATTGTGGAGATAGATGGAGTAGTTGCGGATGTTGCACTCGCGAATCTTGGCGAGCACACCGGGCCAGACGGCGGCGTGATACTCCTTGTACTTGGCTTCGGCCTCGGGCTTGAGGCCGATGATCATTCCGTAGCGCTTCATAGCAATCCTCGTCGTGAGCTTGAATTCGGAGTCCGACCCAACATCTTACGATAGCCCGGTCCGATTTGGCCGGACGGGCGGGGAAGCCACGGCGGTCGCCGCGCTTGCCATCCCCGCCCCATTCGGTCTACTCTGTTTCCATGCGTCGATGTCGCTAACACCGTTCTTGGTGCAAGCTCCGATGCCGCTGTGCGCCCGACCGCGCGCTTTTCCCACCGACAAGCTGCACCGATACCCTAACATGCATCACAGAGAGGTCCCGGGCCTTGGCCCCGGAGAGGAGATGATTTTATGGCGCGCATTGCTGCGAACGTAACTGAATTGATCGGCCGCACTCCGCTGGTGCGGTTGAACCGTGTGGCAGCCGGACTGCCGGCTACCGTTGTGGCCAAGCTGGAGAGCCAGAACCCCGCATCGAGCGTGAAGGACCGCATCGGCTTTGCCATGATCGACGACGCCGAGAAGGCGGGCAAGATCACGCCCGGCAAAACGGTGCTGATTGAGCCGACCAGCGGCAACACCGGCATTGCGCTGGCGTTTGTGGCCGCCGTGAAAGGCTACCGGCTGATTCTGACCATGCCCGAGACCATGAGCCTGGAGCGGCGCGTGACGCTGCTGGCCTACGGCGCCGAGATCGTCTTGACGCCCGGCCCCAACGGCATGAAGGGCGCCATTGCCAAGGCCAACGAGATCCTGGAGAAGACGCCGAATGGCTATATCCTGCAGCAGTTCGACAATCCGGCCAACCCTGCGATCCACCTGAAGACCACCGGGCCGGAGATTTGGGATGACACGGACGGCAAGGTGGACATTCTGATCTCCGGCGTTGGCACCGGCGGCACTATCACCGGCGTGTCGAATTACATCAAGCCCAAGAAGCCATCGTTCAAGGCCATCGCCGTGGAACCGGTCGACAGCCCGGTGCTCTCGGGTGGCAAGCCCGGTCCGCACAAGATTCAGGGGATCGGCGCGGGCTTTGTGCCGAGCATTCTCGACACCAAGCTGATCGACGAGGTGGTCCAGGTGACGAACGACGAATCCGTCGAGATGGCGCGGCGGCTGGTGCGCGAGGAAGGGCTATACGTTGGCATCAGCTCCGGGGCGGCTGCCGCAGCGGCGCTCAAGGTAGCAGCGCGGCCCGAGAACGCCGGTAAGCTGATTGTGGTGGTTCTGCCCGACTTTGGTGAGCGCTACCTGTCGAGCATCCTGTTTGAGCCGCTGCGCCAGCAGGCGCTGGCTTTGCAGGCGGAGCCGATTGCGGTGACGGCGTAGAAGCAGGCAATAGGGACTAGGCAATAGGGAATAGGCAGCATGGAATTGGTGCCCGCTTTGGTGGCTAATCCCCCATCCTGTTCCCTAATGCCTGGTGCCTAATGCCTAATGCCTATGTCCTTATTTGCCCGAATTCGCGACGACATCCGCTCGGTGATGGAGCGCGATCCTGCTGCGCGCACCGCGCTTGAAGTTCTGCTTTGTTATCCGGGCCTCTGGGCGGTGTGGATTCATCGCGTCTCGCATTGGCTCTGGAGGCATCGTCTGCGCTTGCTGGCGCGGGTTCTTTCGCAGGTGGCGCGCTTTTACACGGGAGTGGACATTCATCCCGGCGCGCTTCTGGGCCCGCGGCTGTTTATCGATCACGCGACCGGCGTGGTGATTGGCGAAACAGCGATCGTGGGCAGCGATGTGACCATGTACCAGGGCGTGACGCTAGGCGGAACCGGGAAGGGGCACGGCAAGCGGCACCCGACGATCTGCGACAACGTCTTCATCGGCAACAACGCTAACGTTCTAGGCAACGTGACGGTTGGCGAGAACTCGCGTGTGGGCGCGGGCTCCGTGGTGCTCAGCGATGTTCCGCCCAACTCGACCGTGGTCGGCGTGCCGGCGCATATCGTCTACCACAACGGCCAGCGCGTGCTCATCACCGATCCGCATGACGTGAAGGATCCGCTCTCCGACGCGCTGATCGCACTCTCCGATCGCGTGCAGCAACTCGAAGAGCGGTTTGGCGCGCACGAGCACTGGGCCAAGCCCTTTGAAGACGAAGAGGCCGAGCGCGCCGCCTACCGCGTCGAGCTCGACCAGATGCGCCCGTACGTGTCAATGGGTGAGGGCATCTGAGGGGGCCCTCGGCCGCCGAGAGCTTTCAGCCGCGCGCGAGCCTGCAGAGGGACCGGTCCTCAATTCACATCCACCGACCGATCGCCCTCGTACTGCATGATGTGGAAGTATCCCTCCCATCCATTCCATTCGATCGGAGGCGGCACTTTCGCCAGGGGATCTTTCAATTGCTGCGCGTACGCCGCGATAAGTTCCCGCGTGCGATAGATTCCGGTGAGCCAGTCACCACGATACCAGTGCTTCCACTTTCCATACTCGGCCGTGTGCATTGACGCCAGAGCCTCATCGAGCGACTTCAGCGCGTCGGCCGCCTCGCTCTGCGCCTTTGCGTTATCGCCTGCATCCACGTCCTTCAACGACTGCGCAACGTCGCCTAGCATCCGGTTGCTTTCGCGATTGATGGTGATCATCGTCAGCACAGCTTCCTGGTAATAGTTGCGGCGTGTAGGATCGATCAGGCTTTCGGCAGCCACGGCGTCCTTCCACACTCCATCCCAGCGAGGGCGCGCATCCGTCGAGTCCTTGATGTCGCGATCGAGAAGGAGCGCGCGCTGTTCCGCAGCCGGTGGCGCGATCACCCTCGCTTCCGTCCACTTGGGCGACTGGTTGGGAAGATGAAACACCTGATGTTGGCTGAGGTAATCGTGAAGGATGCGCCGTGCCTCGTCATGATAATGCTGGTCGCCATTGAATAATGGCACGTTGCTGTACTTGGGCGGGGACGGCGGCGCCACGCCGGCTGAAGTCAACCGCGGCGGCCCGAAAGGTGTGTGCGGCGCAGGCGCAGCAAAGTATTCGCGATAGACTCTCGTCACCGCGCCCGCAGACTTCGCGCCGAATTCCTCGGATGCCCACTTCCGGTAATATGCAGTGTCCGCATCGCCATCTGCTCCGCCGGTCGTCTCTGGGACTCCACCGTGCGCCATCTCCATCACCGCGCGCGCAGTCATGGCAACCGGCCGAATGTCGCTCGTATTCACCAGGAGGTACGCGGTCGCGCCGGCGTTGATGAACCTGCCGATCTCGGACTGAATGATCCTCGGCGAGACCAGCTCCGAGAGTTGGTTGGCGTCGCCATTCAGCATGGCCACATGAAAGTACATGCCCTGCCCGGCCGCCACCTTGCCGCCGTCCTGTACGTCGCCGTAGCCGGTGTCGGACCAAACCAGCGACACCTCCGGGGGAATCTTCAGGTAGCCTTCCTGCATCAGCCGGTCGCCCTCCATCCACAGATTGGTGATGAAGTGGGCGTCAGGGTATTTTGCCCGAACGATCTTCATTTGCTCGGCAACGGCTTCGCTAATGCGCTGGCCGAGCAGCGGATCGTTGCCCCGCACGCTGGGGTCGAGTTGCGCATAGCTTTGGTCCGACAGTCCGCGCAGGCCTACTGTCCATAAGATCTCTTCGCCCGGCTTGTACGAATTGACTGCATTGGTCCAAGCCCGCTCCAGCACCTCAGGATGCGTCGAGTAGTTGTAAGGCACGTCTCGCGGCCAGCGGGCTGCATTCATCCCGAGGGGAGTTGCGTGGTGTTGATTGACGATCAGGCCCCGCTCGGCCGCCGCATGCACTTGCGCATCGTCAGGGAATATCCACGATCCCGGCGCCACCATATTTCCCTTGAGGCGCAGAATGGTTTCGAAGACCATATCCCACGTAGAGAGTGCAATCCCGGTCTGCTCCCCCTTTTTCGGCGTCACCCATCCGGTTAGCAGATCTTCATCGTTGATGAAGAAGCCGCGGTACTTGAAGATGGGGCTGGGATAGCTGCGGGTAAAGTCCGCGGGGAGAGAAATCGATGCGTGCTTGGCCGGCTGCTTGTCTGTCCACAAATACATTGGGTCCATGCCCAGTACTCGCTGCGAGAATTCGTAGATCGCGTAGATGGTGCCGCGCATGTCTGCGCCAACCAGGCAGACGACTCGGCGGCGCGTAGGGCCTACGCCGGCGCCGGCAAGGGAAAACGCGAAGCTTTCGCGGTCGGAGGACTTCGCGCAGCTCACGCCTGACGGAACATTCTGTGCTTGGGCAATCAGCAGCACCACGGGTCCGGCCGCATTGAGATCGTTGGCAATCTTCGGCGAGCCTCCGAAGACCTTCGTGAAGTCGTTCTGCAAATCCTTGGCTGCGCGGACCACAGGCTCTGGTTCCCCCGGCGCAACGACAATTTCGGCATTCGCGCTGCTGATGATGACGTGCGGCGTCTGTGCGGATGCGCCAGATTGCGGTATGATCGAAACTCCCGCTGCGGCGATAAAAGCCACAGCCGGGAGAACTCCTTCGAAAAGACGGATTCGCACCATAGAAGACCTCTTGCGTTGGAAAAGCTGGCTTCCTTCGCCTCCCGAATTCTACGCTTCTCCCTTGGATTCATTGTGCTCGCCTCTTCATGGTTCAGCTCTCCGGGCTATTGGCCTTCGCGGCCTCATTGCGCGAGTCCGCTAGAACCTCTTATTCTCTTGGATGGGCCGAAGCGGGGCGCTGCGCTTGAGCGCAGTGTTGTCATTCACCGTTTCCGCTCAAAAGGAATTGTTCCCTCCAAATGGCCACGACGCTCTCGTTTCCAAGCTTTGTGTGGAAGAATCTGCAACGGCGCCCGTTGAGAACGCTGCTTACGCTGGGCGGGATCGGGATGGCGGTGGGCGCCTTTGTGGGCCTGGTGGGGTTTTCGCGGTCGTTCGAGCAGCAGTGGATGGACATCTACTCGAGCAGCGGCACGGATTTCGCCGTGATTCGTGGAACATTTTTGAACACCTCGCTCGATGAGTCGGCCACCGGCAAGATCAAGGCGCTGCCAGTGGTGGCCGATGCCGCGCCAGTGATCTTCAACGAGATGGAGCTGACTCCGGACGTGAATGCGCTGGTGTACGGTTGGCCGGCCGATGCCTTTCAACTGAATGCGCTGCGCCTCGAGTCGGGGCGGCGCTATCGCGACGGACAGGCGGAAGTGCTGTTAGGGGACTTTCTGGCCCAGGATTTGCAGAAGAAGGTGGGAGATCGATTGGAGATTCAGGGCTCGGTCTTCACCGTAACCGGCATTTGCCACGCCGCTTCAGGGTTTGAAGACGATGCCGTGATTATGCCGCTGGACCAACTGCAGCAGCTAAGCAGCGTGCAGGGCAAGGTGGCGACCATCGACGTGCGTTTGCGTCCGGCGCCGCAAGGCGAAGCGTGGGACGCGTACCGGAAGCGTGCGCAAGCGGAGATCGAGGCTGCTTTGCCAGGGCTTCGCGCGGTTCCCGCGGCGGAGCGCGCCAGCGACAATCAATTCGTAAAGCTGGCGCAGGCCTCGGCGTGGGGCGTTTCGAGTCTGGCGCTGATCATCGGGATTTTGGGGATCGCCAATACGATGATGATGAGCGTCTTCGAGCGCACGCGGGAGATCGGCACGCTGCGGGCGATCGGCTGGCGGCGATGGAAGGTACTGGTTCTGATCCAGCTGGAATCGGCGACGCTGGGCATCGGCGGCGGAATCGTGGGCATCGCGCTGGGATGGCTTTTGCTGCGCATCCTGGCGATCCTACCCAAGACGGCGACCTTTGGCTCCGCCACGCTGCGCTGGCCCCTGGCGGCGGAGGCGATGGCCATCGCGGTGGTGGCTGGGCTGATTGCCGGCGCCGTGCCGGCATGGCGAGCGGGAAAGCTATCGCCGGTAGACGCGCTGCGGCACGATTAGAGCGGCCTCGGATCGATGCGAGGGAAGCGGGCAACATGAGGATCTCCGCGCCTGCAGGCTCCTGAGTTAATCCAACTCCGCAATTCTTTTTGTCAGGCTCACGGCGTCGTGCGGCGCACGCACCTTTACGTCGTCGTCGAAGTAGACGAAGACGTCTCGCGCGGCCTGCTTCGGCGCCGGCTCGGAATGCACTCTTAGGCCATCGGTCACCTCTTCGCCGCGCGACCAGGCGAGAACCCGGTGCGCCCAGTGGTCGATGCCCTCGGCGTCGTAGCCGTTGGGATAGACATCCTCATTTCCATGCAGGCGGCAATAGACAAAGTCGGCGGTAATGTCCATCATGCGCGGCCATTTTTCGGTGTCGGCGACCACCACCGCGATTTGGTGCTCGCGCAAGAGGGAGATGTATTCGGGGACGGCGAAGCTCTTGTTGCGGGCTTCAACGGCGTAGCGAAGCGGCAAGTCCTCTTCCACTTCCAGCCACGACCGCTCGGCCATCCACTCGTCGCGCTGGCGCGCGTAGGCGGCGGCCTGCTTGTGGGTTCGCGGCAGCAGGGCGAAGAATGCTTGCAGAAGCTCGGCGTTGAATTTGAAATTGGGCGGAAACTGCCAGAGGATGGGCCCAAGCTTTCTGCCGAGCCGCAGCAGGCCCTGGGCGAGGAAGTTCGCCAGAGGAACGGCGACGTTTTCCAGACGCCGCTCATGCGTGATGAACTGCGTACCCTTCACGGAAAAGACGAAACCATCGGGCGTCGCAGTCGCCCACTCGAGATAACTCTTCGGCTTCTGCAGCGAATAGAACGTTCCGTTCAGCTCGATGGAGTTGAGCTGGCGCGAAGCATATTCGAGCTCGCGCTTTTGGGTAAGACCATCGGGATAGAAAGTCCCGCGCCACTCGTCGTAGCGCCAGCCGGACATTCCGATGCGGATTTGACCGTGTTGGCGCATGAGATGGCTGGCCGCGGCTGTTGTCGCCGTCACGGCTGCTGCAATATTGTCACATGGGCTGGCGACGTCGACGCCGCAAGAGACCGGCAATAGGCTGCCCGTGGCGAGCTAGGAGCGGCTGCTCCATGCAATGGTGGTGGACGCGGAAGGAATCGAACCTTCAACCTGTCGGTTAAGAGCCGAATGCTCTGCCAGTTGAGCTACGCGTCCAAGAGGGTCGCAAGAGCGCGCCAGAGGCTTTCTCGCGCTGGCTTGGCGGAGAGGAAATTTCTTCGCCGCCTCAAAAAATATACCATAATCGCGGCCGGGCTCCCAAGCCTCCGGCGCTGCATGCTTCCGAAGATCAACCGCGGGTCCTTCGACTCATCGCGCGTTGCGCGATTTGCCTGGGGATGACATGGCTTAGTGAGGCATAGATGCGCCGTTTAGCTGCGCGAGACCACGCGGATGTGCAGTTCCTTCAACTGATGTTCGCTGACAGTCGTCGGCGCTTCGGCCATTAAGTCAAGCGCCTTTGCCGTTTTGGGGAAGGCGATGACTTCGCGCAGGCTGGGCGCGCCTGCCAAGAGCATCACGATGCGGTCGAGGCCGAGCGCGATGCCGCCGTGCGGAGGCGTGCCGTACTCCAGCGCTTCGAGAAAGAAGCCGAATCTTGCTTTCGCTTCCTCCTCGCTCATGCCGAGCGAGGAAAAGATCTGCTGCTGGATATCTTTGCGATGGATACGGATGGAGCCCGATCCGAGTTCGAGGCCGTTCATCGCAAGGTCGTAGCAGTTGGCGCGCACGCTGGCCGGATCGCTCACCAGGTTGGGCATGTCGCTCTCGATGGGCGCGGTGAAGGGATGATGCGCAGGCACCCAGTTGGCCGAAGCGAGTTCGTACTCGAACATCGGGAAGTCCGTGAGCCACATGGGATGAAACGCGGCGCTGCCGTCGATTGAGTCCGCTCCCACGGCCCATGCGCTTGCCTTATGAACAATTTCATCGGTGACGCGGAATGCCCCATGCCGATCGGCGTATTTCTTAGCCAACTCATTGCGGAAGTTGCCCGCGGCGGCATAGACGTTGATCTCGCGCTCGGAGAGGCGGCCGGGAAACTTGGTGTCGCTGGCCTTGATGTGGTGCGCCGGGTCGCCGGCAATGATGATGACGAAGTCGGCCTCGGCTGCGCCCGCCAGCTCGCGGACTTTGACGGCGGACTCGGGAAAGCTCTTGGCGAGGCGCTTGAAATCGTCGATGAACTTGGCGCCCTTCTTCTGGTCGAAGAGCGGATGGTTGTCTTCGCGCTCCTTGCGGCTGAGCTCGCCCACGTTGGGAATGCGTAAGGCTACGACAGGTAGAGCGGGATCGATTTGCAGCGTTGCCAGAGCCTCGTCGGTAAATGCCGGACGCACATCGGTGAGGCCCGGCAGGCGCAGATCTGGCTTGTCGGTGCCGAAGCGGCGCAGCGATTCGTCATAGCTGATGCGCGGGAACGGAACGGGCAACGCGATGCCGGCGGCGGCGAAGGCGGCCTTGAGGAATTGCTCGACCACGGCGAAGACCGAGTCCTGCTGCGGGAAGCTCATCTCGAGATCGACCTGCGTGAACTCGAGCTGGCGGTCGGCGCGCTGATCTTCGTCGCGGAAACAGCGCGCGATTTGGAAGTAGCGGTCGAAGCCGGAGATCATGAGGATCTGCTTGAAGATCTGCGGCGACTGCGGCAGCGCGTAGAACTGGCCGGGATGCACGCGGCTGGGCACGAGAAAGTCGCGCGCGCCCTCAGGCGTGCTCTTGTTCAGGATGGGCGTTTCGATTTCGAGAAAGCCCTGCGCGCTGAGGCTCTCGCGGATGGCGCGGGCGATCTGGTGGCGCAGGCGGAAATTGTGCTGCATCTCTGGGCGGCGCAGATCGACGTAGCGGTATTTGAGGCGGACTTCCTCGTTCTGGATGGCGTCCTCAGAGGGCGAGAACGGCGCCAAGCGCGTGTCGTTAAGGACGCGCAGCTCGGTGGCTTCGATCTCGATTTCGCCGGTCGGCATCTTGGGATTGATGGCATCTTTATCGCGTAGGCTGACCTTGCCCACGGCGGCGACGACGTACTCGGGGCGGACCTGTTCACCTTTCAGGTGGCCGCCGGGAGTCAGTTCCTTGTCGAGGACAATCTGCGCGATGCCGGAGCGGTCGCGGAGGTCGAGAAAGATGAGGTTGCCGTGGTCGCGGCGGCGATTGACCCAGCCCATGAGCACGACCTGTTGGCCGGCGTGGGCGGCGCGCAGTTCGCCGCACATATGCGTGCGTTGAAGATTGCCTAGAAAGTCGAGCACAGCTTCGTCCTTCCGTAGCGACACTGCCCAAAGTCGTTTTGAAAGGGCACGACTTCAGTCGTGCCGCTTATGTCCCCCGCAAGAACGCGGGCTTTAGCCCCTGAGGGATGGTTTCGCAAACCTGCTTCCGCCTAGCCATTTAGCTCGTGGCCGGCTGCTTCAGGTGAGTAGCCAACTCTTCGCGAGGAACCTTGCTCTGGACTCCGGTCGCAAAATTCTTCACCGTCAGAATATCGGACTTCACCTCATCCTCTCCGAGGATCACGATTCGCCAGGCGAGCTTATTCGCAATTTCAAACGATTTTTTGAGGCGGAAGCTGCCGTCGCCGAGATCGATGCTGAGGCCGGCGCGTCGCAGCTCGCGGGCCAGGGTGAGGGCGGCGGCGTTGAGATTCTCGCCCAGCGGCGCGATATAAGCATCCACCTGCGGTGGGGCGGACTCTTGGACGGGCTCAGAGGCTTGGAGCGTGAGCACCAGCCGATCGAGGCCCATGGCGAAGCCGATGCCGGGGGCTTTGGGTCCGCCGATGGCCTCGCTCAAGCCGTCGTAGCGGCCGCCGCCGAGCAGCGCGTTCTGTGCACCTAATCCACTGTGCGTGAACTCGAATGTGGTGCGCGTGTAGTAATCGAGGCCGCGAACGAGGCGGGGATTGAGTGTGTAGGGAACGCCGGCGGCGTCGAGAGCTGCGGTGACGGCGGCGAAATGATCTTTCGAGTCTTCGTCGAGAGAGTCGCCGATCTTGGGTAGCGATTCGATGATCGGCTGGTCCTCGTGCACTTTGCAGTCGAGGACGCGCAATGGATTGGTGACGGCGCGGCGCTGGCAATCCACACACATTCTCGGAGCGACGTCAACGAGTGCGGCGCGAAGGACCTCGTTGTAGCGCGCGCGGTCCGCGGCAGATCCGACGGAGTTCAGTTCGAGCGTCCAGCCGGTGATGCCGAGTTCGTCGAGCAGCGTGGCCAGCATCTCGAGGACTTCAGCGTCGCGCAGCGGCGACTCGCTGCCGGCCGAGGGAGGGCCGATGACTTCGGCGCCGATCTGCCAGAACTGGCGATAACGGCCCTTCTGCGGGCGCTCGCGGCGGAACTGCGGGCCTATGTAGTAGAGCTTCTGCAGTTGGCCGGTCTCGCCCAGCTTGTGTTCGATGTAGGCGCGGACCACGCCGGCGGTGTTTTCCGGGCGCAGGGTAAGGGATTGCGCCTTCTCCGATTGCGCGCGCGCCCGATCCTCCCACGTGTACATCTCCTTCGAGACGATGTCGGTCTCTTCGCCGACGCTGCGGGCAAAGAGCGAGGTGTCTTCGAAGATGGGGGTGCGAATCTCGCCGA
>Ga0209415_10019691_pt1 | contig 10544 bp, 10 predicted proteins | sample PeaSoiSIISIP2007_FD_187696 | JGI IMG/M metagenome (GOLD analysis project Ga0209415, IMG submission 187696) | Peat soil microbial communities from Weissenstadt, Germany - SII-SIP-2007 (SPAdes) (version 2) | ecosystem: Environmental > Terrestrial > Soil > Wetlands > Peat | place: Germany... | reverse complement strand
CTGGAAGGACCCCACGGGGCGCGCCACGTCTCAGCGGCGCACTTTTTCAGGACGCCGAAGACGGATTCGGAGCGCGAAATTGACCTAAAACCGAACGAAGTGCTGACGCATCTGACGATTCCTGCGAAGTCGCGAGAAATGAAGACGGCGACCTACGAAATACGGCAAAGAGAAGCGCTGGACTGGCCGCTCGCGGCGGCGTCCGTGGCGCTGAAGATGCATGGCGGCACCGTGCAGTCAGCGCACATCGTCCTGGGACACGTGGCGCCGGTGCCGTGGCATGCGCCTGCCGCCGAGCGCGTCGTGACCGGGCACGCGTTGACGGAAGCTCTCGCTGCCCATGCAGGCGACGCGGCCGTGCAAGACGCCAAGCCGCTAAGCGGAAATGCTTACAAGGTCCAACTTGCGCGCATCGCGGTCAAGCGCGCGCTGCTGGCGGCTGTCCAGCAAGGAGCCTAACCATGCCGACGCTACGAGTAATGATCGAAGCCGGGCAGGTTTGCAATTGTCTGCGCGAGAAGACGATGTTCTATGAGTCCGTCGTCGCCAGCCCCGCGACCCCGTTTCCGGATCAAGGGCCGAAGGGGCCCTTCTGGTGCGCGCTCACGCAATCCATTCTCGGACCGGATGGAGCGCACGCCGACGCCGAAGCGTGCCGGCCCGGGCGAGGCTGCTGCGAAGCGGTTTAGAACGGGATGCACAAGTTTGCAGCATGCCGTTTGCTTCCACGATGCCGCTGTGAGAACATTTAGTTGAACCCCGCTGGAGGCGCCCATGGAATCCGTTACCTTACTTGGAATCCTATTGCTGGCCGGAAGCGTTGCCGCATCCGCTGCTCCGCAGGCTAGCCCGCAAATTTCGGGTCAATATATGGAATCGCGCGACGCGGACGTTTATACCGGCCCGTGCTTCGCCAATTCGGAAGTGAATCTCGCCGGGCACGAGGCGATCCTGGCCTGGCATATTCAACAGGGAACCTGGAACGGCGTCGCGCTCGATGGATTGAGCGTGATAGCCGTGGTTCGCGCGAGCGGCACGATCGGCGATCCTTACGAGAATCCCTTGCCGGCGAAGACGTTGCTCATCGTGGATCAGCAGGCGAATGACGAGCAACGCGCCGCGCTCGAGAATTTCGCGCAGTCGCAAGCCGGCGCGCTGCTGAGCGACGTAGTGGGCGTGGAAGCCCTGCCCATCTCGCTGCAGATGAATATGGAGCGCGGGGTCGCCACGCTGGCCGCCGGCGACCAGGTGAAGCTCACGACGCGCGCGATGATGGACGGCGACATGATCTGCCACAACGAGGAAGTCTTCTATCCGCCGCTGGCCTCGCACTTGACGCATTCCATGCCGGTCGTTTCGTCCCAGAGCAGTTATCAGGGCGCGGCGCTCGGCATCAATTGGGATGAGTCCGGACGGCGCGGCTCCTTTGTTGGATTCTTCGCGGATTGAGATTTTCGTTCTGCGCGTGCCTGAAGTTAAGGGCGTGGGCGCAGACAGGCTTGCTCTCGGGAGTTTGAAACGGGCTGCCCCTTCCGGGTCAGCCCGTTTTTCTTGAGCGTAACGCCCGGCGTTTTTTGGGAGGCAAGCTCGGGATTCTCCGCATCCAATGCAATATGGAGAATTCAAATCTCAAAAGGGGAAACTGATGAGATTCGCTCGAAAAATTGCCACCGCTTTGCCGGCCGTATTGCCTCTATTCCTCCTACTGGCATTTGCGGCCCGCCCCGCTGCGGCGCAAGACTACAAACTGGAGAAGACCAACGACGCGCCGCCGGCGGGAATCTCTCCTGCCGTGCAGGCCCTGCTCGGCCCGGACGGGTACAAGGTGACCGGCCCGAGCGGCTTGTACTGCGAACTCTGGCTGCGCAAATCCGTCCCCGCGGCGGCCACGCCGGATACCGAACTCGGCGTAACCTTTGGGCAAATCGCGGTCGGGACTCTCGTCGGCGTGATTCAGTTTCCCGCCGAAGTGATCGACTATCGCGCGCAGCACATTCATCCCGGCGTGTACACGTTGCGCTACGGGTTGATGCCTTCCGACGGAAATCACATGGGCCAAGCGCCGCAGCGAGATTTTTTCCTGGCCAGTCCCGTGGCCGTGGACACCGATCCCGCCACGTTGACCTTCGATCAGACGGTCGCTCTCAGCGCGAAGACGACGGGCACGAAGCACCCGTCCGTCTGGAGCCTGGGGCCGCCGCTCGACAGCAACTCGCCTTCGATCGTTAACGATCAGAGCAGCCAGGCCTGGGATTTGGAGTTCAGCCTGGCGATCGAAGGGGCCGGGCCGACGCCCGTGGCTCTCGTTGTCGTCGGGCACACGTCGGGCGGATAATAGCCAGCGATCCGAGTCCGTATTGCGCGCCGTCGGCAAAGGCGCCGATAGAGATTTGTCTCTAAATCCAATCATGTATACCTGCCGCGAGTGCGAAAACGAGATCAACGCGGCCACGGAACTTTGCCCCCATTGCGGCGCGGACTTGACGCTCGCGGCGGAAGCTGAAGAGCTCAAGCCGCCTCCCAGCACGGCGAAGGCGCTCACGCGCTGGGGCATCGTTCTCGCGATCCTGCTGGGTTCGATCTGGACTTTTATGTGGTTTGTGGCTTCGCCGCGCACGGGCAATCCCACGCTGCGCGCCGAAGAACAAGCCGTGGCGGCGATCTCTCAAGTGCGCGCCGCGCTCACTGCCTATGCGCAGGTCCAGGGCGGCGTGTACCCCGCGACGCTCGAACCCCTGGGCGAGCCGGTGCGCGCGGCGGCGCAGATCGCGCAAAGCCAGGGCTATCAACTCCAATATCTGCCGGGTGCCGCGGCCGCCGACGGCGCGATCCGCAGTTTTGCGCTGCAAGCGCGCGCCGGCAATTACGGCTACCGGAATTTCTATTGCGACGAGTCCGGCGTCGTGCACGCGACCCGCGAAGATCGCGCCGCCACCGGCGCTGACCCGCCGTTGAAATAGCGGCCCAATCTGATGTTCCGCGCTCGTTAACCAGCCGCGCGACACGCAAACAAGAGAAAATGGCAGCGGTGCGAGACCCAATGCTATACTTGCGCCGAAGCAAGCCCGCTCGTTGTTGCTGAACGTAACGGAGAGGTGGCCGAGCGGCTGAAGGCGGCGGTTTGCTAAACCGTTGTAGGGGCCAAAACTCCTACCGGGGGTTCGAATCCCCCCCTCTCCGCCAGAATTTCCCCGTCACATGAATAGGTGCACGTTCGCGTCAACTTGTGCGCCGTTCGGAGAACTCGGGAGATCGTGCCTTGAGGGTTGCGCCGCATCGCGGCTGCTGGCGTGCTAAGATTCGCGCACCGGGAAGAGCCTTCGGCAGGTTCCTCCCGGGAGCGCATTCCGCAATGAAGATGAAGAAGAACGAAGTTCCAACCGTCGTTTCCTATTCCTTCATAAAGTCGTTGCTGCTGGTTCTGTTCCTTGCACAGGGCACGTTGGCGGCACAGTCGATCTCCGTAAAATACGCGCCGCCGGCTCAATCGGCCGTGCTCGGCACAACGTTTATCCCTTGGGATTCGCTGGCGGTTCGGAGCACCAATGTCGGGGAGGTGCGGGCCGTCTTCGACAATCCCACGCCGACGCTAGAAAAATTCGAGGTTCACATCACCACGCTGAATCCCGGCATGTCGTCGCATCCGGTGCACAACCATGCTTGGGAGGAGTTGCTCCTGATCAAGGAGGGCGACGTTGAAGTTTCCATTAACGGTCAGATGCACCGCGCCGGGCCTGGCTACCTGATTTTCTTCGCATCGCACGACGTGCACAATCTGAAAAACACCGGCGACAAGCCCGCCACCTACTACGTAATCAATTTCTATACGGATCTGGTGCACACTGTTCCGGACAAGCCCGCCGCCGACCAGGCCGTGCCGGGAATGCTGGCTTCGTCGGTGATCGACTGTGGCAGCATCCCCCCAGCGCCGACCGCTACCGGCTCGCGCGCGAGCGTCGTCGATTCCCCCACGCTTACATTCACACGCTTGGAGAGCCATATCACGACGCTCAGCGTGGGCCAGAGCACGCTTCCGGACCTCGTCGATCCGGGCGACGAACTCTACATAGTGAAATCGGGCACCATCGAAGCGCGTGTGAACGGCGTCGCGGTGAGGCTGAACGAGGGCTCACTTTTTTATTGCGCCCCCAATGACAAGCGAACTCTCAAGAACGTCGGCACGACGCCGGCTGTCTATCAAGTCACAAAAATTGTGTCGGACAAGACGCCGAAATAGGCCGCGAGCGAGCAACTCGCGCAAGTTGCAACACGCGCGGACAAGGTGATCAGCGGCTGGATTGCCGTCGAGAAAAGCCCCGCGGATTGACGAGCTTTTTCGCCTTTGGGGGAGGTGCCCCAAGGGCAGAGCCTGAAGTTGAATGCGGAGGACGCCGCCGCGGGCCGAGTCTATCGAGTCCGCCTCTATCGCTGTCGCTAACGGCGCCTCGACAGGAGTTCGTGCACAGCAACGAGTTATGAATGACGCTCCGATGCCCGAAAAGGAAAGTATCTTCCGCAATCCATGGATTTACACGTTTGCGACGCTCGTGATCGTGCTCCTCTACACCGGCTGGATCTTTTGGTCGCGGCATGAAGCGAATCGCGAATTCGAGCAGCGCCAAGTGGAAAAGCAGCGCGAGCAGGATGCGCGCACGGTAGAACTTATGGGTGGAGATCGCTTTGAGATTCGTAATTTCTACGCGAGTCCCGGCGTCATCGCTCGAGGAGAGTCGGCGGAGCTGTGCTACAGCGTCTCCAACGCGAAATCCGTAGCCATCGACCCTCCGGCGGGACCGGTATGGCCGTCCTACGGCCGCTGCGTGGACGTCTCTCCCACGAAGAACACGACGTATACGCTGACGGCCGCGGACGCCACAGGCCATACGCAGACGGCCAGCGTCACGTTGCGCGTCCGGTAATGCAGCCCGTATAATCGGTGATTCGTCGCGGGGTTCTCCGCGAATTATTCTAGAAAGCGAATTCATATGCCCGACGCCATCGAAGAAGTAAAACAAAAGCTTAGAGAAGAGATCGCGACGCTGGAGCACGAACTAGGGGTCGAACTTCCCAAAGAGCTGATGAAAGCGCGCGCGCACGGCGATCTCAAGGAAAACGCGGAATTCAAGTACGCGAAGGAGCGGCAGGGCTACGTCTCCGCACGCTTGGGACAACTCAAAAAGCGCCTCGGCGACATGGGCATGCTGAATCTCAACAATATTCCCAGGGATCGCGCGGGGTACGGCTCCCGCGTCTGGCTGCTGGACTTGAAAAAATCCGCCGAGGTGGAATACAAACTGGTGACCTCGGAAGAGGCCGATGTGGAAAAAGGTCTCATCTCGACGACGTCGCCGATCGGAAAAGCGCTACTGGGCAAGAAAGTGGGCGAGGAAGTGAAGGTGCAAACGCCCGCGGGCACCCGGGAATTTGAAGTCGTGAAGATTAAGACGATCCACGAATGACGCGGCGCTTCGCACGCGAGAGCGTCCGGCGAAACTTCCTTGAATAATTCTGTGAATGCGTCGCGCCCCTCCCTGATTGTGCATGGCGGCGCGTGGGACATCCCCGACGATTCCGTGGCCGCGTGCCGCGAAGGATGTCGCGCCGCGCTCGCAGCCGGATGGGAAATACTATCTCGCGGCGGATCGGCGATCGCAGCGGTGGAAGCGGCGATTGTCACTCTCGAAGACAATCCCATCTTCGATGCGGGAATCGGCTCGCATCTGAATCGCGACGGCGTGCCGGAGCTCGACGCGATCCTCATGGAAGGCTCCACGCTCAAGGCCGGCGCGATCGCCGCAGTCAGCCGGTTGCGCAATCCCATCAAGCTCGCGCGGCGCGTGCTCGAACGCAGCGAGCACATGTTCCTGGTGGGCGCGGGCGCGGAGCAATTCGCAAGGGAAGAAGGAATGGCGCTTTGCGATCCCCAGGCATTGGTCACGGATGTCGAGCGCGCGGCGTGGCTCCGTTGCCGCGAGGACAAACATGTCGCGGACCATCACCTTGGACATGCGCACGGAACCGTCGGCGCGGTGGCCCTCGATGCCGCGGGAGAAATTGCCGCGGGCACTTCGACCGGAGGAACCTGCTGCAAATTCCCCGGCCGCGTCGGCGATTCGCCGCTCGTCGGCTGCGGTTGCTACGCGGATAACGAAGCCGGCGGCGTCTCCTGCACCGGCTGGGGCGAAGCGATCATGCGCGTGGTCATGGCGAAGACGGCCATCGAGTGCCTGCGCCGCCCCGCGCATCCGGAGTCCGCGCCTGCCGACGCCGCTCGCGAAGCGGTTACGCAGCTTGCCAAGCGCGGGCACGGCACCGGCGGCTTGATCCTCCTCGACCGCCACGGGCGCCCCGGCTTCGACTTCAATACGCGCCGCATGGCGTTCGGCTATCAACTCGACGGCGAAATTACCCAGGTTTTCGTTTAGCCCCGAAAACTAGACCCACCTTCGGCTGGCCAGTTTCCCCACACCCAGGTGGATTGCTGCGCTCGCATGGACGTGCTAGCATCCGGGATTCCGGGGCTTCAAGCCACGAGGCTTGGGAGGACCCACCCCGCTTTTTCTCTCCTTGGGGCCACTCGCCGGGCCGGGAACGAGGACTGGAATGAAATCCTACAACACACCCTATTTGCGTAACGTCGGCATTGTCGGCCACGGCGATACGGGGAAGACGCAACTCGTGTCGTCGTTGCTGTTCACCGCGGGCATGACCACGCGACTCGGAAAAGTGGCCGAAGGGACCACGGTCACCGACTGGGACGAAGAGGAGATCGCACGGAAAATTTCCATCAACAGCTGCCCGGCCTATGCGGAGTGGTCCGCGCCGGGGCAAAGCGAAAAGACGAAGATCAATTTTCTGGACACGCCGGGCTACAGCACATTCATCAACGAGACGCGATCGTCGCTCATCGCCGTGGACGCGGCGCTGATCGTGGTGGACGCCACCCACACCGTGCAGGTGGTAACGGAAAAAGTGTGGGACTACTGTACCGAATACGAATTGCCGCGCGGGTTTGTGATCAACTGGATGGACCGCGAACTGGCGGATTTCGATCGCGCGCTGCAAGCGCTGCAACAGGTCTTCGGACGCGGCGTCGTGCCGCTGCAACTTCCGATTGGCGCGGAGAAATCGTTTCGCGGGGTGATCGATCTGGTCTCGATGAAGGCGCATCTCTACCAGGCGGATGGCGACGGAAAAGCAAAGATTGAAGAGATTCCCGCGGAACTGGCCGATGCGGCGAAAGCCGCGCATGAAGCGCTCGTCGAGATGGTGGCCGAGGGCGACGACAAACTCATGGAGGAGTTTTTCGCGGAAGGGACGTTGCCGATCGAAGATTTGCAAAAGGGTTTGCGCCTGGCCATCGCTGCGCGGCGCATTTATCCCGTGACGGTCACTTCCGCGCTGCACAATATCGGCAGCCAGTCGCTGCTCGATTTGCTGGTGGATGTGTTCCCCGATCCTTCCGGTCGTCGCGAAGTCGAAGGCCGCACCGAGCCGGGAGGCGCCGGCGAGCCCGTGACGCGCACCGTGAGCGATTCTGCGCCGCTTTCGATATTCGTTTTCAAGACGCTGGCCGATCCCTTTGCCGGCCGCATCAGCTATTTCAAGGTGATGTCCGGCGTGTTGAAGAATGATGCGACGCTCCAGAATTTCACGCGCGGCGCGTCGGAACGTTTTCAGCACGTCCAGGTGATGCAGGGCAAGACGGCCACGGCCGTACCCGAGCTTCACGCCGGCGACATCGGCGCAATCGCAAAGCTAAAAGAGACGTTGACGGGCGACACACTCGGCGACAAGTCCGCACCGATTTATTTTCCGCTCGCGCATCTGCCCGAGCCGTCCATCACGTTTGCGATCGAGCCGAAGACGCGCGCGGACGAAGATCGCATCGGCCAGGCAATCCACCGGATTCTCGAAGAGGATTTGTCTTTGCGGTTTTCGCGCGACCCGCAGACGAAGGAGTTCTTGCTCGCCGGCTCGGGACAGCAGCACGTCGAAGTCGTGGTCGCCAAATTGCGGAAGCGCTACCACGTCGAATTGACGCTGAAGCCGCCGAAAGTGGCGTACCGCGAAACGATTCGCATCAAGGCCGACGCTGAAGGCAAACACAAGAAGCAAACGGGCGGACACGGGCAGTTCGGCGTGTGCCGCGTGCGCATGGAACCGCTGCCGCGCGGCTCGGGCTTCGAGTTTGTGGACGACGTTTTCGGCGGCGCGATTCCGAAGAATTTTATTCCCTCGGTGGAAAAAGGCATTCGCGCCGCCGCGGAACGCGGCTATCTCGCCGGCTTCCCCGTTGTCGATTTCCGCGCCGTGCTCTATGACGGCAAGTATCACGACGTCGATTCCTCCGACATGGCCTTCAAGATCGCCGGCTCGCTGGCGTTCAAAGAGGCGATGCGGCAGGCACGGCCGGCCATCCTCGAGCCGATCATGAACGTCGAGGTGTACGCGCCGGACCAGTATTCCGGCGACATCATGGGCGACATGAGTTCGCGGCGCGGCCGCATCAGCGGGAGCGAATCGCGCGGCTCGAGCGTCGTGGTGAAGGCGCAGGCGCCGTTCTCGGAAATGTTGAGCTATGCCACCGATCTCACCTCCATGACGCAGGGGCGCGCCAGCTACTCGATGGAGTTTTCCCATTACGATTACTTGCCCAACGAGCTCGCGGAAAAAGTGATCGCCGCGGCCAAGGCCGCGCGCGAAGGCGAGCCGGTCGAAGAAGAAGCCTGAGCGTCGGCGAGTGAATCGTATCAATCATCACATGGTGGGATACCTGGGTTAAGGAGTCATTCCGAGCCCGCCGCGGCGGGCGAGGAATCTCTCTTCGTTTAAGGCAGAAGAGAAGAGAGATTCCTTGGGCAAAAACCGCCCTCGGAATGACAGCAATTTGGGAGCGGCCGGAGTTGCTTGGGCCAAATTGTCCAGCCGATGCCCGCCGGACAATTCCATCAGGGCCATTTTGGCTGTTGCGTTCCGCGCGCAAGGGCGGAGAATCAATTCCATTATGCCCAAACCGACAAAGCATCTGCACAGCGCGACACGTGCGATCCACGGCGGCGAGGAAAACTACGGCCACAATACGCCCGTCGCCCCGCCCATCGTTCGCAGCTCGACCTTCACGTTCGCCAACTCCGGTGAGCTGAAGCGCTACGCCGAGGGGAAATCCAAGGCGTATATGTACACGCGCTACGGCAATCCGACGCTCGCCGTGGCCGAAGCGAAACTCGCAGCACTCGAAGGCGGCGAAGCGGCGTTGGTGTTCGCCTCGGGCATGGCGGCGATCTCGACGTCGCTGCTCACCGTGCTGAAGGCCGGCGACGAACTGATCGCCACGCGGAACCTCTATGGCGGATCGTACCGGCTCATGCGCGACGTCTTCCCAGGGCTGGGCATTCGCACGCACCATGTGGAAGCGGACCTCACCGGCGCGGAGAAATTCGTCAACGAGCGCACGCGCGCGCTCTATGTAGAGACGCCGACCAACCCCACGCTGGAAATTGTGGACTTGCGTCGCGCGGCGGCGCTCGCCAAGCGATTCAAATTGGTTTCGCTGGTGGATAGCACGTTCGGCTCGCCGGTGCTGCAACGCCCGCTGGAATTTGGCTTCGATCTTGTGCTGCACAGTGCCACGAAATATCTCGGCGGGCATTCCGACCTGATTGCGGGAGCGGCGATTGGCTCGCGCGAAATGATCGGGCGCGTGCGCGAGTTGGCGATGCGGCTCGGCGGCACGATGGACCCCAGCGCGGCGTATCTCTTAAATCGCGGACTGAAAACGCTGGAGCTGCGCGTCCGTCGGCAAAGCGAGACGGCGCTCAAGATCGCGCGCTTTCTCTCGAAGCATCCGCGGGTGGAGAGCGTTCACTATCCCGGCCTGCCGACGCATCCGGGCCATCGTCTCGCCAAGAGCCAGATGGACGGCTTCGGAGGGATGTTAGCCTTCGATGTGAAAGACGGATTGGCCGCGGCGCGGCGCGTCTGCGACCGCACGCGCATTTTCCAATTGGCGGTCAGCCTCGGCGGCACGGAATCGTTGATCATGCTGCCGCTCTACAGCTCGCACTACGGAATGAGCGCGAAGGAACTCGCGGCAGTCGGCGTCACGCCTGGCACGATTCGCCTCTCCACCGGCCTCGAAGACGCTGCGGACCTTATCGCAGATCTAAAGCAGGCGTTGGCGTGAGACGCCGGCGTAAGTGTTCAGCAGCGAGTGGTGAGCGGGCCGCGCACCCGTAGGTTCAGCCACAAAGGCTGCACCACCCGCCTTTCTCCTACTTCAAAACTTTGAATGAGTTGATAAAAGCTTCGCTCGCCGAATTGTATTTCTTGGCGTCGGTGCTGAGAGCCACCAAAACGTAGGTTCGCTTGGTTGCTCTTGATAGCACCACCATGCCGGCGTATGTGACCGATACGGTGTCGTCGGAATTCGGCGGAATGGAAAACCGCAAGGCGGGCATCCCGTTGCTGGAGGTCAGTTTCCTGTCTACTGCGATGCTCAAACTGCCGTGGTTGAGGCTTTCATTCATGGAGGCCTCGTCGGT
>Ga0209415_10019690_pt1 | contig 10544 bp, 8 predicted proteins | sample PeaSoiSIISIP2007_FD_187696 | JGI IMG/M metagenome (GOLD analysis project Ga0209415, IMG submission 187696) | Peat soil microbial communities from Weissenstadt, Germany - SII-SIP-2007 (SPAdes) (version 2) | ecosystem: Environmental > Terrestrial > Soil > Wetlands > Peat | place: Germany... | reverse complement strand
ATGGACCTCTCCCACCAGCCGGCCAACCGCTTCGTCGCCGGATTCATCGGCTCTCCGGCGATGAATTTCGCCGCGGTTCGCATCGCGGCCGAGAATGGATCGCTGTGGGCCGAGAGCGAGGATCTCCGCATCAAGGTGCCCGCGCCGATCGCGCAGCGGCTCGGACGCTACACCGGCATGGAAGCGACGCTCGGCGTGCGGCCGGAGGATCTGCGCGTCGCCGGCGCGGGCGATGCCGCCGACCTCAGCTTCGACGTCGCGGTCGAGGTGGTCGAGCGACTCGGCTCCGAGATATTGCTCGACGTCGCCGCCGGGTCGACGACGATGGTCGCCGCGGTGGAGCCGACCGTCACAGCCAAGGTGCACGAAACTCTGCGCCTCGCGATCAACCCCGACCGGATACATTTCTTCGATAACCAAACCGAGGCCGCGATTTAGCGCGCTCGACTGGCGCGTGACGATCACGTGAGCGGCCCTGGCCGCTCCAACATCAAGGGAGAAAACCATGGTCCAAATCCGTCGACGTAAGACTTTGCAGCTTTCGGCCGCCAGCGCCCTTGCCGCGGGCACCGGCGGACTGGCCGGTATCCTGGCGAGCGGGCGAGCCCCCGCTTACGCCCAGACCCAGACGATGCACTGGCTCCGTTGGGCTGATTTCGTCCCCGCCTCCGACCAACTGCTCAAAGGCGAAATCGTCAAGCTGTGCGAAAAAGATCTGGGCATGAAGCTCACAGTCGAAACGATTAACGCCAACGATATCCAGGCGCGCATAACCGCGGCGATCCAATCCGGCGCCGGTCCGGACATCTTCATGACCCTCAACAACTGGCCGCAGCTTTACGCCGGCAGTTGCGTCGATGTCAGCGACGTGGCCGACGACCTCGGCAAGGCGCAGGGTGGCTTCTATGATATATGCAAGGTGGTCGGGACCGTCGGCGGCAAGTGGATTGGTGTGCCATGGTGCGCCGGTGGCGGTCTCGTCGCCTATCGCAAGTCCTGGCTCGCCGAAGCCGGCTCCCCGAATGGCTTCCCCGCGACCTGGGACGAATACCGCTCCGTCGGCAAGAAACTGAAGGCCGCCGGCCATCCCTACGGTCAAACCGCCGGGCACACCTTCGGCGACGCGCCGGGCTGGTGGTACCCGTACCTGTGGTCGTGGGGCGGCAAGGAGGTCGAGGCCGACGGCAAGACCGTGGTGCTCAACACCAAGGAAACCGTGGAGTCGGTGAAGTTCGCCGTCGCGCTGTGGACAGAGACGATGGACGAGGGTGGCCTGGCCTGGGACGACACCAGCAACAACCGTGCCTTCCTCTCCGGCAGCATCAGCGCCACAAATAACGGTGCGTCGATCTATCTCGAGGCGAAGAAGAAGCCCGACTCGTACTTGACTGAGAAGGGCACGCCTATGAAGGACGACATCCTTCACGCCAGCATTCCCGCCGGCGCCGGCGGCGTGTTCAATCTGCCAGGTCCTTTCACCAATCTGGTGATGAAGTACTCGAAGAATCAGGATGCCGCCAAGAAGTTCATCCGCTGGGTGTCGTCGAAGGAAATCTTCGAAAAGTGGTTCGTTTCGCAGCAGGGCTACACCTGCGGCCCGACCAAGATGTGGGAGGATCATCCGGTGTGGAACATCGACCCAATCCTCGCCCCGTTCAAAAAGATCCCGGTGACAGGGCGCTTACTCGGTTATGCCGGACCGCCGAACCAGAAGGCGGCCGAGGTGCAGACGAAGTACATCATCGTCGACATGTACGCGAAGGCAATCCAGGGCATGGCCGCCGAGGAATCGGTGAAAGCGGCGCATGCCGAACTGGTGAAAATCTACGGAGCCTGAGTAATACCGGCCGACATAAGTCCTGACTCATGCCATGATGTAGGGAGGCCAGCGGCTATCGCCCGGAACTTATTTCCGCTGGTATAACAGTCGAACCACGCGCAGCCGGGCAACCGGCTCCGCCACGAAAACAACAAGCAGGGAGGCGGCCGATGCAGCGTATTCATCGACGCGAATTGTTGAAGCTTTCGGGCGTGGGCACTCTGGCCGCGGGCGGTGGTCTGGCCGGTATCCTCGCCTCCGGACGGCCTCCCGCGTTTGCCCAGGGAACGGCGCTGCACTGGCTGAAATTCGTCGATTTCGTTCCCGTATCCGACCAACTGCTCAAGGGCAAGCTGAAGGAGGAGTGTCAAAAGGCACTCGGCATCTCGCTCACCATCGAAACCATCAACGGCGACGGGGTGCAGGCGCGCATCACGTCGGCGATCCAGTCCAAGACCGGCCCCGACATCATGATGGCGGTCAGCAACTGGGCGCAGCTCTATGCCGAGAGCGTCGTCGATGTCAGCGACATCGCCGAGGAGGTTGGCAAGGCGCAGGGCGGCTATTTCGATACCGCCCGCGCCGTCGCCAACGACGGCAAGAAATGGATCGCCATGCCGTTCACGATTCTCGGCGTGTTGTTCGTCAATCGCACCTCATGGTTCGCCGAGGAAGGTATCACCCCCGACACGTTTCCAAAGAACTGGGACGAATACCGCGCAGCCGGGAAAAAACTCAAAGCCAAGAACCGGCCGTTGGGCCAGACGCTGGCCCATGCCTTCGGCGACGGGCCGGCTTTTTGGTATCCCTATCTGTGGTCGTGGGGCGGCAAGGAGGTTGAGGCCGACGGCAAGACAGTGGTGCTCAACAGCAAGGCGACCGTTGAGTCGGTCAAGTTCGCGGTCGGCTTCTGGAAGGACGCTTTCGACGAGGGAGCCATGTCGTGGGACGACGCCGGCAACAACCGCGCCTTTCTCGCCAACACCATCAGCTCGACCAGCAACGGCGCCTCGATCTACTTGCTGGCGCGCAGCAAGCCCGACACCTACATGACCGAGACGGGTAAGCCGCTCAAGGATGACTGCTTCCATTCGGCATTGCCCAGCGGTCCGGCCGGCCAGTTCAGCTATCACGTGCCGTTCTCGAATCTTGTCCCCGCCTATGGGAAGAACCAGAAAGCGGCCAAGGACTTCCTGCGCTGGTTCCACTCCAAGGAGATCTACGACACCTGGTTCACCTCGCAGCAGGGCTTCTCGGTGGGCACGACCAAGGCGTGGGAAAACCACAAGCTGTGGAACGACGACCCGGTGATGGCGCCGTTCCGCACTGCGGCGGAAAGCGGCCGTTTCGCCGGCTATGCAGGGCCCGCCGGCCGGGCTGCAGCCGAGACCATCAGCAAGTTCATCATCGTCGACATGTACGCCAAGGCAGTGCAAGGCATGGCCGCGGAAGAAGCAGTCAAATGGGCCCATTCCGAACTGGTGAAGATCTACGTTTGAGGCGGAGGAGGGATCGCACTTATGCCGTCCTCGGTTGTCGATCGGTCAGTTTATTGCGCGCGTCTGTCTGCGTTTCTGGTTTGACGTTATCGGACACGCGTCAGCATCGAAATATACGATCCCATCGAATTCCTTCCGATCCAACCAAAACACCGTTCTGGCCTGGCCGGTTCGTAACCGGCACGAAGTCACTCGGCTATCTCTCCTCACGGGATGCAGCAGCGCTTGCCTCGCTCGGCGAACGTGGCGTCGCGAGCTTGGACCGGAGTTCACTAGCACAGCGATATTGCCGCCGGTCGCGAGCTCGGTCTGGCCGGCGCCAACAGGGTGATCGAGTTGGCAAAGCAGGACGGGAGCGAGCCATAGTCGAACGCGCGGGATCCCGCTCTGCACGAACTACCGGAGAGGAGAGGACGTTGGACAGCACGCGAATGCGCATAGGGCTGAATATTCCGTCGATCGTGCTTCAGCGCATTTCGTGCCCGCGCTCGTCCGCGGAGGAGCCATCCGTTGATGTGCGGCAGCAGCTTGGCATCCGCAGGGACGTGCTCGCATTACCGCCTGCATCAGCGCGACGCGTTGTTATGACTTGTATGGATCGAGTTCGGCTGTTGCTACTGTGGTCACCCTGCAGCCGCTTCGGGTCGGTTCCGGCTGTAGTCGCCGCGGTCACCAGGCGCCACTCTCGGTCGGCAAGCGACACTCCCACCGAGAAACGACCCATCCCGCGGGGCAGGCCCGAGGGCAGGCGCCTGGCCGTTCGCTCAAGTCGCGAGCGCGCCGGCTTCGTCTTCCAGCGCGCGCAGGGTGCGTTCGCCGGCGGCGGTCAGCACGCCCCGCAGCATCAACGTCAGTCCGCGATCCACATACGTGTCGAGGTCCATCAGCTTGCCGAAATGCCAGGCCTTCAGCGCCCAGGTATGCGAGAACATGATGATCTGGTACGCGAACATATCGACATCGATATCGCCAAACAGACCTGACCCGATACAATCCCGCACGCACGCGGCGATCAGCGCGTGGGCATCCAGCTCCTTCTGCTTGATCGCATTGCGCCGCTCCCGGCGCAGCGACTTGGTCTCGCGATACGCCAGCACGGTGGCGTCCACCGCGTCGCCGTTGATCCGGCAATGCGTATGCACCGCGATACGCAGGCGCTGCAGCGGTTCGCTGATGCCCTCCAACGCCAGGGGAATCTGCCGCTGGTAGGCCTCCAGCACTTCCTGCAGCGCCATGAACAGCAGGTCTTCCTTGTCGCCGACATACTGGTAGATCAGGCCGATGCTCACCTCGGCCCGTTCGGCCACGTCGCGGATGGTGGTGGGGTGATAGCCGTTCTCGCTGAAGCAGGCGATCGCCGCCTGCGTCAACTGCGCGCGCCGGCGTTCCACCAGCGCCGTGTCCTCGACGGTGGTCTTGATCGCTGTGCCAGAGGTCGGTTCGGATGGGCGTGCCAGTGTCTCGCTCCTCCTACGGGGCGCCGTTAAGACGATGGCGCCGTTCGGGCCGGTGCGGCGCGGCGTGGCACAATCGGAGCGTCATCGCGACGAGCGGGCGAGGAACGCGGCAATCAACTCGCGCGTCTTCGGCGTCTGCAGCAATCCGCGCGACTGTTCCACCTCCTCGTTGAAGCCGTCCGCGCCTGGCGTGGTTGCCGCCGCGATACAGGCTTTCGCGGCTTGCAAGGCGTGCGCCGGCAAGGCGGCATAGCGTCTGGCGATCGCGCCGGCGGTTGGAGCCAGCTCCGCCGCCGGCACCGCCCATTGCACCAGGCCCAGTTGCTCGGCCTCCGCGCCGTCGACCTGTTCGGCGCCGAGGATCAGCCGCAGCGCTACCGGCCGGCCGGCCAGCCTGGTCATGCGCTGCGTGCCGCCGGCGCCGGGCAGCAGGCCCAGGCGCAGTTCCGGTAGCCCGACCTTCACCTCGCGCGCGGCGATCCGCAGGTCGCAGGCCAGCGTCACCTCGAAGCCACCACCGAGCGCGGCGCCGGAGATTTCCGCGAGGGTGAGCTGCGGCAGGGCCTCGATCCGCGCGAACAGCGCCTGGTAGCCGCGGATCACGGCAAGCTGGCGTTCCAGGCCACCCGGCGCGTCGAACCGCTCGCGCATTTCCTTCAGGTCGGCGCCGGCGGAAAAGATCTTCAGGGCGCTGCGCAGATGCAGCACGGACCAGTCGTCGCGCGCCTGCAACCCATCGAGCAGGGTGTGGAACGCGGCGACCCAGGCCTCGCTCATGGCGTTCACCGGCGGGCGGTCCAGCGTTACGACGGCCACGCCACCGCCGACTTCCAGATGAAACATCGGGCTGCTCCTGTCGGACTGGGGGTTCATGATTTGCTGCCGGACGGTGCCTGGCGCGCTTCCGGGGCAAGCTCTTTCGCCATGCCGCGCAGCACCACCTTCTGGATCTTGCCGCTCGGCGTCTTCGGCAGGCTCTCCACCACTTCCAGCCGCTCCGGCAGGTAGGTCCGCGCCAGGCCCTGCTCCGCCAGGAACCCCACCAGGTCAGGCAGCGTCAGGCTGGTGTCTTCGCGCAGCACGGCGAACGCGCAGGCACGCTCCCCGAGCCGCTGATCGGGCATCGCCACCACGGCGACTTCCTGAATGGCGGGGTGGCGGTAGATCAGACCCTCCACCTCCACCACCGGCACGTTCTCGCCGCCACGGATGATGACATCCTTGGTGCGGCCGGTGATGCGCACGTAGCCGTCGCGATCGATGCGTGCGAGGTCGCCGGTGTCGAACCAGCCCGCTTCATCGGTGGCGAACCACTCCGGATGTTTCAGATAGCCGACGAAATTGCAGGAGCCGCGCGCCTGCAGGCGGCCTTCCGCATCGGGCGGCAACACCGCGCCGATCTCGTCGACCACGCGGACTTCCATGCCGTCCACCGGCTTTCCGTCGGTTTCGAAGGTCTTTTCCGGCGGGTCGCCAATCAGCGTGGTGGTGACCGCGCCGTTCTCGGTCATGCCCCAGGCGGAGATGATGTTGGCGCCGAGATGTTCCGCGGCACGGCGGACCAGGGCTCGCGGGATGGGCGCGCCGGCGGACAGGAAGGTGCGCAGGCTGCGCACGTCCTGCGGCCGCTTCGCAGCCTCGTCCGCCATGTCCGACAGGAACGGCGTCGCGGCCATGGTGAAGGTGATGCTCTCCCCCGCCACCAGATCGACCGCGCGGGCCGCGCTCCAGACATCCTGCAGCACGACTTTGCCGCCGATATGGACCGGCGCCAGGATGCCGTAGAGAAAGCCGGTCTGATGCGCCAGCGGCGAGGCCATCAGGATCGTGTCGTTCTCACCCAGCGAGAGCCGGGCGGTGTAGGGGCGGACATTGGCGAGCAACGTGTTGGATGTGTGCATCACCCCCTTCGGCTCGCCGGTGGTGCCGGAGGTGTAGAGCAATTCGACCACGTCGTCCGCGCCGGGCCGGGATGCGGCGAACCGCGCGCGCATCGCGGGATCGGGATCGGGCGCGTCGCGATAGAGGCGTTCGAACGCCGCGTCTCCCTCGCCGCCGACCACCAGCACATGCCGCAGCGCCGGCAGGGACGGCCGTAGCGCGGCGGCCATCGGCTCGAACGCGAAGCCGCGGAACTGGCGCGGGATCACCAGAAGTTTCGATTCCGCGAGTTTCAGCATGAAGCCGACTTCGCGTTCGCGGAAAATCGGCATGATCGGGTTGGTGACAGCACCGATGCGCAGGGCGGCGAAATGCAGGGCGTTGAACATCCACCAGTTCGGCAACTGCATCGACACCACGTCGCCCTTGCCGATGCCCAGGCGACTGAGGCTCCCGGCGATGCGATCCACCCGGCGGGCGAACTCCGCGTAGGTAAGTTCGGTGCGCTCGCCGGTCATGCTGTTGTGGTCCACGATGGCGACGCGGTCGGGAACGCTGGCCACCCAGCGGTCGAGATCGTCCAGGATAATGCGCTCACCCCAGAAGCCGGCCTGCTTCATCTGCGCAATCCGGGAGGCCGGCAGGGTGGGATCGATGCTCACGACGTCTCTCCAGGTATTCTGGCAGGTCCGACCAGACGGCTTCGAGAAGCCCGCCCCGATCGAACGAGCGTTCATTTAGTCGCCATGCTGCCCCAACAAAGCCCGGAAATCCAGCGCTTCAGATCGCGGGGCGGAACGTGCTCCCCCTCCCCTTGAGGGCTTGGGCCGTGAAGCGGACCAAGGTTAGGGAGGAGGGGTGCGTACATCCGCGGACCGTCGTCGCACGCACCCCTCCCCCTCCCTCAATGGGGGGAGAACTTTCTTACCTTCGCCCCCCGGGCTCTACTTGTAGTGACGGCGGAAATCCGGCTTCCGCTTCTCCAGGAACGACGCCACGCCCTCCTTCGATTCGGCGCTGTCATAGAACAGCTTCAGCGCCTGCATGCCGAGCGCGCCGATCCCCTGAATGTTGTCGGAATCGGCATTGAACGAGCGCTTGGCGATGGCGATCGCCGTGGGGCTGCGCTCGGCGATCTCGCGTGCCCAGGCATCAACCTCGGCGTCGAGTTGGTCGTCCGGCACGACCTTGTTCACCAGCCCCATGGCCAGCGCCTCCTGTGCCGTGTAGCGGCGGCACAGGTACCAAATCTCGCGCGCCTTCTTCTCGCCGACGACGCGCGCCAGATAGGCGGTGCCGTAGCCCGGATCGACCGAGCCCATCTTCGGCCCCACCTGGCCGAACTGCGCGCTTTCCCCCGCGATGGTCAGGTCGCACAGGGTGGCCAGCACGTTGCCGCCGCCGATCGCGTAGCCGCGTACCTTGGCGATCACCGGCTGCGGCACGCTGCGGATAATGTTGTGCAGCGCTTCCATTGGCAGGCCGACTGTGCCCTTGCCGTCGTAGCTGCCCACATGCGCGGACTGGTCGCCGCCGGTGCAGAACGCCTTGTTGCCGGCGCCGGTCAGCACGATGGCGCCGATACCCTTGTTCCAGCCGGCGCGGTTGAAGGCGTGGATCAGCTCGTCGCAGGTGATGCCGCGGAAGGCGTTGTACTTCTCCGGCCGGTTCATGGTGATGGTGGCGACGCCGTCCTTCTCTTCATAGAGCAAGTCCGTGTAGGTCGGTGCGTCGGTCATGGGTTGCCTTCTCCTGTTCAGGGACGCCAAGGAAACGCCGGTTCAGCCGGTCGCCTGCCGTGGATGCCGCTTGACTTCGGCGCGCGGCGGAGGTCACATAGGCCGATCGACTGAACGTTCGTTCATCCTGGGGCCATTCTAGCGATGATCCTCACCGAAGAACAAGAGATGATCCGCGACACCGCGCGAGAATTCGCGCGCAAGCATCTGGCCCCCTTCTCCGCCGAGTGGGAACGCACCTCCACCTTCCCCCGCGCGGCACTCCAGGAAATGGGCAAGCTCGGCTTCCTCGGCATGACCGTCCCCGCCGAATGGGGCGGCGCCGGCACCGATTACATCGCCTACGCGTTGGCACTCGAGGAAGTCGCCGCCGGCGACGCCGCCACCGCCTGCATCATGAGCGGTCACAACTCCGTCGGCTGCATGCCTCTGGTGGCGTACGGCACGCCGGAGCAAAAGGAGAAATACCTGAAGCCAATGGCCGCCGGCAGGTATCTCAGCGCTTTCGCGCTGACCGAGCCGACCGGCGGATCGGATGCGGCGGCCCTGCGTAGCCGCGCCGAACGCCACGGTGACGTCTACGTGCTGAACGGCACCAAGCAGTACATCACCACCGGCCAGAACGCGGACATCTGCCTGGTGTTCGCCAGCACCAATCCGGCCAAGGGCAAGCGCGGCATCTCCGCGTTCATCGTCAATACGCGCAACCCCGGCTACCGCGTCGGCCGGGTCGAAAAGAAGATGGGCCAGAACGCGTCCGACACCTGCGAAATCCTGCTCGACAACCTCGAAGTGCCGGCGGCCGATCGGCTCGGCGCCGACGGCGAAGGCTACCGCATCGCACTGTCCAACCTGGAAGGCGGACGCATCGGCATTGCCGCGCAGGCCGTGGGCATCGCCCGCGCGGCCTACGAGCTTGCGCTGGCCTACGCGCAGGAACGTCGGAGTTTCGGCAAGGTCATCTACGAATACCAGGCCGTCTCACACCGCATCGCCGACATGGCGACACATATCCTGGCCGCCCGGCAACTAATCCTGCACGCCGCTGCGCTGCGCAGCCGCAACCTGCCCTGCCTGAAGGAAGCCTCGATGGCGAAGCTGTTCGCCTCCGAAATGGCCGAACGCGTGTGCTCCGACGCGGTGCAGACCTTCGGCGGCGCCGGCTACATCGCGGAGTGCGGGGTCGAGCAATTGTACCGCGCCGCCCGGGTCACGCGGATTTATGAAGGCACCAACGACATCCAGCGCCTCGTCATCAGCCGGGCAATCGCCAACTGAGCGCGCGGCAAAGCAGAAGGAAACGGTCATGAAGCTCGACGGCAAGACGGCCCTGATTACCGGCGGCGTATCGGGGATCGGCAAGGCAACCGCCCTGGAATTCGCCCGTTGCGGCGCGAGCGTGGTGGTTGCCGACGTCAACAAGGACGGCGGCGCGGCGATCGAGGCCGAAGCAAAATCCGCCGGCCTGCCGATCGAATACGTGCAGCTCGACCTCGCCGACCTCGGCTCGATCGACGCCTGTGCCGCCGATGTGCTGGGCCGCCGCAAGCGCGTGGACATCCTGGTGAATGCCGCCGGCTGGGACCGCATTCAGCCGTTCCTGGAGAATTCATCCGAGTTCATGGACCGGGTGCTCGCCATCAACCTGCGCGGGCCGATCGGGCTGACGCAGAAGCTGGTGCCTGCCATGGCGGCGAATGGCTACGGCAAGATCGTCAATGTCTCAAGCGACGCCGGCCGGGTCGGCAGCCTGGGCGAGACCGTGTACGCCGCCGCGAAGGGCGGCATCATCGCGTTCACCAAGTCGCTGGCCCGCGAGGTCGCGCGCCACAACATCACGGTCAACTGCGTCTGCCCCGGACCGACCGACACGCCGCTGTTCCATGCGCAGCCGGAAAAGCTGAAAGTGGCACTGGAGAAGGCGATCCCCTTCAAGCGCATCGCCAGGCCGCAGGAACTCGCGGATGCGATCCTGTTCTTCTCCAGTTCCCGGTCGGACTACGTCACCGCGCAGGTGCTGAGCGTAAGCGGCGGCCTGACCATGGTGGGGTGACCGGCGCGCGCAGCAGGGCCCAGGGGCTTTGCCCCTGGAACCCCACCAAGGGGCTCTGCCCCTTGGATCCCCGCCAAGGGCGGAGCCCTTGGGACC
>Ga0209415_10019689_pt1 | contig 10544 bp, 10 predicted proteins | sample PeaSoiSIISIP2007_FD_187696 | JGI IMG/M metagenome (GOLD analysis project Ga0209415, IMG submission 187696) | Peat soil microbial communities from Weissenstadt, Germany - SII-SIP-2007 (SPAdes) (version 2) | ecosystem: Environmental > Terrestrial > Soil > Wetlands > Peat | place: Germany... | reverse complement strand
CCCGGCGTGGAACCGGCGACGTACCGGCCGGCCGGGCGGCGCGTGCGAGAGCCGTTCCGCATCGGGTTCCTCTCGCGCGTTTCGCCGGCCAAGGGGCTGGACATCCTCGTCGAGGCGTTCATCCTGCTGGCGCAACGGCGGCCAGGGAAGGACATGGCGCTGAGCGTGGCGGGCGAGGTCATCGGGTCGAACAGCCGTTTTCTGGCCCGGCTGCGCGAGCGCATCGCCGCTGCCGGGCTGACCGAGAGGTTCGAGTATCTCGGCGAGGTCGGCCTGGCCGAGAAAGTGCGCTTCCTGCAAAGCCTCAGCGTCTTCTGCCTGCCGAGCCGATACGCCGAGCAGCGCGCGATGGCCTGCCTGGAGGCCATGGCGGCCGGCGTGCCCGCGGTGGTGCCAAGGCTGGGCCTGTTCCCCGAACTGATCGGGCTAACCGGCGGCGGCGTGCTCGCGCCGGTCGAGGACGCGGGCGCATTTGCGGACGCGCTCGCGTCGCTGATGGACGATCCGGACCGGGCGGACCGGATGGGCCGCGCCGCGTCCGAAGGCGTCGCTCGGCACTTCTCGGCGGAAGCAATGACGGCGCGGACGCTGGCGATCTACGAGGACGCGCTGAAGGCGCAATCCCGATCGTAACCAGCCCGCATAGCGTTGCAACGGAGCGGGGCGAACCGGTATAATCGCGCGACTGGGGCTTCCAGAACTCAATAAGGAGAATGAGATGGTGAGTTATCGTGTCAAGGCGGCGGCATTCGGCATGGTCGTGACCCTGGGCATGGCGGCGTGGGCGGCGGCCGAGGATTGGCCGCAGTTCCTCGGGCCCCAGAGCGACGGCGTCGCGCACGACGCGAAGGGCCTGGCGCGCGCCTGGCCGTCAGGCGGCCCGAAGATTCTCTGGCAGCAGCCCGTTGGCGAGGGTTACGGCGGCGCGGCGATCTACGGCGACAGCGTGCTCCTGCTTGACCGCGATGGCGATGCAGGCGACAAGCTCCGCCGGTTCAACCTGGCCGACGGAAGCGAAGTCTGGCACTACACCTACGCCGCGCCCGGGAAGCTCGATCATAACGGCAGCCGCCCGACGCCGGCCACCGACGGAAACCTCATATTCACCGTCGGCCCCTTCGGCCAAATCTCCGCCGTGAAATTCAGCGACGGAAGCCCGGTGTGGAAGAAAGACCTGCTCGCGGACTGGGGCGCCAACAAGCCGCAGTGGGGCGTCTCCACCTCGCCGCTGCTGTACGGCGACTGGGTCATCGTGATGCCGTGGGGCAAGAAGGCGGCGCTCGTCGCGTACGAGAAGGCCACCGGCAAGGTCGTCTGGACCACGCCGAACCCGAAAGGCGTGGAAGAGGAATACCAGTCGCCGATCCCGATGAAGCTCGACGGCCGCGACATGATCGTGGCGGCCGGGATGCAGGCGCACGTGATCGGCGTGGATGCGAAGACCGGAGAGACGCTCTGGGAGCTGCCGGAAGTCTATCGCAAGGGCAGTTCGTGGTGGGACATCCCCTCGCCGACCGTGATCGGCGACGGGCGCATCTTCTTCACTGCCGGCTACGGCCGCGGCGCCGCCATGGTCAAGCTTGTGCCTCTGACGGACGAAGAGAAGCGCGCGCCGCAGCACCGCGGCATGCAGTACAAGGTCACGGAGCTCTGGGCGAACAAGAGCATGGGCTCGAAGTGCGCCCAGGCGCTGCTCTATGACGGGTTCCTCTACGGCAACAGTTCCGACGTGGGCGGCGGGCTGCGATGCATCACGCTCGACGGCCAGGTCAAGTGGGACTCCAAGGGCAATTTCGACCTGGGGAACCTGATCATCGCCGACGGGCTGATCTACATCATTCACGGCGGGAACGGGCAACTGTTCATGGCGGAAGCCTCGCCGGCGGGATACAAGGAACTCGGCCGCGCGCCGATCCTCGCTCCGCCGGAACCGTGGGCGCCGCCGGCGTTCAGCGACGGCAAGCTCATCATCCGGGACATGCACAGGATCGTCTGCCTGGATGTCACCGCGGCAGGCAACGGCGTGGCCGGACGCTAGAACCGGTTCCGTAAGCGGGGCCGGCCGATGCGCGGACCGTTCAGGCCGCTCAGCCGTCGAGGATCAGGCTCTCCCACTCCTCGCGCCGCTTCCGGTCTGCCGTCAACGCGATGGCGGGACAGACGAGCATCCCGGGAACCAGCACGCTGACGGCAACCAGTAATTGCCAGGTCACGTGCGGCGAAGGTTTGCCGACGATAATCCAGACGCCCATGCCGGATCCTAACACCATGGCAATTGCCGGAACGCACCAGGCGCCGATTCGGGCGGCGCGATGAAGCGAAGAACCGGCAGTTTGCAGCGCCTGTTGAACCTCATCGAGAAAGACAATATAGAGGAAGAAGCAGACGAGCGACGCACCGTGAAACGCCGTCACGAAACGCCAGCACTCGCTCAACGACGACCTTGCGGTCCCCGTGGCTGCGAGGTAACCGAAGAGCAACGCGTACGCGCCCAGGAGGTAAGGGAGGCAAGCCGCAAGGACCGACCCGCAGAGCCGCCACGCGTGGCGCAGCGCCGATTCATCGTCGCCCTTCCAGAGCGTTCGCCCGGCTTCGGTGATCCGGCTGTGAAACGGAATGGCGAAATAGAGTATCCCCTCGACGACGGGGACCGATGCCTGCAGCTCGGCCCGGAGCACCGCCGGCTCCCCAAATCGCTCCAGCGCGCGGCGAATCGCCTCTTCCTCCTTCAGGCCGTTCGCCAGGCCCTCCTCATAGCTCGTCGTCAAATGGCCGAGAAGTTCCTCGCGCATCTTCATCTTGCGTCCGACACTGGCGCGGACCGGATGCACGACACGCTCCACCTGCGCCTTGAGCTGTCTCACGTGGCTCCCTCCAGAATTGCACCCACGACGTTCACGAAACTGCGCCAGTTCTCCTGGCGCAGAGCCAGTTCCCTGCGCCCTTTCGGCGTCAGCCGGTACGTCCGCCGGCGAGGGCCGCGGATGCCCGCCGGCTTTTCCTCCCAGCGGCCCCGGATGTGGCCGGCTGCTTCCAGGCGATACAGCGCCGGATACAGCGTGCCCTCCTGGAGTTCCAGGAGGCCGGAGCCGCGCGCCTCGAGTCGGCGCGTGATCTCATATCCGTGCGCCTCGCCGCGCGCGAGCGCCGCCAGCACCATCGTCTCCAGATGTCCCCGCAACGTGTCGCCGCTGATCTTGTTCATGCCCTAATAATAAGACACTCTGGGTAATAAGTCAAGAGGGAAAAATGATCTTTTTGCCGGCCAGGGAACGGTTTCCCTCAGGCGACGTAGAGCATGTACGCTCCGCCGAGGAGGATCAGCGCGCCGCAGGCTCGCTTGAGATAGCGCGCGCCGCGGGAATTCTCGTTCCAGTTCAGCCCGCGCTCCACCCACTCCGTGCTGGTTCCGGCGAAGACGATCACGGAGCAGTGCCCCAAACCGTAAGCGAGCAGCAGAAGCGCGCCATAGGCAGCGCTCGCGGCGGCGACGCTGAACGCCGCGCTCACCATCGGCGCCAGGTACGCGAAGGTGCACGGACCCAGCGCCACGCCGAAGAGCAGCCCGCAGATCAGCGCCGCCGGTGCGCCCTTCCGCTGCGTGCCGATCAGCCCCGCGCCCGACCACGGCAGCGGCATCACGTCGAAGAAGTGAAGTCCCACCGCGAAGAGGACGGCCGCCATGATATATCGCGCAAGCGGTCCGGAGTCGCCGGCCAGACGCCCCGCCGCGAGGGTCACGCCGCCGACGACGCCGATCATCGTGAGGATTCCCGCCGCGAAGAGCGCGGACAGGCCGAAGGCGCGCCGAGTCGTGATGCGCCCCTGCCCGGCGATGAACCCGATGACGAGCGGGATGTTCGCCAGGTGGCACGGGCTCAGCAGAACGCTTAGCACGCCCCAAAGGAACGCCGCCGAGAGCGCGGCCAGCGGCGCTCCCGCCACCGCGTGGCTGAGCGCGCCGAAGAGCCGCACCAGGAATCCCGCCGCGCCCGCCGGCGCGCGCAGGTCGTATCCCAGCTCGCGCCACTTCGCCAGGATGTCCTCTCTCGGCAGGAACCCTTCGTGCCGGAACAGCTCCGCGCCCGAGGGATTCTGGAAGACCTGCGTGGGGCTGAAGCGGACACGGTACGCTGCCTCGATGTCGCGATGCGCGCGGACGTCAATCACCTCGACCGCCAGGCTGCCGGCGCACTCGCGCTGAAGGTCGGCCAGCACCGCCTCCATCGCCTTGCACGGCGCGCAGTCCACCGCGTCCAGCTCGACCAGCCGCGGCAGCCCCGCCGCAGGGACCGCCGCGCGCGCGCCGTCGGCCCGTTGCCGATGCTTCTCCACGAGCACGCCGGCTACCGCGATCGCGAGCGCCGCGACGATGAGAACCTTGCCGATCCGGCTCGTCGTCCCGCTCATGCCAGCAGCTTCCTGATCTCCTCGACGTCGGGCACGCGGCCGACGACCTTAACCTCGCCGTCCACGGCCAGCGCGGGCGTCAACATCACGCCGAACTTCAGGATCTCGGCGATGCTCGTGACTTTCTCGACGCGATACTCCGGGCCGAGCGCAGCCACCGCCGCCTGCGCGTTCTCCGCCAGCTTCCGGCAGCGCGCGCAGCCGGCGCCCAGCACCTGAACTCTCTTCATCGCCGTCTCAGCTCCTCAGATATCTCAATGATACCAGAGCCGAGTGAACCTTGCGAAGGTTGGTACAAACCTTCGCAAGGCTGACTCCGCTGCCTGAACCTTGCGAAGGTTCGTACTAACCTTCGCAAGGTTGGTGTAGAATAGGGATGATGGAATCTCCAACCGACGAAATCTATCTCGACTGGAACGCGACCAGCCCGGTTCATCCGGAAGTGGCCGAGGCGGTGATGCCGTTCCTTCGCGGGGAGTACGGGAACCCGTCGGCGCCGTACGCGCCGGGCCGGGCCGCGCGCGAGCGGATCGAAGCGGCCCGCGCGCAGACGGCCGCTTTGATCGGAGCGGCGCCGGAAGAAATCATCTTCACCAGCGGCGGCACCGAGTCGAACAACCTCGCGATCAAGGGCGCGTGCGCCGCGCAGGGCAAGTCGCCGCGCCGCCGCGTCGTCACCAGCGCCGTCGAGCATCCGTCCGTCATCGAAACCTGCCGTTGGCTCGCGCGCCAGGGATGCGAGCTGACCGTCGTGCCGGTGGACGGCGCCGGCCGCGTGGACCCGCGCGACGTCGAGGCGGCAGTCCGACCGGACGCGACGCTCGTCTCGATCATGCACGCCAACAACGAAACGGGCACGATCGAGCCGGTCGCGGAGATCGGCCGGCTCTGCCGAGAGCGCGGAATCCTCTTCCACGTGGACGGCATCCAGGCGGCGGGAAAGATCGGCGTGGACGTGAAGCAGCTCGGCTGCGATCTGTACTCGCTCTCCGCGCATAAGTTCGGCGGCCTCAAAGGCGCCGGTGCGCTCTACGTCCGCAAGGGCGTCGCCATCGAGTGGACGCAGCAAGGCGGGCGGCAGGAAAGCGACCACCGCGCCGGCACGGAGAATGTGCCCGGCATCATCGCGCTCGGCCGGGCGGCGGAAGTAGCGCTCCGCGACCTGGAACGCAACTCGAAACACTATGCCGAAGTCATGCGCCCTTTCGGCGCCCTCGTCCGCAGGCTGCCCGCCGCGCGGCTCAACGGCCACCCGACCGACCGGTTGCCGAACACCGTCAACCTCTGCTGCCTCTACGCGGACGCCGTCAACGTTGTGCTGTCGCTGAGCCTGCTGGGCGTGTACGTTGGGACCGGGTCCGCCTGCTCGAGCCGGCGGCAGGAGCCGTCGCGCGTGCTGCGGGCGATGGGGCTGAGTGAGATCGCCGCGCTCTGCTCGATCCGCATCTCGGCAGGACCGCCGACCGCCGGCGATGAGGCCGAGCGGGCCGCCGGGCTGATCGCCGAGACCGTCGAGCGTATTCGGCGCGTCAACGGTCCCGAGACCATCGGCCGCTGCGCCGCCGACTGCCCGTGCTTCTTCAGCGCGGACGCCGGTTGACGGCTCAAACGATGTCACTATTGCGGTGCGTCGGCTGCGGGCGGCCGGGCTTAAAACTGGCCATCGTCAGGATTTCCACGGCGAGGTCCTTCTGCGGGCCGCTCGCGAGCGCGTTCTCAATCACCGCCTGAAGCTCTTCGGGTTCCGCGCGCACGCGCGCATTGACGATGAGCAGCGCCTCGCGCGGCTCGCCCTCCACGGCGCCCTGAAAGAGCGGCTCGCCGCGCGAACTCGTGAGGTTCGCCTGCAGGCTGCCGCCGGCCGTATTGAGCAGCAGTTTCAAGTGCGCGATCTCCGCCCCTTGACCCTGCTCGGGGCGCGCGCGAAGTCCCTCTCGGACGCGCTCGATGAAACCCGCGCAGAACTCGCGCCAATCCACCGCCGTCGCGGCGCGAAGCTGCACCGTGCAATTCAGCCAGCCAAGTTCCGCTTCGCCGTCGGCGTACTTGTCATAATCCACCTCCGCGATCCGCGTCCCGGCGCGCGGCGCCTTGAGCACGAAATCCAGCCACCCGTCCACTCCATCGCCCCGCAGCGCCGAGGCGCAGAGCAGCGGCGTCGCGGGATACTCCTTCGCGACCTTCCACTTCAGCGCGGACAAGGCGCGAGGAGAGAGCAGGTCGGTCTTGTTCAGCAGGATAACGTCGGCCTCCTCCAGTTGCTTTCGGAAGATGTAGACGACGCTGTCCGGAAATGCGGCCGAGTCCGCGTCTAGCGCCTCCTCCAGCCGCGCGGGGTCCGTCACGACCGTGAACGGCGCCAGGCGGAACCACTCGGCGTAGAGCTGCTTGAGCGGCTGGAGCACCGTGGCGGAAAGATCGGTGCAACTGCCGACCGGCTCTCCGAAGAGCACGTCCGGCTGAAGATCGTTGAGGAGCTTGTCCGACGCCGCGACGAAGTCACTGAACCGGCAGCAGAAGCATCCGCCGGAGACCTCTCCGACGCCGAATCCGCCCTGCCGCAGAATCCCCGTGTCCACGAGGTTGGCGGCCTGGTCGTTGGTGATAAGGCCCACGCGCCGGCCCTGCTCCACGAGCCGCCGCGCCGCCTGCGCCAGCAGCGTCGTTTTGCCCGCGCCGAGGAACCCGCCGACGAGGACCATCCGCACGTCTTTCATGGTGTCGTTCCTTCGCGCTCATCCGCCCGCCGGGGATGCTGCGTCGCGGCGACGCGCGGGTGCATCAGCAGTTGGAAACCGCCCGCGCCGGCCAGTGCGCCGAAGATGGGCGAGAGAATGTAGACCGTGAAGAATCCGCCGCGCGGACCGGGAATTGCGACCGATCCCCAGCCGGCGAACCAGGTGAACAGCCGCGGGCCGAAGTCACGCGCCGGATTCAACGTGGCGCCGGTCAGCGGCGCGACGACACAGATGATGATCGAGACCGTTAGGCCTATCATCAGGCCGAAGAGCACTTTGGCCGGCTTTTCGCCTTCGTGCTCGTGCGTCATCGCGAAGACGAAGAAGGCGAGAAACGCGGTGCCGAGACCTTCCGCCAGCATCGCCTGCGTTTGCGAGACGCACGCGAAGGCGCCGGCGTCCACCCCGACGATGGTCGGGTGCGGGAAGTAGCCGCCATACATGATCGCCGAAACCTCGCTGCCCGCCTGGCCGCGCACGATGGCGTGAAGCTGCTCGAAGCGGAGGATCAGACCGTGGAAGAGCCCATAGAGCGTTGCGGCCGCGGCCACCGCGCCGGCCAACTGCGCAAGGATATAAGCGGGGATCTTCTTCAACGGGAAGTCACGGTACGTCGCGAACGCGGCGGTCATGGCCGGGTTCATGTGCGCCCCGCTGACGCTCCCGAGCGCATAGATGGCCAGCGAGATGCCAATTCCCCACACGATCGCGCCCTGCCATAGCCCCGTCAGCGCGCCGGTCAGCGCCGCCACGTGCACCGAGCCCAGGCCGAAGAAGACGAGGATGTACGTCCCGAGCGCTTCCGATGCGCATTCGCGGGCCAGTGTACCGTTGTTCGTCATGGTTGAGCTTTGGCCTCGCAGGTCTCAGCCTCCAGCGGAAGAAAGCGGACGAGGCAGCAGCCGAAGTCGAGTGTATGGGACTTCGGGTTGCTGTGAAACTCGCGGCTGAGGCGATAGATCACTCGCTGACCGTCGCGGTCGCCCTCGACGATGCCGGCCGCGCGGAGGATCGCCAGGTGGTGCGAAATCCGGGCGGCGGGCAGTCCGACGCGCTTCGCCAGCGCCGCGACACACGTGCTGCCCGTGAAGAGCCCGCGCACGATCTTCAGCCGCGTCTCATCCGCCAGGACGCCCATGACCCGCGCGCACGTCCGCGGTCCGCTGCACTTAGCCATCGTTCATTCTGCCGCCTGACTGAAAATTCTGAGAGATTCATAGATATCTTCAAATATGCAAAAGCAGTATAGCGTTTCGGCGTCCAATGTCAAGTGAATCGAACGCGACCCCGCCGCGCGTCGAGCGGAGCGCGTCTTGGCGCGCGTCCCACCAGTTCTTCAACGGGCTGCTCGGCGGCGGAAGCGAACCGCTGACGCTCCAAGGCCCGCGAAACGATTATCGTTCTTGCATTTGCGTCGCCGGCCACTTTGTGGTACGATGATTGAAAGTGAAGCGTCGGTTGGCAACGCGATTGGCAGGAGCTTGGGCGGCTCCGGGCAGTCTCCTGCAGGTCCTTTCCACCCGTCAACTGCTTCGACCGGTTCGTTTTGTGCGAATCCTTTGCCGGCCGGAGTCCTGTCTCAGAGAGTTGAGCCTTCACTGCAAGGCGCCCGCAACAAAGAACGAACAGCCGGGCGCAAGCGGGGAGTGTGGCGCGGATGCGCCTGCCTCGATCAGCCGTCCCGGTTGAACCTCCCGTGTGGGAGCGCCGGCGCGGCAATCTACGCCCGACGATGCCAAGGAGTGCGCCGATTACGGCGCACGAATCGTGCAGGCGCTTTTGCAAGTGAGGTGTTGTTTGAAGTCGGAATCAGAGACGAAGTGTTTTTCGGATTACGGTCTGCTGCCGAGCATCCTCAAGGACGTTGCTGAGCTGGGCTATCAGCAACCGACTCCCATCCAGGCCCAATGCATTCCTCCGGTTCTCGAAGGCAAGGACGTCATTGGGCTGGCCCAGACCGGCACGGGCAAGACGGCGGCGTACGGTCTGCCGATCATCCAGCGCGCGGCGGGAAAAGTGGAGATGGGCGCGCTGATCCTGGCGCCGACGCGCGAGCTGGCGCAGCAGATCGCTGCGGCGCTCCGGCAGCTCGGCAAGTCCACCGGCGTCCGCGTGGCCGTCGTGGTCGGCGGAATCCCCATCAAGGAAGACTACAAGGCGCTCCAGGCCTGGCCCAACGTCCTCGTCGCCACGCCGGGCCGCCTCATTGACCACATCCATTCGCGCACGATCGTGCTCTCGGACATCGCGATCTGCACCGTGGACGAGGCGGACCGGATGTACGACATGGGATTCATCCCGCAGATCAACTCGATTATGGAAGTCCTGCCGAAGAAGCGCCAGACGCTGATGTTCACCGCGACGATGCCGGCGGAGGTGGAGAAACTGGTGCGCCGGAACATGCAATCGCCTGTGCGCATCCAGGTCGGCCTCACGGCGCCGCCCGCGCGCGCGGAGCAGAAACTCTATCACGTCCAAGAGCCGGACAAGATGCCGCTGCTGCTGGACCTGCTGGCGCGGAGCGAGGGGCGCGTGCTGGTCTTCGCGCGGACCAAGCGCAAGGTCGAGCGCCTGGCGCGCACCGTATCGGCCCGCCGGCACAATGTCGCGCGTTTGCACGGCGACCGCGAGCAGTCCCAGCGCGATGCCGCCATGGCCGGCTTCCGCAACGGGCAGTACCGCATCCTCATCGCGACCGACATCGCCGCCCGCGGGATTGACGTGGCCGACATCGAGCACGTCATCAATTACGATTTCCCCGGCAGCGCCGAGGACTACATCCATCGCATCGGCCGCACCGCGCGCGTGGCGGCCAAGGGGCTGGCGACGAGTTTCGTCACGCACACCGACCGCCCCTGCCTGAACGATCTCGAAAGGCTGATTTCGACGAAGCTGCCGCTGATCCAAATCGGGTCCGCTTCGCCGGAGGGAGCCGCACAGGCGCCGGCGCGTGCCCAGGTGTCCGCCGGCGAACGGAGCCGCAGGCGTTCGCGCAATCGTTCCCGTCGCGGCGGCCGCGGCCGTTCGCAGCATCAGGCCGCGATGGCGTCTTAGTTCGTCGCGCTGATAGTCTGGAAGAGGGCCTTGATGAGCAATCTCATCCAGAGACTGCTCAACTCCGCCGAGCCATGCGTGCGCTATAAAGCCGTCGTGAACCTTCTCGATCCGCCCGGCCCGCCGGAGCGGATCAAGAGGCTTCAAGCGGCGGTCCGCAATTCACCGCGGGCGAAACAGCTCCTGTCCCAGGTGTCCGGACGCGGTGGGATACCCCTGCATCCTTACAGCAAGTGGGCGGGCGCGCATTGGCGGCTGGCGATGCTGGCCGAAATCGGCTATCCGGCAAATGACCGGCGGCTCCTTCCGCTGCGCGAGCAGGCCTATTCGTGGCTCCTCTCC
>Ga0209415_10019688_pt1 | contig 10544 bp, 9 predicted proteins | sample PeaSoiSIISIP2007_FD_187696 | JGI IMG/M metagenome (GOLD analysis project Ga0209415, IMG submission 187696) | Peat soil microbial communities from Weissenstadt, Germany - SII-SIP-2007 (SPAdes) (version 2) | ecosystem: Environmental > Terrestrial > Soil > Wetlands > Peat | place: Germany... | reverse complement strand
CCCGCCGGTGCGTCCGGCACGCGCGCCACCTGGACCAGCTCGAGCCGCAGGGCGCCCACGATGAGACAGTATGGCTCATGCTGTCTCATTGTCAACGTCAGGCCCGTTTCACCCGCCCTTGGGTTCCCGGCGGGTGATCACGCCCGCCCGACGGCGGCGTCGCCCACCACCCCGGCCAGGAGCTCGCAGCGCACGAGGTCGGCCACCTGCGCGGGGTCCCCGAGGTCCCAGTGCCCGGGCGAGGAGATGTACGACAGGATCATGCGGGCCAGGAAGTCCGCCGCCTCGTGGACGTCCACGCCGTCGGCGAGGCCGTGCTGGTGCAGATAGGGCACGAGAAAGCCGCCGATGAGGCCCACCGTGCGGTTCGTCTCCACCGTGAGCTTGGGCAACAGCACCTCGGGCTCGGTCTGCAGCACCTTCTGCAGCACCTCGTGGCCGAGCACCGCCGTGCGGGCGAAGGCGAGGCCCCGCTCGAGCACCTCCTCCAGGGAGGCGGCGCCGTGGACCTCCTCGTACAGCAGGCCGAAGAACACGAGGTACTGCCACGACACCACGGCGTCGATGAGCTCCTCGCGCCCGCCGGGGAAGTACCGGTAGACGGTGGCCCGTGACAGGCCGGCCTCGCGCGCCGCGTCCTCCACCGTGGTCTTGGACACCCCCCAGCGCGCCACGCACGCGTACGTGGCCTGCAGGATGCGTTGGCGGGGACCGGCGTCCACGCACCAAGCGTACCGTGGGCGTCAGAAGCCGAGCAGGGAGTCGAGGCCGATCGTCAAGCCGGGGAGGCCGCCCACCGCCTTCACGGCCAGGAGCACGCCGGGCATGAACGAGGTGCGGTCGTAGGCGTCGTGGCGAATGCTGAGGCTCTGCCCGACGGCACCGAAGATCACTTCCTGGTGCGCCACCAGCCCGGGGAGGCGCACCGAGTGCACCCGCACGGCGCCCGGCGCCTCGCCGCCGCGCGCCCCGGGCACCACCATGGAGGCGGTGCGGTCCGCCGGCCAGGGGCCGCCCGGGCCCCGGTCCCGGGCGGCGGCCAGGAGCTCGGCCGTGCGCAGGGCGGTGCCCGAGGGGGCGTCGAGCTTCCCGTCGTGGTGCAGTTCGATGATCTCGACGCCGTCCATGAACGGCGCCGCCAGGGCGGCCAGGCGCATCATGAGCACCGCCCCGATGGCGAAGTTGGCGGCGATCACGCAATTGGCCTCGCCGGCGGAGAACTGGGCGTCCAGCTCGGCCAACGCCTCTGGCGAGATGCCCGTCGTCCCCACCACGGCGTGGACGCCGTGCGCTGCGCACCACCGCATGTTCTGCACGGCGACGGGGGCCACGGTGAAGTCCACGACGACGTCGGTGCCGGACCCCGCCAGGTCGTCCACGGCGCCCAGGACCCCGACCCCGGCGCCGGGGCCCCCCGTGACCTGCGCCAGGTCGCGCCCGGCGCACGCCGGGTCCACGGCGGCCACGAGCTCGAGCTGCGCGTCGCCGGCCACGGCCGCGCAGACGGCACGACCCATCCGGCCGCCGGCGCCGAGCACGCCCACGCGCACCATCAGGCGGCGCCCGGTTCGAACGGGCCGACGACGGACAGGGTGCGGTCCTGCGCCGCCAGCTTGGCGGCCAGGGAGGCGACCTCGTCGGCGGAGACCGCCTGCACCTTGGCGAGCACCTCGTCCACCTCGAGGACGTGGCCGTGCAGCAGCAAGCTGGCCCCGATACGGCTCATGCGGGCGCCCGAGTCCTCGAGCGACAGCAGCGTCTCGGCCCGCAGGTGCCCCTTGGCCACCTCCAGCTCCCGGGCCGTGATCCCCTCCTCGCCCAGGTGCCCGAGCTCGTCGTGCACGAGGCCCAGGACCTCCTCGGCGTGCTCGGGGGCCGTCCCCAGGCACACCATGAGGGACCCGACCTCGTCGTAGTGGGTCCGCTCCGACCAGATCGAGTATGCGAGCCCCCGCCGCTCGCGCACCTCTTGGAACAGGCGGCTCGACATCCCGCCGCCGAGGACATGGTTCAGCACGGCGAGCGGCCAGCGCTCGTCGGAGTGGCGCCCCGCGCACCGCAGGCCGACCACCAGATGGACCTGCTCGGTCGGCCGCCGGTGCACGATGCGGGCGCGCCCGGGCCGGTCGGGCGCCACCCGGGAGGGTGCCACCCCGCCCCGGCGCGCGGAGAAATGCCGCTCGACGTCGCCGGCGAGCATGTCGTGGTCGACGTCGCCGGCCGCCGCCACGACGAGGTTGGCCGCCCGGTAGTGCTGGTCGAAGAACCGCCGGATCTTCTCCTCGCCGAGGGCCGCCACGCTCGCCGCCGTGCCGAGCACCTCGCGTCCGAGCGGGTGCGCCGGGAACAGCGCCGCCGTGCACTGCTCGGCGGCGAAGTCCCCCGGCTCGTCGGCGTGCATGAGGATCTCGTCCAGGATCACCTGGCGCTCGGCGTCGATGTCGGTCTCCCGCAGCGCCGGCGAGGTCATGATGGCGCCGAGCACGTCGAGCCCCAGGGGGAGGTGCTCGGCCAGGAGCCGGATGTAGAAGGCCGTGTACTCCTTGGTGGTGAAGGCGTTCATGTCGCCGCCGACCTCGTCGACGGCCTCGGCGATCTCGGCCGCGCCCCACGCGGGCGTCCCCTTGAACAGCAGGTGCTCGAGGAAGTGCGACGCCCCGGCGACCCCGTCGTCCTCGTCGCGCGAGCCCGTGCCCACCCAGACGCCGACGGTGACCGACCGCACGTCGGCCATGCGCTCGGTCACGAGGCGCACTCCGCAGTCGAGCACGTCCGTGCGGATCACGAGCGGCGCGCCCCGGGGGCGCCGACGCGGCCGCTGCCCGCCGCCACGTTGCACACCGCCGCCCCGGCGACCCCCCGGTGACGAGGGGCGGCGCTCACCGACGTCGTGGGCGCCTCGGGCGGCGGTCTGCGCCGCGGTCTCCGCCGCGGTCTCCGCCGCGCTCACCGCTGCTGGCCGGACCGGGGCCGAGGTCGCCGAGCTCGCTTGTGAGCTCGGCCTCGAACGCCGCCTCGAACGACGCCACCGGGGCCGACGGGCTGCTCGAGGAGGACCGGTCCCCGCGCTCGCCACGATCAGGGCGCTCGCCACGATCGGGGCGGTCGCGGTACTCGCCGCGATCGCCGCGCGATCCGGCGCCCGCAGAGCCTGCACCGTTGCCGCCGGCGGCGGCCGGCGGCTCTCCGACGAGCGACAGCGACACCTTGCCCTGGGGGTCGATGTCGTCCACCTTCACCTCGACCTCCTGGCCGAGGGACAGCACGTCCTCCACGCGCTCGACGCGCTTTCCCCCGCCGATCTTGGAGATGTGCAGGAGCCCGTCACGCCCGGGGAGGATGTTCACGAAGGCCCCGAACTTGGTGATGTTCACGACCTTGCCGGGATACGTGGCGCCCACCTCGGCCTCGGGCGGCTCCACGATCAGGAAGATGCGCCGCTTGGCCTCCGACACCGCCCCGCCGTCTTTGGCCCCGATGGTCACGATGCCGAACAGGCCGTCGTCGTCCACGGTGATGTCGGTGCCGGTTTCGGCCTGCAGGGCGTTGATGACCTTGCCCTTGGGCCCGATCACCTCGCCGATGCGGTCCACGGGGATCGGGAACGACACGATCTTGGGCGCGTTCTCCGACACCTCGGCGCGCGGCTCGGCGATCGCCTGGGCCATCACGTCGAGGATGAGCAGCCGCGCCTCGCGCGCCTGGTGCAGCGCCTCGGACAGGACCTCGGCGGGAAGCCCGTCGATCTTCGTGTCCAGCTGCAGCGCGGTGACGGCGTCCCTCGTGCCCGCCACCTTGAAGTCCATGTCCCCGAAGGCGTCCTCCGCCCCGAGGATGTCGGTCAAGGTGACGTAGCGCCCCTCGTCGTAGACGAGGCCCATGGCAATGCCCGCCACCGGCGCCTTGATGGGCACCCCGGCGTCCATGAGCGACAGCGAGGAGCCGCACACCGAGGCCATCGAAGTCGAGCCGTTCGACGACAGCACCTCGGACACGAGCCGCAGCGTGTAGGGGAAGTCCTCCTCCGCCGGCACCACCGGGAGCAGGGCCCGCTCGGCGAGGAGCCCGTGCCCGATCTCGCGACGCTTCGGCCCGCGCATGAACCCGGTCTCGCCCGTGGAGAACGGCGGGAAGTTGTAGTGGTGCATGTAGCGCTTGTGCTCGTCGATGCCGATCGTGTCGAGGAGCTGGTTCATCCGGGGCATGCCGAGCGTGGTCACGTTCAGCACCTGGGTCTCGCCCCGCTGGAACAGGCCCGAGCCGTGCGCCGTGGGGAGCAGGCCCACCTCGGCGGACAACGGCCGGATATCCGCGGTCCCCCGCCCGTCGATGCGGACGCCTTCCTCGACGATCCGCTTGCGCACGATCTTCTTGGTGAGCGACCGCACCGCCGCCTTGATCTCGCGCTCGCGGTCGGGGAACTCCTCCGACAGCTGGGCGACGATGGACGCCGTGGCCTCGTCGAGCGCGGCGTTGCGCTCGGCCTTCTGGGTGATGGTGTTGGCTTTCGTCACCGCGTCAGTGCCCACCTGCGCCACCCGCTCGTAGGCGTCCTGGCCGTAGTCCGAGAACAGCTCGTACTCGATGGTGGGCTTCTTGCCGGCGGCGGCGACGAGCTGGCGCTGCAGCTCGATCGACTCACGGATCCACGTCTTGGCCGCCTCGAGGCCGCCGGCGAGCACCTCTTCGGTCACCTTGGGCGCGCCGGCCTCGTAGAACTGCCACGAGTCCTCGGTGCCGCCCGCCTCGACCATCATGATGGCGATCTCGGCGTCGGGCTCCTCCGACAGCGCCCGGCCCGCCACCACCAGCTCGAAGCACGAGGCGTCGCCCTCCTGGTAGGTGGCGTGGGGGACCCAGGTTCCCTCGGTCGACCAGGCGACGCGGACGGCGCCGATGGGCCCGTCGAAGGGGATGCCCGACACCGTCAGTGCCGCCGAGGCCGTGTTGATGGCGAGCACGTCGTGCGGGTTGACCAGGTCGGCGCCGAAGATCGTGCCCACGACGTGGATCTCGTTGCGAAAGCCTTCGGGGAACGATGGGCGCAGGGGGCGGTCGATCAGGCGGTCCGTCAGGATGGCCTGGTCGGTGGCCCTGCCCTCGCGCCGGAAGAAGGAGCCGGGGATCTTCCCCGCCGCGTACATCCGCTCCTCGATGTCGACGGTCAGGGGGAAGAAGTCGGCACCCTCGCGCACACCCTTCGCCGCGGTGGCCGTGACGAGCACCATGGTGTCGCCGATGCGTCCGACGACGGCGCCGTCGGCCTGGAGGGCGAGCTTGCCCGTCTCGAAGGTAAGGGTTCGGTCGGTCCCGCTGATGGGGCCCGACACGGTGATGGCATCCGCCATTGGTCTCCTCGTTTCTCGAGGACACCCGCCAGGCCAGTTCCCAGTGGTCGACCACCCCCCTCCGCGCTGGCCTCGTTCCGGTCGTGGCGAACCACGGTCGGCCGGAGGGCTCAGCCGGTGCAGGTGACCGGCGACTGGCAGCTGACGGCTGGCCAGGTGCCCTGACTTGTCTTGTCGGGCTGGCGGAGTGCCCGTTGTCCGGGCGGGCTCCCGCCCGGGGTGGTCGCCCGTCCGGCACGCGCCGGCGCGGGGACCTGACCGCCTAACGGCGAATACCGAGCCTTCCGATGATCGACCGGTAGCGCTCCACGTCGTTGTTCCTCACGTAGTCGAGGAGCCGACGGCGACGTCCGATGAGCTTCATCAGGCCACGCCGGGTGTGATGGTCGCCCTTGTGCACCTTCAGGTGCTCGGTGAGCTGCGTGATACGCCCGCTCAAGAGCGCGATCTGGACCTCGGGTGAGCCCGTGTCGGTGTCGTGCAGACGGTGTTCGGCGATCGTGGCGGACTTGTCGGCCATGTGGGGGGAACGACCTCGGAGATGCTCGGGAGCGATCGGGGGACGATGCGTGTCCAGGCCCGGATCCCACCGGGACGACGCCCCGGCTGGCATGTCACTCTAGCAGGGCCGATCCCCGCCCGCCCGATGGGCTCCGGCATCGGCGGGAGCCAGGGCGGCGTCGGGACCTCCGAGCCGGGCCCGGCGGCCCGGGCCACGGCGGGCTACCGGCTGGCCAGCGCGCCGGCCACGGGCGCTCAGGGCCCCGCCGGGCCGAGCGCCTCCCGGGTCGACGCCACGTCGCGCTCCATTTGGGCGACCAGGGCGTCGACCGTGTCGAACCGCAGGTCGTCGCGGAGGCGCTCGACGAACGACACCCTGGCGGTCTCGGTGTAGAGGTCACCGTGGAAGTCGAGGAGGAACGCCTCGAGCCGGGGGACGGCGTCCGGGTAGAACGTCGGCCGCCGTCCGAGCGAGGCCGCTGCCCGGTGGCGAGACCCGTCGGGCCGCTCGTACCAGCAGGCGTACACCCCCTCGGCCGGCAGGGCGATGCCCGGGGGCACCTCGACGTTGGCCGTCGGGAACCCGAGCTCGGCGCCGCCGCGGCCCTCGCCGTGGACGACCATGCCCCGAACCTGGTGGTGGCGCCCGAGCAGGCGGGCAGCACCGGCCACGTCGCCGGCCGCCAGCAGGGCGCGGATGCGCGTGGAGGACACGGCCCCGGCGGCGTCGTGCTCGAGGCGGAGCCCGACCACGTTGAAGCCCGAGCGCTCCCCCATCTCCGCCAGGAGGGCGACGTTGCCCTTGCGCCCGTGCCCGAAGTGGAAGTCCTCCCCCACGACGACCAGCCGGGCCCCGAGGCCGTGCACCAGGACCTCGAGCACGAAGTCCTCGGCCGACTCGTTGGCCCGGACCTCGTCGAAGGGCACGACGACCGTGCGCGTCACCCCGGTCGACGCCAGGAGCTCGAGCTTCTGGTCGAGATCGGTGAGCAGCAGGGGGGCGGACGCTGGCCGCACCACGGTCGCCGGGTGCCGGTCGAAGGTCACGACGACGGTGGCAAGCCCCCGGCGCGTGGCGTTGGCCTGCAGCTCGGCCAGCAGGGCGCGGTGGCCCAGGTGCACCCCGTCGTACGCCCCGATGGTGAGTGCCGAGCCGCCGTCGGGCGGTGTGCAGTGCTCGGTCCCGACCACCACCTCCATGGCCCGAGGTTACCCGTGCCCGCCTCCGGCCCCGATGCTCGACCGGCGGGCGCCGTATGCCCCGGCGCCCGCCGCCGGATCAGGATGCGCCGCTCGTGACGAGCACGCACGCGGCCACCACCCGGTCGCTCGCCGTGCCCTCGTACACCGCGAGCAGCCGTCCGTGGCGGTCGAGCAGCGCCCAGGGCCCGGCGCCGGTGGCACCGAGTCCCACCTTGTCGAGCGCCAGCCCGTGGGAGACGAGGCGCGACAACTCCGAGCCGACCTCCACCTGGGGCAGGTCGCGCAGCGCCTGGGCCGGGGTGAGGACGTGCGCCGGGGCCAGCTCCTCGAGCGTGTGGGCGCCGTCGAGGCCGAAGGACCCGATGCGCGTCCGCCGGAGATTGCGCAGGTGCGCCCCACCGCCGAGGGCGGCCCCGAGGTCGGCGGCCAGCACCCGCACGTAGGTCCCCGTCGAGCAGTCCACCGCCACGCGGTACACCCCCGCTTCGCCGCTCGGGGCCGGCTCCACGTCAAAGCGCGCCACGGTGACGGGGCGGGCGACGCGCTCGACCTCCACGCCGGCGCGTGCCAGCTCATGCAGGCGACGGCCCCCCACCTTGCGCGCCGAGACCATCGGCGGCACCTGCTCGACGACGCCGGTGAGCGAGGTGGCCGCCCGCCGGACGTCGCCCAGCGTGACGCCGCCCATGTCCCACGTCCCGGTCACCTCGCCGGACGCGTCGAGGGTCGCCGTGGCCGTGCCGAGGACGACCTCCCCCTCGTAGGACTTCTCCAAGCTGCCGAGGAACCGCAGCATGCGCGTGAAGCGCCCGAGCCCGACGAGCAGCACGCCCGTGGCGTCCGGGTCGAGGGTGCCGGCGTGGCCGACGCGGCGCTGGCCGAACAGGCGCCGGCACCGGGCCACCACGTCGTGCGACGTCCAGCCCGCCTCCTTGTCCACGACCACGAGCCCCATCCGCTCCGCGGCGCGCGGGGCGTGCTCAGGACGGGGCATCGTCGTCGACGGGTGCGTCGGGCGATGCGGGGCGCCCCGGCGCCGGGGGTTCGTCCACGCGGATCTGTCGCAGGATCTGCTCGACGCGCGTCCCATGGGCCACGCCGGGGTCGGCGGCGAACGACAGCAGCGGCGTGCGCTTCATGCGCACCTGGCGCCCGATGGTCCGCTGCAGCGCCACGCGCTGCTCCTCGAGCGCCGCCGCCGCCGCCTCAGGCAGGGAGCTCAGGTACACGGTGGCCTGGCGCAGGTCGGGGTGGGTCTGGACCGCAGTCACGGTGACGAGGCGCAGCCGCTCGTCGGTGTCCGCCAGGCGCTCGAGCGTCTCGGCGATCACCTCGCGCAGCAACTCGTTGACCCGCGCGGTGCGCGGGTAGGGCGTCGGGGCCCTGCTGTCGCGCCGGCGTCCGGGCACGGTCTCCTCCTCTGTGCGACGTGGCGTCCGCCGGTTGGGCGGCGGCGCTGCGTCCGGCGCGCGCCGCACGGGCGGGCGGCCCGTCAGGTGCGGGGGATCTCGCGCTCCTCGAACGTCTCGATGATGTCGCCGTCCCGCAGGTCCTGGAAGTCCGACAGCCCGATGCCGCACTCGAACCCGGCCTGCACCTCGCGGGCGTCCTCCTTGAAGCGCCGCAGCGAGGTGATCGTCCCCTTCCAGATGATCACGCCCTCGCGCAGGAAGCGGACCTTCGATCCGCGGGTGATCACGCCGTCGCGCACGTAGCAGCCGGCCACCGCGCCGACCCGCGGGACGCGGAACACGGCGCGCACCTCGGCCTCGCCGGTCACGATCTCCTCGAACTCGGGCTGCAGCATTCCCACCATGGCGGCTTCGATGTCCTCGAGGAGCTTGTAGATCACCTCGTAGGTGCGGATGCCCACCCCGCGCTCGTCGGCCATCTCGCGAGACCGGCGGTCGGGCCGGACGTTGAACCCGATGATCGTGGCGTTGGAGGCCGCCGCCAGCTGCACGTCGTTCTCGGTGATGCCACCGACGCCGCGGTGCACGAAGCTCAACTTCACGTCCGGCCGCTCGAGTTTGCGCAGGCTGTCGGTGATGGCCTCGAGCGTGCCCTGCACGTCGGTCTTGAGGATGAGGTTGAGCGTGGTGGCCTCGCCCCGCTGGATCTGCTCGAACAGGTCCTCGAGCTTGGCCCCGGGCGCCGTGGGCGACGGGGCGTGGCCGGCCACCCGGTAGCGGCGCTCGCGCGCCTCGCCGATCGTGCGGGCGGTGGTCTGGTCCAGCGTCACCCGGAACTCGTCGCCCGCGGCGGGCGGTTCGGAGAACCCGAGCACCTGGACCGGCGTCGACGGCGGCGCCTCTTTGACCTGGTCGCCGCCGTCGTCGATGAGGGCCTTGACCCGGCCCCACGCCGCCCCGGCGACGACCGGGTCGCCGACGCGCAGCGTCCCGCTCTCCACGATGACGGTGGCCACCGGGCCCCGGCCGGCCTCGAGGTTGGCGTCGATGACCGTGCCCCGGGCGCGCCCTTCGGGGCTCGCCTGGAGCTCTTCGACCTCGGCCACGATGGCGAGCTGCTCGAGCAGGTCGTCGACGCCGAGATTCTGCAGCGCGGACACCTCGACGACGATGGTGTCGCCTCCCCAGGCCTCGGGGACGAGGCCCTGCTCCGACAGCTGCTGCAGCACGCGGTTCACGTCGGCGTCGGGACGATCGACCTTGTTCACGGCCACCACGATGGGCACGTCCGCCGCCCGCGCGTGGTTGATGGCCTCGACGGTCTGGGGCATCACCCCGTCGTCGGCGGCGACGACGAGGACCACGATGTCGGTGATCTCCGCCCCCCGGGCGCGCATGGCGGTGAACGCCTCGTGCCCGGGGGTGTCGATGAAGGTGACCCGGTGTCCCCCGGCCTCGGTCTGGTAGGCGCCGATGTGCTGGGTGATGCCTCCGGCCTCGCCCGTCACCACGTCGGCCGAGCGGATGCGGTCGAGCAAGAGGGTCTTGCCGTGGTCGACGTGGCCCATGACGGTGACCACGGGCGGACGCGGGCGCAGGTCCTCCTCGCGCTCTTCCTCGTCCTCCTCGAAGTACTTGGCCTGGAGCTCCGCCTCCTGCTCCTCGCCGGGGTCCACGAGGCGGATCTGCGCACCGATCTCGGCGGCGAAGAGCTCGATCATGTCGTCGGTCAGCGACTGCGTGGCGGTGACCACCTCCCCCTGCAGGAACAGGAAGCGGATCACGTCGCCCGCCGAGCGGTTGAGCTTGGGCCCGAGCTCGCGCGGCGTCGAGCCCCGCTCGATGATGACCTCGAAGTCGGGCACGGGCGCGTTCGACGGCGTGTACGTCGTGAGCTGGGTGGGCTCGAGCTCCTCGAGGTTGCGCCGGCGCCGCCGGGGCCGGCGCTGGGGGGGACGGCCCCGGCCGCCGGGGCCGCCGCGCAGTCCCGGAGGGGGTGGGCCACCGCCGGGACGGCCGCCGAAGCCGCCGCCGCCGCCGGGGCCGCCGCGGCCGCCGAAGCCGCCGCCCATGCCGCCGC
>Ga0209415_10019686_pt1 | contig 10545 bp, 9 predicted proteins | sample PeaSoiSIISIP2007_FD_187696 | JGI IMG/M metagenome (GOLD analysis project Ga0209415, IMG submission 187696) | Peat soil microbial communities from Weissenstadt, Germany - SII-SIP-2007 (SPAdes) (version 2) | ecosystem: Environmental > Terrestrial > Soil > Wetlands > Peat | place: Germany... | reverse complement strand
TCATCGCCACGGCGCTGATCGATACCGGCAGCCGCATGGACGACGTGATTTTCGAAGAGTTCAAGGGCACCGGCAACATGGAAATTTACCTCGACCGGCGGCTTGCCGATAAGCGCGTTTTCCCGGCTATCGACATCCAACGCTCCGGCACGCGTAAAGATGAGCTGCTCCTGCCACCGGATGAATTGAGCCGGGTTTGGGTGCTGCGCAAGGTATTGAGTCCTCTCTCGACCGTGGAGGCCATGGAGCTGTTGATCAGCCGGCTGTCGAAGTCCAAGTCCAACATGGAATTTTTGAGCGGGATGAACGCCCCGGCATAATCGCACGGAATGAATTTACGGGTGGTCCCGCGTTTCCGAGGCCGCCCACTGTCCCCCTTCCCGCAAGCTCACCTCTCAAGCTGCGTTTTAGATATGCATGGCTGCGCGTTAACGCGGCCGCGCAGAGGAGCGCAGTTGTACGAACGATTCATCGCACGCCGGCCATTTTCGATGAGCGGCTAAGAGTTTTTGCTTACGAATTGCTGTTTCGCGCCGGGCCGCAAAACATTTTTCAGCCGCGCAAGGATGACTCAAGCAGCGTCATCGTGGATTCCGCGACGCTGTTCGAGCTGCAAACGCTCACCGGGCACGCGAAAGCGTTCATCAATGTTGACAAGGCTGCGCTTTTAAGCGGCGCGGCGCGGTTGCTGCCTCCCAACCGCATCGCGGTGGAAATGCTCGAAACGGTTCCGCCAACGCCGGAAGTCATTCAGGCTTGCACCGATCTCTGCGGGAGTGGATACACCCTGGCTCTTGACGATTTCTCGGACCATCCCAAACGGGAGCCGCTGGTCCGGCTGGCTATAATCCTGAAAGTCGATTTTCGCGACAGCGATGCGGACGCACGGTACTCGATTGCCAAGCGTCACCGGTCCAATGGCGTGCATCTGCTGGCGGAAAAAGTGGAAACGCAGGAGGAGATGAAGCAAGCGCGCGAGTTTGGGTACACCTATTTTCAAGGCTTTTTTTTCTGCAAGCCCGTGATGGTGGAAGGCAAGGACATTCCGGGAAGCAAGCTGACGTACCAACAACTGTTGAAGCCATTTCCGAACCCGTGCTTTCTTACCCGCGCATCGAAGAATTACTGAAGCACGAGCCTTCGCTGGTCTATAAACTTCTGCGTTACTTGAATTCACCACTGGTTGGATTGCGAATCGAAATCCATGGCGTTCGCGAAGCTATTGCGCTGCTCGGGGAACGGGAATTCCGCCGCTGGGTATCGGTCGTGGCGGTCGTTTCGATGGCTTCAGACAAAGCGCCGGAGCTGATTCGCACGGCGCTCACCCGCGGTTACTTCTGCGAAGATCTCTCGCGATTGATTGGCATGAGCGCGCAAAGCTCAGATCTTTTCTTGATGGGGTTGCTGTCGGTCACGGACGCGCTGCTGGACCGCCCGCTAGAAAATGAAAAAAATGGCGCAGTGGATTTTTCCACTGCGCCGGTTGAATTGTTCCGTTGTAAGAAGCCTCGTCAAGCCGCGGCTTCTGCTTCCACCGCGGCGATGTAATCGACGATGCGCTCCGACCAGCCATCGACGTGCGTCCAGCCGTTGCCGTAGCTGATGCCGTGCTGGTACGGGGCCACGTTCGCCACGTACGCCCGCGGCGTCCAGGCACGGAGGATGCCGTCGTGCGCCTGCTCGTCAGTGATGACGATCAGCCGCTCGAGTTCGCGCCACTCCTGCTTCTCGTGGAGCTGCGTCAGTGCGCGCTTGAGGTACGTCCCCGAATGCGCTTGCGAACCCACGATAGCGTCGCGCAGCGCGAAACCGCGCCGCGGAGGAAGTTCGACGCAAGCGTCGGAGAAGGTCGCGATGGAAAAATCCTCGGCCTTCTCACGAAGCAGGATCGCCAGCCCTGCGGCCGCGTCCATGCGCGTGGTTTCGCCCTTCTTCGCGAGCTTGTAGTTCATCGAGCCGGACACGTCAACGACGAGTCCGGTCGAGCCTGCAAGCTTCTCGAGTCCGGCGATGCCCTTGAGCATGGCCTTTTCGAGCGCGTCCTCGAGCTTGGGAGCGTGGCGCGCCGCCGTGACGAATCGGAACGGCAGCGCTCGCGCGACGCCCTTGTCCAGCCGCTCACGGATGAGCTTCGGATCGACTCCCTATGCCAGCATCAGGCGGAGGTTACGCAGGACGGCCATGCCGCCCAGCTTCCCCTCGCACAGGAGTCTCTCGAAGTTCTCGCGCTTGTCCTTCCCTGCGGACAAAGCAACCTCCCAGGTATCGGGAGGCTCGAGCGTGTTCTCAACGAGCTTCTTCCAGAGCGCCGCCTGCGCTTCGTCCTTGGGCTTCGCGTGGCAGAGGAACAGCACGTCGCGGAGCTTCACCACGGACTCGCGGTCGTACTTCGCGAGCTGGTAGGTGTCGAACTTCGTGAACGCCCGCGCCAGACCGCGCTTTACTCCCGCGGAAAGCGGCTGCTTTTTTTCCTTCCAGTAAAGGGCCAGGAACTCGCCGAGTTCGTCGGCGCGCTGGATGACGTCCTCAAGTGTTTCCGCAACGAGCGGACCCGCGCCCTTGCGGCGCGCGAGTTCGCGCGTGAGGAAAAGCGGCGCTTGACGAAGCTGCATCTTGCCGCGCGCTTCGCGCGCGAGAGCCGCCACAACTTCCGGCTTGTTCTCGGCGGCGAGCGCGGCGAAGCGCTTGGCGATGTGGCTGCCCTTCTCGTAGAAGGTGTCTTCCCAGAGCAGGCACGTGAGCAGGGTGCGCCGGAGTTCGCTCTTCGCGTCCACCTTCTGCGCCATCGCTCCTTCGTGCGTCCGCACCGAGAACATCCGCTTCCGTACGTTCAGTTTTGCCATTGCTGCCACTCCTCCTTTCTCCGAAAGCTTTGTGCTCCGGATGCCATGGCCCGGAGCACAAAGCTCCGAACGTTAGTCGAGAAACGCCAGAAAACGCATTGCGCTCGAACGGTTCTCGGTGTTCATCAACACGCGGTGCCAGCCATCGAGCGTCACGGTCTCATGATCGGGATGAGACATTTTCCCGCGCACGTAAACCGCTGCATCGCGCTTCATGACGTTGAAGCCCTGATTGCGCTCGCTTGGTGGCAATTTCTTGTATTCTTCGGCGGTCAATCCATTCGGATGTCTTGCCGAAACGTAGACGGTATCCCCACCCGACCGATAGCATTCTTCAGCCCAGTGTGGCTTTCCGCCGTTTCCGCGAGAGAGCGGCTCGTTTTTGATAACGAGCAACGGATCCGCCTTCAGCGCCGCAGGGACGAAAAACCATTCCCCTTGGCGAATGAATGCTGAATTCCTGCGTTGAAAACTCGCTTTCCGCGAAATTCCAAGCAGGCCTTCTCGCGTCCGTACTTCCTCTGGCTTTAGTGCGATCTTTGCGCTCGCAACGTTGGTCACCGGCTCGTTTTCAGGAATTGCTGCAACGAACCAGTGCCGCTCATCGTGACCGCACAGAAACTTCTGCTTGGCCAGAAACTGCCCCTGCTCGCCAAACTGACGGCTGAGCAGAAGCAAGTGCTTTTCCCTTGGCTGCACGTTCACAACGACGATCTCCTGCTTGCCGCCGGGAGCTGTCCGGATCTCGTAGTATTCGCCGTGCTTGTCTCGACGGATGTCGAGAACAATGCGCGGCGCTTCCTCGCGAGACCCAAATCCGTTCCAACGACGGGCTGTGGAAACGCCTTCCAAAACCTTCACACGTGCGCCCATTCGGGAAAAGTATCGATTCAAATCACTGCCCACTGCGTTTTCCTTTCTAAGGCTGCCTATCGCAGCCGGAATGTATTCACGGATCGGAGTCTTGCTCCAAGCCGTTCAAAGACTGGCGATTTGACTGCGCGAGATTCTTGTCCTGCCTCATTTTTTTCTCCTCTGACTACGATCAAAAAACTGCTGGACGGGAACATGCGGTCAGGGACATTAGGCGCTCTACCATTGAGCTACTGGCCGCTCCGGCCAGGTGGGAATCGAACCCACAATCTCCCGCGTGTCAGCGAAGTAACCCTGCCCTACACCACGTCCAACTTCTTCGTTGCGCGCACCGCATCCGCGCAAGTAATTCTGTGTAGCGCCGCCATCCCTGGCGGCGTTTTTCCCCGGCCCCGGCGCGAACCGCCGACTGGCCCCGCGGCTCGCGCCGGCCAAATTTTAGCCGGGAGGAATAGTCGATCAGAGTAGCGGGGCCACAGCCCCACGTCTTTTGGCAGACGAAGTAACTCTTCTCCGCGCCATCCCGGCAACTTTTGCGGCGGGAATTGGCAGCACAGGAATTTGTCCGGTGCTCTACCACTGAGCTACAGCATCTCGCGCCGCCGGCAGGAATCGAACCTGCGACCTCCGGAACCCGAAGTAACCCGTGCCTTCACCACGCCGCAAACTCTTAAATCTTTTCTTGCTTCCTTATCTACTTACTTCATTACCTCCTTACTTCATTACGTTCTGCACCCAGACACACCCCTCGCGTGCCTTCGCCGACGTCGTATCGCTTTGCCAATTCACCCGCGATAAAATACCGGGAGGAATTGGCGTTCACGGAATCGGGTTTCGAACCCGAGCCTTGCGGCTTTACCTGTCGAAGTAGCCGTGAACTTCACCATCCCGGGATAAAAATCCCGCAGTGGATCGCTTTGGATCGAAACGACTTAGGCGGTTTGCTTTAGAGTCGCGTGAACAAGCAGACCACGAGACCCGGCCGTCCTAGCGTCATTGCGTCCTGGCTTTTGTCTTCGTGTCTCAAATCTGCCTCTTCACGCTCAGTGAGGTTCCTGCCCTGAAATGCAGCAGGATGTACAACTGAGGTATCCTGAAGGTAAACGGAGGCGGATTTTCTGTCAAGCACTATTTTTGAAAAATCGCATTTTTGGCTGATTTTTAGCATAACTTGTTGATTTTCAAGTACCTAGGAGTCAAGGTGGTCAGTATCGGGGAGTCCCCGCTGAACACGGCTGCGAAATGCGTGTTCGCGTCGAAATTATCTTCGCGCGGCTGCCGCCAATTCTTTCTCGCGTTCTTCTGCAAGCATGACAATCAAGCGCGCGGTTTCCTCAATGCCCATGGCGGTGTTGTCCACCAGCACGGCATCCGTCGCGCGCATCAGTGGAGAAACCTTGCGTTCGCGATCGCGCTTGTCCCGCTCAATCACTTCATCGAAAACTTCTGGAAGCGTGACGCGGTCGCCTTTTTCCTGATGCTCTTTCCAGCGGCGTTCGGCGCGCACTTCCGGCGAAGCGTCGAGAAAGATTTTCAACTCGGCTTTGGGGAACACGACCGTTCCGATGTCTCGCCCTTCCATCACGACTCCACCGCCCGCGCCGGCGCGCTGCTGCTCGGCAACAAGCACTTCGCGCACTTTTGCAATGGTGGCAAGCCGCGATGCCGCTTGCGCGACGTGCGCCGTGCGAATCTCTTTCGTCACGTCCGTCCCGTCGAGGAAAACACAGTTCTTCGCCCCCGCCGCTTCTTGGTCAGCGTTAGGCGCTTTCAGCTCGATGTGCGTTTCTCCGGCAATCTCTGCAACGCGGGATTCGTCTGCCACTGAAACTTGGCGTTGCAGTGCCTTTAGCGCCAGCGCGCGGTACATCGCTCCGCTGTCCAGATACAAATACCCGAGCATCGCCGAAACGCGTCGCGCCACACTGCTTTTGCCGGACCCTGCAGGGCCGTCGATGGCAATCGTGAGTTTTGGCATCTGGTAGCGCAGCCACTCTTCGCTGTGTGAATTTATCTTGAATGAACCAAAGAACAGCACAGGCAGGAATGCCTGTGTCACTCAGAATCCCATAATGTTATAGCCGCAATCGACGAAAATCGTTTCGCCGGTAATGCCCGAGCCCGCGTCGGAAAGCAAGAATGCGGCGGTCGCGCCGACTTCCGCGACGTCCACATTGCGTTTCAACGGGGCGCGCTCCACCTGAGTCTTGAGCATGTCGCCGAAATTTGAGATTCCCCGCGCCGCAAGCGTCTTGATCGGTCCCGCAGAAATCGCGTTGACGCGAATGGCCCGCGCGCCCAGATCGTTGGCGAGGTACCGCACCGTGGCTTCCAGGGCCGCTTTCGCCACGCCCATCACGTTGTAATTGGGAACAACCTTCTCGGAACCGTAGTACGTCAGCGTGACGATTCCTCCGCCGGCAGTCATAAGCGGCGCTGCGCCGCGCGCCACCGCAATCAGCGAATAAACGCTGATGTCATGCGCAATACGAAATCCCTCGCGCGTCGTGTTCAGAAAGGGATTTTTCAGTTCGTCAGGCGGAGCAAACCCCACGCTGTGCACCAAGCCGTGCAGCACGCCATACCGCGATTTCAATTCATCAAACAAGCGCGCGATCTCATCATCTTTGGTGACGTCGCACATAAACCCCGCGGCGCCGGGCAACTCCGCGATCAAATCTTTCGCTTCGAGTTCAAGCCGCTCGTTTTGATAGCTAATTGCCAGTTGCCAGCCGGCCTCGTTCAGTTTTTTCGCGATGGCCCAGGCGATGCTGCGCTTGTTCGCGAGGCCGAAGATGACTGCTGTTTTTTGCAAGTCGCTCATTCAGTGAGTCTCCACGTGCCGTCTAAAGCCGGCATTTACAAAAATCAAGTCCGGTGAAACGCTTTCTCAATTTCCTTCATGGAATACCGCAGCACCACGGGCCGCCCATGCGGGCAGCTCATCGGACAATCGGTTTTCGCCAGCGCGTCCAGCAGCCATTCCATTTTTGAATGCTCCAGCGGCGTGTTCACTTTGATCGCCGCATGGCAGGCGGTCGACGCCGCGATTTTCGCTTGCAGCGTTTCAATCGAAATTGCCGCACTCTCGCGCTCGATCCCGTCGAGAATTTCCGTGAGCAGTTTTTCCGCGTCTGGCGCGCCGACTCCCGCAGGCACGGCCTGAATCGCCACACTCTTCATTCCCATGAGGTCGACTTCAAAGCCGTTGACGGCAAGCTCTTCCGCGATTTTGCCGAAGATGACGATCTGGCGGGGAGAAAGATCGACGATTATGGGCATCAGCATACGCTGGGATTCGACCTTACCCGCGCGCCGCGCTTCCAGATGTTGCTCGAAGAGCACGCGCTCGTGCGCCACGTGCTGATCGACAATCCAGAGTCCTTCGCCGTTCACGGCGACGATGAAACTCGCGCTGACTTGTCCCAGAGGCTTCAAATCCGCAATCTGCTCCGGCCGCGGCAAAGTAGCGGGCGCGTCCCCACTCGCCGGCGCAAGATTCGCCGCCCAGTTCCCCGCCGTCGAAATCCTCTCCGGCGCTACTGCCGCACCGAACATCGCGCCCGGCGAAAACGGAATCCGCTGCTCCACCGGCTGCATCGGCGCGTTCGCAAGATCAAATCCGCCGTCCGACCCCACGCCGCTTCCCAGTCCCATCTCTTCCAGCGCGGGAATAGGATCGCGCGGCAATTCCGATTCCACGCGCGCCGCCCCGATCCCGCCGGAAAACGCAATCCCCGCTCCCGCCATCACCGGAGTCGCACTCGCCGCCGCCGCAAAACTCGGAACCGGCCGCGCCCCCATCAACGCCTGGCGAATCGTGTCGCGCGTAAAATCGTGCACAAAGCTCGGCCGCCGGAAGCGCACTTCGATCTTCGCCGGATGCACGTTCACATCAACTTCGTCGTACGGCATCTCCAGAAAAAGCAGCGTCGCTGGAAAGACCGCCGGCGGCAAAATGTTGCGATAAGCTTCATGAATAGCGTGCAGGATTAACCGGTCGCGCACCAGCCGCCCGTTCACAAAAATATAAATCCCGTTACGGTTCAGCCGCTGCACGTCGGGCCGTGAAGTGAATCCGCTCATCGTCAGCGTCGCTTTTTCTTCTGCCGCTTCCAGCTCCGGCTCGGTGATGGCCGCGCGAAAAGGAGCCATGGCCAAGGGGATTTCCACCAGTTCGTCCAGCGCCTGCCGCCCAAACAGTTGATACACGCGGTCCGCCAGCTTTTCCGCCGGTGGGCAGTTAATAATTTCCTGCGTCGGCGTCGTCAAGACAAACTGCTTGCGCGGATTCGCCAGCGCGTAGTGTGTAACCAGCGATGCGATGTGGCCCAGCTCCGTGGTGTCCGACTTGAGAAATTTTCTGCGCGCCGGGACGGAATAGAAAAGATCCGCAACGCTGACGGTCGTTCCCGGCGGCAACCCCGCGGGCTTCACTCCGATCAGTTTTCCGCCAGCAAATTCGATGTGCGTGCCCTCGGCTTCCGCCTCGTCGCGCGTTTCGAGCAGCAATCGCGAGACGGCCGCGATCGTCGGCAGCGCTTCTCCGCGAAATCCAAGCGTGGAGATAGAAAGCAAATCGTCAGCAGTTTTAAGCTTGCTCGTCGCGTGGCGTTCGAACGCCAGCAGTGCGTCGTCATGCGTCATGCCGTGACCGTCGTCAATCACCCGAATCATGCGCTTGCCGCCGACTTCCACTTCGACGCGAATCGTCTTCGCACCTGCATCGATGGCATTCTCGAGCAGTTCTTTAACGACCGACGCCGGACGCTCGACAACCTCGCCCGCCGCGATTTTATTCGCCACCGCCTCCGGCAATATGCGTATCCGGCTCATTATTCCTTGAGTGCGATCCCCAATTGGTCGAGCTGCTCTTTGTCGACAGACGACGGCGAATCGGCCATCAAGTCTTGCGCAGCGGTAGTTTTCGCGAAAGCGATGACTTCGCGAATAGATTTTTCGCCGGCCAGTAGCATCACGACGCGGTCGATGCCGAGCGCGATACCGCCGTGCGGCGGCGTTCCGTAAGTCAACGCGTCAAGGAAGAAACCGAAGCGGCGGCGCAATTGTTCCTCGGACAAACCCAGAGCCTTGAACAAGCGTTCCTGAATGTCCTGCCGATGAATTCGAATACTGCCCGAGCCAAGCTCGTAGCCGTTCAAAACGAGGTCGTATCCCTTCGACCGGACTTCCCAGGGCGCGGATTCGAGCTTTTCCAGGTCTTCGTCGACGATGCCGGTGAACGGGTGTTGCGCGCTCACCCAAGTTTTGTCCGTTTCGCTCCACTCAAAGAGCGGAAACCCTGTAAGCCACAGGAATTTCCATTGTGATTTGTCGATCACGCCAAGCGCTTCGCCGAGTTGCAAACGCAATTGTCCGGCGATCAACGCGGCGGCTTCCGTACCCTTGATCTGTTCCTTCGCGGAAACAGCAACGACAAGATCGCCCGCCTTCGCACCGCATGCATCGGCAAGCTTCTTTGCGTTTTCCGCGCCAATCAATTTTTCGATGGTCGAGGTTAGACCTTCGGCCGTCACTTTTACGAAGTAAGCGCCGCGCGCATGCAGCGCCTTGGCCTTCTCGGTCAACTCGTCCAGTTGCTTGCGCGAATAGCTTGCCGCCCCAGGGGCCGCAAACGCAAAAACATTGCCTTCGATCTGCAGCTTTTCTTTTGCCTCGGCTGGAAAACAGTTCGTCATTTCATGCAATTCCATCCCAAAGCGCATGTCCGGCTTGTCGCTGCCGTACTTTCGAATGACGTCCTTGTATTGCATGTGCGGGAACGGCGCTGTCGCCTTGATCCCTGCGACGGCGCAGGCGCGCACCATAACTTGTTCGATCACGTGAAAGATGTCTTCCTGGCGTGGAAACGACATTTCCAGATCGAGCTGCGTAAATTCGAGCTGCCGGTCCGCGCGCAAATCTTCATCGCGGAAGCACTTCACGATCTGAAAGTATTTGTCCAGCCCTGCAATCATCAGAATCTGCTTGAAGATTTGCGGCGACTGCGGCAGCGCGTAAAACTGCCCGTGATGAATACGGCTGGGCACCAGAAAATCGCGGGCGCCTTCTGGAGTCGACCGCGTGAGCATGGGGGTTTCCACTTCGAGGAAGCCCAACTCGTCCATCACCTTGCGAATCTCAAGAATAATTTTGTGGCGCAAGGCGAGATTGCGGTGCGGCTTCGAGCGGCGCAAGTCGATGTAGCGGAAACGCAGCCGCGTCTCTTCCGCCGCGTTGATTTCGTCTTCGATGGGGAATGGCGGCGTCTTGGCGTTGTTCAAAATGTGCAGCCTCGACGCAACTAGCTCTACTTCCCCGCTAGCCAATTCCGGATTGGCCTTCTGCCGCTTGAGGACTTTGCCTTCCAGGGCGACCACAAATTCGCTGCGCGCCTGCTCGGCTTTGGCATGCGCTGCAGGTTGCGTCTCTTTGTTAAAGACCACCTGCACGATGCCAGTGCGGTCGCGGATATCGAGAAAGAGCAAATTGCCCAGGTCGCGCCGCCGCGCCACCCAACCCATGACGAGCGCATCGCGCCCGTCATCAGCTGCACGTAGTTCGCCGCAGTAGTGTGTTCGTTTCAGATTGCCTAGGAAATCCAGCACGTCGCCCTCTTAAAGTGGCACAGACTTCAGTCTGTGCTCTTTCTTTTCTCACTGCCAACCTCAGATGGCTGACACTGGCTGAAGCCTGTGCCGCAAAAACGCGGGTCTAAAGGACCCGCCACTACAACTTGCGCAGAAAATCCAACAATTGTGGTTCGGTCAGTTTTTGCTGCGAGCCATCCGCCAGCGTCTTCAGCGTCCATAAGACTTCAGACACTTCA
>Ga0209415_10019685_pt1 | contig 10545 bp, 10 predicted proteins | sample PeaSoiSIISIP2007_FD_187696 | JGI IMG/M metagenome (GOLD analysis project Ga0209415, IMG submission 187696) | Peat soil microbial communities from Weissenstadt, Germany - SII-SIP-2007 (SPAdes) (version 2) | ecosystem: Environmental > Terrestrial > Soil > Wetlands > Peat | place: Germany... | reverse complement strand
CATCGGCGCGTGCGGAAATATGAAGCGGATGCCGGGCAGGCTGCCGAGATCGATCTCGGGCACGATGGGGGCGAAGTCGTTGCCGTCGGCGCCGAGCCCGTGCATCCAGATGACGGCTGCCGCAGGATTCGGCGCGGTTTCGATTTCTATCGTTTCAAGCAGGGCGCTCATGAGAAGGAGAACGTTAGGTGTGAGGCGTTAGGCGATGAGGTAAGGCGTGTGAGCGCAAAATAGGGATCCGCCCCGCTCCTCACCCCTTACGCCTCACGCTGTTTTTGGTTTTACGGCGGATTTGGGGCGGAAGACCTTGATCACGTTCTCATGCGTTTCGATGTAAGGCCCGCCGATCAGGTCGATGCAGTACGGCACTGCGGCGAACACGCCGTCGAGCGTTTCCTTGATCGCTTTCGGTTGCCCGGGCAGGTTCAGGATCAGCGCCTGCCTGCGGATCACGCCGACCTGGCGCGACAGGATCGCGGTCGGCACGTATTTGAGACTCACCTGCCGCATCTGCTCGCCGAAACCCGGCATCACCTTGTCGGCGACGGCGAGCGTGGCCTCGGGCGTCACGTCGCGGGGCGCGGGTCCCGTGCCGCCGGTAGTAAGCACGAGATGGCATTTTTTCCGGTCGACGAGTTCCTTGAGTGTTTGTTCGATCACCCGTTGCTCGTCGGGAATCAGCCGCGTCATCATCTTCCATGGCGTCGACAGCGCCGCGCCGAACCATTCCTGCAATGCCGGCAGACCTTTATCTTCGTAGACGCCGCCTGAGGCGCGGTCGCTGATCGAAACCAGTCCGATCAATAGCTCATTGTTCATGCCGGAAGTATAGCCTGAGGCGGCAGAAGTGAGGAGCAAGGCGAGAGGCGATGCAGCCCTCTTGCCTACTCCGCGCTCTCCGTGGCAGAAGGTTTCGCGATGATCTCGCGCAGCACGCGGAACAGTTCGCGGTAATTCTTGGGCGGCCTGCCGGCAGCCTGATCGCGCTTGACGCTCGCAATCAACGAGCGCAGGTGCTGCCGGTCGCTGCCCGGATATTCGGCGGCAAACGATGCCAGGGCGCCATCGTCGGCGAGCAGCCGTTCGCGCCAGCGCTCGATCAGGTGTTGCAACGCAGTGTGCTCGCGCGCCACGCCGCGCCATTGCCCGAGTTTGGCGCGAATCGGTGCCGGGTCGACCTCGCGCATCAGCTTGCCGACGTACTGCATCTGCCGGCGCCGGCCCTCGAAATCGCGGATGCGCTGAGCTTCGACGATCGCTTCGTACAGGCGCTCCGGCAGCTCGATTTGCGCCAGTTGCCAGGCGTTGAGCTGTACCAGTTCTGCGCCGATTTTCTGCAACGCTTCCATTTCGCGTTTGCGCTGCGATTTACTGGGTCGTTCCCGTTCGTCCATGCCTCAGCCGGCTTGATTCAAGCTGGTATGATAACGGCTTTTCCGATTCCGTCTCTCATGACTACCGAACTCAGGACGCGGCCGGCGTCGACCCATCAGTTCTCCTACGATCAGGCGGGCCTGCGGCAGATCGCCGCGGACGTGCTCAAGTACGCACGCGAGCAAGGGGCCACCGCCTGCGAAACCGAAGTGTCAGAGGGATTCGGCCAGACCGTCACGGTGCGGCGCGGCGAAGTCGAGACCATCGAGTACAATCGCGATAAAAGCATCGGCGTTACCGTTTACCTGGGCAAGCGCCGCGGCCATGCCAGCACCTCCGATTTTTCAGCGCAGGCGATCCGCGCTACCGCCGGCGCCGCGCTGTCGATCGCGAAGTTCACCGCCAGCGATGATTACGCGGGTCTCGCCGACGAAGAGCTGCTGGCGCGCGAGATCCCGGACCTCGATCTGTACTATCCGTGGGATTTGCCGGTCGAGCGCGCAATCGAGCTCGCCCAGGCGTGCGAAAGCGCCGCATTCGCGGTCGACAAGCGCATCGCCAATTCCGAGGGCGCGACGGTATCGCTGCAGCAATCGCATTTCGCCTATGGCAACTCGCTTGGTTTCCTCGGCGGTTACCCGAGCTCGCGCCATTGGATCAGCTGCGCCGTGATTGCCGGCAAGGGCGATGCGATGCAGCGCGACGACTGGTATGCGTCGGCGCGCGATCCCGCCGAGCTCGATGCGCCGGAGACGGTCGGCAGGACCGCCGGAGAGCGCGCGATCCACCGCCTCGGCGCCAGGAAAATCGCGACTTTGCAGGTGCCGGTGCTGTTCGAGGCGCCCGCTGCGGCGACGCTGCTCGGCCATTTCGTGTCGGCGGTCAGCGGCGGCAGCCTTTACCGCAAGTCGTCGTTTCTGCTCGACAGCCTCGGCAAGGCGGTGTTTTCGCCGCTGGTTGAAATCAGCGACGATCCGCACATTCCGAAGGGCCTGGCCAGCAGCCCGTTCGACGAGGAGGGCGTGGCGACGCGCCGCCGCCAGGTGGTTGAAGGCGGCAGGGTGCAGGGTTATTTTCTGAGCAGCTACTCGGCGCGCAAGCTCGGCATGCAGTCGACCGGCAATGCCGGCGGCAATTACAACCTGGTGCTCAAGGATACCGGCGAAGACCTGCCGCAATTGCTGAAGAAGATGGGACGCGGGCTGCTGGTGACCGAGATGCTGGGCCAGGGCATCAACATGGTGACCGGCGATTATTCGCGCGGCGCGGCCGGATTCTGGGTCGAAAACGGCGCGATTGCCTATCCGGTGCAGGAAATCACCATCGCCGGCAACCTCAAGGACATGTTCCGCAACATCGTTGCGGCCGGCAACGACATCGTCAAGCGCGGCTCAAAACAGTGCGGTTCGGTGCTGATCGAGCGCATGACGGTTGCGGGGGACTGACGCCGCGGGTACTGGCCAATCCCGCCGGCTGCGCTTAGACTATACGGCCCTTTCCACCCAATCCGGAGGAGTAAATGAAACGACGTGCATTTCTGAAAAAGGCGGCGGTCGGTATCGCCGCGGGCACCGTAGCGGCGCCGGCAATCGCTCAGTCGCAGTCGCAGCCGACCGTGAACTGGCGGCTGGCCTCGAGCTTCCCGAAAAGTTTGGACACGATCTTCGGCGCGGCCGAAGTGATCTCCAAGCGCGTGGCGGCGGCGACCGGCGGAAAATTCAACATCAAGGTATTCGCCGGCGGCGAGATCGTGCCACCGTTTTCAGTGGTGGACGCGGTGCAGAACGCCACGGTCGAATGCTGCCATACCGCGCCTTATTATTTTTTCGGCAAGGATCCGACGTTCGCTTTTGCGTGCGCCATCCCGTTCGGCATGAACGGGCGTCAGCAGAATGCGTGGATGTATCACGGGGGCGGCCTGGAACTCATGCGAGAGTTCTTCAAGGATTACAACATTATGAACTTCCCTGCCGGCAACACCGGCGCGCAGATGGGCGGCTGGTTCCGCAAGGAGATCAAGACCGTCAACGACCTCAAAGGCCTCAAGATGCGTATCGGCGGAACCGGCGGTCTGCCGCTGACCAAGCTCGGCGTGGTGCCGCAGCAGATTCCCGGCGGCGATATCTATCCTGCGCTGGAGAAAGGCACCATTGACGCCGCCGAATGGGTCGGGCCCTACGACGACGAGAAGCTCGGGTTCTACAAGGTCGCCAAGAACTACTACTATCCGGGCTGGTGGGAAGGCGGCCCCGAGCTCGACCTGTTCGTGAATATCAAGGCGTGGGACGCGCTGCCCAAGGAGTACCAGGCGATTCTTGAGGGAGCGTGTTACGAGGCGAACGTCGACATGGTCGCGAAATACGACGCGCTCAACCCGGACGCCCTCAAGCGGCTCATTAGCAACGGAGTCAAGCTGCGGCCGTTTTCGAACGACATCATGGCGGCGTGCTACAAGGCGACGCAGGAGGTGTACGACGACATCGCCACGAAGAACGCCAAGTTCAAGAAGGTGTATGAGCCGTGGAAGAAATTCCGCAACGACGAAACGCAGTGGTTCGCGGTCGCGGAAAACCGCTTCGACAACTTCATGATCGCGGCAGAGCGGCTGACTCAACGCGGCGCGAAGAAGTAAGCGTGCCGCCGCGTCGTGGCCGGCGCGAGAAAAACCCCGCTGCGGCGGGGTTTTTTCTTGTCTGGTGCCGAGCTACTTTTTGTGCGCGGGCGGCTTGACGCCTTTTCCTGCGGGTGGCGTCGCAGGCTGTTCGCCGCCCATTTCGCGCTCGAGCGCCTTCTCCGCGTCCTCCTGTTCGGCTGCGCCCGACTGATCGCCGCCGCTTTTAGGGGAGCCCGGCGACCCGGGTTCTTCTATCGGAGTTTCGATTTGTATCTTGTTGATGTCGATCGCCTGCTTCTTGGCGAGACCGCCGGTGACCAGGCCGGGGAACGCGATGATCAGCGTCACCATGATGATCTGGATCAGCACGAAGGGCACGGCGCCCCAGTAAATCTGTCCGGTCGTAACTTTGGGTGTCAGCTTGCCGGTGAGCTTGTCGACGTAGTCCTTGGCCGGTGCGACGCTGCGCAGGTAAAACAGCGCGAAACCGAACGGCGGGTGCATGAACGAGGTCTGCATGTTGACGCCGTAGAGCACGCCGAGCCAGATCAGGTCGATGCCGAGTTTGTCGGCGACGGGGCCGAGCAGCGGGATGACGATGAACGACAGCTCGAAAAAATCGAGAAAAAACGCCAGCACGAAAATCAGGATGTTGGTTACGATCAGGAAACCCAGTTGGCCGCCGGGCAGGCCGGTGAGCAGGTGCTCGACCCAGAGGTGGCCGTCGACACCGTAGAACGTCAGGCTGAATACCCGCGCGCCGACCAGAATGAACACGACAAAGGCCGTAAGCTTCGCGGTCGAATCCATCGCTTGCCTGAGCAGGCTGAAGGACAGCCGCCGGCGCGCGAGTGCCATTGCAAGCGCACCACTTGCACCCATGGCACCGCCTTCGGTCGGAGTTGCGACGCCAAGAAATATGGTGCCGAGCACGAGGAAGATCAGCGCGAGCGGCGGGATCAGCACGAACGTCACGCGCTCGGCAATGCGGGAGAGCAGGCCGAGCTTGAGCAGGTGGTTGACGACCGAGGCCACGAAAGCCACGGCGACCCCGACCGAGGTGGATACGACGAGCAGCTCGTCGGTCGGGGCGTCGGGCGGATAGTACAATTTCGCGAAGGCGACGGCGGTCAGTGTCGCCACTACGACGAGCACGATTAGCGACGGCGTGCCGCTGCTGCCGTTGGGTTCGCGCAACGTGCGCGCTTCGGCCGGCAGCGCCGGCGCCCACGATGGTTTGAAAATAGTGATGCCCGCCGCGTATATCGCATACAGGCCGGCGAGCGTCAGGCCGGGGATAAACGCGCCTTCATACATGTCGCCGACCGATTTGCCCAGCTGGTCGGCCATGATGATCAGCACCAGCGAAGGCGGGATGATCTGCGCAAGCGTGCCTGAGGCTGCGATTACGCCGCTGGCAAGGCGCCGGTCGTAGCCGTAGCGCAGCATGATCGGCAGCGAAATCAGGCCCATCGAGATCACCGAGGCCGCGACCACGCCGGTCGTTGCGGCGAGCAGCGCGCCGACGAAGATCACGGCGAAGGCCAGGCCGCCGCGCAGCGGCCCGAACAGCTGGCCGATGGTATCGAGCAGGTCCTCCGCCATGCCGCTGCGCTCCAGGATCAGCCCCATGAAGGTGAAAAAAGGCACCGCGAGCAAAGTGTCGTTCGACATCACTCCCCAGACGCGTTCCGGCAATGCCTGGAACAGGGAGGGATGCAGCAGCCCCAGTTCGACGCCAAGCAGGCCGAAGAATATGCCGATGGCAGCGAGCGAAAATGCGACCGGATAACCGATCAGCAGCACCACGATCAACGCCGCGAACATAAGCGGCGCCATGTTGTTGGTCAGGATTTCGATCATGCTTGCGCCTGTTCTTCTTGCTGCTTGCGGAGCTCCTCGGCCAGCTGCTCTTCCAGGCTCGGACCTTCATGTTTCTCGGTAGGGTCAGGTATCAATCCACGCAGGAACGCAACGCGCTTGATCAGCTCAGAATAGCCCTGCAGGACCAGCAGCAGGAAACCGATCGGCACCATCAACCGCGCCGGCCAGATGATGAGCCCGCCGGCGTTGGTCGAGACCTCATGACGCTGGTAGGCATCGACGAAGACCGGCCACGACAGCCACATGATGGTGGTCGCCATCGGCAGCAGGAACAGCAGCGTGCCGAGGATGTCGATCCAGGCCTGTGCGCGCTTCGACAGCCGTCCCGCGATCACGTCGATGCGCACGTGCTGGTTGTGCAGCAGGGTATAGCCGGCGCAGAAGAGGAACACGGCCGAAAACAGATACCACTGGATTTCGAGCCACGCGTTGGAACTCATATTGAACGTATAGCGGATAGCTGCGTTGCCGGCGCTCACCAGCACGGCGACCAGTATCAGCCAGTAGATCAGGTGGCCCACACGCTCGTTGAGCGCGTCGATCAGGCGCGACAGCGCCAGCAGTGTTTTCAATTAAATCTCCCCCGGAACGCAGAACGTAAAGCCGGCGCTAATCATACGCAACATCACGTGCGGCGCGCAAAATGCGGCAGGCTCCCGCGGTGGGAATAGGTAGTAGCCATATCGTAAGCCTGCTACGACGCACTGCAGCAGCCATGCTGCTACGCCGATTAAGCGTGGTAAAATCAACAATTTAGGGTATGGAATCGGATGTCGGCACCGCCGTGTAGGGTCCCCGAATCAGGGGCGACTCTGATTGACGGAAACAATATGAACAGGTCTATTCGTAAGGACTGAATGCATGTATTCAGAGCAGGACACGATCGAGAGCTTTGATCCCGAGCTGTGGTGGGCGCTCGAGCGCGAGACGCGCCGCCAGGAAGAGCACATCGAGCTGATCGCGTCCGAGAATTACGCGAGTCCGCGCGTGCTTGAAGCGCAGGGCTCGGTGCTCACCAACAAATACGCCGAAGGCTATCCCGGCAAGCGTTACTACGGCGGTTGCCAGTACGCGGATGTAGTCGAGCAGCTCGCGATCGACCGTGCCAAGCAGCTCTTCAACGCCGAGTACGCGAACGTGCAGCCGCATTCGGGTTCGCAGGCCAATTTCGCGGTATTTTCAGCGGTGCTGCGTCCGGGCGACACCATCCTCGGCATGTCGCTCGCGCACGGCGGCCACCTGTCGCACGGCGCGACAGTAAACGTCAGCGGCCGCTTGTACCACGCGCTGACCTACGGCCTCGATCCGGCGACCGAGGCAATCGATTACAGCCAGGTCGAGAGCCTCGCGCGCCTGCACCAGCCGAAACTGATCATCGCCGGCGCATCCGCCTATTCGCTCGCCATCGACTGGCAGCGGTTTCGCGAAATTGCAGATGAAGTAGGCGCGCTGCTGATGGCCGACATCGCGCATTACGCGGGATTGGTTGCGGCAGGGCTTTATCCGAGCCCGGTCGGCATCGCCGATTTCGTCACGACGACCACGCACAAGACGCTGCGCGGCCCGCGCGGCGGCCTGATTTTGGCCGGGGCGGAACACGAAAAGCTGCTCAATGCGGCGATTTTCCCCGGCATCCAGGGCGGGCCGCTGATGCACGTGATTGCCGCCAAAGCGGTGGCATTCAAGGAGGCGCTGAGCCCGGAATTCAGGCAGTATCAGCGGCAGGTGGTGAACAATGCACAGGCGATGGCGCGGGTTCTGCAGCGACGCGGCCTGCGCATCGTGTCCGGCCGCACCGACTGCCATATGTTTCTGGTCGACTTGACCGGCAAGCACATCACCGGAAAAGATGCCGAAGATGCACTCGGCCGCGCCCACATCACGGTCAACAAGAACGCGATCCCGAACGATCCGCTGAAGCCGGCGGTGACGAGCGGCATCCGGATCGGCTCGCCGGCGATCACCACGCGCGGCTTCGGGGAGGCGGCGGCCGAGCAGCTCGCCAACCTGATCGCCGACGTGCTCGATGCCCCGCGCGAAGACAAGGCGATCGAGCGCGTCACGGCCGGGGCGAAAACGCTGTGCGCGAAGTATCCAGTCTATCAACAGTGAGGAGTGAGGAGTGAGGAGAGAGGAGAAAAAGCTCGGCGCGCATCGGCGCGAATGCCTCTCGCCTTACGCCTCTTGCCTATCGGCGTAAGCCATGCATTGCCCGTTCTGCAAAGCCGAAGACACGCAGGTGATCGATTCGCGCGTGAGCGACGACGGCGACAGCATCCGCCGCCGCCGGCGCTGCCTCGCGTGCAACAAGCGCTTCACGACCTACGAAACGGTCGAGCTGCGCCTGCCGCAGGTGGTGAAGCAGGACGGCAGCCGCACCGAGTTCGATCTCGACAAGCTCCGAACCGGGTTCATGCGCGCGCTGCACAAGCGCCCGGTGCCGACGCCGCTGGTGGATGACGCGGTGGCGACCATCGCGCAACAGGTGCTCGCGCTCGGCGAGCGCGAGATCCCGACTCGACGCATCGGCGAGATGGTGATGAAGGAGCTCTACAAGCTCGACAAGGTCGCCTACATCCGCTTCGCATCGGTTTACAAGAGCTTCCAGGACGTCGACGACTTCCAGGACGCGATCAAGGAAGTGCAGAAGCCGCAGGGCAAGAAGTGAGACGTGAGGCGTGAGGCGGGAACCCATGGCTGCCGCCGCTGACCACGAATTCATGGCGCGCGCGTTGCGGCTGGCCGAGCGCGGCCTGTATACGACGACGCCCAATCCGCGCGTCGGTTGCGTGATCGTGCGCGACGGCACAGTGGTCGGCGAAGGCTGGCACGAGCGCGCCGGTGCGCCGCATGCTGAAGCGAACGCCTTGAAAGCCGCGGGCGAGCGCGCACGTGGCGCCACCGCCTACGTGTCGCTCGAGCCGTGCCATCATCACGGCCGCACGCCGCCGTGCGATGAGGCGCTGATCACGGCAGGTGTCGCGCGCGTGGTCGCGGCGATGCGCGATCCCGATCAGCGCACAGCAGGGCAGGGCATGGAGCGCATCAGGCAGGCGGGCATCGAAGTCGCGACCGGCGTGCTCGAAAACGAAACGCGCGAGCTCAACATCGGCTATGTGTCGCGCGTTACGCGCGGCCGGCCGTGGACGCGCATGAAGATCGCGGCGAGCCTCGACGGCAAGACCGCGTTGAACAACGGCAGGAGCCAATGGATCACCGGCGAGGCGGCGCGTCGCGACGGCCATCACTGGCGCGCGCGAGCATGCGCGGTTCTGACCGGGATCGGCACGGTGCGCGACGACGATCCGCAGCTGACCGTGCGCGAAGTGGATACGCCGCGCCAGCCCCTGCGCGTGGTGGTCGACAGCCGGCTCGAGACGCCGCCTGCCGCGCGCATCCTTGCCGGCGGCGGCGTGCTGATCGCATGCGCGGTCGAGGACAAATCGAGGATTGCGCAGTTGCGGGAGCGGGGCGCCGAGGTGATCGCGATGCCGAACGCAACGGGCAAGGTCGATTTACCGGCGCTGATGGAGGAGCTCGCCCGGCGTGAAATCAACGAACTGCACGTCGAAGCCGGCTACAAGCTCAATGGGTCGCTGATCAACGAAGGCTGCGTCGACGAGCTGTTGCTGTATCTGGCGCCGTGCCTGCTCGGCGACCGCGCGCGCGGCATGGCCGATTTGCCCGAGCTTGCCGGGCTTGCTGGGCGGCGGATGCTGAAAATCAGCGAGATGCGTATGGTCGGCGGCGACATGCGTATCCTGGCCCGCCTGGAACCCAGATAAATGTTCACCGGAATCATCGAAGCCGTCGGCAGCGTGCGCGGGGCAAAGCCCGCAGAGGGCGGCGTGCGCGTGACGATCGACGCGGGAGCGCTCGATCTGGCCGATGTCAGGATCGGCGACAGCATCGCGGTGAATGGCGCATGCCTGACCGTGACCACGGTTGCCGCGGAACGGCTTGAATTCGATGTGTCGAGCGAGACGCTCGCTTGCACGATCGGATTTGCACAGGGCGCCAGGGTGAATCTCGAAAAATCCCTGCGGCTTGCCGACCGGCTCGGCGGCCACCTGGTGAGCGGGCACGTCGATGGTGTCGGCACGGTCAGGCGTTTCGAGCCACTCGGCGGCAACCGGCTGCTGGCGGTCGAGGTGCCGCCCGAACTTGCAAAATACATCACGCGCAAGGGGTCGGTTACGGTCAATGGAGTAAGCCTGACCGTGAATGCAGTCGAAGGCGGCGCGTTTGAAGTGAACCTGATCCCGCACACGCTGCAGGCGACCAATCTCGGCGCAATGACGGTGGAAGCGAAAGTGAATATCGAAGTCGACGTGCTCGCGCGTTATGTAGAACGGCTTCTCGAGGCGTCCAAGTAAGTCCAGCTTCTTGGCTCATTCCGCAGTTTTCCCTAGGTAAAACTGTTTTTAGGCGTCCAGATGAATCTTATTGCATCCGGACGCTGTTGACGGTATCGTTGACGGTATTGAGGCTATGCGGCCTCCCAATACCGTCAGGAGGCGTAATGCTGACCGACACCAAGGCCCGGGCAGCCAAGGCCAAATCCAAGCCCTGCAAGCTCGCGGATCGCGACGGGCTCTACCTGTTCGTGGCGGCGTCCGGCGCGAAGTCATGGCGCTACGATTACCGGCTCGCCGGCGCGCGCGAAACGCTAA
>Ga0209415_10019684_pt1 | contig 10546 bp, 7 predicted proteins | sample PeaSoiSIISIP2007_FD_187696 | JGI IMG/M metagenome (GOLD analysis project Ga0209415, IMG submission 187696) | Peat soil microbial communities from Weissenstadt, Germany - SII-SIP-2007 (SPAdes) (version 2) | ecosystem: Environmental > Terrestrial > Soil > Wetlands > Peat | place: Germany... | reverse complement strand
CCACCACAGCCTGGCCCACGTGAACCGCCAGCTATGCCTGGGCCTGCTGCGCGGGGGCCGGGTGGACCTGAGCCTGGTGCCCTACGAGCCGGACCAGTTCGACGGCGCGGCGGACCCGGCCTTCCGGCCGCTGGCGGCCTGCGTGGGCCGGGCCCTGCCCGGCCCGGTGGCGGTGCAGGTCCGGCACCAGTGGCCACCGCAGTTCCAGCCGCCGGCCCAGGGGGCCTGGGTGATGATCCAGCCCTGGGAGTTCGGCGGCATCCCGGCCGAGTGGATCGCCCCCATGCGCGACCAGGTGGACGAGATCTGGGTGCCCTCGGCCTGGCTCAAGGACTGCTACGTGCGCAGCGGGATCCCCGCGGCCCAGGTGGTGGTGGTGCCCAACGGGGTGGACGGCCAGGTGTTCCGGCCCGATGGGCCCCGCTTCCCGCTGGCCACCCGCAGGACCTGCCGGTTCCTGTTCCTGGGCGGGACGATCCATCGCAAGGGTTTCGACCTGCTCCTGGAGACCTATGTCCGGACCTTCCGGGCCGGGGAGGACGTATGCCTGGTGATCAAGGAACAGGGCGGCGGCGTCTACGGCACCCCGGGCCTGCCGGCGCAGCTGGCCCGGCTCCGGGCCGAGGATCCGCAGGCGCCCGAGATCGAGTACCGCACCGACGACCTGAGCGAGGCCGAACTGGCCTCCCTGTACCGGGCCTGCGATGTGCTGGTCCTGCCGTACCGGGGCGAAGGCTTCGGCCTGCCCATCGCCGAGGCCATGGCCAGCGGGCTGCCGGTGCTGGTGACCGGCCGGGGCGGCGCCCAGGATTTCGTCCGGGCACCGTGGGCCTACCTGCTGCCCAGCACCCCCGTGGGCATCCCCAGCCCGGGCCCGTTCACGCCGGGTCCGGCCGGGTTCTGGATGGAGGAGCCGGACGCCGAGGCGCTGGCCGGCTTCCTGCGTCGGGCCTACGCCGATCCGGAGGAGCGCCGGCGCATGGGCGCCCTGGGCCGGGCCCAGGCCCTGGCCGAACTGGGCTGGGACCGGCCGGTGGCGCTGGTGCGGGCCCGGCTGGCCGAGCTGGCCGGCCGCACCCCCCGGCGGTTCACGCCTCCGGCCCCCGTTCCGGAGCCGCGGGAGGCCTTTCTGTATGCGCCGGACTGGACCCGGGCGGAATGGATGGAAGTGCTGCTCAGCTTCATGCTGGCCTTCCAGGCCGGCGATCCGGTCACCCTGGTGCTGCCCTGGGCGGGCACGCCCGGGGAGCCCAGCCTGGGCGAGATCCAGGTGGCCGTGCTGGAAGCGGCCCGGAGCGCGGGCCTGCAGACCTTCCCGGACGTGGCCCTGGTGGACCAGCCCGGGGACCTGGCCGAGTTCCTGGCCGGGTTCCCGGTGGTGACGCCGGTGCCGGCGGGCCGGGGCGCCGTGGACGGGCTGGTGGGCCGCAATGGCCTGCGCCTGGCCGCGGCCCGGACCCGCATGTGCGCGGGGTGAGGAACCGGCCGTTCCGCGCGGCCGGGAATCCCGCTCAGCCGCGCGGCGGCCGCCTCCGTTCCGTCCCCAGATCCAGCCCCAGCCGCCGGGCGGTGGCGTACAGGGCGGGCCGGGCCAGGCCCAGCGCCCGGGCCGCCTCGCTCACCTGGAAGCCGTGCCGCTGCAGGGTATCCAGCAGCAGCCGGCGCTGGAAGGCGCGGGTGGCCTCCTGCCAGGCCTGCCGCGGCGGCCCCCCGGTCAGCCCATCCAGTTCGGGGAAGTGGCGCGCCTCCAGGGGGCCGGCGCCGCAGCGGAGCAGGGCCCGCTCCAGGGCATGCAGCAGCTGCCGCACGTGGCCGGGCCAGGCCAGTCCGGCCAGGGCCTGGGCCAGCCCGGGCTGGAGGGCGGGCTCCGGGCACCCGGTCTCCATGGCCAGCCGGGCCACCATGCGCGGCACCAGGAACGGGAACTCGTGCCTGCGCTCGTCCAGGCCGGGCAGGGTGAGCACCGCCCCCTGCAGCCGGTACAGCAGATCCTGGCGGAACGCGCCGGCCGCCGTCAGCGCCTCCAGGGACCTGTGGCTGGCCGCCAGGAAGCGCACGTCCACCTGCTGGCTGCGCTCCGCGCCCACCCGCCGCACCTCCCGCTCCTGCAGGACCCGCAGGAACAGCGACTGCAGGCGCGGCGACAGATCGGCCACCTCGTCCAGGAACAGGGTGCCGCCCTGGGCGACCTCGATGGCGCCTTTGCGGTCCCGCAGGGCGCCGGTGTAGGCGCCCTTCACGTGCCCGAACAGCTCGGATTCCATGAGTGTTTCACTGATGGCCGAAGCGTTCACCGCCACCAGGGGACCGGCGCGCCGGGACAACCGGTGCAGTTCCCGGGCCGCCAGTTCCTTGCCGCAGCCGGAGGGTCCGCACAGCAGCACCGTGAGGCGGGAGGCCGCGATCCGGGCCAGCTCCGCCAGCACCGAGGCCATGGGCTCGCTGCCATCGGTGAGGATGCCGGGGGGAGGCGCGGTCACTCCCCCACGGTGCCCGCGCCGGGCCGGGAGCGCAAGCCTATTTGACGTTCATGTAGGTCTTGGTGATGTGCTTGTCGGTGCTGATGACCAGCGGATAGATCCCGTACAGATCCACGGTCCGGCTGTACTTGATATCGATCTGGCAGATGCCGCCATCCCTCGGCCCGCTGGTGGTCAGGCTCAGGGCCCCCGGCGCCAGGGCTTCAGGAATCTCCAGATCCTTGGCCTTGGCGCGCAGCTGGTTCTCCAGGTCCTTGCCCGGGGTGAGGCCGGCCTGGATGGCCAGATCGTCGGCGAAGTTCACCAGGCTGTTGTCGGTGTAGAGCACCGGCACCACCTTGATGCCCGTGGCCACGGCGGCCACCATCACCAGCAGGCTGAGGATGCAGCCGATCTTGCCTTCACCGGCCTGGGTGGTCCGGATGGAACGCTTGCATGGGGCTGGGCGCATGGGAGCCTTTCGGAAGGAGGTTAGGGGTGTAGGCCGGTCAGGGCGGTCGGTCGCAAGGAGATCAGGGATGGAGGTCGGTCAGGGCCTGCCGGGCCAGGGGCGCCAGCAGGGGGCCTCCCGGCCCGAACAGGGTGGCCTGGGGATAGCTCAGGGCGTGATTGAAGGCCTGGAGCGTTTCGGTCAGATAGCTGTCGCCCATGTGCAGGAGGCAGACGCCGGTGTAGTAGTCCAGGGTGCCCTGGCTCACCCCCTGGGTGCTGGCCAGGCGGGCGTCCCGCAGCACCTCCAGGGCCTGGTCGTATTCCCGGAAGTGCATGAGCGCCAGGGCCTGCTGCAGGCGGAGCAGGGCGGCCTGGTCGCCGGTGGCGCCCATGGCGCGCAGGCGCAGATCGGCCAGCACCAGGGGGTAGCACAGCTGGGCGGCGTTCACCGGCAGTTCCACCGGCTGGAGGGTCACCGCCAGGGGGATGACCGCGTCGCCCTGGGTGACCGTGAGCTGGCTGCCATGGCTGGCGGCCTCGGCCATGGCCTGGCGCACCTGGGCCACCCGGGTCACCGGCTTGCCGTTCACCTGCTGGATGGACCGGTTCACCTGCACGCCCGCCTTCAGGGCGGCGGCGTCGGCCTGCAGCACCCAGGGACCGCCCGGGCCCAGATCCACCAGGGCCAGTCCGCACCAGGGCTCGGTCAGCGCCACCGGGGCCTCCAGGCGGGTCACCAGCTGGCCCAGCGGGTCGCTTTCCAGGGGCTTGACCAGCACCCGCTCGGTCTCCCCGCCCAGGGTGGCCAGGCTCAGTTCCACCTGGTGGATCGGATGCCCCGGAACCGCCCGGGCGCGCAGCACCAGCTCGGTGTCATGGCCGGCCTGGAGCCGGGCCACGCACTGTTCCGGCGTTTCCTCCGCGGCCGCGGTCTGGAAGCTGGTCTGGGCCAGGCGCCCGCCCAGCGCGGCCAGCTGGCCGGTGATCCGCTCCCGGCCGGCGAAGTCGGTCGCCCCGTCGAAGCCGGCGTAGGTGAGCCGCGGCTTGGGTCGCACCGCCAGGGTGGTGGTCTGGCCCTCGCCCAGCTGGATGTGCTGGGCGAAGCTGCCGGCCGGGAACCGCACCTGCAGTTCGTAGGCCTGGGCGCACACCGCCAGATCGTGCACCGGCACCGGGCCGTAGCCCTGGCCGGACAGGAACAGCTCGCCGCCCGGCGCGCTGGTGAGCACGGTGAGTAGCGCCCGGGACGGGAGCAGCTTGACCGGCGCCAGCACATGATCGGCGAAGGGGGTGGTGAAGGAGGCGCCGATGTCCAGGAGGCTGGGCTGGTAGCAGGGCAGGCGGAAGGTCAGCACGTGCGGGCCCGGGGTCAGGGCGTCGAGGGTGAACCCGGCCGAGATCTGGTCGCGGGGCACCCCCAGCCGGTCGGCGTCGGCGGCCAGTTCCGGGCCGGCCACGCCGCCGGTGCGGCCCATGGGCCTGCCGTCCAGCTCCACCAGGGCCCCGGCGGGCGCGGTGAACACGCTGAGCACCGAGGAGGTCCGTTCCAGCTTGAGGGCCACGGTCCGGGGCTCCCGGAGCGCCAGCTCCACCTGCTGGGTGACGGGCGCGAAGCCGGGCCGGGCGTAGCCGAAGGTGTGCGGCCCCGGCGGCAGGTAGCGGGGCGGCGGCGTCCCGGCCGGGCGGGGCCGCCCGTCGACGGTGAGGACCCCCTCCGGCGGATCCAGGCTCAGGTTGAGCCGGCCCAGCCGGCCCGCGCGCAGGCTGTCGAAGGCCGCCTGGAGCCGGGCGTTGGTGATGGTCCGGTCGATCTCGAAGTCCGGGTTCAGGCCCAGGGCGGTCTCCAGGTAGCGGGGCGCCCGCTCCCGTTTGGCCGGCAAGCGGTCGTCCAGGGTGGCCATCCAGTTGTAGGTCTCGCACAGCACCTGGATCCAGGCCGGGTCCAGGGTCGGGACCGCGGGCTCCAGGGCGGCCAGGACCGCCTCGAACTTGGCCGCGGCTCCCGCGCGGTCGCCCTGCACGGCCCAGGCCGCCTTGGCCTGCTGGAAGGTGTCGCGGATGGCCGGGTCCGGGGCCGTCCTGGCCGCCGGCTCCTGGGCCGCCGGCGGCTGGGGGGACGGGGCGCCCGGGGCCTGGGCCGCCAGCTGGGCCAGGGACGAACTCATGATGACGGCGTACAGCAGGGAGGCGGGGCGGCTGGGCATGGTCACTCCACCCGGATCAGCTGGTCATTGGAACGGTCGGCCAGGATCAGGCCGCCCTGGCGGTCCATGGCGATGGCCCGGAACTTGCCGGACAGGCCGAGGGCCTTGTAGGTGGCCGAATTGAGCAGGGCGCCGTCCGGGCCCCATAGCACCACCCCTTCGAAGTCACCATCCACCAGGGCGGCTACCTGGCCCAGGGGATCGGCCGCCAGGGCCACCACGGTCCGGAACGGGGCCGGCAGCCCCTGGCCGTACGGGATGGTGACCCGGGCCCGGCCCTGGTCGTCCAGGAACTGCAGGGTGCGGGCGCTGTCCGAGGCGGCGACCAGTCCGCCCGTGGGCAGGGGGGCCAGGGCGACGATGCCGGCGGCGGGCACGGCGCGCGGGGGGCCGGAGACCGGCTGGACCTGCAGGTACGGGAACCGGGGGTCGCTGAGCCACAGGTTGCCCCAGCCGTCCAGGGCCGCGCCGGAAGGGTTCTGGAACAGCGGGGGCGGGCCCGCCGCCGGGGCCGGGTCGTCCCGGACCACGCCCTGGCGCCCGTTCACCAGCCAGACCTGGCCGGGGGCGGCCACCAGCATGGCCCGGGCGTTGCGGACCATGGGACCGGCCGGGACCAGCTGGCCGTCCCGGAGCAGCGCGGCCCGGTCCAGGCCGTCCTGGTAGAGGTACAGTTCGCCATCGGCTCCGGTGGCCAGCAGGGTCGGGGTCTTGAGCCACTTGCTCCGGCCCGCGGGCCATGGGCCCCGGGACTGCAGGGGCAGCTTCTGCAGGCGCGCCTTGACCAGGCCCTGGATGCGCCAGCCGGCCTCGGCGGCCTCGGGCGCGTCCGGGAACCGGTCCCGGACCGACTGCAGCATGCGCAGGCAGCCGGTGGTGTCGCCCATCAGGTCCAGGGTCTCGGCCCCCTGCAGCAGGGCCTGGCGGGCCACGGCGGACTGGGGGTCCAGGCGCACGGCTTCCAGGTCGTTCTGCAGCGCGCGGCCCCACTGGCCGAGCCGGCGGTAGGCGCGGCCCAGTTCGAGCCGGGTCTGCTGCACGCACGGGTGGTCCGGGAACAGGTCCACCACCCGGTGGAACTCGGCCAGCACCTCCTTCATGCCGTCCGGGTCCTGGCTGCGGGCCGCCAGGATCCGGCCCCGGAGCAGCATGGCCTCGGCGGCCGCGGGCAGCTTCAGGTGCTCGGCCTGGATGCGCTCCAGCAGGGGCAGGGCCGCCTCGGGCCGGCGCTCCACGTCCACCTGGTGGCGGGCCAGGTTCAGCAGCGCCTGGGCGGCGTACGGGGACCGGGGGGCCTGCTGGACCAGCTGGGTCCAGGTTTCCAGGGCCTCGGGGTAGGCCTGGATGGCGTAGGCCCGCTCGCCGGAAAGGAACATGCGCTCGGCCAGATCGCCGTCCTGCGCCATGCCGGCCGGGGCCAAGGCCAGGACCAGGACGATACAGCGCGTCCCATGGGTGATCTGGGCGAACAACGGCATGGGGTCCTCGGATCGGGGTGATGCTCCAGTCTATGCCATTCCGGGACCCAGCGTCTGGAGCACCTGGTCCAGGGCATACGGCTTGTACAGCGTGCCCAGCACCCAGGGGGCCCGGACCAGCTCGCCCACGTCCCGGTTGGCGGTGGAGACCAGGGCCAGCTGGCAGCGGTTGCCGGCCCACTGCCGCTCCAGCCAGGTGCCCAGCTCGCCTTCGGCGTCCTGGCTTTCGGTGAGCAGCAGGTCCACCGGGCGTCGCGCCAGCACCGCCTCGGCCTCCTGGCGGTTGGCCGCCTCCTCCAGCTCCCACCGGTTCTGGGTCATCAGGAAGGCCATCAGGCGCTTGCGGAAGAACCCGCTGGGCTCCAGCACCAGGATGGCGTGGATCGGCGGGCGCCGGTCCAGGTCGCCCTCCTCCAGGCCCAGGGTCAGGAGGGCGATGCGGGCGGCGCTCTTCAGGCCGAGGCCCGTGGCCCGCTGGTAGACCTTCCGGATCGGCGCGATGAGGGTCTCGCCCCGGTGGGTGAGCCCGCCGATCTCGCACAGGTGCGCGGTCTCGCGCCAGTCCTTGACCGGGACCGCCAGCTGGGCCAGCACCAGCTCGGCCAGCGGCGCGGCCAGCTGGGGGCGGATGATCAGGGCGGGGTCGCGCAGCCCCTCCCGCAGGGCCAGCAGCGCCTCCACCCGCTTGGGCCCCGGGGGCAGCGGGGGCAGCTGCTGCATCAGGCCCTGGATGGCCTTCTCCTTCTGGGCCAGCGCGCCCAGGCTCTCGGCCCGGCGGGCCAGCTCCTTGACCACGGCCGCCACCCGGTCGTTGCTGTCCCGGTCCCAGGTCTCCTTGGTGCGCATATCGAACAGGTAGTCGGCAAAGCGCTCCTTCAGCTGCTCGTAGGCCTGGCGGTCGAACACGTACAGGTCCTGGGTGGCCAGCACTGCCCGCAGCTTCTGGCCTTCCCCCTCGCGCTCGTCGCAACAGCGGTCCAGCAGCTGCAGGAAGGCGGGCAGCTGGTCTTCGGGCAGCGGGCGGTCGTAGCCCGGGAAGGCCCGGAGCGCGCCTTCCAGGGCCAGGATCAGGACCTGGGACTGCTTGAGGGCGGCGGCCCGGCTCAGCAGGCCCAGCGAGGCCTCGCGGGTGCCCAGCTGCTTGAGGGCCTGGGCCAGGGCCAGCTGCAGGTTGAGCGGCTTGCCGTCGTGCAGCAGATCCAGCAGCACCGGCGCGCTGCTGGGGTAGTCCAGCCCGGCGATGGCGTCGGCCGCGTCCACCAGGAGCAGATCGTGGCCTTCCTTCTGCATGAAGGCCAGGAGGGGTTCGGCCGCCAGGTGGGTGTGGTTTTCCCGGAACACCCCGATGGCCTGGCGGATCTGGTCGGCATTGCCGCTTTCGAACATGGCCATGAGGGCCGGGAAGCTGGACCGCAGCTTGCCCAGGTGGTGGATGGCCACCTGGCCCACCTCCACGATGGGATCGAGCATGGCCTTGATGAAGAACGGGGTCAGGGCCTCGTCTTCCCGGGCGCCCAGGGCGTCCAGGTACTGCTCGCGCCGGTTCATGTCCGGGTCCGCCAGCAGTTCCTCCAGCAGGTCGGTCCGGTCCGCGGGCAGCATCCGCAGGTAGGCCTGGATGAAGCCGTCGCCCCCGGCCCGGGCCCGCAGCAGGGCGGTGAACAGGGGCAGCAGCTGGGCCAGCGCCGCGGCGTCGGTGCCGGCCTTGGCGGCCAGCACCTCGCCGATCTGGTCGGTCTGCGCCAGCAGCTGGCCCAGCCGCGCCTCGGTGCTGGCCGAGGCCTCGGTGATCATGGCCGAGTAGCGCGCCACCTTGCCCTCGGTGACCAGGGTGAGGGCTTCCAGCAGGAAGTTCTCGAGCGCGCCCTGGGCCACGGGGCGCAGGGCCTCCAGGGCCGGGGCGGCCCGTTCCTCTTCGTGGGTGGCCGCCTGCTGCAGCAGGGCGACCGCCTCCGGCGCCTTGGCGGCGAAGCGGGCCGCCGTCTGCCGGACCAGTTCCGGCAGGGTGGAGGCCCGGGGCAGCGTGTGCAGGCGGTTGAGCTGTTCCAGCAGCTGCTGGTGGTCCAGGAAGTCCAGGCGGGAGCGCTCGGCCAGGTCCGTGAGGAAGGGCACGGTGCCCGGGTCCGGCAGGGAACCCAGCAGCCGCAGCGCCAGGCTCTGGGTGAGCGGATCGCCGTCCCGGTGCGCCGCGAAGATGGCCGGAAGATCCTCCGCTCCGGCCAGCACCGCCAGCAGCTTGGCGCCCTGGGCGGCCAGGCGCGGATTGCCCTGGCCCTCCATGAGCCGGCCCACGTAGTAGGCGACCCCCTGCTGGGGCTGGAACAGGCCCAGCTCCCGGGCCAGGATCACCTGGTGGTCCTGGCCCGGGCGTTCGCTCTGCATGGCCCGCAGCGCCGCCAGGGCGTCCCGGGTGCCCAGGATGCCCAGCATGGCGCAGCCGTCGTCGAACACCCCCAGGTCCTGCTCCTGGAGCAGCGCCTGGTACAGCCAGGGCACCCATTCGGGCCAGTCGAAGCGGGGGATGCAGGCGAGGATCGCCTTGCGCAGCCCGCGCGGGGCGCCGGGACTGGCGAGCCTGGCCCCCAGTTCGGCCAGGGCCTGCTTCTTCATCTTCTGCAGGGTATGGGTGAGGTGCTGGGCGAAGGTGGGGTCGCTGTCGGCGTACTCGTCGAGCAGAAGGCGCAGGGCGTCCAGCGGCGTGAGGGGACCTTTGCGAGACATGCTGACCATTTGAATATTGTTATCGCGCCAGCGCCATTTTCCAGCGAGTTCAGCAATTATTCTTTGCGGCCGGCGATGGTAGGGTGACTGCATGAGCATGCTCGGCGCCATCCAGGAGCTGTGGGGCTGCGCCCGGACGCCGGGACCGGGCTTCCGGGCGCGGGCGGCCCGCGGCCCGGGGCTGCGGGCCGCGCTGCTGGGCCTGCTGCGGATCCGCACCCTGCCGACCCTGGCGCTGCTGGCGCTGGGCTACCTGGCCCTGGTCCAGGGCTACGACCGGGCCCGGAACCTGGAGGGCCCGCTGTGGCGCCAGCTCGGGGCCCGGCTGCCGGAGGGGGTGGGGCTGGCGGACCTGCGCGCCGCCCTGGCGGCGCTGCCGATCCTGCCGGGGCTGGGCCGGGTGCTGCCGGGGCTGGTGCTGGCGGCGCCGGCGGGGGTGCTGAGCCTGTGGCTGCACGACGCGGTGTGGGACCACCTGGCCCTGTGGCTGCTGCGCGGGCTGGCGGGACCGCACAGCCTGCGCACCACCCTGGTGGCCGACGCCGAGGCCCTGCAGGTGGGGGTCTTCGGCGCGCTGGCCGGGCTGCTGCCGTACCTGCTCGGGAACGGGCTGCTGTGGACCGCGCTGCTGCTCCCGGTGGCGCTCTACTTCTGGATCCTGCGCGGCTTCGCCCTGGCCGCGTGGCACGGTTGTCCGGTCTGGAAAGGGATCCTGGCCACCCTGCTGCACGGGCTGCTGATGGGGATCCTGGTGTTCGGCAGCCTCGGCCTGATCGGGATGCTGGTGTTCCAGCAGTTGCGGGTGTAATGCTGGCGTCTGGCGCCGGGAAGGGGCATGATGATCGCACCAGCCCGTGGAGCTTGCCGATGTCCTTCCAGGCGATTCTGGATCAACTTATCGAACGTGTGCCCGAATCCATCGCAGCCACGTTCAACGACAAGGATGGCGACCCCATCTGCGCCCGCACCATCGAGGTGTCCAACGACGCCCTGCAGCTGCTGGGGGCGTACCGGAACGTGCTGGACCGGCACCTGCGCCAGGCCATCGAGGACTTCGACCAGGGCGTGGTGGAACAGGTGGCGTTCTGCACGAGCCAGCACTGGATCCTCATGATGGGGGCCGCGGAGCACTGCGTCCTGGTGCTGGTCATGCGCCGCGACGGCATCCTCGGCCGGGCCCGGTTCCAGATGGAACAGGCCGTGGCGCGGCTCAACCAGGAGTTCTAGGCCA
>Ga0209415_10019682_pt1 | contig 10547 bp, 9 predicted proteins | sample PeaSoiSIISIP2007_FD_187696 | JGI IMG/M metagenome (GOLD analysis project Ga0209415, IMG submission 187696) | Peat soil microbial communities from Weissenstadt, Germany - SII-SIP-2007 (SPAdes) (version 2) | ecosystem: Environmental > Terrestrial > Soil > Wetlands > Peat | place: Germany... | reverse complement strand
TTTACCTTTCGATCCCGGAAAATGAAGCGGTTCAATTTCAATGAGTTGCAGCTAATTGAGTTCTGACCCTAGAGCGGTTCCCGAACGCACGGAATCGGGCTGTGCTGCCGAGGATTCCGAGATATCGCTGTTGGTGCGAGAGTCGCCCGCCAGATATTGTGGCGGAGGCGGTGATGACGCGAGCCTATTCGATCGACCTGCGCGAGCGTGTGATCGCGGCGGTGGCTGAGGGAGAGAGTGTCCGCGCGGTGGGTGAGATCTTCGACGTCAGCCCGAGCTTTGTATCGAAGCTGGGGCAGCGGTGGCGGCGCAGCGACCGCCAAGGGAGCCACGATCCGCCATCTGCCGCCCTACTCCCCCGACATGAACCCGATCGAGCTGGCCTTCGCCAAACTCAAGGCGATGCTGCGAAAGGCTGCCGTGCGATCGATCCGCAACCTGTGGCGGCGCGTCGCAGACATCGTCAGACACTGTATGCCACAGGAGTGCCGAAACTATTTTGCCCACGATGGATATGTGTACATCTGATCGTCACTCGCTCTAGCTCTGGCACACCTTCACAGTGCGCATTGTGAAGGCGGAGAAACCACAGTAAAGTTCCGGTGAAGGGCTGAACACAGCCCCCACGAAACCAGGATCGCGGAAATCGGGAGAGAGAAGCGCCATGTCCAAGAAGATCTCCGGCATGCAGCCGGCGCGTCGTGATCTCATGAAGACCGGGCTTGCCGCCGGTGCGCTGGCGACATTGGCGCCCTGGGCCGCCGGCCCGGCCGCGGCGCAGCCGGCCGCGGTGCCGCGCAACCGGACGATGACGCTGATCGGGCAAAACGGCCGCGACGGGCGCTGGCCCGATTTCGAGCTGTGGAACGCCTACTGCATCGGCGCCAACCACCAGAACGGGCCGAACCTGATCTACGAGCCGCTGGCCTATTACAGCGCCTTCGGTGACAAAACCTATATGTGGCTGGCGGAGAGCTACAAGTTCACGCCGGACTTTAAGCAGCTGACGATCAAGACGCGGTCGGGCATCAAGTGGAGCGACGGCGTTCCGTTCAGCGCTGAGGACGTCGCCTACACGCTGAACACGCTGCGCGACTACGGCCCCAAGGCGAAATGGGGCGTTGACGTGCAGCAGGCCATGACCAAGGCGACCGCGACCGACGCCAACACCGTGGTGCTCGACTTTTCCATCCCGGCGCCGCGCTTCTTCTTCTTCATGACGTACAAATACGATATCGGCGTCTACATCGTGCCGAAGCATATCTTCGAAGGCCAGGATTGGACTACCTTCAAGCATTTCGACCTGGCCAAGGGCTGGCCGGTCACCACCGGCCCGTGGAAGGTGACCAGCGCCTCGTTGCAGCAGAAGGTGTTCGACCGGCGCGAGAGCTGGTGGGCAGCGGATGCCGGACTGGCACCGATGCCGCAGATCCTGCGCAGCATATGGCTGCCCGCGGTCGCCGAGCAGCAGGTGGCGCAGGCCATCATCACCAACACTATCGACAGCACTCCCTCGATACAGCCGACCACTTTCCCGACCATGTTCCAGCAGAACCAGAAGATCACCAGCTATCCCGGCCGCAAGGCGCCGTTCGGCGCCATGGACTGGTGGCCGATCTCGCTGTGGGTGAACAACGAGGTCAAGCCGTTCGACGACAAGGACGTGCGCTGGGCGCTGAGCTACTACATCGATCGCAAGCAGCTGATCGATGTCGGCTACGCCGGGGCAAGCGAGATTTCGGCCCTGCCGATGCCGGCGTTCAAGCCGCTGGAGCCGTATTTCGCCGCGGTGAAGGACCTGCTGGCGAAACACAACACCAACGAGGTGAACCCGGCGAAGGGCGACGCCCTGCTGACCGCCAAGGGCTACAAGAAGGACAGCGCCGGCATGTGGGCCGACGCCAAGGGCGAGCACATCAAGATCGACATGATCGGCTTCGGCTCCAGCGGCCCCGCCATGGGGCCGGTGCTGACGGAGCAGCTGAAACGGCATGGCATCGAGGCCAGCTTCTCCCTGCCGCCGGATTTCGACGACCGCTTCCAGCAGGGCAAGTTCACCGGCGCGATCTACGGCCATGGCGGCAGCATCAACGAGCCGTACGCGACATTGCGGCTGTACCAGGGATCGAGCATCGCGGTGCCCGGCGCCCATCAGGCCAATTTCGCGCGCTGGAAGAACGCCGAATACGACAAGATCGTCGACGAGATGTTCATCACCGATCCCGCCAATGTGCCGAAGCTCGTGGCACAGTGGCGGCGGGCAATGGAGATCTGGCTGCCCGACCTGCCGGATATCCAGCTGGTGCAGAATTTCCACCGCATCGGCATGAACACCACCTATTGGAAGAACTGGCCGCTCGCCGATAACGCCTTCATCAATCCCACGCACTGGCACCTGACCTGCTCGATCATGATGTGGTACCTGCAACCCGCGTGACTTGTGCTGGCCGGGCGCGCGAGCGCCCGGCCAGGTCACGCCGCCCCGCGCACAAAAGCCGAGGATGCGTATGCAAGTCCTCTACATCGTCAAACGTTTCGGCGTGTTCCTGTTGATTGTCTGGGTGGCGGCGACACTGAACTTCTTCCTGCCGAAGCTGTCGGGGCAGGACCCGGTGCGCACCAAGCTGCTGGCCGAGGCGGGGATCGGCGGGCACGTGCAGGCCGGCATGGAGGAGATGGTCAAGGAGTACGATGCCCGCTTCGGCCTGGACCGGCCATTGCTGGCCCAGTACGGCAGCTACCTGTACGACGTCACGCATCTGGAATTCAACTACTCGATCTCCAGCTATCCCCGTACTGTCAAGGAACTCATCGCCGAGGCGCTGCCCTGGACGGTCGGGTTGCTGGCCACGACGACGCTGCTGTCGTTCGCCATCGGCACGCTGCTCGGCGCCTTGCTGGCCTGGCCGCGGGCGCCGGCCTGGATGCGCTACCTGATGCCGCCGTTATGGGCGCTGCATGCCATTCCGTTCTTCCTGTTCGGGCTGGTCCTGGTCTACATATTCGCCTTCAAGCTGCAGATGCTGCCGATGTTCGGCGGCTACAGCCCCGGCGCGGCGCCGGGGCTGACCTGGGAGTTCATCACCGACGTCGCGGCCCATTCGCTGCTGCCGGCGCTGTCGATCATCCTGGTTTCGGTCGGCGGCTGGGCATTGGCCATGCGCGGCATGATGGTGACCACGATGGGCGAGGACTACGTGGTGTTCGCCGAGGCCAAGGGGCTGCGTTCGGGCACTGTGTTCCTGCGCTACTGCGTGCGCAACGCGATCCTGCCGCAGACCACGGCGCTGGTGCTGGCGCTCGGCCAGATCCTTTCCGGCGCGGTGCTGGTGGAGGTGATCTTCGGCTTCCCGGGCATTGGCGCGCTGCTGTTCCACGCGATCCAGGAGAACGACCAGTTCCTGATCCAGGGAATCGTGTTCACGGTGATCGCAGCCCTGGGACTGGCGACGTTCCTGCTGGACATCGCCTATCCGCTGCTCGACCCGCGAATTTCGTATCGGCGGACGTGAGGGTGCGATGCGCGGATTGATCTCCTACATTGGGCGGAACCATTCGCTGCTGACCGGCACGCTGCTGTTGCTGGCGCTGGTGCTGTTCGTCGGCATTGGCAGCTTGCTCGTGGATACCGACAACGCGCGGTCGTTGTCGGTGCCGACGTTGCGGCCGCCATCGTGGGACTATCCGTTCGGCACCGACCGGACCGGACGCGACCTGTTTGCGGTGATGGTCGTCGGCACGCCGCTGACGCTACGCATCGGCTTCATCGCCGGTTTCCTCGGCGTAGGCATCGGCGCGGTGCTGGCGTTCACCGCAGCGTTCTATCGCGGCCTGACCGATACGGTGATCCGCAGCATCGCCGATATCGGCCTGACCGTGCCGAGCCTGCTGGTGCTGATCCTCATCGCGGTGTCGATCAGGGGCAGCCTGACGGTGAATCAGATGGCGCTGATTATCGCCTCGCTGGCCTGGCTCAATCCGACGCGGACCATCCGCGCGCAGGTGCTGACCCTGCGCGAGCGCGGCTTTGTCGAGCTGGCCGCGATGTCCGGCATGGGCGGGCCGGAGATCATCTTCCGCGAACTGATGCCGAACCTGATGCCCTACATGGCGGCCGCCCTGGTGAGCGCGGTGTCGTCGGCGATCCTCGCCTCGATCGGGCTGGAGGTGCTGGGGCTGGGCCCGATGGATGCGCCGACGCTGGGGATGACGCTCTACTGGGTGAATTTCTACGCGGCGATGATCAACGGCTGGTGGTGGTGGTGGGTGCCACCGATCGTCATCATCGTTAGCGTGTTCCTGGGGTTGTTCTTCGTCACCGTGGGGCTCGATGAAATCGCCAATCCGCGGCTGAGAAAATCGGCATGAGCGAGGCTGTCCTGGAGGTCAGGGATTTGCGCGTGTCGTTCGCGCATCCGCTGGGGCTGGTGCGCGCGGTGGACGGCGTCAGCTTTAGCCTGGCGGCGGGCGAGCGGCTCGGGCTGGCCGGCGAATCCGGCTGCGGGAAGTCCACCATAGCGCTGGCGATCCTGCGCATGATCCGTCCGCCCGGGCGCATCGACGGCGGCAGCGTGCGGCTGGACGGCGTGGAGCTGTCGGCGCTCGACGAGGAGGCGATGCGGCGGTTGCGGCTGGCGGGCATCGCGCTGGTGCCGCAGGGCTCCATGAACTCGCTCAATCCGGTGATGCGCATCGGCCAGCAGATCGCCGACGCGCTCGCCGACCATGGCCTGTCGCTGGCGCGCGCGGCCTTCGATGCGCGGACCGCCGCCCTGCTGACGACGGTCGGGCTGCGGCCGGGGGTGGCGGCGATGTATCCGCACCAGTTGAGCGGCGGCATGAAGCAGCGCGCCTGCATCGCCATCGCCATCTGCCTGCGCCCGCGGGTGATCATCGCCGACGAGCCGACCAGCGCGCTGGACGTGGTGGTGCAGCGCCAGGTGATGGAGACGCTGGCCAGGGTGCAGCACGATCTCGGCGCCGCGGTGATCCTGGTGGGCCACGACATGGGGCTGATGGCGCAGTTCGTGGACCGGCTGGGCATCATGTATGCCGGGCGGCTGGTGGAGGTGGCGCCGGTCGGCCAGATGGTGACGGCGCCGCGGCACCCCTACACGCGGGCGCTGATCTCCAGCCTGCCGTCGCTGGACCACAAGGGCGGCTTGCAGGGCATCCCCGGGCTGGCGCCGCTGCTGCGCGACCTGCCGCCCGGTTGCGCCTTCCATCCGCGCTGCGCGCTGGCCGCCGAGCGCTGCCGCCGCGAGGCGCCGGCGCTCCGGTCGTTTGGCGAAAGCGCCGTGGTGGCCTGCCATTTCGCGGAGACCGTGGCATGAGCGTGTTGCTGCGGGCCGAACATGCCGGCAAGACCTACGGGCCGCTGACCGCGCTCAGGGACGTGTCGCTGGCCATCGATCAGGAGCGGCCGTCGATCACCGCGGTGGTCGGCGAGAGCGGCAGCGGCAAGACCACGCTGGCGCGCATCCTGCTGGGCCTGGAAGTGCCGACCACGGGACGGGTGCTGTATCGCGGCGAGGATCTGCGCACCGTCGGCGCGGCGGCACGGACGGCGTTCCGGCGCGACGTGCAGGCGATCTTCCAGGACCCGTATGAGGTCTACAACCCGTTCTACCGAGTGGACCATGTGCTGACGACGCCGGTGCGCAAGTTCCGGCTGGCGACGAGCACGGCGCAGGCACGCGCGCTGATCGAAGCGGTGCTGCGCGCGGTGGGTCTGCGGCCGGAGGAGATTCTCGGGCGGTTTCCGCATCAGCTCAGCGGCGGGCAGCGGCAGCGCATCATGGTGGCGCGCGCGCTGCTGCTGCAGCCGAAGCTAATCGTCGCGGACGAACCGGTGTCGATGGTCGATGCGTCGCTGCGAGCAACCATCCTGGGGTCGCTGCGGACGCTGCACGAGGAGCTGGGGATATCCATCGTCTACATCACGCACGATCTGGCGACGGCGTATCAGATCAGCGACAACATCCTGGTGATGTACCGGGCCGGGGTGGTGGAGGCCGGGGCAGTCGAGGGGATCGTGACGCGACCCGAGCATCCCTACACGCGACTGCTGATTGCCTCGATCCCGCGGGTGAGCATGGAGCGGAACTGGGTGAGCGAGGCGGAGCCGGTGGTGGCCAAGGTGGCTGCGGTGGGCGGCTGTGGCTTCGTGGACCGCTGTCCGGTGGCCATGGCCGAATGCGCCGAGGCGGTGCCACCGCTGTATCGGACGGCGGCTGATCGGGTGGTGGCCTGCTACCGCTACCGCACGGCGCCGGAACTGGCGGCGGCGGATCTTGGGACGGTTCTGGTCGGGGTGGCGGCCGATGATTCGCGGATGTGCACGGCACCGAACTGGATAGTGGACGGCGGCGGGTTCTAGCCCCATCCGATTTCGCGATGATCAGATGACGGTGTCGTCCGGCAGCGTGCGGCCGATCAGATACGCGTCGGCAACCACAACCAGCGGCCACTCGTCCAGCTGGGACTCACCGCTGGCGATCAACTCCGCGAAACGGTCGTAGATTCGTGGATACTCCAGGTTCTCCTCGTCGACGAGAACGGTCCCGTCGACTTCGAGGTGCCGCCCGCTGTTCGGCATCCGCAGATGGCGGCCGGACCGGGTCACGATCTCGATGCTGCGCTCGGCGGTCGGCGTGCGCCAATCCATGCCGACGTGCAGGTGATCTTCTTCTCGGAGGCCGGCGAAATCGATCTCCACGGCGATCGGTGTCTGCGAGCGATGCGGTATCCGAAGTGTCGCCGCGCGCACCACCAACGGCTCCGGGAGTATTCGCGTCAGGATCGAAAGGCCGTTGACGCCGGCATCGAAGACGCCGAAGCCTCCGGCCTCCCAGATCCAGTTCTGGTCGGGATGATAGACGGTGACATCCTCGTTCCAGATCATCTCCAGCCTTGCCACCTGCTGATCCGCGAGAATCTCGCGGGCGCGTTCGACGGCCAGATTGAACTGGGAATGCCAACCGCCCAGCAGCGTCACCCCGGCGCGCTCGGCCTCCAGCCGAACCCGGCGAAACGCACCGAGCGTCGCAAACGGCGACTTCTCCAGCAGGACATGCTTGCCCGCCGCGATCGCATCCAGCGCGATGCGGCATCGCACATCGGGGGGGGTGCATATGGCAACGGCCTCGATCGCGGGCTCTGCCGCCAGCATCTCGCGATAGTCGCGGTACTGTCTACCGCCCAGCGAGGTGGCTACCGGATGGCGCTTGGCGCTGGCGACGATCTCGAAGGCCGGATGCGCGGCGATCACCGGCAGGTGCCGTTTGAGCCCGATCTCGCCGAGGCCGATCACCGCAATACGACAGGGGGACATTGGGATTCACTCCTATCAGTCCGCTAACCCATGTTATTCAGGGCATGGCTGGGATTCTCTAGCGGGTGTGGCGTAAGACATTGATCGTGCTTAAAAGTTGGGTGTCGAAGCCATTCTGTCCACGCGAACGCGCCGAGCCACACCCGCCGTCCGACGATACGACCCTGCCATTCGGGTTTCCAGCGGTCTGCCGCACGAAAGTGGTTGCGGCGTTTGACTGCGGCCGCATCACCTCCGATGAGGGGGTCACGCTGTTGGCGGCGGCCGAGCGGCGCATCCGCATTGCCGAGCACCTGGCCGGTCTGATCGCCGACCGGCGCGACCCGCTGCTGGTGACACACAGCGTCGCCGACATCCTGCGCGCTCGCATGCAGGCCATCGCCTGCGGCTATGAGGCCGACCGCTGTCTGATGCAGTTCGCTATGATCTGGAACTCCTACTAGCTCGCGCGTTTTCGAGATGACGGGCTGTGGGAAAGCATAAACCACCATCTGGTGATGCTTGATCACGAGCGTGTCGGCCGCGAAAGACATTCGGTTTGCCTCGATTTCGGACATGGCCGAGATGCGCTACGACGCCTCCAATGCCAGCGGCGACTGGGTACCGTCCGAGGTAGCGGTTGCGCTGGTCGTGGTCCTACTTCACCTGGGTTACGCGTGCGCGGATGCGGTCGCGGTCGGTGTCTGCGGACACCGCTCACGCGGTCATCGCCGCCTTGATGCGTGACACTGTCCCGTTGCCAACGCCAACTGCCTTGGCGACCTTTTTCACGCCGTCGCCGGCTGCGAGCCGAGCGCGTATCGACGCCTCGACCTTGGAGCCGACGGTCGGCCGCCCGAGGCGCACGCCGCGGGCCTTGGCACGGTCCAGCCCCGCCCTGACGCGGCTGCGGATCATCGCCCGCTCGAACTCGGCAAAGGCACCAGTGATCTGGAAGAACATCCGCCCGGCTGGGGTGGTGGTGTCGATCGCCTGCTCGTGCAGGACCAGCGCAGCGCCCGCTGCCTCCAACTCACCGAGCGTGTCGAGCAGGTCCAGAAGCGAGCGGCCGAGCCGATCGAGTGCCCAGGCCATCACCACGTCGAACCGCCCTCGTGAGGCATCCTTCAGCAGCGCGTCCAGGCCAGGTCGCTGGTTGCGGCCCTTGGCGCCGGAGATGCCGTTATCGGCATAGACCTGTACCACCTGCCAGCCGCGCTGTTCGCAGACGGCCTCCAGGGCCAACCGCTGGTTGTCCACGGTCTGGCCGTCGCTGCTGACCCGCAGGTAGAGGGCTGCTCGCTTCGGTTTGCTCGCCATGTCCACCTCCATCGCCGGGAGGAAAACTAGGGGTAGTGGGGCCGAAAATCGAATGATTTCCGGACCGGCAAATTGGAGTGATAAAGGACAATCAGGATCAATGGATTGGCGCGGCTCGATTCCGTGGGGTTTTCTGGACCCTTCGATTGGGCGTCTGCGGGGTTTTCGCCCGCCGGCGCGGGCCGGTGCCTGAGCCGCCGGCGTGGGACGGCTGGCGTAGGCCAGCCAAGGACAAGCACCAACCAGCGTCGCCTACAAGTGCCCAGGCGCAGGCTGTACGCCAAGCTCGGCGCGGACCATGAGGGCAAGTACGAGGGACGCGAAGCTACGGGTAGGTGTGAAAGCCCGCCGATCGCCCAAATCTAAACGGTGGATTGCTATGGTGATTCGGTTGTCTCCGGCCTGGGCAGCGTGAGCGAGTGCTGTATCTCCCGGGCAGCAGCGGCGATACGTCATGGCGAGCTACCGGCTTTCCCAGCGCGTTCGGTCGGCGGCGGGCTGAGATCAAGCGCCACCGCAGCGGCTTGCAGGTCGTCACCATGCGGGCCACCGCCTGGCCTCCAGGGTGAAATCCTCAGGCCCGCGCCAGGGTTGATCGGGGCAGTCGCCTAATCCACCGCATAGGCGATGCGGGTAGGTTTCGGCGATCGAGCCGCGCCGACTGCCGGGCCGAACGACCCGAAGGATGGGGTCCGTACCGTCCCGCGACAGAGGTCAAGTCGCTGTGCTCGGGCTATTGGACCGACCACCGCGTTTCGTCGGGCGGGAATTTGGACGCTAGATCGGTGTTCATAGGCCCTATCTGAATAGTGGCAGGGCCGCTGAGATCGGCCGTTTTGGCTGATCACAGCGTGTCGTGGGGCGGCATCTGAATAGTGCCGCCTCTCCCGCCGGGATCGCGAAGCGCTCGGCGTTTTTGGCGATCTGCGGCTGTTCGGATGTCCCGCAGGCTCCCGCACCGGTTGTCCTACGACAGGGGGGAAAGTCGCTGTGATCGGCCATTTTGGCCGATCACAGCGAGTTCGGGCACCTGTCTACTCGCTTCAACGTTGCGACCCAGGGTTGCGACGATCATGCTGGTTCAATTGTTGGGTCGAACGACCCGAAAGATCTGTCCAGATCGTCCTGCGATGGATGCTAGGTCCTGCGATCGGCCGATTGGGCCGATTACAGCGCGTCGGCGGGGCGGGAACCGGGACGCTAAGCGAGGGGCCCAAAGGGCCCCAGTCTGAATAGTGCCGTAAATCGCTGGGATCGGCCGATTTGGCCGATCTCCGCGTGTCATGGGGCCGGCGAGTGAATAGTGCCGGCTCTCCCACCTGGATCACCCGGCGCTCGAAGTTCTTTGTCAATCTGCGGCTGTTCGAACGACCCCAAGCTCCCGCTGAGATTGTCCTATGACCGGGGGAAGTGCCTGTGCCTGGCCTATTGGGCCGATCACGGCGTGTCATCGGGCGGGAATTCGGACGCCAGATCGGTGTTCGAAGGCCCTATCTGAATAGTGGCATAGCCGCGGAGATCGGCCTTTTTGGCCGATCTCAGCGTGTTGTGGGGCCGGCCTTCGGATAGCGCCGCCTCTCCCGCCGGGATCGCGAAGCGCTCGGCGTTTTTGGCGATCTGCGGCCGTCCGAAGACCTCCGAACGACCCGCAAGCTCCCGCACCGGTTGTCCTACGACAGGGGGGGGAAGTCCCTGTGACCGGCCGATTTGGCCGATCACAGGGACTTCGGACACCTATCTACCCGCTTAAACGTTGCGACCTTGGGTTGCAACTATCGCGCTGGTTCAATTGTCGGGCCGAACGACCAGAAAGATCTGTCCAGATCGTCCCGCGACACATGCTAGTGTTCGCCGTCGTTGATTCTGCGGCCAATCTCTGAATCGATCTCTCTGGCACCGTCGGAGATGCATCGTG
>Ga0209415_10019681_pt1 | contig 10547 bp, 5 predicted proteins | sample PeaSoiSIISIP2007_FD_187696 | JGI IMG/M metagenome (GOLD analysis project Ga0209415, IMG submission 187696) | Peat soil microbial communities from Weissenstadt, Germany - SII-SIP-2007 (SPAdes) (version 2) | ecosystem: Environmental > Terrestrial > Soil > Wetlands > Peat | place: Germany... | reverse complement strand
AACGCACAACGAACGAGACTGCTTCGGTGAATTTGAACATTGGGCCGCCGTTGAGAGCGGTAAACTTCTGGCCGTCGAGTTCGAAGGCAATGGTGAGGATGCCGCCCTTCGGCCCTCGCCTGTCGCCGGCAGTGCCCAACTCGTCAATGCGGCGCGAGTTCGTGAACACGCTGAGATAGAAGTCGACGGCCTCTTCGGCGTTCGAGTCGAACCAGAGAAACGGCGTAATGCGAGGAAAGTCCTGGAGAGCACTCATCGAAGCCTCCCGATATTCTGCTTCCGGCATCGTCTCCGGCCCCGTGCCACAGAGGCCGGCACCCATGCAGAAGCCATGGGGAAATGCTATCACGGCTGGAATTCGCATCCGGTCCGCAATCGATCCTGGGTGACGCCGAAGGGGGCGAGCAGCCGGCCATTTTTTCCAGCGGCGACTGCGAGAAATCCGGACTATAATGTGCAAACATAGCCAAATGAAAGCATTCGCACTCCTCGTCAGCTGCTGCTTTTTGCTCGCCTCGGAAGCGAACAACTCCTGGACACCGGAGTTTTCCCTGCAGGTGCGCACCATCGGATCCGTTGTGCCTTCGCCGGACGCCCAGTGGATCGCTTACACAGAGGTCAAGGCCGTTGCCGAGGGGGAGCGCAGCGAGCAGGTCACGCAGATCTTTCTGGCGCGAGCCGATGGATCGCGGCGATTTCAGCTGACACGCGCCGAGAAGAGTTCGAGCGCGCCCACTTTCTCGCCGGATGGACGCTACGTTTATTTCCTGTCCGATCGCTCCGGCAAATCCAATCTCTACCGCGCGCTGGTGGACGGCGGCGAGGCCGAGATGCTGACCGACGTGAAGGGCAGCATTGGCGAATACAAGGTCTCGCCGGATGGGAAGTCAGTCGCCTACACGGGATATGAGCCGCCGGCGGATCTCGAGAAGGCGCGCAAGGAAAAGCGGGATTTTCGCGTGGTAGACGCCGACCCGGAGAATATGGCGCTCTATGTGATCCCGGCGGAAGCCAATGACGACGGCGCGCGCGAGGCAAAGAAGGTATTCGAAGCCAAATACCACGTCGCCAGCTTCGACTGGGCGCCCGACGGAAAGAGCATCGCTTTCGAGCACTGGCCCTCCCCGCTGGCCGACAACTGGACCAAGGCTGATATCAGCGAGGTTGAGGTGGCCACCGGCAAGCTGACGGAGTTGGCGAAGACACCCGCGGCCGAGAGCGCGCCGCATTATTCTCCGGACGGCCGTTATCTCGCGTTCAGCAAGACTTCGGAGCCGGTGCGCTGGCCAGGCGACTCGCGGATCGCTCTGCTGAACCGGGCTACGGGCGAGGTGCGCCTCTTGCCCGACACCTTCGACGCCCGGCCGGCTGTGCTGGGGTGGGCCGCCGATTCGAAGAGCCTGGTGTTCCTCGAAGCCAAAGGCACGCGCAGCGACCTCTACACCCTGCCGATCGACGGTCCGCCACGGAGCCTGTATCTTCCGGAAAAAGGCGTGGTGGGAAACAGCGCGGCTCTGAATGTAAGCGGCACACACCTGGGCTTCAGCCGCGAGAGCGCCAGTGAAGCGCCGGAGGCATATTTTCTGGCGTTGTCAGGCGGCCAACCGGTTCGCGTCAGCCGCACCAATGACGATCTGGCCGAGCCGCCTCTGGGCGAAACCAAAGTCATCCGCTGGAAATCGAAAGACGGCCTGGAAGTGGAAGGCTTGCTCACTTTGCCGGTTGGTTACGAACCTGGCAAGAAGTATCCGCTGATCCTGAATATCCATGGCGGCCCGGCCGGCGGTTTCGCGGAAACGTTCATCGGCCGTTTCGGTGTCTACCCCATCGCCGCCTTTGCGTCTCGCGGTTACGCCGTGCTGCGGCCCAATCCTCGCGGGTCAGGCGGCTACGGAAAGCAGTTTCGCTACGCCAACGTGGCCGATTGGGGCGGCAAGGACTACGAGGACGATATGGCCGGCGTCGATCAGGTAATCTCGATGGGCATCGCCGATCCCGATCATCTCGCCGTGATGGGGTGGAGCTATGGCGGCTTCATGACGAGCTGGGTGGTCACTCACACCAACCGGTTCAAGGCCGCCGTGGTTGGCGCCGGGGTCACCAACCTGTGGAGCTTTACGGGCACGTCCGACATTCCGGGATTCCTGCCGGATTACTTCGACGGCGAACCTTGGGATCAGTTCAAGAGCTTTACCGATCATTCGCCGATCACATTCGTCAAGAACGTCAAAACGCCGACGCTCATTCTGCATGGCGAGGCCGACATTCGCGTGCCGACAAGCCAGGGTTACGAGTTCTATCATGCGCTGAAGGAGCTGGGCGTGACCACCAAGATGGTGGTGTATCCGCGCACACCGCATGGACCTCGCGAGCCGAAATTCATTCTCGACATCGCGCAACGGAACATGGACTGGGTCGATAAGTACGCGAGGTAAACCATGAGACTCCACACGATTGTCCTGCTTGCCCTGCTCGGCACCGCGTCGGCTGCGGACGGACCGCAGCAATGGACGCCCGAAGTGTCGATGAAGGTGCATAACATTAGCGACGTGCTGCCATCCCCCGACGGCCGCGCCGTGGTCTGGGCGGAGTCCACCGCGGTGATGAGCGCCGAAAAGAGCGAGATCAACACACAGCTTTTTCTCGCCCAGAGCGACGGATCGCATCGCCTGCAGTTGACCCGAGGGGAAAAGAGCGCGAAGGCTCCCGAATTCTCGCCGGATGGCGCCTTCATTTATTTCAATTCCGACCGGAGCGGGAAAGGCAACGTTTTCCGAATTCCGGTAGACGGCGGCGAGGCCGAAAAGCTGACGGACCTGAAAGACGCCCTGGGCGCCTATCATCTGTCCCCCAATGGCAAGTGGATCGCGTTTACTGCGTCCCCCGAGCGTCCCGAGGTTGAGACAGCCAAACGCCTGAAGACGGACTTTCGCGTCATCGACGAGGATCCGGCGGATCAGTCTTTGTACTTAGTGGCTGCGAAGGAAGATAGCGCCGGCAAACGTCCGGTGAAGAAACTCGTAAGCGGTCCTTTCAGCGTCGGCGCCTTCACCTGGTCGCCGGACTCGCGCACCATCGCGTTCGAGACCAGGCCGGCTCCGGACGCCGATGCCGCGCGGAAGAGCGACATCTCGGAGGTGGATGTGGAGAGCGGCACGGTGCGCGCCATCGCTGCCACGCCGGCCACGGAAGCCCAACCCTACTACTCTCCGGACGGCCGCTATCTGGCATTTGTCCGCACTCCCCTCGCGCCATTCCAGCCCGGCCGCATCGTCCTGCACGATCGGAACGACGCCAGGGAGCGGGAACTGCCCGATACCTTCGATGCGCAGCCGAACCTGACCGGTTGGGCCGCAGACTCGCGGCAAATCTACTTCAACGAGCTCAAAGGCACGCGCGTCGTGCTATACGCCATGCCGGTGGATGGCCCGCCGCGACCGGCTTTCGTTCCCAAAGGCACCTTCGGCGCGGGGATGCGGTTGAATGCGCGCGGCACCTACGCGGGGCTGGCGCTGCAAGGGGCTTCGGAACCAGTGGAAGCCTACGCCATGGATCTGCATTCGATGAAGCCGGTGCAGGTGAGCGCCGCCAACACCAGCCTGCCGAAGCTGCCGCTGGGCGAAACGCAGGTGATCCACTGGAAGAACGCGGGCGAAGATCTGGAGGGCCTGCTGACGCTGCCGCCGGGATATGAGAAGGGGAAGAAGGTTCCGCTCATCCTGAATATTCACGGCGGTCCCTCGGGAGATTTCACGGAGACTTTCATCGGAGCTGCCGGCTTGTATCCAATCGCCAGCTTCGCTGCCCAAGGCTGGGCCGTGCTGCGGGTCAACCCGCGCGGATCGACCGGTTACGGCCTGAAGTTTCGCGCCGCCAATCTCAACGATTGGGGAGGCGGCGATTACAAGGATTTGATGACCGGCGTCGATCGTGTGATCGAAATGGGAATCGCCGATCCAAACCGGCTGGTGGTGATGGGGTGGAGCTACGGCGGGTACATGACCAATTGGGTGATCGGCCAAACCACCCGCTTCAAAGCCGCGGCGACGGGCGCCGGCCTCAGCAACCTGATCAGCATGTGGGGGACGAACGACATTCCCAGCACGCTGGACGACTACTTCTCGGGACCGCCGGTGGAGCAGACGGACCGGTACATCAAGATGTCACCGCTTTTCTACGTGAAGAACGTCACGACGCCGACCCTCATCCTGCATGGAGAGATCGACCCGCGCGTGCCCACCGGACAAGGCTACGAAATGTACAACGCGCTGAAACGCCGCGGCGTGGAGACCGTGATGGTGGTCTACCCGAGGACCAAGCATGGACCCGAGGAACCCAAGTTCGTGCTGGATATCATGCGGCGCCATGTGGAGTGGGTTTCCAAACACATATAAAGCTCCCCAGGAGGCGCCTGGTTCCGGAACGAGTTCGGCGCAAGCTGGCTGCCCCGGCCTGAACAGCGCATCGAAGCCGCGCCAGCGCCGGGGCTTTCACAACCTTTTCGGCTGGTTAGCGTCTAAGCTGTAAGCCTCTGACCACGAGCCAAGCGAGGGCAAAATGAGAATCGCGGAATCCCTGTCCAGGCGTCTCGCCGACGTACGCTATGCGCTGCGCAACCTGCGGCGGAGCCCGCTGTTTGCCGTGGTGGCTGTGGCGTCTCTGGCGCTCGGCATCGGTGCCAACACGGCGATCTTCACGCTGATCGACCAACTCATGCTGCGGCTGCTGCCGGTTTCGCATCCGGAGCAACTAGTGATGATGTGGGCCACAGGGCCTCACCTGGGCAGCAATCGCGGCGACCGCCGGGCCTCTTACCCGATGTACCAGGACTTCCAGCAGAAGGCGAGCGCGTTTTCGTACGTCTTCTGCCGGTATGAGACGCCGCTTTCGATCAGCTTCAGCGGCCAGACCGAGCGTGTGCAGGGCGAGCTGGTCTCCGGCAATTTTTTTCAGGCGCTGGGTGTTCAGCCACTGATGGGCCGCGTTTTTTCGCCTGCGGAAGACGACCGCGTCTACCGAGGCCATCCATCGGCGGTCCTGAGCTACGAATACTGGAAAACGCGCTTTGACGGGGATCCCAGCGTGATTGGACGGAAGATCCTGGTGGACAATTATCCGCTGACGATTGTGGGCGTTTCGGCTGCCGGTTTCCACGGACTCGATCCTTCTATTTCGCCGCAGATTCGGATTCCGATCCAGATGAAGCCGCTGATGACGCCGGGCTGGGACGACATCGGCGACCGGCGCAGCCAATGGATACAGATGTTCGCGCGGATGAAACCGGGCTACACGCTGGAGTCGGCCAAGGCATCCCTGGATCCGCTGTTGAACCAGACGCTGCGATACGAACTGACGCTGGCGGAGATGCGCGACTTACCGGCCTTCCTCCGAAACCAATTCCTCAAGCGGCAGATCCGCATGGTGCCGGCTGCAGCCGGCTATTCGCAGACTCGCCTGGCCTACCGCACGGCGCTGATCGTGCTGATGTGCATGGTGGGCCTGGTGCTGCTGATCGCGTGCTTCAACGTGGCGAACCTGCTGATTGCGCGCGCGGCGGCGCGGCAGAAGGAGATCGCGGTCCGGCTGGCGGTGGGCGCATCGCGGGCTCAACTGCTGGGCCAACTGCTGATCGAAAGCCTGCTGCTATCGGTGGCGGGCGGAGCGGCGGGCCTTTTGCTGTCGGTGCTGATGATCCGCGGCCTGCTGAGCTTTTTGCCATCGGAGGGCGCCCCACTGATGCTGCGCGCCACGCCGGATCTGCGCATCCTCGGATTCAATGCGGCGCTGGCGGTGTTCACGGGAATCGCGTTCGGGCTGGCGCCGGCGCTGCAATCGATGCGCTTCGATTTGTGGAGCACGCTGAAAGACGCGACCGGCGCGGTGAGCGGCGGTGGCGGGTCGGTACGGATGCGCAAGGGGCTGGTGACAGCGCAAGTGGCGCTCTCCTTTTTGCTGCTGGCCGGCGCGGGCTTGTTCGTCAGGACGCTGATCAACCTGAAAGGGACCGACTCCGGGTTCCGCGGCATCCACAACCTGGTTACGTTTCAGGTGGACCCGGCCCTGAACGGATACTCGATGGGCCGCCTTCAGACGTTCTACCGGCAAGCGCTGCAGAATATCAGCTCGACTCCCGGCGTGACCGCGGCTGGATTCGCCGCCGTCGCGGTGCTGAGCGGCGACGAATGGGACTCGACCCTGAGCGTGGAGGGCCACAAGGCGGCTGATGGCGAAGACATGCAGGCGTTCATGAGCTCGGTTTCTCCGGGCTATTGGAAGGCGATGGGAGTCCCGCTGATCGAGGGCCGCGACTTCGACGAGCGTGACCGGGGCGACAAGATGCGTGTCGCGATCGTCAATCGCGCTTTCGCGACGCACTTCTTTGGCAACCGGAGCCCCATTGGCCGCCACGTCGGCTTTGGCGGCGGGCCAAAGTCAAAGCTCAATATCGAAATCATCGGAATGGTAGACAACGCACTTTATGAAGGACCGCGCGAGGGTGTGCATCGCCAGGCTTTCGTGGCCTTCGGCGAGACGGACTTTCCGGCCGGCGTCGCCTTTTATGTGCGCACGTCGATGGAGTCTTCCACGATGTACGGGGCGCTGCGCAGAAGGATCGCGGAGCTGGATCCCGCGATGCCGGTCTTCGCCATGAAGACGCTCGAAAAACAGCTCGACGAGACGCTCAGTACGGAGCGGCTGATTGCGATTCTTTCGGCCATCTTCGGCGTGCTGGCTACTTTACTGGCGGCGTTGGGCCTTTATGGCGTTCTGGCTTTTGCGGTGGCGCGGCGGACCAAGGAGATCGGCCTCCGCATGGCGCTGGGCGCCAGCCGCGGAGCCGTGGTGTGGATGGTGATGCAGGAGGCCCTGACGCTGCTCGCCATCGGTCTGGCGGTCGCGGTGCCGAGCGCCTACCTGCTGAACCGCTACGTCAGCTCTCAGCTTTTCGGCGTGAAGGCGAATGACGTCTGGACGGCGGCAGCGGCGCTGGCGATTCTGGTGGCGGTGGCGATTGGCGCCGGCCTGGTACCCGCGCGAAAAGCGAGCACGATCGACCCGATCAAGGCTTTACGGTACGAATAGGCGGGCGCTGCCCGGATCTCAGCTTCGCGCCCTTGCTTGACACTCGCCCGCGGCGCACCCTACGCTTGTGAGGTTGTGAAATACAGTCGAGCGGTTCTCCTCTGGGTAGCGCTGGCGGTTGGGCTGTGCGCGCGGGCGCAGGTGGCCGACGCGATCGCGTTCACGGTTACCATGCCAGAGCCCGCCAGCCACACGTTTCGTGTCAGCATGCGATGCGACGGGCTGGAGAGCGCGACCGAGGATTTCAAAATGCCGGCTTGGACGCCGGGCTTCTATCGAATCCTGGATTACGCCAAGTACGTGTCCCATTTCCGCGCCCACGATGGCGCCGGCCGCGAATTGACCTGGGAGAAGACGAGCCGGAATACGTGGCGCGTGGCTACGGAGGACGCGCGGTCAGTCGTGGTCGATTACGATGTGCAGGGCGCTCTGACTTTCGGAGCGCAGAACTACCTGGGAGCGGACCGCGGCTATATCTCGCCCGCCGGACTGTATTTGTATCCGGCCGGGCAGATCCGCCACCCAGTGACGGTGACGATTGAGCCGCCGCCGGACTGGCACCGGATGGCGAGCGGCCTCGACGCCGTGGCGGGCAGCCGCAACACGTTTTCGGCGCCGGATTTCGACGTTCTCTACGATTGCCCCATGCTGTTGGGTAACCAGGAGGCGCTGGAGTTCGAAGCGCACGGCGTGCCCCACCAGGTGGCGCTGGAGAACGTTCCGGAAAGCGTGGACCGGCACAAGCTGCTGGCCGATCTGCAGCACATCGTGGAGGCCGGTACCGGCCTGATGGGCGCGATTCCATACCGGCATTACACGTTTCTGCTGATGGGCAAGGGCAACGGCGGCATCGAACACTTGAACTCGGCATCCATTTCGTTCGACGGCGCCAGCCTGACCAACGAGAAGGGCTACCGCAACTGGCTCAGCTACGTGGCGCACGAGTACTTTCACAACTTCAACGTCAAGCGCATCCGACCGATTGCGCTGGGCCCGTTCGACTACGAAACGGAAAACCTCACCAACCTGCTCTGGGTATCCGAAGGGCTCACGGTTTACTATCAGGACATCCTGCTGGTGCGCGCCGGGCTGGGCACGCGCGAACAATACCTGGAGAAGATGGCGGCCGCCCTCGACCGCTTCGAAAATGCTTCCGGGCATCGCTACCAGTCGGCCGCCGAATCCAGCCGGAATACCTGGGCCAGCCTCTTCGGTACCAGCGACCGCAACACCACCGTCTCGTATTACGACAATGGCGCCATGCTGGGAGCGATGTTGGATTTGAAGATCCGGCACGAAAGCGGCAATCAGACATCGCTCGACGGCGTGATGCGGGCGCTCTACCGCAAGTACTTTCTGGAGAAAGGGCGCGGTTTCAGCGATGCGGAGTTCCGCGCCGAATGCGAAAGCGCGGCGGGCGCCGGCCTGGGCGAAGTCTTCGACTATGCCTCCACCACCGCGGACGCCGATTACGGGAAATATTTCGCTTACGCCGGCCTCGACTTGCGGATAACGGAAGAGGATGCCCCCGGAGCGTGGCTCGGCGTGAACACCCGCACCACCGATGGCAAAATCTTCGCCGACAGTTTCAGCGCCGGTTCGCCGGCGCCGAACGCCGGCATGGCGGCGGGAGACCAGATTGCGGAGGTGGATGGCGCCGCGGCCACGCTGAAAGCGCTCACCGACCGGCTGGCGGCGAGGAGACCCGGCGACACCCTCAAGCTGCGGCTGACGCGCGGCGAAGCGAGCATCGACGTGGAAGTGGTGCTGGGCAAGAATCGCAAACGGAGTTTTCATCTGGAACCGGCTGCGAATCCGGGACCGCTGGAAGCCTCGATTCTAAAGGACTGGCTGCGCAAGGAACAGTAGAGAACCGGGCATGGCGGCTGGCGCAGCCTGCAGGCGGAGTTCTCCACATTCTCCTATTCGGCAGGTGGGCGGCTTAGTGCGACAGCCTTCCCCGGCCGGCCTCTCCGTGCCGCTGCGATGGCGCCAGCGCGGCGCGCACCAGATCGCGGCAAGCCGGCATCGCCCAGGTTTCGCCGAAGGCCAGCAGGGGGCTGTATATGGCTCCCCAATAAAAGTTCGCGGAAGGGACGCCCACCACGCTGAAAGCCAGCAGGTAGGCTCCGACGGTTGCCGTTACGCGGAACGCCACCGGGCTGGCCCAGCCCAGCAACCCAAGCGCGGCCAGCGGAAGATACAGCGCCACCACCCAGAAAGAACAGCCCAGCAAAAGGCCCATCCGGCTCGTGATGAGAAGAAACTTCACCCCGCCGAACTGGATCCAGGGCGCCATCATCGGCGTCGCGCCCGAGGGCGGAATGCGCGCCAGAACCGCCATGGCGTGCAGGCCCAGGTAAATGGCATAGCCGCCGATTCCGGCCAGCCATACGAAAAGCTCCAGCCTGCGCTTTTCGCGGTAGGCCAGGAAGGCGCCGATCAGCACGTAAGGCAGCGCCAGTTCGCGGAAAAACAGTGCCAGAATCCCCGCCGAGGCGCCCAGGCGCCGCCATCCCAGCGCGTAACATCCCACCGACATCACGATCGACACTCCCGACCACACTTCTGCGAAGAGAAAGGTCTTCGGCATGGCGGTGATGGCGAGGGGAATGCACAGAAACAGCGACTGCGCGGCGGCAAATACGTAGTGCTTATCGCGGCACATCGCCGCAGCATTCAGCCCGATGGAGCAGCCCGCTCCCAGCAGTAGCAAAAGACGCGCCCAATCGAGACTGGGAAGATGAGCGATCAGCTCCAGGTGGAGGGGCGTACGCCAGTTGAACACGGAGCGGAGGGGAGAGCCCCGCGCGCTCAGCTCGTCGCCCAGCACGCTGTAGTATGCCTGGCCGGAGTGCACTCGTTGCGCTACGGCGGAGTATAACGCTACATCGGCGGGGCCCGCGCCGCCGATCTGAGGGGTTGGTCCTAAGGACACCGAAAGGCAGCCAGCCACCGCCAGGCACAGGATCGCCAGAACCAGCACGGCCTGCCAGCGGTTCAGGCGCCGGTACCGCGTGGCGTAGCCCGCTGTGACCGCCAGACGCTCATGATCCCGCCCCATCGGCAGGGGCGGCGCGTTGTTTTCGTCGCTCATGACCGTGATGATCGTAGCACGTCAGATGCGGATGCGGCGTGCCAATGGCCAGGGGCGTGCGGGACATCAGAGTTGTGGCGCCGCTGGCTCCCGAGAACAGCGCGTTTCTGAGCGTACCCTGTACGCCTGACCTTCTAAAGGGAGTGGAGTGAGCCCCGGCAGGGGCGGCATAATGTAGCCCAGCGCGCAAGCGCTGGGAACCTGGCATCGGACCGCGAAGCCCCGGAACGGGGCGGAAGAGAGCGACCGGACCGGCAAGTGAACAGACTTCTTTCGCCCCGTTCCGGGGCTGGATGATTTCGCGGCCGGTCCCAGCGCTCACGCGCTGGGCTATTTTCTTTCGCCCTGGCGGGCTCGTCCCGATGTG
>Ga0209415_10019680_pt1 | contig 10547 bp, 13 predicted proteins | sample PeaSoiSIISIP2007_FD_187696 | JGI IMG/M metagenome (GOLD analysis project Ga0209415, IMG submission 187696) | Peat soil microbial communities from Weissenstadt, Germany - SII-SIP-2007 (SPAdes) (version 2) | ecosystem: Environmental > Terrestrial > Soil > Wetlands > Peat | place: Germany... | reverse complement strand
CGTCGAGCATGGTCATGCGGCCGCGCAGGCGCGGGTCCCACAAATCGGCCCAGGCTTTGGGCGCTGGATCCAGCAGCTTGCGATTGTACGCGATGCCCGCGGCGGTGACCATGTAGGGAACGGACCAATTCAGATTGGGATCCCAATCGGGCCGCTGGAATCGAGGCTCAAGCTGCGAAAGGTTCGGGAGAACTTCGCGATGGATGGGCGCTACCAGTCCATTCGCGAGCAGGGGTTTGACGATGTAGTCGGTGGGAAAGACAATGTCCCATCCGGAGTTGCCGCCCATAACGCGCGCGAGCATCTCCTCATTGCTTTCGTAAATGCCGTAGCGCACGCGGATGCCGAACTCGGCTTCGAACTTGGGAACGGTATCCGGCGCGATATACGCCGACCAGTTGAGGATGTTGAGGCGAGGCCGGCGGTCGCGCGAGCACGCGGTCAGGCCGGTTGCCGCCCCGATTGTTGTGGCCAATGTACCGAACAGGAAATGGCGGCGGTTCATGTAGTGCGCAACCTTTCCGAGACCAGGACCAACGAACCGAATCCGATGACGATGAGGGCGGAGATGGCGTTGACGACAGGATTGACGCCACGGCGCGCGATGGCGTAAATCACCATGGGCAAAGTTTCCGAATCGACGCCCGCGACTAGGCTGGTAATTACGTAGTCGTCAAAAGAAACCGTGAAGGCCAGCAGGGCCGCAGCCACCACTCCTGGCAAAATGGCGGGAAGCGTGACGTAGCGGAACGCCTGCCATTCGTTGGCCCCGAGATCGAGAGCGGCTTCTTCGAGTGTGGCGTCCACGGTACGGAGCCGCGCGATGACCACGATGACCACGTACGCGATGGAGAACGAAACGTGCGCCAGAATCACGGTGTGCATGCCGAGCTGTACGCGCAGAAAACGGAAGATCCATTGGTAAAAGGCAAGCAGCGAAATACCGGTGACGATTTCGGGTGTGACTAGAGACAGGTAGAGCGAGCCGGCCAGCGGCCGCGAAGTCCGCTTCCAAAGCCCGTAAGCGCAGAGCGTTCCGAGAACGGTGGAGATGATGGTGGCGACGACGGCGATGATCAGGCTGTTCCAGGCAGACTCGGTCAATTGCGTGTCTTTGAGCGCGGCGGCATACCAGCGAAGCGAGAAGCCTTCCCAGACCGTGAAGCGCGAAGAGTTGAAGCTGAAGATGGAGAGGATCAGCAGGGGCAGGTGGAGGAACAAGAACGCCGCGGCCGCATAGATGGCGAGTCCCGCTCCGCGCGGCTTCACAATAGATCCTCACCGTCGCCACGCGCGATGGCGAACAGCAACACCATCACGATGGCCATCAATACCAGCGAGACGGCGGATCCGAACGGCCAGTCGCGCGCGGTGGTGAACTGGTTCTGGATCAGGTTGCCAATCATGACGGACTTTCCGCCGCCGAGCAGGTCGGGCGTCAGATACGCGCCGAGGCACGGTATGAAAACCAGGATGGCGCCGGCGCGGATCCCGGGAGCGGAGAGCGGGATGGTGACCCGCATGAGCGCTGCCCAGGGCTTGGCGCCGAGGTCTGCCGCGGCTTCGAGCAGCGTGCGGTCCAGGCGTTCGAGCGTCGCATAAAGAGGCAACACGGTGAAGGGCAGATATCCGTAGACCAAGCCGAGGATCACCGCGCCATCGTTATAGAGCAAGGGCAGCGGGGAGTGGATGAGGCCAAACTTCTGGAGAAATGTGTTCAGCAAGCCGGTGTCGCGCAGCATGAACATCCAGGCGTAGGTGCGGACCAGAAAGCTGGTCCAGAAGGGCAGCATCACCAATCCGAGATAGAAGTTCTTGTGACGGCCCGCGCGCGAGATGAACAGCGCGAGAGGGAAACCGAGCAGCAAGCAGAGCGCGGTGGAGGCGCCCGCGACCCAGAACGATCGCCAAAGGATGGCGAGATAAATGGGATCGATCAGGCGCTGGTAGCTTTCCAAGGTGCTGGGCGACGTGATTCCACCGTAGACGCCCCGCGTCAGGAAGCTGTAGCCGAGGATGATGGCGAGCGGCGCGAGAAACAGCGTAATGACGACGGTCCAAGTGGGAGCGAGAAACCACGCGCGCAGGCGGTTCATTCGAATCGAAGCTCGTCGGCCGGTTCCCACAACAGATGGACGGCTTCACCGGGCGCGAAGGTGGCGCCGAGGCGCGAAACCTCCACGACAGCGGGCTCACCATCGGCCAAGCGGGTATCGACGTGGACGCAGTTGCCGAGAAATGTGGAATGAACAATAGTGGCGGGGCGTGAGCGGTGGCCGTTGCGTGACGGTTCACGCGCGATGCGCATGGCTTCGGGGCGGACGCCAACGCCACCGATCCAATTGACGGCTCCCAGGAACGACGCGACGAATCGCGTGCTGGGTGTCAGGTAAATCTCCTCGGGCGTGCCCACTTGTTCGAGCTGACCAGCATTCATGACGCCCAGACGGTCGGAGAGCGAGAGCGCTTCTTCCTGATCGTGAGTGACAAACAGGAATGTAATGCCGACGCGGCGCTGGATAGCCTTCAGCTCGGCGCGGACTTGTTTACGCAGGTTGGGATCGAGCGCTGAGAGCGGCTCGTCGAGCAGCAGAACGTCGGGTTCCAGCACTAATGACCGGGCAAGCGCTACACGCTGGCGTTCGCCGCCCGAGAGTTGGGCGGGCCGTCGCGATTCTTTGCCTGCGAGCTGGACCAGATCGAGCACGTCGCGAACGCGGTCGCCAATGTGATTGCCCGCGCGGCGGCGCAACCCGAACTCGACGTTGTCGCGCACCGTGAGATGCGGAAAAAGCGCATAGTTTTGAAACACCGTGCTGACGTTGCGCTGGTAGGGCTTCAGATGCTGGATGCTGGAACCGTTGAGGCGGATTTCGCCGTGCGTTGGTTCTTCAAATCCCGCGACCATGCGCAGCGTCGTGGTCTTACCGCATCCGGAGGGGCCGAGCAGCGAGAAGAACTCACCGCGCGCAAGCTTCACCGAAACGCCGTTGACGGCGTGGTGCGAGGGATAGTGCTTCGAAACGTCGCGAAGCTCTAATACACACTCCATTGAACTTGCAATGTTACCGCAAGTTGAGCGCGGTTTTTGGGGGCGGTTCCGGAGAGCTGCCCGTCACCCCGCCCTTTACTTCTTTTTCGGGGGCAGAAACTTCTTGTCGATGGATGCCACCACCACATAATTCGGGTCCACCATCTCGTCCAGATGGATCTTGGCCACCTTGGACAGGAGTTCGTACGCATCCAGATTCGAGAGCCCGTAATCGTTGTGAATCCAGAAGACCAGTTCTGTAAACGCGATTCGCAACGCGTCGTCCAAAGGCCGATACGCGCCGACAGCCATGATGGAATCGTTGTTCTCAAAGCGCGGCCAGTTGATTTTCTGGCCTTTGATGACGCTGACCTGTATTCGCGCGAGCAGTGACACTTCAATCGCCGTCCCCGCCACTTCACCATCGCCCATGGCGGCGTGCCCGTCGCCCATATAGAGGAGCGCGCCGGGGACATTCACCGGAAGATACAACGTATTTCCCACGCTGACTTCGGGAGCGTCCATATTGCCGCCGAATTCCGCGGGTACGATGGAGGCGCGCACTTCCCCGCCAGCCGGCGCGACTCCGATGCAACCAAAGAAAGGATGCAGCGGAATCTTTACTGAGAATTTCGAGTCAAGTGCTCGGAACGTCGCCGTGTTGCTGGCCTTGTCGACCGGATAGAACCAGATCTTCTCCGGCAGCGGCGGATGAAGCATGGGCGTATAGCTGGTTTCGTTCAACGCACCGAAGTTCGGCGCGAACGCCCCTACGCCTTGATTGCCATCCACTTGTAAATCGAGGATCTTCACAGCCAGCGTGTCCCCCGGCTGCGCGCCGTCCACGTAAAAAGGTCCAGTGAGAGGGTTGTCTCCCTTGACCAGGGCCTGCGTGTCGCCGGGCTTCTTCAGCACATTGCCGAAGGCGTCGAGCGTATTGGTCTCGATGATGTCGCCCGACTTAACGTGCGCGACAGGCGCCGCCGGGCCGTAGACATATTTCACGTCGTTGATGGTGGCGTGATACTTGATCACGTTGGGGGTCTGGGCAATGGCTGAACAGGCCGCGGCGAACAACAGCAGGTAGACTCGCATGAACGTCAATTCCTTACTTAACGGAATTGAAGCGCTTCTCGATCTCAGCCCAGTTCACTACGCTCCACCATGCGGCGATGTACTCGGGACGGCGATTCTGATATTTGAGATAGTAGGCGTGCTCCCAAACGTCTAGGCCCAGGATCGGGTAGTGCCCCTCCATCATCGGGCTGTCCTGATTGGCGGTGGAAAAAAGCTCCAGGCCTTTGCTGCTCTTGGCCAGCCAGGCCCAACCTGAGCCGAAGCGTCCAGTGGCCGCCGCCGCAAACTTTTCCTTGAATGTATCGAAGCTGCCGAACGTGGAATTGATGGCTTGCGCGATATTGCCGGTTGGGCTGCCGCCGGCCTTGGGAGCGAGAATCGTCCAAAACATGGAGTGATTGATGTGGCCGCCGCCGTTGTTGCGTACCGCCGTGCGAATGGCCTCGGGCACAATGGCGCAGTTGTTCGCGAGCAGTTCCTCGACGGTTTTGTTCTGCAGATTGGGCGCGGATTCCAGCGCCTTGTTCAGATTCGTCACATAAGCGGCATGATGTTTGCCGTGATGAATCTCCATGGTCTGCTTGTCGATGTAGGGCTCCAGCGCGTCAAACGCGTAAGGCAGCGGGGGAACGGTAAATGCCATAGTTTCTCCTCTTGATTCTTAGTTTGAGCCAGCGAAGCCGCCGGCTTTTTCAAAAGCGTCCGCAAGACGGAACATAGTCGTTTCGTCGAAGTGTTTGGCGAGTATCTGCATGCCAACCGGCAGGCCCTCGGATGTTTTTCCGCAAGGCACGCTCATGCAGGGGATGCCGGCCAGGTCGCCGGTAATGGTGTAGATGTCCGACAGGTACATTTGCAGCGGATCGTCTACCTTCTCTCCGATTTTGAACGCAGGAAAAGGCGAAACGGGAGCGACGATCGCGTCTACCTTGGTAAAAGCTTTTCTGAAATCCTCTGCGATCAGCGCGCGCACCTTTTGTGCTTTCAAGTAGTAAGCATCGTAATAGCCGTGGCTGAGCACGTAGGTGCCGAGCATGATGCGGCGCTTGCATTCGGCGCCGAAACCCTCGCCCCGCGTGGCGCGATACATGCCGCTGAGAGTGTCCTCGTTCGCACGCGTGGTATAGCGCACACCGTCGTATCGCGCGAGATTCGAACTGGCTTCCGCGGTAGCGATGATGTAGTAGCAGGGCACGGCGTATTTCGTTGCGGGCAGGCTGATCTCGCGCGCTTCGCAACCGAGTTTCTTCAGAAGCGCGATGGCCTGATGGATACGGTCGCCCGATTCGCTCGCCAGCCCTTCGAAGTATTCGCGGGGCAGGCCGATTTTCAAACCGGCCACCTTGCCATCGAGCTGCGCGGTGTAGCTGGGCACCGGCGCGAAGGCGGAGGTGGAATCGCATTCGTCGCGGCCCGCCATGGTTTCGAGCAGGAGCGCAGCATCACGGACAGTCTTTCCAAAAGGTCCGATGTGATCGAGAGAACTCGCGAATGCAACTAATCCATAGCGCGAAACGCGGCCATAGGTAGGCGTCACACCAACCACGCCGCAAAACGACGCGGGCTGGCGAACCGAGCCGCCGGTATCTGAGCCGAGCGCAGCCACCGCTGTTCCCTGCGCGACCGCTGCAGCCGATCCGCCGCTCGACCCGCCGGGCACGCGATCGGGCGCCACAGGATTACGCACCGGCCCGAACGCGGAATTTTCGTTGGAGGATCCCATGGCGAATTCGTCGCAGTTCGTTTTCCCCAGAATGACAGCGCCCGCCTGTTCCAGACGCACCACGGCCGTGGCGTCGTAGGGCGGGACGTAGCGTTCCAGGAGACGCGATCCGCACGTGGTCCGGACGCCCTTGGTAACGATGACGTCCTTCACCGCCAGCGGCACACCGGCCAGGGGTCCAGCGTTTTCGCCCGCCGCGAGTTTCTTGTCCACTCGTTCGGCCGCGGCCAATGCGCGTTCCGGACAAAAGTGAAGATACGCGTTGGTCTTTGGATTTTCGGCTTGCGCGAATGAGAGCGCGGACTGGGCCAGTTCCACGGCTGAAAACTTGCGCGTGGCGAGACCCGCTTGTACCTGGTCGATGGTAAGAGACTCGGTGATCACCGTTCGATCACCTTTGGAACTTTGTAGTAACCGGCGCCGGCGAGGGGCGCGTTCGCAAGCGCGGTTTCATTGCCGAGCGGTGGAACTATTTCATCGGCGCGGAGTGTGGCCGTCTCGTCGCTCTGATATAGAACCTGTGCCATGGGTTCGACGGTTGAGGTGTCCAGCTCGTCGAGCGCATCCATATGAGTGAGGATCTCGTCCATGTCTTTTGCCAGGCGAACGATCTCGGAATCGGTCAGGTTCAGATTCGCGAGGTCGGCGACATCGCGCACTTGGGACTCGGTAATCTTCACGCAGTCGCCCTCTTGCGCGCCTGCTTATATATGATGCGCAAAACCGGATCTTCGATGCTGTCAGCGTCGTCGAGCACGGCGGTGTCACTGTGACTTTGCGCGCTTTGCGGCGGACGCCGGGGCGCGGCGATGCGGAATTCCAGTCCGGTCACGATGCCACCGCCGATCACCGACGTCAATTTCGCAAGGATGTCATAGCGCAGGTGAAAAAGCTGCTTCTGCCAGACTGCGTCCTCCACTTCGACGATGAGGGAGCCGCGCACCAGGGCTTTGGGCGAGGCTTTGGCGGCAATACGTTTACCCACCGTGGCTAGCCATGCGGCGCGTGCCATCTCTTCGGGTGAAATCGTGTCGCTGTTCTTGATTTTGGCGAGGATCTTGCCAGCTCGTTCCATTGGGACAGAACTCAATTCTAGCAGGCATCCCCCGGGAGGAGTGGCATCAATGTGAGGAGTGGCATCATGTAGACATGTTCTTTAGATTCCGACGCTGGGTCTTCGGGCTGGCAACTCTCTTCCTGCTGATTCCCTCGCAAGCCGCCCCGCCTGTCGCGCCAAAGACCAAGCTGGTGGTTGCGATCATCATCGATCAGTTCCGCTATGACTATATGACGCGCTTCGATGCGTCGTATCAAAGCGGTCTGCGTCGGCTGCACGATACGGGTGCGTTCTTCACCGACGCGCACCAGGCCCACTATCCAACCGTGACCGCTGTTGGGCACGCCGCATTTCTGACGGGATCGATTCCGGCGATCGAGGGGATCATCGGGAACGAGTGGTTCGATCGCGAGACGGGCAAAATGGTAACCAGCGTTTCGGACGATGCTACCAAGCTGGTGGGCGGCAACGGCGGTACGGGCTCGTCACCGCGGCGCCTGATTGGCAGCACTCTCGGGGACGAGATCAAGATTGCCGGCCCAGGCGATACAACCGTGATTGGGATTTCGCTGAAGGATCGTGCCGCGATTTTGCCAGCGGGCCATGCGGCGAAAGCGGCTTATTGGTTCGAGCAGGAGTCCGGCCAGTTCGTTAGCAGCACTTACTATATGGCCGATTTGCCGGCCTGGGTGCAGGCGTTTAACAAAGGTGACGCGGCCAATCGCTACGCGGCGGCCAAATGGATGCCGATCGATGCGGGGCCCGCGTCGCAGCCATTTCGAACACTCCCCGCGAAGCTCGGGAAATCCTTTTATGAAGAGATGATCCGCAGTCCGTACGGCAACGAATTCCTGGAGGCCTTTGCCGAACAGGCGCTGAAGGAAGAGCATCTTGGGCAGCATTCCGGCACGGATGTGCTGACACTGAGTTTTTCAAGCAACGATTTGCTCGGGCACCAGGTGGGGCCAGACGCCCCGGAAGTGCGCGATATGTGTATACGGACGGATCGCGTGCTTGGGAAGCTGTTGCAGGCCATCGAGGCCGAGGCCGGGGCGGGGAACTACGTGGTGGTGCTGTCGTCCGATCATGGCGTGGCGCCCAAACCTGAGGAATTGACCAAGCGCGGAATGCCGGCTGGACGGTTCTCGAGCGCCGAAGTTTATGGCGCAATCGATAAAGCGCTCAGCGAAAAATACGGCCCGGGAAAATGGGTAGTTGGCAATGCGGAACTGTCGCCGTACCTGAATCACGAGTTGCTGCGGGAGAAACATGCAGCAGTCTCTGAGGCCGTGGAAATCGCGGCTGAAGCCGTGCGGAAGCTGCCATACGTATTCCGCGTGTACACCAGCACTCAGCTCGAGCACGAGAACCTGGCGGGCGATCCCATCGGAAACTTGATGCAGCGTGGTTACTATCGCGAGCGCGCGGCCGACCTGTTCATTGTGCAGCAGCCGTACTGGCTCGCCTCGAAGGACGGGACGTCGCATGGCACGCCGTTTAGCTATGACACGCATGTGCCCGTGATCTTCTATGGCCGCGGCATTCGTGCGGGCCGCTATGACGAGAATATCCGCGTGGCCGATATCGCGCCCACGCTGGCGGCGCTGCTCGGAGTGAATACGCCCAGCGGATCAGTCGGCCGCGTGCTGCCAGTCATCGAAAAATAGTTGCCGCTTGACTCTTGCACTATTCCGTGTCACGATACTACGTGATACGTAATAGGCATGTCTGATCCCAATCTGCTGGTTCTGGCCAGCTTGTCCGATGGCGACAAGCATGGCTACGCGATGATGGACGACATCGAACGTTTCGCGGGTGTTCGTCTTGGCCCAGGGACTCTCTATGGAGCGATCGCGCGGCTGGATCAGCGTGGCTGGATTCGCCCCGTGAAATCGGCCGAGGATCGCCGCCAGCCGTACGCGCTTACCGCCGAAGGCCGGCGGTATCTGGTGGAACAACTCTCGGATCTGAATCAGATCGTCCGGACCGGGCTCAAGCGACTGAGGCATACATGAGGACGCTAGCGCGCTTTTTCGCTGGTTTATATCCGCGCCAGTGGCGGGCGCGATATGGCCGGGAGTTTGACGCGCTGCTGGAAGATGTGAATCTGACGTGGCGCGCCATCAATTGGGCCTTTCCTGCCGAACACCAGGATGGTCTGCGCGACCACTATCGCAGCGGCATGCAGGCTGGGCAGACGCCGGACCAGATCCACCAACAGATTGTGGAAGAGGGTACTCTTCAATCATGGTCCTAACAAAAGAAGAACTGATTGCTTCTCTTCAGAACGAAGTCCGCATCCTGGTGCACTTGGCCGGCAAAGTGGACAAATCGAAAGTTGATTACCGGCCAACGCCCAAGCAGCGCAGCACGCTAGAGCTGCTGCAGTACATGTCCATGATGGGCCCCACGCTAGTTGCCGTTATCAAAACCGGAAACTTCGATCGGGCCGTTTGGAGTCCGGCGGAAAAGGCATCGAAAGCGATGAGCTTCGACCAGACGGTGGCGGCCATCCAAAAACAATCCGGCGAATATGCCGTCTTTTGAGCGGTTGGACCGATGCTGATTTTCGCGGTGAAGTTGACATGTTCGGCCGGAAGTCCTCGCGCGGTTCGCTGTTGGTGAACATGGTGCTGGGCGGTCACGCCGCTTACCGGACTCAGCTGTTTTGCTATCTCAAGTCCTGCGGGCGTGACGAACTGAACACGATGAATCTGTGGGCCGGCATGGATGGCCCAATGTAGGGCTATGGCAAAGCGAACGCGTAAATTCCATTGATCCCGCGCGGTGGATGCAGCTCCCGGGTTTCTCCCAGCAGCACGCCGTCTAAAAGTCCGTTGCCGGTCATGACGGCGACGTATTGCTTGCCGTTGACCGCATACGTGATGGTGCTCACCGAAATAGATCCGCCCAGGATCGATTCCCACAGCTTCTTTCCCGTCTCCGCGTCGTAGGCACGGAAGCGTCGGTTCAGATCGCCCTGAAAAAGCAGGCCGCCCGCCGTGACGAGGGCCGCGCCATCAGACGGCGAGCGTCCGACGTTAAAGCGCTGGATTTCGCCGGTTGAAAGATTGATCTTTCCGATCCCAGTCAGCGCGTTTGGGTCCGATCCTGGACGCGGCACGGCTTTGCGGGTCTCGCGCTGCTGCGTTGGATCGGCGCCGGCCGAAGTCATGTCAAGACAATTGTCGATGTAGGGAACGTAGAGCGAATTGGTATCCGGATCGAAGGCGGTCGGCCAGAAGCTTCTGGTGTTGTAGGAGCAGATGATGTGTTCCTCGCCCGGCTTCTTGTTTACAAGATCATAGTTGATGGTCACCTTGCCGGTTTTGCCATCGATGTTTGAAATCAGGAACAGCGGATCATCGTAGGGAAATGGCGTGGCCCACAGGAATGTCCCATTGTCGCGGTCGATGACGAAAACTCCGCCGCCTTCGCCGACCATCACTGCTTCGTCGTGCTCTTCGCCGCGCGGGATGTCGGGATTGAACCACTTCACGTATTTCGGATCGGGATTGAATTTCTCGCGCACCAACGTGCGCTCGTGCGTATAGTCCATGTCCCAATCGTCGGCGGGCAGATGCTGGTAATACCATTTGAGCTTGCCGGTTTCAGGATCAAGCGCGACTGTCGAGTTGCTGTAGAGATCGGACGGCGAA
>Ga0209415_10019679_pt1 | contig 10548 bp, 9 predicted proteins | sample PeaSoiSIISIP2007_FD_187696 | JGI IMG/M metagenome (GOLD analysis project Ga0209415, IMG submission 187696) | Peat soil microbial communities from Weissenstadt, Germany - SII-SIP-2007 (SPAdes) (version 2) | ecosystem: Environmental > Terrestrial > Soil > Wetlands > Peat | place: Germany... | reverse complement strand
ATTCGGATCCTCGATGAGATTCGCCTGGCCGAACGCAGTAACCGCTATCTGCTTCTCGTACACCAGCGCCTGGTAGATGCGCGAGCTCTGCCCGTCCGAGAGCACCTTGGACGCGATGTGCAGCGGATACGAGTCCGGATTCCCGTCGAACGTCACGTGGTACGCGACGACCACGGCCGGCAGCGGCCAGCCCTCCTGCAGGGTGACCCGCTTCTCCTCGGTCTGGAGCGGTTCCTGCGGGATGTCCCGCGGGACGTCGTGGTCGGCCTTCGGCACGCGGCCGAAATACTGGGTGACCAGCGCCAACGCCTGAGGCGACTCGAAGTCTCCGATGACGATCAATGTCGCGTTCGACGGCACGTAATACGTGCGGTAAAAGCTGCGCACATCGTCGACCGACGCCGCTTCCAGGTCCTGCATGCTGCCGATCGTGGCGTGCTTGTACGGATGCACCGTGAACGCCTGGTCGAAGATGATCTCGTTCAACCGGCCGTACGGCTGGTTGTCGACCCGCATCCGGCGTTCCTCCTTCACGACATCCCGCTCGTTGGTGAACGTTTCCTTGTCGATCCGGAGCGTGGCCATGCGATCGGCCTCGAGCCACAGGGCGAGCGGCAGATCCTGCGCCGGCAACGTCTCCCAGAACACCGTCTCATCCTCGGTCGTGTAGGCATTGCTCTGGCCGCCACGCGAGGAAATCATCGACGTGTGACCTTCGGGCTCGACGTTCTTCGAGCCCTTGAACATCAGGTGCTCGAACAGATGCGCGAACCCGGTCCGACCCGGCTTCTCGTTCTTGGAGCCGACGTGATACCAGAGCTGCACGTGCACGATCGGGGTCGCGTGATCCTCCGACAGCACGACGGTCAGCCCGTTGGGCAGCGTCGTCATCTGATATTCGAGCCGCGGAGGCCGCAGGGCGGCCGACACCGTGAAACTGGCAAGCGCAAAGACGGTCGCGCCGAAAAGGACAGCCGCAGCGGAACGCCTGGACGATGAGGCCATGCGGCAATTATCCCCTATCTGCCGTGGTGAATCAGGCGCCGATTCGGTGTCAGCGCCGGGCCAGGCGGAAGCCGACCATGAGCCACTGCTGCGGCTGAAAATCGAGCGGATCCGCATCGATGCGGCGCTCGAACCCGGCGAACAGCTCCGCCACGCCGTCACCCCCGATCAGCCGCACACCCGCCTCGACGGCCCCGCCAGATTGGTTGTGGCGCAGAAGAGGCGTCGAAGCGACCCCAATCAAATGACCCGATCCGCGCCCGTACACCCCGGCGCGCGAGGCGATCTGGCGCCGGACCACGACGTCGGCATCGGCCACCCACGTGTAATCGACATATGCGCGCTCGGTGATCCGGCCGGCGTCGGCATCGGCATCAATCGTCGTGCTGCCGAGTGCGGCATGCCGAAGCACCCGCACGCCCAGGACATTCCACGCGATGGGAAAGTCCTTTGCGCGATCGCTCAGATGACGCGACACGTGGTGGAAGATGGCGGCGACCTCCGTCCCAGCCGTCCGCAACGACGACGAGAGCTCGAGGGTGTAAATGCCCTGATTGGGATCGAAGGCCCGTAATTGGCTGCCGATCACGGCTTCGTAGTCGATGAGGACCGACGTCCGGCCGGCGACGTAGTCGACAACGTCCACGTCGCCGCCAAAGTACGTGTCCCACGAGAAGCGCGGATCGTCGGTCCCCAACGACGCCGCGGACAGATGAAAGTCGTAGCGGGAGAGAAAGTCCGGCTTCTGGGGCGCCGCGATTGGCTGTTGTGCGGCCGCCGGCGGGGTCAGAAGCAGGGTGAGGCACGCGGCGGCTGCCGCGTGCCGGATCAGCGATCCCTCGAGGGTTGGCATTGGGCGAGCTTCTCCATCAGCTCGGCCACGCGCTGCTCGAGCTCTTCGATACGTTTCTTGAGCGCAGGAAGATGCCGGAAAATCACCGACGCCTTCCGCCACTCGCGGTTCGGGATCCCGGGATAGCCTGTGATGAACTCGCCCGGTTCGACCGATTTCGTAATGCCCGTCTTTCCGGCCGCCACCACGCCCTTGCCGACGCGCAGATGGCCGCCGACGCCCACCTGCCCTGCCATCACGACGTCGTCTTCCACGATGGTGCTGCCGGAGATGCCGACCTGCGACGCGATCAGCACGCGCTGGCCAAGGATCACACCGTGGCCGATCTGCACCAGATTGTCGATCTTCGTGCCGGCCCGAATGCGCGTCTCGCCGACCGCCGGCCGGTCGATCGTGGTGTTGGCGCCGATCTCCACGTCGTCTTCGATGACGACGTCCGCATGTTGTGGAATCTTGAGGTGGCTGCCGTCCCTCTGCCGCGCGAACCCGAAACCATCGCTGCCGACGACGGCGCCGTTGTGCAGGACGACCCGATTGCCCACGACCACGCGGTCTCGGAGCGAGACGTGCGAGTGCAGCACACAGTCGTCGCCGACGCGCGCGCCGCGGCCGATGACCACGTTCGGATAGATCACGCTGCGCGAGCCGATCGATGCACCGGGGCCAACCACGACGAACGGCCCGATTGAGACGTCGGCGCCAAGGCTGACGTCCGGCGCGACCGCGCTAAGCGGATCGACGCCCTTCGCGGGCGCGCTGCTCGGGACAAACAGCGCGAGCACGTGGGCGAAGGCCGTATAGGGATCGTCGACCCACAGCACGCCGCACGTGTCCGGCGGGCGGACGTGACCCGGGACGGTCTCGCCGACGATGACGGCCGACGCGCGCGTCGTCGCCAGCTGCGCAAGGTACTTGGGATTGGCGAGGAACGTGAGATCGCCCGCACTGGCGCGGTCGATTCCCTCGACGCGCAGGATTTCGACGCTGCCGTCGCCCTCGAGGCGACACTGCAACCGTTCAGCGATCTCGTGGAGCTTCAAGGAATCTTGAGAGTTTGAGGATCCAAAAGAGTTTGAGAATCCCAGGATCTTAGCCTATTAGGTCTGCCTCCCTGCGACTGGCGGTGAAGCGCTAGGGAACAGATGCTCGGAGCATGCCGGTAATATACTGCCAGGCGCGAGTCTTTAGAGACTCAAATGGATAACGTCACCCACACGTTGTTTGCACTCACGCTGGCACGTACGCCGCTCGGGCGTGTGGGCCGAGGATCAACCGCCGCCCTGGTGCTCGCATCCAACGCTCCCGACATCGACGTCGCCGCGACGCTGGGAGGCAGCGCGAGCTATCTGGCCTGGCATCGCGGACCGACGCATGGACTGCTCGGTATTGTCGGGCTCGGGCTCCTGACATCGATGCTGGTCTGGTGCGGCCGGCGCACCCTGGATTCGATGCGACCGAGGCCGGAACGACGCCCGCTCGGGATCGCGGCCAAGGCCAATGGCGACAACGGCTCGATACCGGAGGAGGACGTCCCGCCGACGACTCACGATGCGCCCTTCGCGATGCTTGTCGCCATCTCCATGATCGGCGTGCTGCTGCACGTCCTGATGGATCTGGCGACCTCCTATGGGACCCGCCTGCTCAGCCCGTTCGACTGGCACTGGTTCGCGGCCGACTGGCTGCCGATCATCGACATCTATCTGCTCATCGCTCTGGCCGCGGGCCTCGCGTTCGGTCGCATGTCCCCCGACGCGCGGCGGCACAACGTCGCGATCGCGCTCGTGCTGATGGTCGGCAACTATGCGCTGCGCGGTGCGGCCCACCACCGCGCATTGACGCTCGCGCCACGGCTGTTCGGTCCGACGCTGCCGCTGCCTTGCGACCCGCAGCCTCCATCCGGAGCGCTCCTCGACTCCTGGCCGCGCGGCGCCCTGTCGATTCCGACCAACGGCCGGCGCTGTCTCGTCGAGATGGCCGCGGTCCCGACGTTTCTCTCGCCATTCCGGTGGAGGGTCATCGCGCATCTCTCCAACGCGTACGAGATCCACGACGTCGATCTGCTGGACCACCGATTTCGAACGGTGGCGGCGCCGTCGGAAGCGTTGTGGCGGCTGGCGCTACGGTTTCCCAATCAATGGACTCCGGCCGTGGCCGATGCGGCCCGGACGCGCACGGCGCAGATCTTTCTCGGATTCTCGCGGTTTCCCGATGCGCGGACGTCGGTCGATGCGACCGGCGTCACCACGGTCCTATGGAGCGATATGCGGTTCGCCGGCGGACTCGTCTCGCTCCGGCCCCCGGCGCGCCAAGCCGCTCCGTTCACGGTGACTGTCCAGATCGGCCCTGATCATCAGGTTCTGCGGGAACAGATCGGACCGTGATGGTTCGACACGGGTCGTGAGTCCCCGCTTCGGAGCGCACATGTCAGCGGCTGGTGGATTACCACGCGCGGTCGAGCGCGCGATCATCCATCGCTGCGAGGCATTTCAGATTTTCGCGAAGAACGCCAGCCAGTGGCGCGGCCGCGAGTTGCCGGCAGAGGAAATCCGCGAGTTCCGCGCGAAGGTCGGGGCGGCCGGTTTGCGACCGGTGGTCTCGCACGCGAGCTACCTGATTAATCTGGCGACGAGCAGTCTACCCCTGCGGCAGCAATCACTCGTCGCCATGGCCGACGAGATCGACCGCGCCGAGGCGCTCGGCCTGCTGGGTGTCGTGCTTCATCCTGGCTGCTACACCTCCGGCAGCGACGCCACCGGTCTCGATCTCATAGCCGACGGACTGCACGATCTCCTCCGCGCGCGCCGCCGCGGCAACACGCTGATCATTCTCGAGCACACCGCCGGGCAGGGCACGTCGCTCGGCGCCACCTTCGAGCAGATCGCGTACATCATCGCGAGGCTGAACGATCACCACCGCGTCGGCGTCTGTCTGGACACGTGTCACTTGCTGGCGTCGGGATACGACATCGTGACGCCGGGCGGCTATGCCGGGACGTTCAAACAATTCGAGCGACTGGTCGGACTTGAACGACTGAAGGTGTTTCATCTGAACGACTCGAAGCGCCCCCTCGGCAGCCGCGTCGATCGTCACGAGCATATCGGCCAGGGCTGCCTCGGGCTGGAGCCTTTTCGGCGCATCGTGAACGATCGCCGATTCCGCGGATTGCCGATGCTGCTCGAAACGCCCAAAGAGGAGGGCTGCTTTGCTTCGAAGATCGAGATCGACCGCTTCGATGAGAGGAACCTTTCGGCGTTGCGAGGTCTGAGACACAGGGCCGGAGGAGGGGCTGGATAGGGCGGAAGGGAAGAACCTAGCCCTCCACGAACACCTCGGCCTCGAACCGCCAGACCTTCGCGCCACGCTTCCAGGCGTCGGGTGGCAGGCCCGCTTTGTGGCAGGTGTGCGCGAGGAACGCGTCGCGGTCCCAGTGCCACTCGCTCGCCACCTGAGGGAGCAGCAGCCCGCGATGCCAGCTCTGCTCGACGAGCAGCCCGTGGCGGCCAATCTCGATGTCGTCGTTAGAGGCCACCGGCTCGAGCGGGCCGAGCAGCGAGAGCTCAAGCTCCACGTCGGGAAGCTCCGAGGGCGTCACCGGCGGAAACCGCGGATCGGAGCTCGCGGCCGCGACCGCACAGTCGCGAACGATGCGGAGTAGCAATTGGTTTGCCTCGATGTGGCCAATGCAGCCGCGCAGCTCGCCGTTCTTGTGGATCGTGACAAACGCGCCGCCGCGCCGGCGGGCCAGCTCGCCATCGTTCACGGGCTCGAAACTGACGGGTCGTCGTTCGACGCACGCGACGATCGCCGCGCGGGCCGTTTGCAGGAGCAATCGTCTGTCGGCTTCGCTGGTCATCACCAACCGCCGGGGGCGCAAAGGACACAGAGAGCCAAATCCCTCGGCGTCCTCAGCGGCGCCCTGTGCGGCTCATGTCAAAGTTGCCAAACGCCGCCGCCAGGTAGCCGACGACGGCGGACTTGTCGCCGGAGACGTCGCCCGAGTCGGCATAGTCGAGCACGACGGCGTCATGGGCGCCGAGAAGCTTCGCGGCGCACATCACCGCCACCATCGGCCCGCCGCCGCACGCGTGCTCCGGGCGAAACGCGAGCGCCTGCTGCAAGGCGTCCGCATCGAATCGGGAGACGCAGTCAATGACGACGCCGTCGAGCCGCGCTGCGGTATCGGCGTCGTGATAGTGCGACAGGTCCGTGCTCGCCACAAGGAGCGCATGGCGCCCACGCAAGACCGACGCGAGCGCGTCGGCGAGCTCATGCGCAGTCTTCGCGGTCTGATATCCCATCACCATCGGAACGATCGTCGCGCTCGGGGCCATACGCTGGAGGAACGGTAACTGCATCTCGAGCGAGTGTTCGCGCGCGTGCGCGGCCGGATGCTCGCGGACGATCGGCGTGGCACCGGCCAGTTCAGACGCACACGCGGCATCGATCGCCGCGACGCCGAACGGCGTCTCGAATCCACCGGACGGAAAGATCGCCACGCCGTCGAACCCGACAAAATGCGACGGACCGACCAGCGCGGCCACGTCGAAGCTGCGGTCGCGCAGCAGCCGGTACGCATGGGCGGCCACTGGCCCGGAATACATCAAACCAGCATGCGGCGCGACGATGGCGACGAGATCGCCGGCAAGGTCGCGACGGGCGTTGACCAGATGACGATCGACCGCTTTGGCGAGCGCCTCCTTCGAACCCGGGTACCAGCTTCCGGCCACGGCCGCTTTGCGAACGGGACCCATCAACGGTGCCTCGTGCCGGGTGCCGGGAGCCGGGAGCCGGGAGCCGGGAGCCGTGCCTGGTGCTTCGTGCTGGGTGCTTTTTCGGCACCGGGCCTTGTGGCACGGCACCGTGGCATCCAGCACTGTGACACCCGGCACCCTTTTGAGCATGCTAGCATTTACCATGCCCGCGATCTTCACGCTTGAACAAGTCGCCGCCGTCGCTCGGCTCGCCGAGCTCGAGCTCGCGCCGAACGAAGTCGAGATGTTTGCGCGGCAGCTTGCCGGCATCCTGACGTACGCCGACCAGGTGCGCCAGATCGACACGACCGACGTGCCGCCGACCGCAAGCGTGCTCACCCGTCACGCCTCCGACCGCGCCGACCAGGTACGGCCCTCGCTAGACCCCGATGAGGCACTGGCCAACGCGCCGGAGCCGGCGCGCGGCGCGGCGCTGTTCAAGGTGCCGCGAGTCATCGGATGAACCAGCCGCCAACCGTTCGCGACATTCGAGACCTCATCCGCCAACGCGCACGCTCGGTGACCGATGTGTGCCGCGACGCGCTCGCGCGACTGGACGCGGTCAATCCGTCGCTGCACGCTTTCAACACGGTTACCCGCGACCGGGCGATCGCCCGCGCCGCCGAGCTCGATCGCGATCTCGATCGCTGGCGCGACCGACCGCTGGTCGGAGTGCCGGTCGCGCTCAAAGACAATCTCTGTACTCGGGGCGTGCGCACGACCGCCTCATCCCGCATTCTCGAGACCTTCGTGCCCCCCTACGATGCGACGGCGGTCGCGAAGCTCGAGGCCTCCGGAGCAATCGTCATCGGCAAGACCAACTGCGATGAGTTCGCGATGGGATCGTCGACGGAGAACTCCGCCTTCGGGCCGACGCACAATCCCTGGGCCCTCGATCGCACGCCGGGCGGATCGAGTGGGGGGTCTGCCGCGGCGGTCGCCGCGAACATCGCGCCGCTGGCGCTCGGATCGGACACCGGCGGATCGATCCGCCAGCCCGCCGCGATGTGCGGCATCGTCGGCTTGAAGCCGACGTACGGACGTGTCTCGCGCTACGGACTGCTGGCATTCGGATCGTCGCTCGATCAAATCGGGCCGCTGACGCGAACGGTGCACGACGCCGCGCTGACGCTCCAGGTCATCGCCGGCGGCGACGCGGCGGACGCGACGAGCGCGCCGGAACCGGTCGCCGACTATGCCGGGGCGCTGACCGGCGACGTTCGCAGCACGCGCGTCGGCGTGCCGTCCCGGCTGCTCGAGACCGGCGTCGATGCCGAGGTCGCGCGCGCCTTTCGCGCAGCGCTCGAGACGCTGGCGGCGCGAGGCGCGACGCTCGTCGATGTCGAGCTGCCCCACGCGAAGTACGCGACGCCGGTGTACTATCTCGTCGCGACCGCCGAGGCGAGCTCGAATCTCGCGCGGTATGACGGCGTGAGATACGGCTTTCGCGCACCCATCGACGGTCCGGCCAGCCGCCTTCGCCCGGGCGATAAGAGTGACAGAGGCGGGGACAACGAACGAGACGCGCTGCGAACGATGTACGCGCAGACGAGGGAGCGCGGATTCGGAGCCGAGGTGAAGCGGCGCATCATGCTCGGCACGTACGTTCTCAGCGCCGGCTACTACGAAGCCTACTACTTGAAGGCACAGCGGGTCCGCACGCTGATCCTGCGCGATTACGACCGGGCGTTCGACCACGTGGACGTCGTCGCGATGCCGACCAGTCCAACGCCGCCCTTTCGGCTCGGCGAGCGCGTGGCGGATCCCGTCCAGATGTATCTGGCTGACGTGTTCACCGTGAGTGCCAACCTCGCCGGTCTGCCGGCGATCAGCGTGCCGTGCGGTTTCACGAGCGCGCGCCTGCCGATCGGCCTGCAGCTGACCGGACGGCGGTTCGACGAGGCCGCTCTCCTGCGCGTCGCCGACGCCTACGAACGTGACACCGAATGGTGGAAGCAGACGCCCGAGCTATGAGACTGCAGAACTGCAGGATAGCATTGCGTATTCTGCCATTCTGCAATCCCGCCATTTCATGAGCGAGCCGGCCTGGGCCGCGGCGACCGATGCGGAGCTCCTCGAAATCCGCATGTGCGATCTCGGCGTGTCGATCGAAGGCACCGACTTGGAGGAGCGGATTGCACAGGTCAACGCCGACCTCGAGATCCGCGGTCTCGCGTTCCGCCCCTACTACTGGCTTTCCGACGAATGGTTCACTCCCGACGGCGTGCCGGGCATCGCCATTCCCTTCTACCTGGCGCACCCGCGTCTCGCGAAGCTCGAACTCGCGCAGATGCTCGAGGTCGAAGGCGGCGATCCCGAGTCGTGTCTCCGGATTCTTCGGCACGAAATCGGACACGCGATCGACAACGCGTACCAGCTGCGCCGCCGGACGACGCGGAGGCGGCTGTTCGGCACGCCCGCCACGCCGTATCCCGAGTACTACACGCCGAAGCCGTACAGCAAGAGCTTCGTTCAGCATCTCGATCACTGGTACGCCCAGAGCCATCCAGACGAGGATTTTGCCGAAACCTTCGCCGTGTGGCTCGACCCGCAGTCGATGTGGGCCGCGCGGTATGCCGGATGGCCGGCGGAGCGCAAGCTGGAATACGTCGATCGACTCATGCGGGCGATCGCGGGCACGCGGCCGCGGGTGAAATCAACGCGCTGCGTCGATCCCCTCTCTCGTCTGCGAAAGACGCTCGCCGACCATTACCAGAAGAAGCGGGAGCACTACGGCCTCGACCATCCGGATTTCTATGACAGCGACCTGCGCAATCTGTTCTCGGACGCGCCGGATTATGTCAAGAGTCCGTCCGCGGCGCGTTTCGTGAGGCGCATCCGCAAGGAAGCCCGCTCGACGGTCGCGAGCTTCACCGACAGTTATCAGTACACGATCGATCAGCTGCTCGAAAAGATCATCGAACGCTGCCGCGAACTGAACCTTCGCCTCACCGATTCCGAAGAATCGACGAAGGCGGATTTTCTCGTGTTTCTCACCGTGCAGACGATGAACTATCTGCATAGCGGGCGGCACCGGGTGGCGCTGTGACCGTGAACCGGCTGCGCGTGCTGGCGCTGGTCCACCGGCACCTGATTCCGCCCGAAAGGGTCGAGGAGGGCGTCGACATCACCAGCGCGCCGTGGCGCACCGAGTACGACGTCATCTCGACGCTGCGCAGCGCGGGTCACGAGGTTCAGCCGCTCGGCGTCCACGACGACCTTGGCGAGATCCGCCGACTGGCGACCGAGTGGAAGCCGCAGATCGCGTTCAACCTGCTCGAAGGGTTCGACGACATCACGATCTTCGATCAGAACGTCGTCTCGCATCTCGAGCTGCTGAAGCTCGCGTACACGGGCTGCAACCCGCGCGGCCTGCTGCTCGCCCGCGACAAGTCGCTCTCGAAGAAGCTCCTCGCGTACCACCGCATCCCCGTTCCAGAGTTCGAAGTGTTCCGCAGCGGACGGCCGATCCGCCGGCCGAAGCGTCTCCAGTTCCCGCTGATCGTCAAGTCGCTGACGCAGGAAGCCTCAATCGGCATCTCGCAGGCCTCCGTGGTCGACAGTGATGACAAGCTCAAGGAGCGGGTCACGTTCATCCACGACAGCATCGGCACGGCTGCGATCGCCGAGCGGTACGTCGAAGGCCGCGAGTTGTACGTCGGCATCCTTGGCAACCAGGCGCTGCAGGCGCTCCCTGTCTGGGAGCTGTTCTTTACCAATATGCCGGACGGCGCCAAGCGCATCGCGACCGATCGCGTGAAGTGGAGCGTGAAGTACCAGAAGAAATACGGGATCGACAGCGGGCCCGCCAAAGAGCTGCCAGATGCCAAGGCGGAAGAAATCCACCATGTCTGCAAGCGTGCGTACCGCGCCCTCGAGCTGAGCGGTTACGCGCGTATCGATTTGCGGATGGACGAGACGGGCAACGTCTGGGTGCTC
>Ga0209415_10019678_pt1 | contig 10548 bp, 7 predicted proteins | sample PeaSoiSIISIP2007_FD_187696 | JGI IMG/M metagenome (GOLD analysis project Ga0209415, IMG submission 187696) | Peat soil microbial communities from Weissenstadt, Germany - SII-SIP-2007 (SPAdes) (version 2) | ecosystem: Environmental > Terrestrial > Soil > Wetlands > Peat | place: Germany... | reverse complement strand
GGTCGCCGTCGTCGGCCGCCGGTTCGACGGATGTCGCCGGCGCAGGGGCAGGCGGTGGCGGCAGGTCGGACGACGTCGCGGCATCGGACGATACGATGACGCTGGCGTCCGACGAGACCGTCCGCTCCACGGACGGCAGGACCGCGTCGGGGCCCGGCTCACCCTCATCGCCCGACGGTGGCGGCTCCGGCGCGACGGGTGACGCCTGCGCGTCGTCCAGCGCCTGGGCTTCGGCTACCGGCCGGGTCCCGGCCTCCGAGCCGCTTGCCGTCTCATTGCTCCGCCCGGCCAGCGAGACATGCTCAGGGCTCACGGCCGTCACCCGCGGCGACGGAGGGAGCGGCTCGGCGACGGCCGGGGCCGAAGGCGCGTGCTCAACGGCTGTTGCGGCGGCGGCAGCGGGCCTGTATGGCGGATCGTGGCCTACGGACGGCGCCCGCCCGGCCTCAACCGTCTGCTCGGTCCTGATCACCGGCTCGAGCGGGCTCGCCAGCAGCTCCGCGAGCTTGCGCGCGGCGGCGACCGAACTGGCCACCGCGCGCTCCGGCGCCGTCTGCTGAGCCTCGTCGTCCGGGTTCGGGTCGCTCATGACGGAAACCGATCGTATCGAAACCGTGCTCGTCGGAGCGGACCAGGCGGGCGAACGGCTCGACCGTGTGCTTGCCGCCCGCGTCGAGGGTCAGTCACGTTCGCGCCTCAAGACGCTGATCCTCGACGGCAGGGTAAAAATATCGGGAGATACGATCCGCGATCCCGCCCACCACGTCAACGCAGGCGCCGCGATCGAGGTCGCGCTGCCGGAGCCCGAGGAGGCGGCACCGCGGCCGGAAACCATCCCGCTGAACGTGGTCTACGAGGACGCCGAGCTGATCGTGATCGACAAGCCGGCCGGCCTGGTGGTCCATCCGGCCGCCGGCAACTGGACCGGCACCCTGGTCAACGCGCTGATCGCCCATTGCGGCGCGAGCCTGTCGGGCATCGGCGGTGTGAGGCGCCCGGGGATCGTCCACCGGCTCGACAAGGACACGACCGGGCTCATGGTGGTGGCGAAGACGGACCGGTCCCACCAGGCGCTCGCCGAGCAGTTCGCCGACCACGGGCGCACCGGGCCGTTGCGGCGCGGCTATCTGGCGTTCGCATGGGGCGTGCCGGACCGGGCCAAGGGCGTGATCGACGCGCCGATCGACCGCCATCCGCGCGCCCGCGACCGAATGGCGGTGCGCCAGGGCGGCCGCGAGGCGATCACCCACTGGGAGGCGGCCGAACGGTATCTCGGAACCGACGGCAAACCGGTGGCGAGCCTATTGGCGTGCCGGCTGGAAACCGGACGGACCCACCAGATCCGCGTCCATCTCGCCCATATCGGCCATCCGCTGATGGGCGATGCGGCCTATGGGGCGGGCTTCAAGACCAAGGCAGAGCTGCTCGCCCCCGACGCAAGAGCCGCGCTGACCGCCCTTGACCGGCAGGCGCTCCACGCCCATGTGTTGGTCTTGGAACACCCCAAAACCCGGAAGCTGCTTGAGTTCGTCTCGGAACTGCCGGGCGATCTGGGGAGTTTGCGCCAGGCACTGGCCGGACCGCGGCGATAGATGGCGTTAACGGATGGTTGAATAAGGCTGTCTATCCATAAACTTAACCGTGATCGACGGCGTTGGGCGGGTCACGCGGACTTGACACCGGGCGTCTTCCTTTCGCCCCCGGGGTCCGTGTATGCTGCAACTGCGTCGAACAGTTCGCGATCGCAAAATCGTTCGGACGGTGCCGTTGGCTCGGGGAGCGACGGTCCCGTCGCCCGCCGATGCATGGGGGCTCAACCTGGAGGGCGCTGTCATGGCCCACGCTGCTACCTTGCCGATTTTCACGGCTGAATCCGGTCTCACCCGCTATCTCGAAGAAATCCGGCGGTTCCCGATGTTGGAGCCGCAGGAGGAATATATGCTCGCCAAGCGCTGGCGCGAGCACGGGGACCGAGATGCCGCACACCGTCTCGTCACCAGCCACCTGCGCCTCGTCGCCAAGATCGCCATGGGGTATCGCGGCTACGGCCTGCCGATCTCCGAGGTGATCTCCGAGGGCAATGTCGGGTTGATGCAGGCGGTCAAGCGCTTCGAGCCCGAAAAGGGCTTCCGGCTCGCCACCTATGCGATGTGGTGGATCAAGGCTTCGATCCAGGAGTACATCCTGCGCTCGTGGTCGCTGGTCAAGATGGGCACCACGGCCAACCAGAAGAAGCTGTTCTTCAACCTGCGCAAGGCGAAGAGCAAGATTTCCGCGCTCGAGGAAGGGGACATGCGCCCCGACCAGGTCAAGGTGATCGCCAAGCGGCTCGGCGTCACCGAGCAGGATGTGGTCGACATGAACCGCCGGCTCGGCGGTGACGCCTCCCTCAACACGCCGATCCGCGAAGAGGGCGACTCGGGCGAGTGGCAGGACTGGCTGGTCGACGACACCCCGAGCCAGGAGCGGATCCTCGTCGAGAGCGAGGAATTCGGCAACCGCAAGCGGGCTCTTGGCGAGGCCCTATCGGTCCTCAACGACCGCGAACGGCGCATCTTCGAGGCCCGGCGGCTCGCCGACGAGCCGATCACCCTGGAGGAACTCGCCGAGGAGTTCGGCGTCTCCCGTGAGCGGGTGCGGCAGATCGAGGTGCGCGCCTTCGAGAAGGTGCAGAACGCGGTGAAGAACCGGGTCGCCGCCATGGAGCAGCCCGAGCCGATGCACGCCCATTGACGTTGCGGCAGCGCCCCTGAAACGGAGCCTCGCAGCGGCCAGCGGCCGGGCTCACTTGTTCCAGGCCGCGAAGGCCTCCGCGAAGGCGCGCTCGCCGGGAGTGCCCTTCTCGATCGCCAGGATGGCACGGCGCCCATTGTTGTAGACGATCGGAATGTCGAACCAGCTGCGCTCGCGCAGAAGCTCGAGGTTGCGCTGCATCTCGCTGTCGACGGCCGACAGCCCGATCAGGAAGAAGCCCGACGTGACCTTGACGGCGAGGCCGGCAAGCGGGGCTCCGCGGGTCTGTTCGGCCTGCTTCATCAGGATGCCCGGCACATTGCTGATTCCGCCGAACGGAAAATCGGCCGGCAGGTTGAACACGATCTCGACCGTATGGCTCGCCGGCAGCGCCTGATCGGTGTTGCGGCGGATCGACATCGTCATGGTGATCCGCCGCTCGGGAATCTCCAGATCCGCGCGCACGGCGAGCTCCGGGGCCTGGGCGCCCGCCGGCGCCACCATTTCGGTGCGCCAGATAACCGAGCCGAGATAGCGCTTGCCCTGCGCATCGGTCGGATCCTCCTCGTAGAGCACGACGCGCTGCGCCACCGCGGCGACCGGGCCCTGGTTGCCGGTGGCCGAGGGCTGGCCGACCCGATCGGCGATCTTCGGCTGGGCCGGGGCGGCAATGCCGCGCTCGGCCGGGTTCGGCTGGGCTCGCATCGCGGTAAAGAAATTCTTCAGCGGCACGCGCTGCCAATAGACCGCCCCCGCGAGCCCGACCAGGAGGAACGCCGCCACGACGGCGGGAACCAGGCCCTTCATGGAACGCCGGGGCTGATCCTCGAAGTCCTCCACGACCGCCACATGGCGGGTCGGCATCGCGGGCGGCTTCTGCCTCGGCTCGGAGCGCACAGCTTCCGGCTCGAGTTGGCCGATATCGGCGGAACGCGCGGGCTCGAGCGGCCGCGGCGCCGTCTCGGCCGGCTGTGGGCGCAGTCCCGGCGGTTCCATCCGCGGCTCGATCCGATCGAGCTCCGGCGCAGCGCCCGGCACTGCCGCAAAGGCCTGGCGCGCCGACTTGCCGGCCTGCGCGGTCGCCTCGCCGAGCGTCTCGGCCTCCGCAACGACGTCGCGGAATCCTTTCAGGCCCTCGTCGGACAGCTGCGAGCGCTCGTTGAACCGGGTGCGACCGGAGTTGCGCGGTGGCGGTGGCGGGGCTGCCGGCACAGGGGGCGGCGGCTCGGCGGCATCCGGATCGTCCAGTTGTCTCGCCTCGGCGGTCGCCGGCGCGCCCCCGCCGTCGCGGCGGGGCGACACGGTCCGCGGCGCTGCGCGCGCGGGTTCGTCGCGCCGGGGTGGCTCGGGCACGGCGACCGGTCGCGGCGCTTCGGCCGGGGGGCCCGCCTGATCGGCGGCCCGCGGCGCAGCCTCGACCCGTCCCGACCGGCGCGCGGCTTCGGCCTCCACCTTGCGGATCGCCTCCTCGAGCGCGAGCCGTTCGCGGGTGATTTCCGATTCGGTGAGCGGTGGATCAAGGCCGCGCAATTGCGCAACCAATGCGGTGCGCGCCCGCTCATACAGGCCGCGGCGAACCTCCCCGGAATTCTTGTCGAGTCCGGTTACCGCACGGGCGATCAGCGGGTAATAGTCGGTCATCGGAGCTCAGGCACCATGCTCGACAAGCCCATGCGACTGGCCCCGGATCCACGGGCAGCGCGTCGCCACGCCGGTCCCGCGCTCACCGGTGCAAACAGCATGGACAGCAGGATTGACGGTTCTTGGCCCGTGATCCAACTCCGAGGTCCGACGTCTCGAGCAGCAGCCTTGACGGACCTTAGGCTTCGAACGGATTCTGCACAAGAATCGTGTCCTCGCGTTTGGGGCTCGTCGACATCAGCGCCACCGAGCAGCCGACCAGCTCCTCGATGCGCCGAACATACTTGATCGCCTGGGCGGGAAGCTCCGCCCAGGAACGCGCTCCGGCGGTCGAATCCCGCCAACCCTGTATGGTCTCGTAGATCGGCTCGACCGCCGCCTGGGCGCGCTCGCCTCCCGGCAGGTAGTCGATCTCCTCTCCGTGCAGCCGGTAGCCGACGCACACCTTGATTTGCTCGAAGCCGTCGAGGATGTCGAGCTTGGTGAGCGCCAGACCGTTGATGCCGCTGGTGCGCACGGTCTGCCGCACCAGGATGGCATCGAACCAGCCGCAGCGGCGCCGCCGGCCGGTCACGGTGCCGAACTCGCGGCCGCGATCGCCGAGCAGATGACCGATGTCGTTGTCCTGCTCGGTCGGGAACGGACCGTCACCGACCCGCGTCGTGTAGGCCTTGCAGATGCCGAGAACGTAGCCGATGGCGCCGGGTCCGAGCCCCGACCCGGTCGCCGCCTGGCCGGCCACCGTGTTCGACGAGGTGACAAACGGATAGGTGCCGTGGTCGACGTCGAGCAGCACCGCCTGCGCGCCCTCGAACAGGATGCGCTTGCCCTCGCGCCGCTTGTCGTCGAGCAACGACCACACGCGGTCCATATAGGGAAGCACACGCGGTGCAATGGCGGCGAGATCGTCGTGCAACGTCCCGGCGTCGATCTCGTCGATCCCCAGGCCACGGCGCAGCGCATTGTGGTGGACGAGCAGGCGATCGATCCTCAGCGCGAGCCCGTCGGGGTCGGCGAGATCGATCAGACGGACGGCACGCCGCCCGACCTTGTCCTCGTAGGCCGGACCGATGCCGCGCTTGGTCGTGCCGACGCGCGCCACGTTCGATGACTCGCGGATCTGATCGAGCTCGCGGTGGAGCGGCAGGATCAGCGCCGTATTCTCGGCGATGCGCAGGTTGTCGGGCGTGACCGGAACACCCTGCGCCCGGATGCGGTCGATCTCCTCGATCAGCGCTGCGGGATCGAGCACGACGCCGTTGCCGATCACCGACAGCTTGCCGGGGCGGATGATCCCCGAAGGCAGCAGTGACAATTTGAATGTGACCCCGTCCACCACCAGGGTGTGGCCGGCATTGTGACCGCCCTGGAAGCGGACCACGATGTCGGCCTGCTCGGAGAGCCAGTCGACGATCTTGCCCTTCCCTTCGTCACCCCATTGGGAGCCGACCACGACCACATTTGCCATCAGGATCAGGATCCCTTCATCCGCGCGGCCGCGGTACTGCCGGACGTCTCGACCGGCGGACCTCTTGACCGGCGGACACTCGCAGATCGAGCGGCCGCGGCGGTCCCGAAATCCGGCTCGCCGGAGGCTGGACAAGCGCACGCAACCGCAGCACGAGCCAGCGGAGCGGCGTCGCGCAGCGGTCAGCCGTTCTCCCCGATAAAGTATGCCGCCCGGGGAGGCAAGGCAGCGCGCCGCCGGACCCAGGGTTCCGCCGTCCCATTGCAGGGCCGGCGCGGCCCGGCGATGCCGATCAGGCGCGTCACCGTCGCCACGATAGGCGCCCCGATGGAACGAGCGGATCCCGATATCGTTGGCTTTGGCTGCGGCGGCCGGCGGAACCGCGAACGCGTGGATCGGCAGACGTCGCATGACGGTCTCCCCTCTCGACCGACCAAAATCAGCCGAAATCCGGTTTCCATAGGGCGCCGCGCGGGCGAGACCGGGGCGCCTCTCCTGGCCCGCGCCGACTCTCGGGCACGACCGCGACTGTGGTCAAACAGTGTTGACGGGCGCATGTTCTTGACGGCGAACCGGTGGCCACTTCGCCGGAACATGAGTCTCGGCTGGCGCATGTTCTTGACGGCGAACCGGTGGCCACTTCGCCGGAACATGCGCTAGAACGCCAGCGGTCGTACCTGCTGCACGTGGGGCAGGCGCCTGACCTTCTCGATCACCGTGGTCGGCACCGCGCCGTCGACCTCGACCAGGGCGATCGCATTGCCGCCGGGCGACTCGCGGCCGACATGGAACGTCGCGATGTTGATTCCGGCGTCGCCGAGAACGCTGGCGAAGTGCCCGATGAAGCCCGGCTTGTCCTCGTTGGTGACGTAGAGCATGGACGGGCCGAACTCGGCGTCCATCTTGATCCCCTTGATCGACACCACGCGCGGACGGCCGTCGGCGAAGACCGTGCCCTGGATCGAGCGCTCCTGGCGCTCGGTGACGATCGTGAGCGTCACCAGGCTCTCGTAGTCGCTCTCCGCATCGCGCCTGGTCTCGTCGACCGCGATGCCGCGCTCGCGGGCGATCGTCGGCGCCGACACCATGTTGACGTCCTGCAGCAGAGGCTTGAGCAGTCCGGCGATCGCCGCCGAGGTCAACGCCTTGGTGTTCATCGCGCCGACATGGCCCTCGTAGACCAGCTTGACGGCCTTGAGGCCGCTCTCGGTCACCTGCCCGGCGAACGAGCCGAGCTGTTCGGCGAGCCTGACGAAGGGTTTCAGCCGTGGCGCTTCCTCGGCGGTGATCGAGGGAAAATTGACCGCGTTGGAGATCGCGCCGCGCACCAGGTATTCGGACATCTGCTCGGCGATCTGCAGCGCCACGTTCTCCTGGGCCTCCATGGTGGCGGCGCCGAGATGCGGGGTGCACACCACGTTGGGGTGGTGGAACAGCGGATTTTCGATCGCCGGCTCGACCGTAAACACGTCGAACGCCGCCCCCGCGACGCGCCCCGAATCGAGCGCCGCGCGCAGCGCCGCCTCGTCGACGAGGCCGCCGCGCGCGCAATTGATGATGCGGACGCCGGGCTTCACCCGCTCCAGCGCCGACGCGTCGATGATGTTCCGGGTCTTCTCGGTGAGCGGGGTATGGAGCGTGACGAAGTCGGCGCGGCGCAGCATATCGTCGAGCTCGACCTTCTCGACGCCGAGGTCGATCGCGCGTTCCGGCGACAGGTACGGGTCGTAGGCGATCACCTTCATCCTAAGGCCGTGGGCACGGTCGGCCACAATGGAGCCGATGTTTCCGCAGCCGATGACGCCCAGGGTCTTGCCGGTGATCTCGACGCCGAGAAAGCGGTTCTTCTCCCATTTGCCGGCCTGGGTCGATGTGTCGGCGGCCGGGATCTGCCGCGCCAGTGCCAGCATCAGGGTCAGGGCGTGCTCGGCGGTCGTGATCGAATTGCCGAACGGCGTGTTCATCACGATGATGCCCTTGGTGGTCGCCGCCGCGATGTCGACGTTGTCGACGCCGATTCCGGCGCGGCCGACCACCTTCAGGTTTTTGGCCCGGTCGAGCAGCTTCGCCGTCACCTTGGTGGCCGAGCGGATCGCGAGCCCGTCATAGTCGCCGATCACCTCGGCGAGCGCATCCTTGTCGAGACCGATCTTCACGTCGGCCGCGATGCCACGATCGGCGAAAATCTGCACGGCGGCAGGCGACAGCTTGTCGGAGATGAGAACCCTTGGGGTCATGTTGTCTACGCCGCCTTGGGCTGCGCGGCTTTTGCATGGGCGAAGGCCCAGTCGAGCCACGGCGTCAGCGCCTCGACGTCGGACGCCTCGATGGTCGCGCCGCACCAGATGCGCAGCCCGGGCGGCGCATCCCGGTAATAGGCGATGTCATAGGCGACGCCTTCCTTCTCCAGGGCGCCCGCCAACGCCTTGGCGAAGGCACCCTGCTGGTCGAGCGGCAGCGCCGCGATCGCCGGATCGACCACCTCGAGGCACACCGAGGTGTTCGAGCGCGCCTTCGGATCCCTGGCGAGAAAGGCGACCCAGGGCGTACGGGCCACCCAGTCGGCGATGACCCTGGTGTTGGCGTCGGCACGGGCGATCAGCGCATCGAGGCCGCCGATCGACTTCGCCCACTTGAGCGTGTCGAGATAGTCCTCGATGCAGAGCATCGAGGGGGTATTGATGGTCTCCCCCTCGAATATGCCCTCGTTGAGCTTGCCGCCCTTGGTCATGCGGAACAGCTTCGGCAGGGGCCAGGCCGGCTGGTAGGATTCGAGGCGCTCGACCGCCCGCGGCGAGAGCACCAGCATGCCGTGCGCGGCCTCACCGCCCAGAGCCTTCTGCCAGGAGAAGGTGACGACGTCGAGCTTCGGCCACTCGAGCGGCTGCGCAAAGGCCGCGGAGGTGGCGTCACAGATGGTCAGCCCCTGGCGGTCGGCGGCGATCCATCGCGCATCGGGAACCCGCACGCCCGAGGTCGTGCCGTTCCAGGTGAAGACCACGTCGGTCGCCGGATCGACCCGTGACAGGTCCGGCAATTCGCCGTAGCCGGACTCGAGAACGGTCACGTCCTTGAGCTTGAGGTGCTTGGCGACGTCGGTCACCCATCCCTCGCCGAACGATTCCCAGGCCAGCATGGTGACGGGCCGGGCGCCGAGCAGCGACCACATCGCCATCTCGACGGCGCCGGTGTCGGAGGCCGGCACGATGGCGACCCGGTAGTCCGGCGGCACGCCAAGAATCTCGCGGGTCAGATCGACGGCGCGCTTGAGCTTGGCGCGGCCGGCCTTCGACCGGTGCGAGCGTCCGAGCAATGCGTCGGTGAGGCCCTGAAGGCTCCAGCCCGGGCGCTTGGCGCAGGGGCCGGAGGCGAAGTGCGGAACCACCGGCCGCACGCCGGGCTTTTGAGTCGCCATGGTCTATCCTTCCAGATAGGCGCCCCTCGGTGGGGAGGGGTATCCCGGCGCGGGGATTACGCAAGCGATCCTTCGGCGTCAAGGTCGTTGCCGTCATCGCGGCCGGTGGGTCGGGCGGCCGATCCCGGCGGTCGCCGCGAAAATTCGGGAAACGCGCTGATGACGGGAGGCCGGCGGGCCGCCGCGCGGCACCCGTCCGGACCGCGAAACGCTTTCTCCACCAGTTCAGGATGAAATGCGGCCACGGACGCCGCCTGGATGTCGAACGTCGGCGGGGCAGCGAGGCGACCGTCGGAAATCCACCAGATGAGCGACGCCGCAACCTATCAGGTCGACGGGCATCGGCTGTCAGCCGAGGAGTGCCGCAGCATGCTGGCAGGCCAGCAACTGCTGCACCGGCAGCGCGAGGTGATGGCGCGCATCGAGGGCGCCGTCGTGGTGGACGTCGGCTGCGGCACCGGGCTGTTCGTGCGCGAGGCGAGCCGCCGCTTTCCCGACAAGACCATCATCGGCGTCGACTATTCGGACGACAATATCCGCGTCGCGCAGCTGCTGCACCCGCTGCTCGCCGTGCGGTTCCGCCGCATGAGCGCCTATCGGCTCGAATTCGCGGAGGCGAGCGTGGACTGCATCACGATGCAGGAGGTGCTCGAGCATCTGGAGGGCGCGGCGCTGGCCGTCAAGGAGGCCAACCGCGTGCTCCGGCCGGACGGCGTGCTCGTCGTCAGCGTGCCCAACCCGTTCTATGTCTGGCGCATCGTCAAGTTCGTCGTGGGCGAGGTCGCCAACCTGGTCCGCCGCCGGCGCGGCCGACCGGCCAGGCTGGCCGCCGAGATCCTGTCGCCGGACGCCGCGTGGGACCGCCACGTCCATTCGTGGACGCCGCAGACCCTGCTGTCGCTGCTCGAGGTGAACGGGTTCGCCTACCTGGACCACACCTACGAGAACGGCGCGGCCAATCCGCTCCGCCGCTGGCTGCTGGCGGCCCTTCCGTTCCTCGGCCCGACCCAGATCCTCGCGGTCCGCAAGATCGGGTCCGCACCCGCCCGCCTGGTGTGATCAGAACCTGACGCCGCCTCCGACCCGGAGCGCGTTGAGGTTTGCCCGCGCGTCGCTGAACGGGCCGAACTGGATGAACTCCCATTCGCCGCGCACGAACACGTTGGGCAGCACCGCGGCCTCCAGACCGAGCCCGGCCGAGTACCCGTAGAGCCACTTGCTCAGGATCTCACCCTGCGGCTGGGGCGGGAGAATGATAAAGTTGCCAACAGCGCTGCAACTTGGCAGGTTT
>Ga0209415_10019677_pt1 | contig 10548 bp, 10 predicted proteins | sample PeaSoiSIISIP2007_FD_187696 | JGI IMG/M metagenome (GOLD analysis project Ga0209415, IMG submission 187696) | Peat soil microbial communities from Weissenstadt, Germany - SII-SIP-2007 (SPAdes) (version 2) | ecosystem: Environmental > Terrestrial > Soil > Wetlands > Peat | place: Germany... | reverse complement strand
CGGCGGGGGTCTTGCGCGGGATCAGGTTGGCGATCCCCTGCGCCTCGACCGGGGTGATGCCGATGCAGCGGGCCACGTCCTTGACGACGCTCTTGCTCTTGAGCTCCGCGAAGGTGGCAATCTGCCCGACGCTGGTCTCGCCGTACTTCTTCTGGACGTACGCGATGACCTCGTCGCGCCGGTCCATGCAGAAGTCGACGTCGAAGTCCGGCATGCTGATGCGCTCCGGGTTGAGGAAGCGCTCGAACAGCAGGTTGTAGGGGATGGGATCGAGATCGGTGATCCGCATCGCGTAGGCGACGATCGACCCCGCTCCCGAGCCGCGACCGGGGCCGACGGGGATGCCGCTCTCCTTGGCGTGCCGGATGAAGTCCCAGACGATGAGGAAGTACCCGGGGAACCGCATCTTGGCGATGACGTCGAGCTCGATCTCGAGGCGCGTGCGGTACGCCTCCTCGTCGAGCTTCTTGCCCTGCGCGGCGAGCTCGGTGAAGCGGCGCTTCAGGCCCTCGCGCGCGACGTGGCGGAAGTAGCTCTCGGTGTCGTACCCCGCGGGCACGTCGAAGCTCGGGAGCATGGGCTCGCCGAGCTTGAGCTTCACCTGGCAGCGCTCGGCGACGGCGAGCGTGGTCTTGACGGCGTCGGGGTGCGCCGAGAACACCTGCGCCATCTCGGCCGGCGACTTGAGGAACATCTCGCTCGAGCCGTGATGGCGCTCCTTGGCCTCCTCGTAGGTGCGCCCGGTCTTGATGCAGGACAGGTACAGGTGCGCCTCGGCGTCGGGGCGCTCGGCGTAGTGCACGTCGTTGGTCGCCACGAGCGGCAGGTCCATGCCCTTCGCGAGGCGCACGAGCATCTCGTTGAGGACCGGCTGCTCGGGCAGGCCGTGATCCTGCAGCTCGACGTAGAGGCTGCCCGGCTCGAGCGCGTCGCGAAGCGAAGCGAGGGTCTCGCGGCCGCGCACCTCCCCTTCCTCGAGGATCGCCTGCGGGACGAGGCCGCCCATGCAGCCGGTCATCACGAGCAGGCCCTTCGCGTGCTCGGCGATGTCCTGCAGCGCGAGCGGCGCGCCCTGCACGTGCGCGCGCGACACGAGCCAGATGAGGTTCTTGTAGCCCTCGTTGGTCGCCGCCAGCGTCGGCAGGTGCACGGGGTTGCCGCCGCGCCCGACGACCTCGAGCTCGCAGCCGAGGAGCGCCTTGACGCCGGCTTCCTTGGCGGCCTTGTAGAGCGTGATCGCGCCGAACATGTTGCCGTGGTCGGTGACGCCCACCGCGGGCATCCCGGCGGCGGCGACGCGCTTGACCAGGTCCTTCACCTTCACCGCGCCGTCGAGCAGCGAGTACTGCGAGTGCACGTGCAGGTGAACGAACTCGGCGGACATCGAGCCGAGAGACGTAGCCGAGTCGCGCGCGGTCCACTAGCCTCGCGGCGTGGCCGACGAGGACCTCGCCCTTGCCAAGCGAATCGCCGCGGGAGAAGAGGCGGCGTTCCTCGCGCTGCTCGAGGCCATCGGGCCGACGCTCAAGCGGCTGACGCGCACGTTCGTCGGCAACTCGGCCATCGCCGAGGAGGTGCTGCAGGAGACGTGGGCCGCGATCGTCGACGGTTGCGCCTCGTTCGAGGGGCGCTCGGGGCTCAAGACGTGGGCCTGTCGCATCCTCATCAACACGGCGAAGAAGCGCACCGCGCGCGAGGCCCGCAGCGTGCCCATGTCGTCGCTGGGCGACGGCGAGGAGCACACGGTGGACCCTTCCCGCTTCGCCCCCGAAGGCTACTGGGTCGCCCCGCCGACGCCCTTCGGCGAGGGAAAGACACCCGAGGGGCTGGCGCTGCACAAGGAGGTCCGCGAGCACATCCAGCGGGCCCTGGAAGAGCTGCCCGAGGCGCAACGAACGGTGGTGACCCTCCGGGACGTCGAGGGGTGGGACCCCCAGGAGGTCTGTAACGCTCTCGACCTTACCGAGACCAACCAGAGAGTCCTCCTGCACCGCGGTCGCGCTCGCATCCGGGCGGCGCTGGAGCTCTACCTCGCGGGTAACCCATGAAGCGCTGGATCATCAAGCAAGTCAGCCGCTTCATGGCGACGTGCCGCGAGACCACCGAGGGTTACACCGACCTGACCGAGGGGGCGCTGTCCGACACCGAGCGCAAGCGGATGAAGCGGCACCTGATGGTGTGCCCCGCGTGCAAGACGTACAGGGCGCAGATGGAGACCGGGGTGAAGGTGCTGCACGAGCTGCCGAAGGAAGAGGTCACCGAGGCGGAGAAGGACGCGCTGTTGAGCCGGTTCAGACTCCACCCCCCCAGCCCCCCGCCTCGCAAGCAAGGCGGGGGGAGCGCTGGCGCGTCTGGCACCTGAGGGCTCATCGATTCACGTTCCCCCCGCCCTGCTTGCGGGGCGGGGGGCCAGGGGGGTGGGCTTAGTACCGCGCGACGATGCGCCGGAGCAGGCACCCCACGACCCGCTCGATCGCCTCGAGGTCCACCTTGTCTTCGACGTCCTCCGCGTCGTCGACCTCGAGGACGAAGCGCGCGAAGCCCGCGGGCATCTCGTAGTCCAGGTCGTGCAGCGACGTCTCGGCTCCGCAGCAGGGAACCGTGACGCCGAGATCGGCGAAGCTCCCCTCGCTCGCGGCGGCCATCCGATCTTGCCACCACTCCATGTCGAGGTCCGAGCCGCACGCCGGGCACTTGAGGCCCTCGAAGTTCTCGCCCTGATCGACGAACTCCACCTGGTCGGTCACGTTCGCGCGCGCGGTCTTGCCGGTCGCCTTGCTCAGCAGATCGCGCGAGACGCTGGCTCCGTCCCCGGCGGGGACGTGCGTGGGATCCTCGGGGATGTACCGGAGAACGGAGGTCGACATCGCTGCCCCGTTATCGCCCGCGACGACGTCTGATCGCAACGGCCGCCAGCCCGAGCGCCGCCAGCCCGAAGCCAATCTCTCCTCGCGACCCTGCGACCGCGCACCCGCAGCCGCCCGACGATCCGGGCGAAGCTCCGTTGCCGCTCCCGCCGTCGCCCCCGCTTCCGCTGCTTCCTCCGCTGCTGCTGTTGCCGCCGCTGCCGCTGCCTCCGCCGCTCCCGCTGCCGCTGCCTCCGCCACTACCGCCGCCGCTCCCGCCCCCGCTGCTGCTGCCTCCGCCGCTTCCACTGCCGCTTCCGTTTCCGGCATCCGGTGGCGCCGCATCTGGCCCGATGACGCCCGCATCCGCCGCGAGCCCGTACTCGTACGCGCCGATGTCGATCTTCGCGCCGACCACGGTCCGCGCGACCTCGCTCAGCGGCTGGACGTACTCGAACACCGGGTTCATCCCGGCGGCCGGCGTCGTTCCCATGTCGATGCAGGGCGAGCCAGACATCAGGTTCACGTTGTAGCTCGCGACGTCGAGGAGGCCCGGGTTGCTGCCGGTGAAATTGGTCGTCAGCACCGCCGACGCCTGCGAGCTGACGGTGCCGCCACCGGTGAAGATGTTGTTCATGACGACCGCCGCGGTCGCCGTCGGATCGATCACGAACGTTCCCGAGCCGTAGTTGTTCACGACGGTGTTGTTCACGACGTACAGATGCGTGTCGTAACCCGCGGGTGTGCCCTCCTCGCCGAACGTGATGATCCCGGGGTTCTGCGACGTCGCGCTCTGCTCGATGAGGTTGCCGATGACCGCGGCCGTGCCGCCGTTGGGGATATCGGTCTCGTAGCTGGCGGTGCCGCCCGTCTCGTCGGTGAGGCGGTTGTAGAGGATGCTGGTCTTGTAGGCGCGCGACTTGACCAGGTGCCCCACCTTGGCCAGGTGCGACCACGAGAACTGCAGCGTGAACTCGGCGAAGTCGCCGATGTACATGTTGTGCGAGTAGCCGTCGCCGGCGCCGTTCGAGGAGAACTCGCTGTTCTCGATGAGGATGGTGCCGGTGTTCGCCGTGCCGGGCGCGCCCAGGATGCCGTCCTGGTTGTCGTGGATGAAGCAGTTGCGCACCGTGAGGTCGAGCCCCTGGAAGCGGATGCCGGCGCCGTTGTTGCCCGCGGCCGACGAGATGGCGGCGCCCGAGAGCTCGAAGTTCTCGATGGTGGCGCTCGCGGTGCCGCCGATGGTGAAGATGCCCTTCTGCTGCGCCGGCGTGACACCGGTGAGATCGATCTTGGCGCGCCCGTTGACGCCGGTGATGGTCAGGTTGTCCGTGGTCCACGCGCACGTGTCCCCGTCGTAGCTGCCGGCTGCGTCGACCTGGATGGTGTCCCCCGCTTGAGCCACGGCGATCGCGGCGCACGGCTTGGTGTACGTCTGCCCCGGCCCGACCTGGATGGTCGCGGCGGCGGCGGGGGTGGCAACTGCGAGAGACGAGAGTGCCAAGGCACCTGCGACGACTCGGCCGGGCGGCATGGGAATCAGCGTACCACTCGGGCACCTCCCGGCATGCCCTGGGCGCTCGAGTTACACGCGCGAGAGTGGTTAACAAAAAGTTCAGAAGATCAGGAAGGGGGTGGTGTGGGGAGCGATAGGCGTCGGAGGCCCTGGCGAAGGGAGGTGACGTTGAAGTTGACCAACAGGCCGACGCTTGCGGAGGACAGCTTCATGTAGGTCAGCACCTGGGCGGAGTGCACGGGAAGCAAGCGCTCGACGGCCTTGAGCTCCACGACGATGAGCCCTTCGACGAGGACGTCGATGCGAAAGCCGCAGTCGACGATCAAGCCCTTGTAGACGATGCCAACGGGGCGCTGCCGTTCGAACGACAGACCGAGTAGCTGGAGCTCCCGACAGAAACAGGCCTCGTAGGCAGACTCGAGCAGCCCGGGCCCCAGTGCTCGGTGCACGTCGATGAGGGCTCCTATGATGCGCTCTGATCCATCCTCGAACCTTCTGATCTTCTGATCTTCCTGTTCCATAAACTCTCATCGGCCGGTCGCGCCCCCCGGTTGCGAGTCTCCTGAGGTATTTGTCGGACATGAACCGGCGCGTGTTGGGGTCGTTGCTCGTTCCCGCGGCCATGGTCGTCGCGTCGTGCGTGAAGGCGCCGAGCGACCCGACCATCCCATCGGCGATGTGCGCGCCGCGCTGCGAGCGCGATCACGCGTGCGACTCGACCGTCGACGTGGCCGCCTGCGTGACCCGCTGCGAGCACCTGCTCGGTCCGCGCGCCATCTACATGCGGGAGGACTGGGTCGGCGCCGTGCGGGCGTGCGCAGAGCGGCAGGCGTGCGTGCAGGAGACCGATCAGGCCATCTCCGCGTGCATCGCGGATGCGAGGCGTCGTCTGCAGCCGACGCCGGCGGCGCTGCGCTACTGCGAGAAAGCGCAGGAGAAGGCCCCCATATGCAGGGTGCGGCAGGTGGAGCTGCGAGACTTCGCTCATTGCGTGGCGAGCAACGACCTCCTCTCCGACCCCATCCTCAAGATGCTGGCCGACTGCGAGGACGAGCCATGTCGCACGCACCCTGCGTGCTTCTACGATGTCATCGGGGACGATCCGATCCTCTGGCGCGACGACGTCCAGCGATTGAGGAACAACGGAACCCTCCCCGGTCCCGCCGCCGAGACCGTCGCGCTCGCGGCCAAGATCATCTCGGAGGCGAAGTCGCCCATCCCCGGAGCAACGGTCTGCCTGCGCGACTCGCAGGTCCCCTGCGTCACGTCGGATGCCTCGGGCGCGTTCACCCTGGACGTCCCGGCGCACCAGGAGATTGCGATCACGGTCTCGGCCGACGGCTTCGCCGCCCGCCTCCTCACGGCCTCGACGGTGGGCAAAGGGCTCACCTGGACAATTACGCTGCCGGCCGGCGATTCCCAGGCTGCTCGCTACACGAAGCTCGGCACGACCCGTCCCGACGCCGCGTCGGGAGCCATCGTCGCGAACACGCGCGCGCCCAACGGCATCGATCACGGGCTTGACGGCGTGACGATGAGCGTCGACCCACCCTCGGGACACGGACCCTTCTACTTCGCACCCGATGGCGCGCCGGACGCGTCGCGGACGAGCACGTCGACCTACGCCGAGATCATCGTCGCGGGCCTCGCGCCGGGCGTCGTCGAGGTCACGACGGGACCGGCCGACGTGACCTGCGTTCCCTCGTTCGGCGGCTGGCCCTCGAATCGACCGGGCTCGGTTCGCGTGCCCATCGTCGCCGGGTTCGAGACCCGCCTCGTGATGCAGTGCCACAAGTGAGACCCGCATCGTGAGATGTTGGACAGCCCGATCAGAATCTCCCGAACGCCTCCTTCTGATCTTCTGATCTTCCTGTTAACAAACCCCCTGGCGCCCTGGCGGTTTTCTTCTTACTCACGCCCCATGCCCCGCGCCTGGATGTCCTGGAGCTCCGGCAAGGACAGCGCCTACGCGCTGCACATGGCGCGGCTCGCCGGCGATCTCGAGATCACCGCGCTGCTCACGACGGTGACCGACACGTTTGGGCGCGTGTCGATGCACGGGGTGCGCGAGGAGCTCTTGCGGGCGCAGGCGCGCGCCACGGGGTTGCCCCTGATCGAGGTGCGCATCCCCTCGCCTTGCCCGAACGAGGTCTACGAGGAGCGCATGTCGGCCGTGCTCGGCGGAGCCACGCAGGGGGGCGTCGAGACGGTCGTCTTCGGGGACCTGTACCTCGCCGACATCCGCGCCTACCGCGAGGACCGGCTCGCGAGCGTCGGGATGCGCGCCGCGTTCCCGCTCTGGAAGAAGGACACGCGGGCCCTGGCGCGCGAGATGATGGCGTCGGGCGTGCGCGCCGTGCTCACGTGCATCGACCCGCGCAAGATGCCGCGCGAGCTCGCCGGGCGCGAGTTCGACGAGTCGCTGCTCGACGATCTGCCCGACGATGTCGACCCCTGCGGCGAGAACGGCGAGTTTCACACGTTCGCGTACGCGGGCCCGACGCTGCGCCAGCCCATCGCGGTGCGCGTGGGCGACATCGTCGACCGCGACGGCTTCGTGTTCGCCGACGTGCTTCCGGCGTGAGATCGGTCGGGAGCCGGGGCACCCTGCCCCGTTCGACGCCCCGTCGTCCTGGTGGCAACCTTGTGCTCATGCATCGGGCCTGGAGCGCCTTGTTGTCCTCTTGTTCCCTCGTCGCCGCATGCGGTGGCGCCACCACAACCGCCCCCGGCACCGACGGCGGTCACGCCGGTGACTCCGCCTCCGCGCTCGACACCGGCACCATCGTCGACTCCGGCGCAAACCTCGACGTCACCGTCGTCACCGACAGCGGCACCCCGGTGGAAGCCGCCCCCTGCTCCGACGCGAGCGGCACCCAGCCCGCTCCCGTGCCCCTGCCCTCCGGCACGTCGTGCAGCGCCGACGTCGAGCCGCTCGCGACCTGGTTCCTCGCCGGCATGTCGCCGAGCCTTTACACGATGGCCGTCGGCTCCTCGATGAGCTGCAACGGCGGCCAGAGCCTGCACCTGTCGTCGTCCACCTCGAACCCCCAAACCTTCGGCACCGCCATGCTGGAGAAGTCCCCCGCCGCCTGGGACGGCAAGCGCGTGCGCTTGTCCGCCTGGGTGATGTCCAGCGGCGTCACCGGCTGGGCCGGGCTCTGGATGCGCGTCGACTCGCCCCAGGCGATGGCCGTGGCCTTCGACAACATGCAGTGCCGCGCGATCTCCGGCACGACGGGGTGGGCGCAGTACCAGGTCGTGCTCGACGTCGAGCATGGCTTCAAGGACGTCGCCTACGGCATCCTGCTGGCGGGCAACGGAGAGGTCTGGATCGACGGCGTGTCGCTCGACATCGTCGACGACTGCGTGCCGACGACGGCGTGCCCGTAGGTCACCGGCCCTCCCCATCCTCGTTGACACCCTCCCCCCGATCGCTAGCGTCCCCGCGCGCCCATGTCGTCCCCCCTCCTCCGCGCCCTGCGCGCCGCGCTCGCCGCGCTCGCCATCGTCTGCGCGACCGCGCCCATGGTCGCATGCCGCCCGGTCACCGCGGCAGAGCTCCAGGACTGGGGCACGCGCACCTACGCGGGCACCACGAAGGCCGCAGCCTTCAAGGCGTCCTTCTCGGCCGTGCGCGCCCTCGGCTACGACGTGGCCACCGCAGATGCCGGCGCCGGTCAGCTGCGCACCGCCCCGAAGATCGTCGTCGTGACGGCGTCGGGCAACCAGTACTCGGCGCAGGCCGTCGCCCAGTCCCTGGCGTGGGACATCGACGTCACGCAGGGCTCGCAGGGAATCGTGGTGCACGCCACCCCGCGGGGCTACAGCGCGGGCCAGGCCATCCCCGCGACGCGCCTGAGCGCGAGCTACGCCAAGCAGGCCTTCGAGACCCTCTTCGGCGAGATCGAGCGGGACATGGGTGTCGTGCCCCCCGCGTCGACGGCCGGCGCGGGCGGGGCGCGTGGCGCCGCCCGATGACGCGCGCGTCAAAGCGCTGACGCGCTCGGCAGAGCTCCAAGAGCCGGTCTCTTTCGCGTCGCCCCCGTCGCCGCGCGTTCCAATCGTGCCACAATTGCCCGCGACCACGGTCCTGTAGGGTCTTGCACATGGCGCGCTGCGCCGTCTATCGTGCTGCGGCGTCTTTGGACACGGGGTCTCCTAGGAGGAATGTGCATGAAGCTTTCACATGGACTCGGTTTGCTCGCGGCGGGGCTCGGCTCGGTCGGGCTCTTGGCGTTCGCGGGTGTGGGAGGCCTCACTGCGTGCGGAAGCAGCAGCGGGGGCAGTAGCGGCAGCAGCAGCGGCGGCGCCAGCAGCAGCGGCAGCAGCGGGAGCAGCAGCGGCACCGCTCAAGACCTCTGCGCGAGCTTGCCCGCGACGGCCTGCCTTCCGATCCCTCCGCCGCCCTCAGCGACCGCGACGCCCGTGACAGCGTCGCACAACTACGCCCTCCACCAGCTGTTCCTCGGCGACACCGACCGCAGTGGCGTCACCAGCGCCGACGCGTGGCAGCAGTTCGGCTACGACCTCGACGGCAAGATAACCCTCGCCACGTCCAAGGACGTGTGCACGCTCATGGCGGGCGCCACCAAGCAGACGCAGGTCGACGGGTACCTCAACCCCAAGGCCCATACGGGCGGCGGCATCGACAACTCGTTCGGCGAGAACATCATCGGGCTCATCACGACGCTCGACTCGACGGCGTCGCAGACGCTCAACTCGGACATCGTGGGTGGGAGCTTCAGCCTCTTCACCTACGTCACCGGCTTCGACGACATGGCCGGCAACACGACCAACGCAACAGGCCTCAAGGGCGTGCTCCTCGCAGGCGGCAAGTACACGACCGCCGACGGCGGTGCCGGCACGCCGAGCTGGGACCTGACCACGAACTGGCCGGTGCTTCCGGACCCGGGTCTCATCACCGGCTGCCAGCCCTACCCCGTTGGCTGCCCCGCGAATACCGATCCGATCGCGAACGCGAAGGTCACGTTCAACAATGCGTTCCAGTCCAAGGGCACCTTCGTCAACGGCACGCCCAGCCCGCTCACGCTTTCGCTCACCATCAGCGGCCACACTCTCAGCCTGGACATCGCCTCGGCGGTCATCACGTTCGACCCGAGCTCGCCAGGCTCGGTGACCAACGGCACCATCGCCGGCGTGCTCAACACGGAGCAGCTCATCACCGGGCTGAAGCAGATCGCCGGAAGCATCTCGACGTCGCTGTGCACCGGCAGCGGCTTCCAGAGCATCGCGACGCAGATCGAGCAGACGTCGGACATCATCAACAACGGCAGCACGGTGTCGAACACGGCGGGCTCGGCCTGCAACGCCATCTCGATCGGTCTCGGCTTCAACTCGGTCGAGATCGCGAAGCCCACCACGATCGCGGCGCCCTCCCCGCCGGCGCCCGACAAGTGCGCCGACGCGGGCGGCGACTGAGCCGCAGCGCGCAACTAGAACCCCAGACGGGCGGTGCGTCCACGAGGCGCGCCGCCCGTTCGGTTTTGTGGGCTAGCCGCCCTTGGCCCGCGCGACGGCGTGCGGCGCGAGGTGCAGCGCGAACGCATAGATGCTGATCTGCGGCGGCCCGCCGAGGCTCGTCGGGAAGAGCGACCCGTCCGCCACGAAGAGGCCCTTGAGCTGGTGGTGCTCGCCGCGAGAGCCCACCACGCTGCGCCGCGGGTCCTCGCCCATGCGCATCGTGCCCATCGGGTGCACCGCCGTCAGCGGCACCGAGTGCGGGCGCACGAAGGACAGATCGAGCGCCTCGAGCTCCGCCACGGTGCTCACGCGCCGACCGGGGACGGCCGGGATGTGCACCTCGCTGGCCCCCGCCGCGAGCAGCAGACGCGCGCACGCCGACAGCCCCCGGGCCATCTGGGTCCGGTCGGCGTCGGACATCACGTAGCGGAGCACGGGACGGCCGTCGTCGCCGGCGAGCACCTCGCCGCTGGTCTCGTCGTGCACCATGGCCGTCAGGCACGCGAGGTTGGGGTAGCCACGCATCGAGGCCATGTGGGCGGCGCCGAACCCGGGCATCGACGCCGCGGCGCCGATGGGGTGGCCGAACACCGGGACGATCCAGACCCGCCGGTCGCTGCCGGGCTCGTAGGACAGGTGCTCGGTGCACTCGTAGCTCTGGGGCACGCCGTGCCAGCCCTCGATGGCGCGGTCGAAGCGGCC
>Ga0209415_10019674_pt1 | contig 10550 bp, 9 predicted proteins | sample PeaSoiSIISIP2007_FD_187696 | JGI IMG/M metagenome (GOLD analysis project Ga0209415, IMG submission 187696) | Peat soil microbial communities from Weissenstadt, Germany - SII-SIP-2007 (SPAdes) (version 2) | ecosystem: Environmental > Terrestrial > Soil > Wetlands > Peat | place: Germany... | reverse complement strand
ATTTTTCGCTGATCGATATCGAAACCGGTGACGGGAAATTTCTGCTCGCTGTAGAGCAGGGCCAGCGGCAATCCGACATAGCCGAGGCCGATGATTCCGACCCGAGCCTGGCGCGCATCGATGCGGCTTTTCAAATCAATAAAGAGGGAAGAAGCGGTGAGTTGAGTAGTCATAGGGTAGAAATAATTCTAGCATTTGGAGATCGCGCTTGGTGCGCGGAAGCTACAGTTATCATACGATTTTCATGCGATTTTTGCAGAGCGGATTGCGATCTTGATTACTCTGGTAATCGAATTCGCCCGCGCAGCGGTTTCCTTAGTAACATGCGGTGTGCGATAACATGCGCCTCAGATGCGATTCTTACGAGTACTCCTTGTGTTCCTGATCTTTGCTGCGCTCGCGAGCCAAGCGGCGCGCTTTCTGGTGGTGGACGAACCTGAAAAGTCCGATGCCATCGTGGTGCTGGCCGGGGAGACCAAAGTCCGTCCGGCCCGCGCTCTGGAACTGCTGCGCCAGGGAATGGCGCCGCGCGCGTTCATGAATGCTGAGACGCGAGATCTGATCTACGATCAGCACCTAATCGACATTGCGCAGAAATACGTGAACGGTCTTGCGGAAGCAAACCGCATCTCGGTATGCCCCATCGTCGGGTTCTCGACCAACGCCGAGGCCGACGATGTAAGCCGATGCCTGCAGTCGCTGGGCGCGCATCGGGTGCTGATCGTGACCTCCGACTATCACACCCGCCGCGCCTTGATGACCTTTCGCCATCGCCTGCCGCAATACCAGTTCAATGTGGCCGCGGCCCGCAATCCGACGCAATTCGGCGAAGCCTGGTGGACGAACCGCGAATGGGCAAAAGTCACTCTTGATGAGTGGTTGAAGATGCTGTGGTGGGAAGCGGTAGACCGGTGGCGGTAGTCAGTTGCCCGTACCCAGTTGCCAGGACAGAACCTTCACTCGTCGTCATCCTTGCGCTCGCGCCTTTGACTGGGTACTGGGTACCGACAACTGGCAACTTCTTTGATTCTGCGATAGTTTGAAAGCTATTCATCTTCACCGGAGGTTCCATGCCGCAAGTCACGATTACGGTGCGCAAGAACGGTCCTTTGCGCGTAGACGATCCCAACGGCGTTGTCGAAATGGTGGACGCCGATGGCAACAAGTACGACCTGACGGGCAAGCCGGTGTTTTCTCTCTGCCGTTGCGGCACTTCCGCCAACCGGCCTTTTTGCGACGGTAGTCACAAGATCGCCTTCCAGGCGCCCGATACGGCGATCAAAGTCGGGTAGCTGCCGGGTTTGGCGACGAGATTTCTGTTCCCGATGGACCATTTGAGTCGGTCGAAAAACCTCACTGTCATTCCGACGGGCGGGCGGCCACGAGGAATCTTGCAGTTTTGTCGATGGTTGGCAAACTGCAGATCCCTCGTTCCCGCACATCGCGCCGAAGGCAGCCCGGCCCTCAGGGGCTAAAGCCCGCGCCTTTTGTGGCTCTGAGCGGCACGGCTGAAGGCCGTGCCCTTCCCAAAAGCCTTCCCGGGACCATTTACAAGACTGGTCCTAGTGTCTAACTGGAAACCGGGGCGGCGAAATTCCGTGCCCGGGGCTTTCTTGTGATCTAGCATGGTTCGTGGACCATTGTCGCCGGAATTCCCGGCGCTGGTTTTCAAATCGACGTTTTCAGGCCGAAGAACTTCTTGCCTGCTAACTTTATGGGTCCTTCCGAAAAAACACAGCACGCCATTCGGCGCAGCACACGGTTGCCGCTGGAAGTTCCGGTGCTGGTGACCAGCCTCAACGCCGCCGAGCCATTTTCCGTGCCGTGCAACACCACGCTGGTGAACGCGCACGGATGTGGGCTGATCGTACCACGCGCGCTCGCGCAGGGCATTCAAGTCCGGCTGGAAATCGTTTCGGCAAAACGGCACACCACGGCGCAAGTGGCGGAGGTGGTTCCACTGGGCGGCGATCCCGAGACCTGGCTGGTCGGCCTGGAACTCGACGTTCCTGGCAACTTCTGGGGAATCGAGTACGCGCCTTCGGATTGGAAGATCGAGGAGAGCCCGTCGCCCGTCGCAGAGCAGCGGCTAGAGCAAGAGCCGAGCGCGGCGGCGAAGTCGGCTCGTTCGCGACGCTGGCGCCTCACCGACATCAGCGTGGGCGCCTGCTACCTGGAGACGACCGCGCCATTTTCCGCCGGTACTCCGGTGCTGCTGAGCATTCGGGCGCTGGACACGGAGTGTCTGCTCGACGGAGTGGTGCGGGTGTCGCATGAGCAAACGGGAATGGGAGTCGAGTTCACAGGAGCACCAGCGCACGATCATCGTGCGCGGGTGGAGGAGCTGATCGGGCGGCTGATGAGCAATCGCGAGGTTCCGCGAATTTTCGTCGGCCGCAAGGAAGACCGGACAGAAGCCCAGCACGCGGCGCCGAATCCCGTGCCCGACGCGGCGCTCGATGCCGAATCGCCCGACCCGCTCCTGGAACTGATTCGCGAGGGGCCGTTGTTGACCGTGGAGCAGTTTCTGAACGACTTGCGAGCGCAGCGACTCGGCAAGCGCCGCGACCCGCGAATTGATCTGGCGTTGCCCGTGCTGCTTAGCGGGACCGACGTCAGCGGTCGTCCTCTGGATCAGAGAGTGATGACGATCAATATCGGTCGGCGCGGAGCGCTGCTGGATGGCATCCACGGAATGCTGGGGCAGGGCGACATAGTTTCTCTTGCCCGCTTGCACAAGAAGGAACAGTTTCGCGTCGCGTGGGTAGGGCGACAGGACACTTCGGCGGCAGGTCAGATCGGGGTGGCCGCGGTCGATCCGAATACTTCGTTTTGGGATGAGGTGCTCGAAGCGACGGCGCAGTCGGGGCTGGAGACGGCCAGCCTTCGTGCGAACGACCGCGAGAACGGCGGCGGGACGGGGCAGTAGCGGCGGCGGAGTATTAAGAGTGATAGACTGCCTCGCCAGAGGCGCTTGTGTCAGACGAATTTGTGTCAGCTGAAGCTAAAAATGAACGGCACCGAGCACTGGGGATGGGTGCGAGGATCACGCGCCGGGATTTTCTGAACGGAGTCGCACTGACGGTGGGAGCGGCCGTCGTTCCGGCCATAATCCCGCACGAAATGTGGGCCGCGGCCGCGGCCGATCTGGAAGCGCAGCACGTTCCCGGTTACTATCCTCCGGGCAGGACCGGCCTGCGCGGAAGTCATCCCGGGTGTTTCGAAACCATCCACAAAGTCCGCGACGGCGCCTTTTGGGACGACGCTCCCAAGGCCGTGGACACGGGCGAATCCTACGATCTGGTGATTGTGGGCGGAGGCATCAGCGGACTGGCTGCGGCGCACTATTTCCGCAAGGCCGCGGGCGACAAGGCGCGCGTCCTGATTCTCGAGAACCATGATGACTTCGGCGGACACGCCAAGCGCAACGAATTCCGAGCGGGCGGTCGCACGATTCTGGGATTCGGCGGCACGTATTCCATCGAAAGTCCGGCGCCTTATAGCGCGGTCGCGAAGGCTCTAATCGAGGAACTCGGCATTGATGTGCCTTCGTATCCCAAGTACATCAGCAAAGATCTCTACCGTTCGCTGGGCCTGAAGCCGCGCATTTTCTTCGACAAGGAAACCTTTGGGACCGACAAGCTGGTCTTGAATGCGGTGCATACGGGAGGAGACGAGAGCGGCATCAACGACGAGGCCGGCGAAGCGGGCTGGCGAGAGTTTCTGAAAGAAGCTCCGCTTCCGGCGAAAGCTAAGGAAGACTTTCAGCGTCTGCGGACAGAAGAGAGAGATTATTTCCCCGGTCTCAGCTCCGACGAAAAGAAGGCGCGCCTGGCTCGCATGAGCTATGCGAAATACCTGACCGACACCGTTGGCGTGAGCAACGAAATCGTGAAGTTGTTACAGGCCTTTCCGCACCCGCTGTTCGGCGTGGGCATCGATGCGGTCCCTGCGCAAGACGCCTGGGGCCTGGAAATGCCGGGATTCAACGGCCTCAAACTCGATCCCACACCGGGCAAGGGGATGAACCGCGATTGCATTCGCAACGACGAAGCGGAAAAATACTTCTTTCACTATCCCGACGGCGTGGCCACCATTGCCCGGCTGCTGGTGCGCAAGCTGATCCCCGGGGCGATTCCCGGAAGCTCTGCCACCGACGTGGTGCTGGCGAAGGCGGATTACGCCAAGCTCGACGAGCCGTCTTCCACGGTTCGGATACGGCTGAACAGCACGGTGGTCAAGGTGAACCACCGGGGCGATCCGGCTTCGGCGAAAGAAGTGGAAGTCAGCTATTTTACCGAGAAGAGCCTCAATACGGTGCGTGCGGCGAACTGCATTCTGGCCTGCTGGCATGTAGTGATTCCGTACATCGCGCAGGAATTGCCGGACGCGCAGAAAGAAGCGCTCGCTTCGGCGCAGAAAGTTCCGCTACTCTACAACAACGTCCTGGTGCGCAACTGGAGCGCGTTTCAGAAGCTGGGCACGAGTGCGATTTACGCGCCCGGCATGTACCACACCGGCGTGAACCTGGATCTTCCGGTCAGCATCGGCGGCTACGAATGCACGAAAAAGCCCGACGAGCCGATCGTGGTGCACATGATGAAAGCGGCCTGCAAGCCGGGACGCCCGGCGCGCGAGCAGCATAAGCTGGGACGCGTCCAGCTCTATACCACGACGTTCGAAACTTACGAGCGCAACATTCGCGAGCAGTTAGCGCGGATGCTGGGTTCGGGCGGATTCGACCCCGCGCGCGACATCCTGGAAATCACGGTCAACCGCTGGCCGCACGGCTATGCGTATGAATACAATTCGCTGTTCGATCAGTTCTGGCTGGAAGGCGGCGAGACCCCGTGCCAGGTGGCGCGCAAACCGTTCGGGCGGTTGGCGATCGCGAACTCGGACGCGGACGCCTACGCTTACGCCGACTGCGCCATCGATCAGGCTTACCGTGCTGTGCAGGAGTTGAAGAAGTAGCTTGGAGGCTCGAAGCTCTATGCCCAGGCGTCCTGCGAAGCGATCGGTGTTGCGGCCGGCGACGCGGCCGGTGACGGCTGCGAAATCGCAACCTAAGGCGGACCGTCCGTTTGCGCCGGGCTATGGCATTGTCGGAACTGAAGAGGGTAAGGGCCTGCTTCCGTGGGCCTGGGTTGTCAGGAAAATGAACAACTGCCGCACGTTCTGGCTGGCCACGATTCACGCGAGTCACGGTCGTCCGCATGTGATGCCGGTGTGGGGGGTGTGGCTCGACGACGCTTTCTTCTTTTCGACCGGGCGTAAATCCCGCAAAGGTCAAAACCTTTCCGCCAATCCCGCGTGCACGATTGCGAACGACGATGGCGAAGAGGCTGTGGTCGTCGAGGGACTGGCGACTCAGGCCGAGGATGCAGCGGCGCTCGAGCGCGTCGCGATCGCCTACAAGAAGAAATACAAGATGGACCCGCGGAGCATGGGAGAACCGATCTTCCGCGTCCAGCCCAACCGGGCCTTTGGCTTCGTGGAAAAAACCTTTCCACAGTCCGCAACGCGGTGGAAACTATGAGGCAGCGGAACCCCCTGTTGGTAAGGGGTTTAGTGGTTTGCTGCCGAAGCCGAGAAGGCACGATTTGGTGGTTGCGGTTCGGTGGCTGATATGGAAAAATGAGTTGAGTCCGAACCTCCTTCCCCCTTGAATCTGCTGTGTGGCCAACTGCACTCATTAGCCGTGAAGACGTGGGCGTGTACATCTAGGAGGTTGCTCACGAGGGCGATTTTTCGAAGACGATCTCCATGTGGTGAGGGAATATTATGACCAGCCGAGCTGTTTCTTCCGGGTTGCAAAATCAGAATGCTGAAACAATGAATCATGGTCGAGGAGCAAGCCGAATGCCCCGCCTACAGCGGGTTACAAGGGTGGCCGCTGTTTTCTCCGTCCTCTGCCTGGCATTTTCTCTGGCCTGGGGTCAGAACGATGTTTTGACCCAGCACAACGACAATACGCGGTCGGGCTTGAATGCGAATGAGACCCTGCTGACGCCGGCGAACGTCAACGTGAATAGTTTCGGAAAGCTTTTCACGCAGAGTGTCGACGGCATCATCGTCGGGCAACTGCTTTATGCCAGCAAGGTTTTGATGAACGACGGCCTGGTGCACAACGTGGTGTACGTCGCGACGCAGCACAACACCGTATATGCCTTTGATGCCGATAGTAAGCAGGGCAATAATGCTTCTCCGCTGTGGTCGGTGAGCCTGAACGATGGTGGGACCAGCGATCCGATCGCCGACTATGGTTGTACCGGGACGCACTACACCGAAATCGGGATTACGGGCACGGGGGTGATCGATCCGGGCAAGACGACGCTTTACGTCGTGGCCAAGACGGTGAACAACTCGGTGCGCAATTTCAGTCTGCACGCCCTGGACATCACGTCGGGCCACGAACTGTTGGGAGGGCCGGTGATTATTACCGGCACGGCGCCGTCCAGCGACGGAAGGGGAACTTTCAATCCGATCATCCAAATGCAGCGTCCCGCGCTGCTGCTGCAAAACGGTGTTCTCTACATTGGATTTGGTGGAAACGGTTGCGACGTATACGCCTACAACGGCTGGTTGTTTGCCTACAACTCGCAAACGCTGCGGCAGGAGTCCGCTTTCCTGGTGACTCCCGACGGGACGCAGGGTTCGATCTGGCAAGGCGGAAGTGGCCCGGCGGCAGACGAGGACGGCTACATTTACGTGGCCACCGCGAACGGGACGTATGACGGGCCCGCGGGGGGCAATGACTTTGGCGACAGCGTCCTCAAGATGGGATGGAACGGGAGTGTTTTCGGCGTGCTGGACTTCTTCACGCCTTATAACCAACTGCAACTCGCGCAGAACGATCTGGATCTGGGTTCGTCGGGCCCTCTGGTTCTGCCGGATCAACCCGGCCTCTACCGGCACGAGCTGGTTGCGGGAGGAAAGCAGGGCACTCTGTACCTGATCAACCGGGATAACGAGGGGCGGTTCAACTCCACCACTGACGACGTCATCCAGTCCATTCCCGGTGCAGTGGCGGACGAACTCGTCGGCGTGCCTTCGTACTGGAACAACAGCGTGTATGTGGCCGGAGACCTGGACTATATCAAGCAGTTTTCCTTGGTCAACGGAATGCTCACGCAACTGCCGGTTTCCCAAACCACAGTGCTTTTTGGCGGGGCCGGTCCGGCTTCTACCTCGATTACTGCGCACGGAAATAACAATGGAATCCTTTGGGCGATCCGGCACTCCAACCCGACCCTGTTCGCCTTCGATCCAACCAACCTCGCGCACGAGTTCTACGACAGCACGCAAGCGCTGCAACTACGGGACAAATTGGTTCCCGTCGTACGCTTCGTAACTCCAACTATCTCGAACGGCAAGGTGTATATCGGGGGAACGGCCGCTCTGGCGGTGTATGGACTGCTGCCGGCGCTCTCGGTAGGGACGGGCAATAACCAGTCAGGCGTGGAAAAAACCGTTTTGCCCGTACCGCTGAGTGTGGTGGCCACTGCTAACTCTGCCTACGGTTCTGGGCGACTGGCCGGCGTATCTGTGACCTGCAGGGACGGGGGAGTGGGAGGGGTGTTCACCCCAGGCGCAATGCAGACGACGGACGCGACGGGAACGGTGACGTACAGTTATCAACTTCCCGGCAGGCTGGTTGCAGTGTCGATTGTCTGCACCAGTCCGGGTTATAGCAGCGCTTTGTTCAGCGAAACGAGTACGGCGGGGGCTCCGGCGGGTATGACCACTATTTCCGGGAACAACCAAACGGCGGCGCCGGATACGCCGCTGGCAGCGCCTTTGGTTGTGAAGGTGCAGGACGCTCACGGTTATCGCGTGTCAGGAGTGACCGTGAACTTTACGGACAGTGGCGCGGGCGGGACTTTCGTTGCCACTTCGGTCATCACCGGTTCGAACGGAACTGCCGCAGCGCAGTACACGACCGGCCCGAATACGGGGAAGGTCGCCATTACCGCCTCGACGGCTGGGGTCAAGTCGCTGAACCTCAAGGTGACGGTGCAGTAGGCGAAATCAGGGGGCATCACTGGAGCGATGCCCCGATACGAACCCGAAGTTTTTCTGCGCGCTGTTCAGCCCCGCAATATTTTTCGCGCCGACAGATGGGCTCCGGTCAGCAGCAGCATCCCCGACAGGAAGGCCCAGAACATCAGGCTGACCGAGATGGCGAACGGCCCATACACTTCCGCGAAATTCAGCCGGGGCAGGGCGAAGATATAAACGTACTTCAGCGCCTCGGAGAGCAATCCCATGAGCACCGCCGCCGGCAGGACGCCTTTGGCCGAAACCTTTCCGTTCGGCAACAGCCAGTAGACGAGGAAGAAAATCGCGATGCTGGCCAAGATCGAAAAGATCTTCATGGTCACAAAGTCCACCAGTTGCACATACCAGGCGCCGTAGCCGTGCAGCGCACTCTTCAAGATGGCAACGTTTCCGGCGGTCAATCCTACCGAGAGCAGGGCGAGCGATCCGCAGGCAAATACCAGCCCGAGCGACATCAACTGATTTCCCAGATAGGAGCGGTTGTTGCGAAATCCCCAGACGCGGTTCAGCGCGACTTCGAGCGGCAGAAAAATTCCGGTGGAAGTAATCAGCAGCATGGCCAGCGAGAACACTTGCGCCCGATGGTGCGCGCCGACCAGCACATTCAGGTTCCGGATCACGAATTCCTGGCCGGTTGGAAGATAGTCGCGCAACAGGTTCTCGACTATGCCGTACATCACCCGTGAACGAAAGACGTATCGGATCAGCGTCATCAGCACCAGCAGGAACGGGAAGAAGGACAGAATAGAGTTGGCGGCGACGGAGAAGGCAAAGGTGTGCACCTCGGTCCGGAGCAGATAGCGCGCAGTGGAGCGCACCAGACCTTCGGCCGGAGCGGCGCGATACTCGGCCGCGCCCTTCTTGTCAGAAAGTTCGATGGGAGTGAGCGACGACACTGGTTTCTCAAATATTATCAAATACTTACGGCTTTCCGTCGAGGCACGCTGGGTCGGGTCCCAGCGGCGTGGCTTGGATTGAGCCCGGGGTCATGTTCGTTTTCAGCAACTTAGCTCTTGCCAACCGCAATCGACCTGCTATTATCTTGTGTTTCGCCAACCGGACCCGGTTGACGAGCGAGTAGCAGGGTTGACGTTTCTGTGTCAGCAGTCCGATATCGCGCCTTCGTTTTCGCGGCTTCGCGGTATTTCGTCGCGGCCAACCGTCCGACGGAATGCAGGGGAGCCGTTTCTGTTGGTGCGGTATCGCTCGCGCGCGGCGACGCCAGCAAAAATTTCTACCGTCCCTTTGAGGGGGTGCCCCGGTATCGGGTGTCTGGCACCGAATGTCTGGTGTCGAGTGTCCGGCATACCAGGGCAAACAGACAAGAGGCGGGAGAATAATTCTTAGCGATGAGGCGAAAGGAGTTTCTTTGTGAGAGAGAAGGGTACTGTGAAGTGGTTCAACGGGGCGAAGGGATACGGATTCATCCAGCGCTCCACCGGCGAGGATGTCTTCGTGCATTTCTCGGCCATCCAGGAGAACGGCTACCGCTCGCTGAATGAGGGCGAGCTCGTCGAGTTCGATCTGCTCAAAGGCCCCAAGGGCTTTCAGGCAGGCAACGTCGTCCGCGCGGCGGCATAAATCTCTCCAAACCAGTTCGCAAACCCTCTCGGAGTGTCGAGAGGGTTTTTTATTTGGGCTGAGTTTCGTATCAGGGCATCGTTTTAGCCGGGTGCGCCCGTTCTCGGCGGCCATTCTAACGGGTAAGGTTAACGAGGGTTGCCTTGCCTCGATACGAAATAACTGGGGGTGCGCCACTTCTCACGCTTTTTGAGAAGTGGCCTCTTGCGGCCCTTGCCGGGAGGTTTTTTCATCACCTCCGGGCGGTGCGCGTCATCACTGACCCAGCCTCTTTGCGCCAGTACTCTGTGGCCATGCGGCGCAATCTAAAGCGCTACTACGGCGCTGGACACTTCCATTTCATCACTTGCAGTTGTTATCGCCGGCAGCCATTACTGGGCACGCCCCGCCGTCGCGATCTGTTGCTGGCTGTGCTCGAACAGGTTCGCAGGCGCTACCAATTTGTCGTCTTGGGATACGTGATCATGCCCGAGCACATTCACCTGCTCATCGGCGAACCGCAAGTAAAAACTCCTTCGACCGTGATGCAGGCTCTCAAACTTGGCTTTGCGCGGCGCGTTCTGGCGCAGGCGAGACGACAACGGAGTCCGGCTCAAGCTACGCTCTTCGACCGCCTCCCGCAACATGTCTGGCAGAAGCGATTTTACGATTTCAATGTCTGGAGCGAACGCAAACGCATCGAGAAGCTCCGCTACATACACTGGAATCCGGTGACGCGCGGTTTGGTGGCGTCTCCGGAACTCTGGCGCTGGAGCAGTTTTCGCTGCTACTTCCTGAACGAAGCCGGGCCCGTGAGAGTCAACGAGTGGGGAGTTCTCAAGATGAAAATCCGATCTCCCTCCACGTAAACGCAACCCTCTCGCTGTCGGCAGTGCGGCAGGCCACTTCTCAAAAAGCGTGAGAAGTGG